>FRDC01000389.1_pt1 | contig 107029 bp, 107 predicted proteins | sample 1106171 | NCBI WGS metagenome assembly FRDC01 (sample SAMEA3930566, study PRJEB13176) | freshwater metagenome | biome: Drinking water system; feature: drinking water; material: water | place: Singapore | collected 2014-12-20
GCTGGCGCAGGCGTTGGTCGTGGAGTTGGCCGTGGTGTAGGAGCCGGGCGTGGCACGGGTCGCGGCACTGGGCGTGGATTTGGTACCGGTCGCGGCGGTATTGGTCGCGGTGGCACTGGACGTGGCACAGGTCGCGGCACGGGTGCCGGCACTGGTCTATGATCAGGGACACATTGATCCAGCGACCATGACCAATGATAGCCTATTGGACAACGACGCGTTTCAATAATTCTCACGCACATCGCGCGGAAAGAATCCCAGCGATATCCTGCGGGACAAAATTGCCGATTTGATCGTGGCACACAACGATTTAAATAGGGATCCCAATAGGAATCCCAGCCGCAAATTTCAATTCGACTCGACGAAACGCAACGATCAACACGCGGATCCCAGTAAGTACCCCACGGACATGATTGTACACGATTGGGCACACAACGACTGTAGTAAGGATCCCAATGTGAATTTGGTCCACACATATTTTGTGGGTAAGCCGGCACACACTGATTTAAATGATAATTCCAACGGTACCCGATAGGACAAGAATACGTGTCTGCTACGCAACGGTTATAATAACTATCATAGTGGGTTCCGATAGGACAACGCGGGTAACCAATGCGTACACACATATTTGTCCAATGATCGTAGTAATAACCGTCGCCGCAATAAACTTGCGGAGGCGGCTGCGGAAATTGAATACAACTATCCGTCTGTGGATCATAGAATGTACCATCTGGACAGCGATTTGCTCTGTTCTCTACGCAATAACCCAGGGTCGGATCATAGTAATAACCATCGGGACACATTGGGTTTGGAACTGGCAAAGGTTGAGGAGGATTTGGCGATGGAATTGGTGAAGGAATTGGTTCTTGTTTTTCGTTCACGCTTAACTGAAATTGTTTATAAACGTGAATGTTACTATCAATATTTTGTAAGTGGACATAAAATAGGTAAGAACCTAAATCAGAAAAAGTTCCATAAACTTTTACGCCGGAATTTACGACCGAGGCTGTAACAGTTGATGGAAAAGATTCAGTGCTAACTTCCGCTTGGAAAGGAACTCCAAACTCCGTCCAGTTGATTTCTGTTTCGTAACTTGAGTTTTGTGTTGCCCAGGGCAAATATCTTTCGGAACTGAACTTCGGTAAATTAGCTGTGTCTTCTGAGTCAGAATTAATGCAAAGCTCGCGAAAACCCTGCTTATTGTCACCAGTCAAAGCTGATAAACTAAAACACCATTGGCCAACAAACTGCGGAGTCCCGCTGATTTGTAAAATCGAGGTATCATCTGGATTTGTTGGTGGTACGATCTCTAATCCTGGGGGCAAAACTGAAAATTCAGAAACTTGCCAACTTACAGGTGGTTGAAAATTACCTTTTAAATAGACTTCGACATCGTGAGGGTTGCCATATTTTACGTTGGCATCAGTTTCCTCAATCTCAATCAGAACATCGCTATCAAATATTGTTCCATCGTCAAGTGCGGAGCCATCACTACTTGTGCATGCAAACCCTGACTGCAGCATCGCTATTGTGAGTATCCATACAAGTGACAGACGCCACCGCTTACTAAATCTATTTTGCATTATTCCTCCCCAATTGGGCGCAAAAGTTCCCCATTACCAATTCTTTAAGCAAGCCAAGTACCAACAAGAGGACTTCTTGTCTTGCTAAAATGAAAGTTTAAAAAAATTTTAAATTAACTTTGAATTCTTATTACTTGATGATGCGCGTTGCAAATTTTGGAGGAATTATGGAGAAAGTTTTGTAATTCGGTTCGCTGCCATAGTGGCTCCAGCACTGCCATCTATTTGATCACATTGTTTTTTATCGGTAACCGAGTGACCCCCCGTTGACAGAAGTGCTAGTCGCCTGAGATCTTCCCACCGTCTATAGACAAGGGGGATTTTATGAAAACTCTATTAATAGCTTTCGTAAGTTTCTTTGCTTCTTTAGGTTTAGCAGCGCAATGCCCAAATCTTGCGGGCAAATACCAGCAAGTCTTTCCGCAAGAGACGGGAGCTATACTCCAGGTCATTCAAAATGTTGATCAGGTCCTGCACCTAAGTTTTTCGGGCTATCAGACACCAAGAAGAATTTGGACTTTGGTCTTAACCGGAAAACCGCACCCCAAAAATTTAGGTGCCTCTTATCGTGATGTGATCGAACAAAGCTACTGCAAAGATAACCAGGTCTACTCAATTCTCAGCGGAAGACTACTTGTGGGCAATCGAATTGTCAGTTTCGTTGAAAAGTGGACTATTTATAAAAATACTTCCGGAGAACTTGTGTGGCAGAAAAGATCTCGCGACGATACCGGTAAAGGTCCTCGTCTAGACATCTACAAATATTCTTCTCGGTAATTTTTATGTGGGCGTAACTCATGATTATAGTCGACAATTTTTTTACGCCCGCAGCAAAACTCCGACAGGAATTTGATTCCCGTCTTGATATTACAAAACCGGCAGACTCAAATCGTTTTATTTGGGACTATTGGCACGTCCCCGGCCAATACTCGCATTTGCGCACTCCCGCCGTTAATTTTTTTAGTAAAACACTGCTAAAAAAATTTACCGATGAATTGTTAAATTTTGGAAAAGAAAACCTCGGGTGCGTTGGGATTACACCTCTGTGGTTGAGTTGTTATATTAATGGAAGCAAGCAAGGCTGGCACGCCGATGTACCACACGGTCCGTTTGCTTTCGTTTACTCGCTAACAAAATTACAGGAGAAAAAATTTTCAGGAGGCGAGACATGGATCATGAAAGACGCGGCGATTGATTTTTGGCCGAACTTTCATGACAAAAATGGTATTGAGGAAAGTGAATTAATCGATAAGATCCCTCCTCGCTTTAACCGTTTGACAGTGTTTGATCCGCGTCGGCCACACAGTGTCTCAGAAGTTCGCGGCACAAATGATCCTCGTGAAGGACGATTAGTCATACACGGGTGGTTTACTCATCCCCAGCCGTTTTTTGAGGGCGGACTCACACGCGTCCAAGCTTTGCGCGGGATTGATTCTATCTACGAAAAAGTTTTGCCACTCTTAAAACGCTTTCGGCATTTGCACGGTATCAGCACTTTTCGACTAAAAATTAGTAGAACCGGTAAAATTACCGACTATAAAATATTGATTAGCACACTCAAATCCATGAGTCGGAGTGGCGAAACTGAGCAAAAATATTTTGTGGAAGTAAAACGCTTGATCATGTCAGTGAATTTTCCAAAATCAAATCAAGCAACAACCATGACGTTCCCTTTGGTTTTTTGGTAATACTTCCCTTGACTCGACTTTATTTCTAGCTAAATTTAGATTGTGAAAATCGATTTTACTAAAAAGATTCTTATTTTTTGCGACGGCGCATGTTCCGGAAATCCCGGCCCTGGCGGTTTTGGCGGCATTATTGTTTATCCTGAAGGGAAAATCCAAGAAATTGGTGGGAGCCACTCGAAAACCACAAATAACCGCATGGAGCTCGCGAGTGCTATTCAGAGTTTACAAAAAATAAAAAATCGCAAAGAAGATGTTTGGGTTCTTACTGATTCCACTTACGTGATTCGTGGAATTACGCAATGGATTTGGGGCTGGCAGAAAAACGGCTGGCTCAATGGCGAAAAAGAAGAAGTTGCTAACAAAGATTTGTGGATGGTGTTAAATGAAGAAGTCAAAGAACGCAAAGGCTCAAAACTAGAGTGGAAGTATGTGCGCGGACATACCGGAGTTGCCGCCAACGAACGCTGCGATGAAATCGCAGTTTCTTTTTCGACCGGCAAATATGTTGATCTTTATTCGGGATCATTATTGAAGTACGATGTTCCTGTTTATGATTTGCCTGATGATATGTCGGTTCCTGAAATGAAATCGCGATCAGAGAAAAAAGCTGAGGCGTTTTCTTATTTGAGTTTGGTTAACGGTGAGTTACAACGCCACAAGACTTGGAAAGAATGCGAAGTGCGCGTCAAGGGCCGTGCGGGGGCAAAATTCAAAAAAGCGATGTCAGAAGCTGATGAAAAAGTGATTATTAAATCTTGGGGAGTTAAGGAAAAATAAAGTTTACTTCCGCCGCGGAAGTAAAGCCGCCATTTTTATGTCTGGAGGCCGTTAGGACATCAAACTTTTGCCCCAGATTTCAACTTTATTTGGAGTTTTTCACAAAACAACTCAAAGAACCAAAGTTCTCTCTGCCCGCACAACCGAAATCACTTTACTCCAAAAATTAAAACCAGAAATCTTATGCAGAGAAAATTGTGGTGGTTCCAGATTTATATGTGACGCCCTCTTAGCATCGGCAGATTCAAAAAAGAAATTCGGCGCACAACTTGGAGATATATAAAGGGGTTTCCCGGCAAACAGAGTTGAAAACTGATTGTGAAAATGGCCGCAGACCAGCCCAATCACATGCGGATAAAAACGCATGATATTTTCTAAATCCTCGGCGTTTCGCAGAGTCATTTGATTAAACACTTCAATACCAACGTTAACGGGAAAATGATGCGCAAACAAAAGCGCGGGGACATCGCGACGCTCGTTTAAACTTTGTTTTAGAAACTGAAGTTGATCATTACCTAAAAAACCAAAGTCTTTCCCCGGCGCCAAAGAGTCTAAGCCGATGACTCGCGCTTCGCTATGGTCAAAAACAAACGAAGAATCTCTTTGAGCTTGAAAAACACTTCTCAAACCTTCTCGATCGTCATGATTGCCGGGGATAACATAGTAAGGAGTTCTTAACTCAGATAAAATTTCTTTGAGTGCGGAATAGGCACCTGAATGGTTTGTTCCGTCAATATTATCACCTGTCAGCACCACAATATCGGGCGCGGGTTTAAGATTGTTAATGGCAATAACCACTCGCTCCAAACGGCGATGGACATTTGTTTCAGCATCCCCAAGCCACTCTTGACCACGGGGCATGATATGGGTGTCAGTGATTTGCGCGATAAGCATAGTATTTAAAAAATTCCTTTTCCTGAGCAAAAATTCTCACTAGGATAAATACCATGCAAACCGAGGGAATCAAGTACGCGGGGTCAAAAAAGGCGATAATTCCTTCGATATTGGAAATTTGCACTAAACTTCAAGTGAAATCTGCTTTCGATGGCTTTGCAGGAACCACACGCGTATCACAAGGTCTCTATAAAATAGGCATTCAAGTTCATTCCAATGATATTTCGGATTGGTCTTATATTTTTGGACTTTGTTATTTAAAAAACTCCAAACCTGCAGAGTTTTATGAGCCGCTCTTGGAACATCTAAATAATTTGCCTGGAAAGTCAGGATGGTTTAGCGAGAACTACGGTGGCATGGAGTCAGACGAGAAAAAGATTTGGCAAATTCATAATACGCAAAAACTGGACGCGATTCGTGAAGAAATTGAGCGCCTAAGGCTAGACGAAGTCGCGCGTGCCGTTCTTCTCACAAGTTTAATTTTAGCTATGGACAAAGTGGATTCGTCCTTAGGACATCACACAAGTTATTTAAAAAAATGGGCACCGCGGTCGTTTGCGACGATGAAAATGGTTTTACCAAAATTAATTTCTGTTTCTGAAAATAAAAATAAGGTCATCAGAGGTGATGTTTTCGATACCGTCAAAAATATTTCTACAGACCTTGCATACTTTGATCCGCCTTATGGTTCTAGCAATGAGAAAATGCCTCCTTCGCGTGTCCGTTACGCATCCTATTACCACCTGTGGACTACCATCATCCGCAATGACCAACCCAAACTTGTCGGCGCGGCAAAGCGCCGTCAAGATGTGTCTGATGTGGTGGCCACATCTGTGTTTGAGGAGTTTAGACGCTCAGAAAGCGGAAAATTTATTGCGCTCGAAGCGATTGAGCAACTCATTCGTCTAACACCGGCTCCCTACATTGTATTATCTTATTCCAATCAAGGAAGGGCCACGCGCGATAATCTCGTCGAACTTATTTCGTCTTATGCCAGAGCTTTTTCCATTGTGGAACATAATCACAAAAGCCATGTAATGCGTTCCATGTGCTGGACTAAAAATTGGGCAAATCTCGAGGAAGGCACAAAGGAATATCTCTTTGTGCTAAATAAAAAATAAGATGAGACATTTTTGGCTTATTTTTGTCTTGTTTGGCTGTACCGCTCCCGACAAAATAAAATTTAACCAGGAAAAACCCATGAGAATTGAATTTGTGCGCGAATTAACTTTACCACATCTTTTGCAGACCGGCAGACAAAAATATATTTCCGCAGCCAGCGGCCTAGTAAAAGCGCATGGCAATTTTTACGCGGTTGCCGACGATGAACATCATCTCGTTCGCATTCCCGAAGATGGTACTCTCCCCTGTCAAAGCTATTCAATTTTTTCCGGAACTCTGCCGCTAGAAGCACAAAAACGAAAAAAGAAAAAACCTGATCTTGAAGCCATCACTTTTCTTGAGCCGAACTCGAGTTTGCAAAACGGTGCACTTCTTTTAATTCCTTCAGGTTCTGAAAAAAACCGAACACGCGGCGCTCTTTTTCCATTTGTAAGTCCCAATCAACTTGCCGCAGAACCAAGGGAGATTGACTTTTCACCTTTGTATTCTGAGATTGCAAAGAAAATAGGTCCGATTAATATTGAAGGCGCCGTCGTTACCAAAAGTGGAATTAAACTTTTTAACCGTGGCAATGGCGCTGGTAAAAACGCCGTGATCGACGTTGGCTACACGTTGTCGCCTCTGACTTTCTCTTTGCTGCACGCTACTTTTGTTGATCTTGGAAAAGAGCAAAACTTTCCGATCGCCTTTACCGACGCAAGTATCACTGGGAACGGAGAAATCTATTTCCTCGCTGTTGCCGAAGCGACACCTTCATCTTATGAGGATGGAAGGCTCCTTGGCGCCTTTATCGGCAAAATTTCTACTGACAATCAAATTATCTCGCTCACGAGAGAAAATTTTCAGATGAAGCCTGAGGGCATTTATATTGATGAAAACGGGAGCAAAACTCGCTTTTACTTCGTTACCGACCCCGATGACAGCAATATTGCTTCACAACTACTCGTGGGCATCTAGATTTCTAGTGACAGCACTCATTGTACCTACCTAAAGTATTAAGGTGGTAGATCTTTTACTGACGCTTCCTGTTTTCGTTCTCATCTGCACAGTGATGGGGCTTTCGGCAGTTCCGGGAGTCTATTTAGGCACTCAAATTTGGCAACTTGCCGGTTCACAGTCGGGAATTCTTTCTATCTTTATGAAGGCAATGAGTCTGCCGATTGGATTTTACCTTTATGGGTTTACTCTCATCATCCTAAACCCAATTTTTTGTTTGTTATTGGGAGCACGTCTCAAACCCTATCGCGGGCCCTCGGTTTCCTTTCGCTGTTTACCTTGGTATATTCAAGCCGCTCTTCACTTTACTGCACGCTACAGTTTTTTAGAGTTTATTACACCGACTAAAATTGCCAATTTTTATTTTATGGCGATGGGTATGAAGCTCGGAAAAAATGTCTACATCAATTCCACACGCATTTCAGATCCGAGCATGATCGAGATGGACGATGATGCGACAATTGGTGGCAGCGCTAACATCATGGCTCATTATGCTTCAGGAAGTTTACTCGTTATTGAAAAAGTCCGAATCGGAAAAAAAGCGTTGGTAGGTCATGGTGCGACAGTTTTTGGGGGCGTTGAAATTGGTGACAAAGCGAAAGTTCTACCAAACTCGTTTGTGTTGCCGAAAACAAAAATTCCGCCTGGGGAAACTTGGGGTGGAATCCCGGCAGTCAAAATGAATTTACAAAAAACAGGGACGGTCGACGTTACCGAAATTCTTGAGTGAAAATACTGGCTGTCGTTTTGGCTTTGGCACTTTGGTACTTAAGTCAGTGGTGGCTGTCGCGATTTCGTGGCAATTTACCCCCAAATTACGACGCCATTCATGAATGGACAAAGAACCTCAATACCTATTTTGCATCCCACCGTAAATCCTGTAATGCTCTTTTGATTACCAGCTCCTTAATTATCGATTCCCTTGTTTTATTTATTATCGCCATTAGCATTTGGGGGCCAAGCTTTCGACCTTTTGTTGCTCTCGTCGTTTTATTTTTATTTCGCCAAATTTCTCAAGGTCTTGTTACTTTGCCAATTCCTAAGGGGAACCTTTGGTATTATCCGGGTTTTCCATCTCTGATGGTGACCTATGGAATATCTAACGATTTATTTTTTTCAGGACACACGGCACTGGCGGTCTTGGGTGGGCTTGAACTTATGCATTTAGGATATTTTCCATTGAAAGTTTTGGCAGTTTTTATTGTTGTTTATCAGGCTCTCGTGGTTTTAATTTTGCGAGCCCATTGGACTGCAGATGTAATCTGTGGATATTTCGCTGCTGTCAGCGTTTATTTGTCGTCGTTTTATTTTTCCGAAATTGGTTGGCGTTTTTGATTAATAATCAACCCTATTCTTTTTTTAACTTAGTGAGTTCCCAGTATTTTCGCGCTATCTCAGCGCAAGCAATCATCCATTCAGTCTCTTCAGGTGTTCGAGATTTTTTTTCTTCTAAACCACAGGCAAAATTATTACTCGTAACCGCAATAGCTCGATTGGCAGGATCTCTTTTTTCGACATTAGTTTCAGCGAGTGCTACGGCCTGACTCAAGAGGCGTTTTGACTTTTTAAAATCACGATCACATAAATTGGTGGCTGCTAAGGCAAGAATACGGATTTGCTCGGAGCGGGTAAAGGAACGCAGGTCGGGTGTTTGCTCGTCGCTAATTTGGAAAGCCGCAATAGCGCATTTTATGGCTACGCCCACATCTGAGTTTTTAGAAAAACTGGTTATTTTCTTTAAATTAGTGAGAAAAGAAATTCCTTCTTTCCACTTTCCCAGATGTTCTCCCATGACGTGAATCACTAATTCCACAAACTGATTTATCTCGTCGTGAGTAATGGCGAGTGTAGCGGCGCGAGGAAAATCAGCGGCAACTTTTTCACATTGAGTAGAGTGGTTCTTCCACGCTTCTTGGATATAGTCTGAGAAGGCCATATTTTCTCATGGTAATAGTTTGCGAAAAGGGTGGGAAGACAAAAAAGACAAAAAAATTTTTAAAGGCTCTTTTTAGGCAACAGTGTAAAAAGAGTAGACATTCTCAAATCTCTTTTATTGAAATAAATGATTTTAAAGATTGGCATACTTGCATGATAGCAAGTACCCTGTAAGGAGGCCCCATGAAGCCAATTTTCATTTACCTTGTTACTTTAATAGTGATTTCTACTGCCAGCAAGGGCGATGATAATTTAAATTTATTCGAGATTGGAAAATCACAATTCCAAAAATATTTAGATATTAAGTTGGCGGAGATTATAACCAAATCCAACAATTCTCGAGTGGCTGCGGCGCCATTTGCGCTCCTTCACGAAGGTCGAACCAAATACTCAGTGCTTTTAATACACGGCTTAAATGACTCTCCTTACTACATGAAAGATATCGCCCAACTTCTATTTGACCAAGGATATAATGTGATAACCCTTCTTCTAGAGGGACACGCGACTTCATTCGAAGACATGAAGAGCGTTGAACATACGCAGTGGGTAGAGAGCCTCCATTGGGGATTAGGTACAGCAAAACAATTAGGTGAGAATGTTTTAGTTGGTGGATTCTCCACAGGAGGCGTCCTTTCGGTATATGCGGCGTTAGAAACATCGGATGTTAAGGGTCTACTTCTTTTGGCTCCGGCGCTTGCAGTTCATGACGGCAATAGCGGAAATCGTTACGGAGCTTGGTCCTGCCTTCTAAGTTGGAGAGCAAGAACAACGGCCGTAGTTGATAGTCCAATAAAATACAAAGAGCACAGCATGAATTCCTATTGCCAGCTTATGCATTTGATCTCTGATACCTATGAAAAAGCCGGCGCCAATGCCATATCTAAATTCACAACTAGCGACAGTGACACTGAAAAATCCATCATAAAAATAGCTGAAAAAATAAATGTTCCTACCTTCGTGGCCATGACAAGTATCGATGGGCGTGTCCCCTTTGATAAGCTCATGCTTTTTTACACTCGGCTCAAAGTCTCAAAAAGGGGTATCATTTTTACCCCCAATCGCAACGAACTGCCAGAAACGGACAATTTAACCATCGAAGATAATTTCTCGTTAAAACATGGCTTTATGCCACTTAAAGAAAATCACTATAATAAAGAGTTTAATGAGAAATTTAACTCTCTAGAGAATTCTATAAAAAGTTTTCTCGCTCACAACTTTAACTAATCCAGACCTCCGTCCGGCGTTATTTTAAGTAATTCTAAACACTTAGCTCAGCGCTCAGAAAAATTTTTTGAGCCCTGTTGACGTACGGAAAATGTACGGATATTTTAGCTGGTGTACGGAAAATAACCGGAAAAAGAACTGATACCAAAAAACAAACCAACAAGGAGGATCTATGGGAATAACTCAAAAACAACAAATGGTTTTAGATTTTCTAAAATCTTATGAAGAAAAGCATGGCTTCACTCCGACACAACGACAAATTGCGCAACATTTTGAATTTAAATCTGTTGGCACTGTTCAAGACTATCTTGCTTACTTAGAAAAACATGGCCACATCCAACGCGCCCGCGATGAGAAAAGAAATTTAATTTTAAATCCCAGTGATCGTAGCGTTCCTCTTCTAGGAAAAGTTGCGGCAGGGCTTCCCATCGAACACAATATCAATGATGAGTTTATTGAAGTGCCCACGACGATGCTTAAAAAAGGCCACTCGCACTTTGCTCTGATGGTAAAAGGCGATTCGATGGTCGACATTGGTATCGTTGAAGGTGATTACGTCGTGATTCGTCAACAAACGACGGCCAACACGAACGGCCAGATCATTGTCGCACAAATAAATAACGAGGCTGTGATCAAACGTTATTTTAAAAAGAAAGGTGTTATTGAGTTACACTCGGAAAATCCAAAATACAAACCAATTATTATAGATCCCGAAGATGACTTTAAAATCTTAGGCGTGTTTGTGGGTTTAATTCGTTTGAACTAAAAACTTTTTAAAAATTTGAGGTTTATATGTCAGTTGCTTCCATAGAACAACTCAGGGAACTTATTGCCTTTAAACAAGGATTTTCACAGAAAGAACGCTTTGAAACGAGTTTACTTGCAGGTGGGATTCCAAAAGGAGCAATCACGCAGATCTTTGGTTACGGAAAAACTGAAGCGACTGTACAATTTCTGCGCGATAACCCTAAAGAAAGAGTGGCATGGATTGAGGTTGATTTTGAATTAAATCCCGTTGGGATTTTGCAAAGAGAAGTCAATTTAACACGAATTTTATTTACTGAGGCTGGCGAGCATTTAATGTGGGCAGCCCTACAAGCATTGAAGTGCCAACTCTTCTCAATTGTGATTTTACGCACTAAAGGTCTGAATGAAAAAGACTTAAGGAAATTGCAGCTTGCTGCAGAGAAATCCAATTCCTCAGTGATTTTATTGTCCGAAGAGTTTTCTCCTGCGTGGCCAATTAGTTTAGTGGCAAAGCCCCATCCCTGCCGCAATGGAACTGATCAAAAAATTTTAGAGCTAGAAGTTTTGAGGCAAAGATGAGAGTTGTCTGTATCGCACTCGACAACAAAGATAAATTGCAAACAGTGGCAGAAGCCGCCTTGCAATTTACGCCGCAAGTAGCTTTAGGCAAAGACTGTGTATTCTTAGAAGTTTCGCAGTCCTTACATTTATTTTCTGAAGTAGAGATATTACAGAAATTAAAAGAACTTTTAATCAGTATGGAGCTTACCGGAAAATTATCCATAGGCACAGACCCAGGAAGCGCTTTGAGTTTTGCAAAATTAAATATGATTTGCGAACGCGAAAACTTACCAATTGAGGCGCTAGAGAATTTTCTCTCTCCATTCAATCCCGGTGAAGAACTCGCCGAAATGTTAGAGTCTTTTGTAAAGCTTGGAATTTATCGTCTTCAAGATTTAACAAAAGTTCCACCAAAAACTTTGGCGTCACGTTTTGGTAAAAATGCCCTGCTCGCTTATCAAAGAGTGTTTTATGGGTCACAAGTACCGTGGCCAGTTTTTCATCCACAAGAAAAAGTTTGTGAACGCACTGAAATTGATTTGGATCATCAAGTATCAACCCTTGAACCTATGTTATTTTTAATTCGTCCCTTATTAGAGCAAGTTTTGGGACGGTTAAGAGGGAGAGCCTTGAAATTAATGAGCTTTCGCTTGCGCTTTGAACTTGAAGATTATTCGACGGTCAGAGAACCCATTCGTGTGTGGAATTTTAATTTAAGTTTCGCGCAAAGTGAATCCAGTCTCGTTTTGCCAATTGTACGTGAGCGTTTAAATAAAGAGCTGCAGTTTCATCCCCTGGAGTCCTCCGTGTTCGCTTGTGAAATTGAAGCTATGGAAGCAGTACCGGGAGTTAGCCAACAAAAGGATCTCTTCTACAAAAAAGAAGAAGAAAAAGAGCAATGGGGTTCTTTAGTCTCACGTCTGCATGAAAAACTAGGTGCGCAAAAATCTTTTGTCGCTAAACCCGTGGCTCGATATTTACCCGAAGCTGCTTGGAAAAGAGATTTATCGGGATCAGAGGCGTTTGACATAGCATCTCTCCCCAAACGTCCTCTGGTCCTATTTCGCCACCCCCGACCAATAAACAAAATTGAGAATTATTTTGTTTATAAACGTCATCGCTATAAAATTAAAGAACTCGAAGGGCCAGAAACCTTGTCTGGCGAATGGTGGCTTAAAGGCTTCCACCGTAACTACTATAAAGCCTCTTTAGAGGATGACTCACAGTGGTGGGTGTATACAAACCCTGAAACCCCCAATTATTATTTTTGGCATGGAGTGTTTGATTGATTAACCCAATCCCTGGATTTAGCGAACCCTTCGCCAGCTTGTCACATTTACTAGCAGCTGGTTTAGCCTTTTGTGGTGTTGGATTTTTAATTCGCAAAGGACGTGGAAGTGCGGGAAGAATCTCGGCAATTATTATTTATACAATTGGTTTAGTTTTTCTTTTTTCGATGAGTGGAGTTTATCACTTATTAGATCCTAACGGATTAGCACGGTTTGTTTTTCGCCGTTTAGATCATGCTGGCATCTGGGTTTTGATTGCTGCAACTTTTACCCCTATTCATATTATTTTATTTCGTAGCGGCTGGCGTTGGGCGATATTACTCTTAGTCTGGCCAATTGCGATTACAGGATTAGTATTGGAAGTTGTATTCTTTGATTCTTTTCCAGAGTGGCTGTCCTTATCATTATATTTGGGACTTGGTTGGATCGGCGCCCTCAGCGGCATGCAATTTCATAAACGCTATCAAGATAAATCTTTAAACCTTTTGATTTTGGGAGGCCTTTTTTATTCTATCGGTGCAGTTATTGATTTCATCAAAACTCCAGTTTTGTGGCCTGGAGTTTTAAATGCACATGAACTCTTTCATGTCTTTGTGATTTTTGGTGCTATTGCTCACTGGAGATTTATTTATCATTGGGCAAATTATCCTTTACGTGAGGTAATTCAATTTCATGTCCATATTTTTCCTGATAATAAATTTATCGCTAAAGCTCAAAGTGAATCGATTCGCATCGAATCAGATTCTCTTGAAATGCTAAAATTAAGTGTCGCCAATGAAGTACGTAAACGCTATCACAAAGATCACACGCCACAAATTCACTTAAGATATTTTAACGAAGAATTTATTTAGTTGGGCCGACTCCACTCCATTTCTTAAATTATGTATGTCGAACTTAAATGTAAGTCTAACTTTTCTTTTTTGCGGGGATCCTCACACCCAGAAGAATTGATCGCACGCGCGATTGAACTTGGTTATCCTGCGATCGCATTAACAGATAACGATGGTGTTTATGGAATGCCCAAAGCTTATTGGAAAGCTAAAGACTTTCCCAATTTTAAATTGATAGTTGGAGCAGATTTAAATATTGAAAATCATCCGCGCTTAACTCTACTCGCCCAAAATCGAAAGGCCTATGGCGTTTTGTGTAAGATCATTACAGAGAGTCATCGTGATAAACCTAAAGGCAATGCAGCGATTGAACTAGAAAAGCTCTTGGCGATGGCGACTGAGACACATGGACTCATTTGCCTTCCCGAAGAAAAGTCAAATTATGAAATATTAAAAGAAAATTTTAACGAGAGATTATTTTTGCCGCTAACAAGACTCAAAGACGGCAAAGATAAAAAGCGCACCGACGACATTTTAGAGGTTGCAAGAAGATTAGATCTGCAAATTGTAGCTACAAATGACGTACACTTTCATGCTCCAGACCGAAGAAAATTACAAGATGTGTTGACTTCGATTCGTGAAACTACACCTCTGACAGAATTAGGTTTCAAGTTATTTTCTAATGGTGAACGCTATTTGAAAACACCTCTAGAGATGCGTGATCTGTTTAAAGATTTTCCTAATGCAATTCATAATACTTTAAAAATTGCAGAGTCTTGTACTTTTTCACCAAGTGAACTCAAATACCGTTATCCGTCAGAGTGGATTCCTGAGGGGCATTCATCCCAAAGTTATTTAGAAGAACTCACCTGGAAAGGTGCAAAAGAAAAGTATACGGGCGAAATTCCGTTAGAAGTAATTAAAGTTCTTCGCCACGAGCTAGGACTTATTAAAAAGCTTCAGTATGCCGATTATTTTTTGACGATTTATGAAATTGTTGATTGGGCCCGTAAAGAAAGGATTCTGTGTCAAGGACGTGGGGCTGCAGCCAATAGTGTTGTCTGTTATGTTTTAGGAATTACCGCAGTTGACCCGATTCGTTTAAATTTATTATTTGAAAGGTTTATATCTGAAGAAAGGCATGAGCCCCCTGATATCGACGTCGACTTTGAACATGAACGCCGCGAAGAAGTTATTCAACATATTTATGACAAGTATGGAAGAGACCGAGCTGCTATGGTCAGCGCCGTGATTACCTACCGTAGAAGGTCTATGATTCGCGAAATAAGTAAAGCCTTTGGAGTCAATATAGGCGTGTTACCAGCTAAAGAAATTGAAAAAAAATTTGATGAACTTGTTAAAACTTCGCCGGTGGCAAACGCAAAAAATTTGATTGAAGAATTAGAAGATGGGCTGAAAGGCTTTCCCCGGCATCTATCGATCCATTCTGGAGGATTTACTTTATCGGCAGACCCAATTACGGAAATTGTACCGGTAGAGCCGGCGCGTATGGATGGACGCACAATTATCCAATGGGATAAGTACGATTTAGATTATCTGGGTCTTTTAAAGGTCGATATTTTATCTCTGGGAATGCTTTCGGCACTTAGAAAAAATCTAGATCTCGTGGGATTGAAACTCAATGAAATCCCAGCGGAGGACAAAAAAACTTATCAAATGATCGGACGCGCTGATACAGTTGGAACTTTTCAAATTGAATCGCGTGCACAGATGTCGATGCTGGGGCGGCTACAGCCAAAAAGTTTTTATGATTTGGTAATAGAGGTGGCGATTGTGCGACCGGGGCCAATTGTCGGGAAAATGGTGCATCCCTATTTAAGAAGGCGGCAGGGAAAAGAAGCTGTTCATTATCATCATCCCAAACTTAAAAAAATTTTAGGAAAAACTTTAGGTGTACCGTTATTTCAAGAACAAGTGATGCGCATGGCGATAGAACTTGCGCAATTCACCCCTGGAGAGGCTGATCAATTGCGTCGCGCGATTGGAGCTTGGCGATCATCGGGAGAAATTGAGATGATAGGACAAAAATTAATTCGTGGCCTTATCGCCTCAGGATTACCAAAAGATTTTGCCATGCAAGTCTATGATCAAATCAAAGGTTTTGCACAGTATGGCTTTCCAGAAAGCCATGCGGCAAGCTTTGCACTCTTGGCGTATGCTTCTTGCTATTTAAAGTGCCATTATCCCGCTGAGTTTTGTTGTTCACTAATAAATTCGCAGCCCATGGGATTTTATGCCAATCACACCTTGCTTGATGATGCCAAAAGACATGGAGCGAAAGTTTTGCCAATTGATCCTAACATTTCGAGTTGGGATTGTCAGATGGAGAATGGCGCTTTACGTTTAGGGTTTCGTATTATTCGTGGCATGAAGGAAAAAAATATGGAAAGCTTAGTCGCCGGTAGACCCTATACAAGTTTGGGAGATTTTTTAGCAAAAAATAGTTTACGCCGAGACGTTTTATACCGACTTGCTATGGGAAATGCGTTTGTTGGTTTTGGCATGGATCAACGACATTCACTGTGGTCGATTTTAGATTATGATATTAAGAGCTCAGAAATCCAAATGGATCTATTTCACAAACAATCACAGGGCGATGACGATGATATTTTCAAAAAACTTTCATTTTTTGAAAATATCAAGAGTGATTATAACTCTATGGGTTTATCAACGATAGGACATCCCATGCAGGGACTGCGACAAGCTCAAAAGCTACCATTAACGACCTCTTTTTTAGCCAAACAGGTAGCTCCAGGTAAGGAAATTCATGCAGCGGGATTAGTTATAATAAAACAACGACCGCCAACGGCCAAAGGAATGACCTTTGCGACCATGGAAGATGAATTTGGTTTCTTGGATCTTGTTATTCGCCCCGATGTGTATGAGAAACACCATGAAGCTTTGGCTTATAATTGTTTTTTAGAGATTAAAGGAATTGTTCAACGCGAAGGTAATACGGTAAGTATTTTGGTAAAATGGGCAAAAGGAATTTTGCCCTCTTTCGAAGTGAAACCAACGCAATATTATTACGAAGTCTAATTTGTTCTCACACATAAGTTAAAACACAGGCACCACGCGTACAAGTATAAGTTCTCTCAGCATCCTTTTCAGATGATGTCTTTCCGAGAAACAAGAGAGCGTTCATTTTTGCCAGAACAACGACATTTTGACTCGAAACAAAATAAAGTTGACTTCCAAATTTGTAATTTTCAAAAAAATTAGAGACAGATCTACTCAAATTTATTTTTTGATCCGACACAACTACAATATCATTTGGCGGAGAGAAGTAGTCGATTAAAAAATTCATGAGATAACCCAATGAAGTCGGAAATTTTTCGATTTGATCCTTTAATATGCGCAAAATACCTTCCGCGTCGCTAAGAAACTTTTCATCCGTCGTTAAACTATAAAGACGCATTAGATTTTGAAATTGAACAGAATTTCCCGAGGGCTCGGCACCGTCATAATAAGGTTTATCGCGTAAGATGACGTCCTTGGCTTCATCAGTAGAGTGATAGTATCCGCCGTTTTTATCCTTGAAATGAATATCTAAATATTTATTGAGGTCATTTATTATTTGAAAATATTCTGGACTTCCGGTACCCGAAAACAAGTCTAGCAGAGCGCTTATAAAATAGGAATAATCCTCAAGCACCCCGTCTCCCTTGGCGTTTCCAACTTGATATGAGCGATATAATCTTCCATCTCTATATAGGTTCTTGAGAATAAAATCAGTTGCTTTTTCTGCGACGCCTAAGTATCGCGGATTTTTTAATGCCATTCCGGCACGCGCAAATGCCGAGATTGCCAAAGCATTCCACGCTACCAAAACTTTTTCATCCCGAAGAGGTTTCGGGCGTGCATCACGATAGGCTTTTAATTTTTTTCGGATAGGATCCCAATTAGAATCGTTTCCTGAGCGAACAAGATGAATGTATTTTCCTTCAAAGTTTAGTTCTTCCATCTCAAAAATTTTTCTCATCGTTTCGATTTCTTCCACGGAAAGAACTCTCTGGAGTTCCGCTGGCGTCCAAACGAAAAACGCCCCCTCTTCTTTTTCGCCATCTGTATTTAAGCTATCGGCATCTGTTGCAGCAAAAAAAACGCCATCCGGAGAAAGCATTTCTTTTTCCAAATATGTCAAAATATCGATTAAGACTTCCTTATAATAATCTTTCTTTGTAACAAGATAAGTCTCTAAACAAGAGCGGGCTAGCAGCGCATTATCGTAAAGCATTTTCTCAAAATGTGGAATTGTCCAAGCTTCGTCAACACAGTAGCGGTGAAAACCTCCGTCAATATGGTCGTACAATCCGCGCCTGGCCATTTTCGTAAGTGTATTTTCGACCATTTCAACATGACCAAGGCGCAGTAAAAAAAGTAGGGGTAAAGTACTTGGAAATTTTGGACCACCAAGGGTTCCCCCGTTTTCACGATCATATTCACTCTGATAACGAGAGTGGGCGTTATCAATAACTTTTTCATTTGGTAGTTCAATTGACTGGACCGTCTTCACTTGCTCTTGAAGATATTTCAATATTTCTTCGGAGGTACTAGTCACACGATCTTTTTCAACATCAAAACGTTCTTTTAAAATTTGTAAAATTCGGTAAAAACCAACGTTAGCTCCGCGGGAGCCATCAAATGGAGGAAAATAAGTTCCAGCAAAAAAGGGTTTTTTATCAGGGGTCAACCAAAGGGTCATCGGCCACCCACCAGCCCCCGTCATCGCCTGCACAACTTTCATGTATATTGAGTCGATATCGGGCCGTTCCTCGCGATCCACTTTTATACAAACGTAATTTTCATTCATTACTTTGGCAATATCAGGGTTTTCAAAACTTTCATGTTCCATCACATGGCACCAGTGGCATGTGGAATAGCCAATACTCAAAAGCACCGGAACGTTTCTATTTTTTGCGTCTAAAAAAGCTTCTTCACACCAAGGATACCAATTCACAGGGTTGTTTGCATGTTGTAAAAGATAGGCGCTAGTTTCTTGGGCTAAACGATTTGGCATAAGCGATCAATTTCCTCTTTTGTATTAAACGCATGGGGCGAAACTCGAATCCCACCAAAGCGTGGGGCAAAGGAAATTTTATTTTCACTTAGCCTATTCGCGACTTCTTGAACCGAATTCTTGGGTAAGAAAGTAACAATGGGAGAACCCTGCTCGTCGGGGACTTCAGCAACAATCTTAACGCCTTGATTTTTTAGGCCCTCAGTTAAACGCCGACGCAAACCCATTGCAGAGCTATAAATATTTTCCTGACCAATTTTCTGAAATAAATTAATGGATGCAGCTAGCCCAAGGCTGCCAATGATATTTATTCCTCCCGATTCAAAGCGCCCGGCCGTATTATGCGGACTCCGTTTCGCATCAAACAGCGTATCGGGGGTCCCAAAGGTTAGGGCCCCCTGGACAAACGGGTAAACTTTTTCACTAAGCTCGAGAGTGACTGCTAAAAATCCATGCCCTATCTGCGCACACAGCCACTTATGACTTCCGCAACAAATGGCATCAACACCTTCAAACTTAAAATCAAAAGGTATAGCTCCTAAACCTTGAATTACGTCGACAACAACTACGGCACCAAACTTTTTTGCTTTTTCACTGATTTGCTTTAAAGGGGCGCGCACGCCAGTTGCATATTGAACCCAAGAAATTGCCACAACTTTTGTTTTTGGACCTATCGAAGAAATAAATTTATCCCAGTTTATTTTTCCGTCGCTTTCTGATTTTATTTCGGTAATTACGAGATTGTCTCTTTTCGCCCGACTGTGCCAGGGATAGCGATTCGACGGATATTCTTGATCACTTAAAATAATTTCACTACCCGCATTCATAGGAATTCCAAAAGCAAAAATTGAAATTGCCGTCGAACAGTTATTAACAAAAGCAACTTGATCGGTCTTGACGTTAATAAAATCCGCCACAGTTTTACGAGCCACCTCTAAGCGCGGTGCAAGGGCGTAGTAACCATGCGCACCCGTCTGACCCATATATTTTACTGCCTCGATCATAGCCTCTTGGCACGGCAACGACAATGGCGTTATACCGGCATTATTTAAGTGGATAAATTCTTGGGAGTGGTCAAATTGATTGCGAATTTCCATATTCTTAGTTTGGCCTCACCCTCCATAATCAGCAAGCGATAAATATTTGTGGTCATGTAAAGTGATAAGAAAAAAGAACCTGGAACCTTTTTCGTCTCAGCGTCAATTAAATTGACAGCAACTTGTAACGTGTTCAACGTAATGACTTATTAAATTGCATTATAATTGCACAGTCTTATTTCAATGAAAAAAGGCATTGTAATACTAGTGTTGGCTTTGGGATTTACAAACCTTCTACAGGCTAAAACTACCTGTGGTGATTTGTTTACAAAAATCTCTTACCAAATTCCAAAGGACGTCGACTATATACCGGGTGATAAAGTTCGTTACTTGGTTCCCGGAGACCCTGAAACTCACGTTTTGACTTTTGAGCGTATTTCCGTCGACGAAGGCGAAATGTTTCTGCATTTTTTAGATAGAAAAACTGGGCAAGAAGTTAAAGTTTCCGACATAAACCGTATTAAAAAAGTATATTCCGATGAAAAAATTGTCGAATTTATCTTTAAAGTCATTCAGTTCCCCATAGAGCTACTGCAAGAAGCTCATATCTACAGTAAGCTTGTATTTAAGTTTTTTCGCACGCTAGCCCAAAATGAAAACGCCGTTACCGTCGTCGGCCACCTGTCGGCCTCTCAAGAGACGGGTCAAGCAATCGCTAACAATATTCAGAGATTTGATAGCTCGATGACTCAGATGGGTTTCGCACGACCAGAGAAGACAACAGTAGTCGTAAGCGGTTCTGTTTCGGCCCCTTTAACTGGCCCATTTTCTCTCTCCATACCAACCTACAATATTTGGACACGAAAAAGCGAGCCAATAATTGTTATGAGCAAGTTGGGTTGGTCATCTGAAATCATAAAGAGTAAAAGTGTTCTTTATCATGAACGCACACACTCAATTTTGAATGCGACCTACAGTTCCAAATCTTGGATCAACAGAAATCCAGCGATCCAAGAAGCTTTGGCAGATTTTGGTGCCGGTCATATTAGCAATTCCCCGGTTATTGGCGAAGTCAATAGTGGTGACTTTATACGTGATATTCAAAAGAGAAACACAAGATCATCGAAAATTAAAACACTACTCGATGCGGAAAATGAATCTTATCACAACAACTCAATGATCGCCTCACACATCTTATGGCGGCTTCGACAGATAATTGGTCCAAAGAAAATTGACATGATTTTCAAATCAATTGTTGATAATCTAAATCTCTATCGCGATAGTTATGATGAGATTCTGCGGTCAGAGGGACATGTTGCAAAAGACAAAAAGCAAGACTTCATTTATGATATTGAGTATTTGATGTCTGTTATTTTAAAAACCGAAGACACTTTTGGTCCTTACCCAATTCGGAAAGAAATAAGTGACCTCTGTGAAACGTTTTCATTTTCTATTGAACGAATCGAGAGCATCGCCTCGCGTCTCACGAGGTCAAACGAAGACTTTTCTTTTAAGCCAGGTGAGACTTTTAAGGAAAGTATTTGGGTTCACACTTACGCGGCCGCAGGAATTATTGGCCGGGCCTTTTTGCTCTATTGGATTTTCAGTCCTTAGCGAAGCTGACAATGAATTTTCGACTTCGCCCAGAAGAAATGCCGTCGCGATGGCGACGAGCACGGATTTTGGATAATGGAACTGCCTCATTACTGCGGTTAGAGTTAACGATTCGTTATTTGAAGATTAGACAACTTTTCTTCTTCCGCGGTCCTCTCAAAAAAAGAACCTGGAACCTTTATTATTCCGAGAGGTTCTCCTACAAACCGCATGGCAACTTCATAGCGTTTTTCCATCTGATCTTTCGGAAACTCGGCTTGAATCTTCGCCGCGACCTGGCTCTTATCTATGTTAAGGTTGCGAAACTTTACTTCGCATCTGAAATATTCTTTAATGGTTTGACAAACACCCGACACGTCATCACCCTGCCAGGTTGAAGTGCCAGCAACTCTCACTATTTTGAAAACTCTCTTTTCGCCGACTAAACTTTCCGGCAAAGGAAAAGTAAAAAAGTCCGGTCCTTTTGTATAAACATCATCTTTAATTTCCATATGGTAAATCGCATAGGGCCGCAATGGATCGGGCACTGGCACTTCATATGTTCCCATTCTGGGCTCAGCAGCAAGCGCTGACGTCGCCACAAAACTGGCAATTAAAAATAAAAAAGTTTTCATAAAAGTCTCCTTCACTAAATTAACTTAAACAGTAACTCGTAGCCCGACCGCGACCAATTCGTACTACGCGCCCTACCTTATGCAAATAACTTAAATCACGACACGCTGTCATGCTACTGACTTTGTAGATTTGTGTATACTTCTTGACATTTATAAAGTTACCAGGCTTCAAGGATTGAAGAACGCCAATCTGCCGCGAATTGAGGTCAACACCTGCACTCACAAAATCGAGTGAACTTTTAGACTTTGTGGATATCTTGTCATCGCCAACATTAAAAAGAGAAATCGAGTCGGTAAGCTTATAGCCACTGTTTGACCATTCGACCCACCCCGCACAATCTCCCAAAAGATTTCTCAATTTTCCAATTGTCGCGTGTAGCAAACTATCATGGATAGAAGAATTATAGGAATAATTCCAAACTTTTTCGATTAAAAACTCTTTTGATTTGTATTCGGAGCCAAAGAGGTAAAGTATCAATTTTTTAATCGGACCGGTGATTCCTTGATCAGGGCATACCACGTCACCACCATTGATGATCAATATCTCGCCACGACTTGGTCCTAGATAAATTCCACTTGATCCGATAGGAATATTAAGAACTTGCGGCAAAAGACCAAATAATCCAAGTTTTTTAATCTCATAGAATAAGTCTCTACCCTCGACTCGAATCCTATCCAAAATATCTCCAAGAGGATCTTCTCCAAGATTATTTAAACTTAAATTATTAATAAATCGGCGCCGTTTAATTCTTTCGTCAACCGAGTTCGCTGAAAAATTTATGTCTTCTTCGACTTCAACCTCACGATTGATATGCTCTTTAATTTTACGGGACAATCCATCGGCTTGTTGAGATATCACAATATCTATTTTAGGATCTAAGTTGCTTTTTAGGGCATTGGTGAGGGCCAATGCCGCCTGAGGATCACCCCGAAGCAGTAAAAGATGAGAGTATCGAAGATTAAAAATAGCCGACTGTCTTTTATTCTGATGTTGATAGACTATACTGCCGACCTTTTCGATAATTTTCTGCGCCGCCTTTCCTCGCCCCCGAAGAATCAATTGCCTGATAAGCTCGAGGTAAAGCTCGGCCTTTGAATACACATCTTCTGAAGATAGTGAAGTTATGGCGTTGTTTAGCCGCTGAATTGAGTTTTGTATATCTAGTCCAAATTGCGCATTATATTTTTCCAACGAAACCGACAATGCTGCTTCAATACCACCATTTCCAAGACTTTTTGCCAAAGCCAAAGCCTTCTCGAGTTCAAATGTGCCTCGTCTCACCAAACCCAGCATACAGAATGAGTGACCGAGTAAATCCAAAGCTAAAATTTGACCATACTTAAATCCATCTTCAAAAGCTGCCGCATAAGCGCGTTGGGCAAGTATAACGGTACGACGAAATTGCCCACGAAAAAATCTAAAAAATGCACTGCCCTGAAGAGCATAAAAAGAAATTTCGGCAAGCCCCTGATCCCTAGAATTCAAACATTTCTTTTTTGCTAAAATGTTTTGCGCAAAATAGGACTTCGCCGTCGCATAGTCAGATGTACGAACATAGCCCACTCCAAGAAAAAACCGCGAACGACATATAAATGCCAAAGTAGGGTTAGTTAACTTGATGGCCCTTTCAAAAATAATTTTGGCGTCATGAAGTTCTCCCAAAAAAACCAAGGCACCAATTTGAAAGGACGTTTTAATCTCGAACCCCTCACTTCTGACATCGATAGGGTTTCGCCCAACGATAGAAAGAACGTCCTTATATTTTCCCCTATAATAAGCTTCGGTAATATTTCTCACGGCACAAATCACAACATATCACTACAATACTCGCAATACATAAAAAGTTATTTCCTACCAATATGATTATTTAATTAGCATCAAGGGAAACATAATTAAAAAATTCACAACATTACACAACACAAAAAATAAGATTTAACTATTGGATATATTTTACCTCTACACGGATATTTGCTTTACGTGACTAACAACAACAACAACAAAGGAGAGAGTATGAAAAAATTGGCAATGATTGGACTCGCCGTCTTAGGTATGAGTTTTGAGTCCTACGCCGACCCCGCTTTTCCACGTGATTTAAAATGCATGACCGCTTCAGGTGAAGTTACGTTGCAAAGTAATAACGGTTTTTGGTCATATGCACAAAATGGCCGCTACAACGTGCAATTGTTGGTGACTCAACGTGGCCAAACAGAAACTTTATCGGTACTTTCAGTGAACAATGTCGCCCAACGTGTTCGCGGAAATGATGTCGGTTTAAGGCAATATGTTTTTGCATCTAAGGATGGAAAACAAGTTGTATCGCTTGCACTTGAGTTCAACGCACCTTATGGGCTCGCAACAAGTATAAAAACATTCTTGGGAACTGCAAACACGGGAGAAGTCTTAGTAGATGCTAACCGTGATTCTTGTGAAGTAATTTTTTATCCAAGAATTGAAATATAAATTAGCTTCAATGTCATTAGTTGCGGGAGGGTCAACAGTGATTCCTACATCGACAAGCGATCCGCATTTTTCTCCTCCCGCAGTTATTCACCAAATCAAAACAGAGGGACGAAGACTCTACATCGTCAGGGACGACTTACTTCCAGCTGGAACCAAACAGAGAGCCTGCATTCCCTTTTTGCGGGACATGAACAAAAAAGGTTTTGGAAAGTTTATATATGCCAGTCCCTTTTCAGGTTTTGCTCAGGTGGCTTTAGCGTTTAGTTGCCAGCAGTTAGGGTATGAATGCCATCTTTTTTGCGAAATTAATAAAGCGGATTCAGAAAATAAGATGCACCCCTTCAGTCAACTTGCACAGTTTTATGGAGCTCAAATTACTTTAGTAGACAGTTTGCAAATTGGCGAAAAACTCGCCGAACAATCCATTCAAAATTCACCTGATACTATGAAAATTCCACTGGGTTTTGACTGTGAATCTTCGCATGCACTTGAGGAAACAACTGAAATCAAAGTGGCTTGAGGTATCAGGAACCATAGGTAAGGACCCAAAGCAAATATGGTTGCCTGTAGGAAGTGGTACACTCGTCAAAACCTTTGACCAAATTCTAAATTCAAAAATTACTATACAAGCCGTGAATGTCCATGTGTTACCCGCAGACGACAAAAGAATTACCGAGCTTGTCTACAAACCTCGGGTGAAAATGATTTCTGCACCGATGCCGTTTCATGAGATGGCAAAAAACCTTCCTGGAGTCCCTTCGAATATCTTTTACGACGCGAAACTCTGGGAATTTATTGAGAAGTTTTCCGAAGATGGGGATGTGTGGTGGAATGTCGCAAGATAGTGGGTCACCGATTTAACCACTTCAACGCTGCTAAAAGAAATTTCAGCTTCTGGGGCGTGTAAGGGGCATAGCGAGAGCGGATGTCCATAAGGTTGCTTCCCAAAATTATGCTTTTAGCATGCGAAAATGCTAAAAAACTATTGAATCCATGATAGCTACCAATGCCACTCGTGCCAACTCCACCAAATGGTAAATATGAATTCGACAGATGGATAACACAGTCGTTAACACATCCTCCTCCAAAACTTAGATTCTCTAGGAAAAAATTTATTTTCTCCGGTGATTCTGAAAATAAATAAGAGGCTAAAGAGCGAGGCTTTTTTGCCAGCAAATGTAAGGTGCTTTCAAAATTTTCAAACGGCAAAATAGCCAAAACAGGCCCAAAAACCTCTTCCTTCATTACCGAGTCATCCCAAGATACATCTCGCAAAACCGTTGGTTCAATGAAGCGAAGCTCAGAACTTACATAACCACCGTGAAAAATTTTTTCTTTATTAATTAAATTTTGGAGGCGTTGAAAATGAAAACTGTTTACGATTCGTGATAAATTATAATTAACTTTTCCCGATTCTCCAAATTGAGAAGTAATTTCACTTTTTACATATCGTAAGAATTCCTCATATACAGACTGTTCGACATAAAAATAGTCGGGACAAACACAAGTCTGACCAGAATTATAAAATTTACCCCAAACCAATCTCTTGGCTGCAAGTTTCAAGTTGGCATCGGCACAAATTATTGCTGGGTTTTTTCCACCAAGCTCTAACGTCACCGGAGTTAAGTTTTTTGCCGCCGCGCTCATAACGATTTGGCCAACTTGACTATTGCCTGTAAAAAAAATCTTATCAAATTTCTGAGAAAGTAAACTTGTTGTTTCTGGAACACCTCCGTTGACAACGGAAACATATTCGGTTGGAAAACTTTGAGAAATAAGGTCACGGAGGATCGTAGATACTTTCGCTGCATGCTCTGAGGGTTTTAAAATGGCACAGCAGCCAGAGGCAATGGCTCCGACTAGCGGGGACAGCGATAAGAGAATTGGATAATTCCAAGGACTGATAATTAAGCTTAGCCCCAATGGCTCATAAAAAATTCGACTCTTCGACGGCCATAAGAGAAGTGGTGTTTTTACTTTTTGCGGTTTCATCCAATTTCTGAGATTTTTTTTCATGTGGCAAATTTCATTGAGTACGCCGGCAATTTCTCCCGTAAGGGTCTCAAAATGGGGTTTTCCCAAATCGGCGTGGACCGCATCGCAAATTGCTGTTCGATTTGATTCGAGAAGTTGCTCTAAAATGCTCAGCGATTTGATACGCTGCTCAAAAGAGCGAGTTAACCCCTGTTGAAAATAATTTCGTTGTGAAGTTACCAAATTTGAAATGATCACCCAAAATGCTTACCGCCCAATGACGGTATAAACAACAGTTTTTGATGCCTTTTATTTTGTGGGCAGGTTCCTTAGCTAGACCATAGACCTATGGACAGATTCCCTTGAACTCCTATAATAAAATATATGAAGCGTCGTCCGTGGCCGATAGTTATTCTAGCTGTTCTTCACGCCCTAACCCCCTTTGGTAATTTTTATCTAACCACCTATCATCCCGACATCAGCTACTTAACTTATTTTTCCGCATTCGTGTATGCGCCCAATATTTGGAGTTCATTTTGCTTCTTGGTTCTACCCGTTGTTGCTGGTGTAACGATTTATTTATGCAAAAGATGGAGTATTTGGGCCTACCTATTTATGATGTCGATCATTCTTGTTCAAAGTTACGTAAACTCTCACGCAGCAAGCAGTGCTTCTTTGCCGATTCCCCCTTTTATTTTATTTTTTACTAATATTTTTGTGGTCATCTATTTTCTGGTCCCAGCCGTGCGGCAAGTTTACTTTGACCCACGCTTAAGGTGGTGGGAATCCAAACCCAGATACATCGTAGACTTTGATGCCGAAATCAAATCGGCGAGAGCGACCACTCTCGCCAAAATCAAAAACATTTCTGAAAGCGGTCTCTTCGCGATAATTGGCGATAACTACCCTACCGACGGATCTTTACTTGAGGTTCGTTTTAAAGATGGCGATCAAGAGTATGTTGTCGCTGGAACCGCAATTCACCATATGCAACAGCCAAAAGTTGGGATGGGAATCAAATTTGATACTACCCTAGATTCAAAAAGAAATCTTAAGTCTCTTACAAAAAAATTAGAAGCCGAAGGAAAGCGACTACCATCAAGAAAATTAGGCCCTGAAGACAGCCTGATATCTTGGCTAAAAAGTCTCAGAAAAAATCCACGCAATCTATTTCCAAATGTCCCTAAGAAAAATTAAAGAGCAGTTACCGCTTGGCGACAAACAAAATTACGTTGTGACCTTGGGGGTCCAATCGCGACATTGACACCTCAACTGGCACCAGACTCTTGTCTTTACACAAAAAATCTTTTTCGTAGGAACTCGCAAACCCGTGACTCAAAACCTCTTTCTTCTTTACACTATCCAACGTTTCATAGTGCTTGGGAGTTAAGTGATCATTCCACTTTAAGGCCACGAGTTCATGAGAATTATACCCTGTCATATTTCCGAAGGCATTATTGGCGATATGAATCGTTCCGCGTAGGTCAATTAAAAGAACTCCAACCGGCGCTGCAGCGAAGAGCGAATGAAATTTTTCATCTGATAAAATTTCAATGTCCTCACCCTCAAACTTACTGGTAAAGTCCGTAATAATTCCCGAAATAAGATCTGGTCGACCTGCGAAATCAGTATAAATTTTTCCCTTCAAAGCAAAGTTTCGTACACGACGATCTGATGGGCGTACAAATTGAAACTTCAAATCTAGATCTTTTTTCTGTTTAATACCATCTAAAATCTCCATAGCAATTGAGTTACGGTCTTCGGGATGAATCGCCGCCACCAGATCAGCTAACGTCAGTCCGTGAACCGATCTTGGACATCCCAGAAAATCATAAAAACTCTCATCTCCTGAAATCCAACCGGTTTTAATATTCCAGTCCCAAGTCACAATATGTGAGTCACGCAACACCAAATTGAGTCGCTCTTTATGTTCCTTCAGTGATCTCTCTAACAGATGTCGGTCCGTCACGTCTTCCGAAATTCCCAAAACATGGGACGCGACACCATTGGAATCTAAAATTGGAATTTTCTTGGTATTTAAAATTTTTAATCCACCAGTACGAAGCTCGAACGTTTCCTCGGGTATCTCAACGAGCCCCCCAGATGCCAATGCAGATTGGTCGCTCTTTCTGGCTTCTTCGGCCCGTATGCGCGGTAAAATGTCAAAGTCATTTTGCCCTAAAACTTGATCGCGTTGCACACCCACCAATTTTTCTCCGGCACGATTGAAGTGCGTATATTTTAAGGTCCCTGCCTCTTTCAAATAAGCCATGCTGGGAAGGTTTTCAAAAATAGAATTTAGAAATAAGTTACTTCTCGAAATGTCTTCACTCTTCTTGATAATTGTTAGCCGAGACTCTTTAATTCGTTCCCTCATAGTGGCCATATCTTTCATCAGATGGCCAATTTCGTCGTTTCCTTCCAGCCATATTTCACCTTCAAAATTTTCGTTCGCTATATCTTTGGCTGTCTGTGTTACTCTAGCAATCGATTCAAGGAGAGTGCTATTAATTAGATAAGAAAAAATTAAAATAATTCCAATAGAAAATAGAAATCCCATTATTGTAACTACCAATAAAAGCTGACGTGAGCGTTGCACGCGTTCAAGTTTTTCCCAAACCATTCTATGTACTTCGGTTTTGAGTGTGTTAATTGCTGCTCTTGCGCGCGTATCGTCAATAAAAAAAGTGGCATCAACATTGTTCGGAGTCATCCCACCATTGCCTTTTGGCCTAAGAACTACATCCATATTAAACAAATATTTATTAATGATTTGTTTGATTTCGTCCAAAGCTAAGGATTCATCTTTATCGACTTCTGGTAACTTACCGTAGTCCTCGACGATTCCTAAAATTTCCTTAAAAGAGCTCTGTGCCTCCTGAATTGACTCTGGCGATCCTCTTAGTACGAGATTTTTAAAATAGGCCGAGCCACCACCATATCCGAGCAATTCATACATTCGACTGAGTTTACTTTCACGAGCGACGACATTGTCTGAGTATTCCGCCCAGGCTTTATTGCTATCTATAAATCTTTTAAAAGTAGACGCCGCAAAAACAGTTAATCCCGTAATGAGCATTACTGACAATATAAGAAATTTACTTTTTACTGAAAAGGTTCGAAGTACAACGATGACCGGATGACGTTCATTGATCAATTCATCATGTCCTGATTTAATTGTTGCCGACAGAAAAAATAGGGAAAATGAAAAGCAAATCAGCCCGACTGCCGTTCCCAAAGCCATATCTACAGCTGGTCCTTGTAAGTTTATTCCATCTCGAAACAGGTAAATATGTATGGAACGTAACGCAATCACAAGGACGACCGAACACGCTACCAAAACTCCACGCATAGTTCGAATTTTATGGTGTCCGCCACATAGGTATATGGCAAGCCCAAGTAGTAATACCCCCAAATAAGTTGAGATAGGCGTAATTTTTTGAGTCGTTAGAGGATTCATTTCCCAACCCAAATTTAAAATAGAATTGGCTATCCCAACGACAGACACGAACACAATAGAATATACGGCAATTCTAACAACTTTCTCTTTCTGTCGAATAATAGCCACTATGGCGAGTGCTGCGAGAATAAAAACTGGAGAAATAATTAGGCTCGGAAAAAACGGCACCAATCGAATAAAGAATTCTAACTGCAAAAGATATCCAAAAACGGCCACAGCCCCTATTGCAAAAGGAACAAAAGCTAACGCCAAAGATAAATTATTAGTGACTCTCTTTTCCAATTATCTAGCTCATTTTGATTTACTTTTTTAGTATACAAGTCTCTCGCTGAGATACCAATAATTGGTCAAATTCTCGTACCTTAGTCAATTTTCTTATCTTAAGAAAAGTTGCTTTAGGCCCGATAATATTACTGCAACCATATGCTGGGGGAAGGTATGGGACGTTATCTTTCACTTGTTCTATTAATTATTTTTCAGGGTTTATTTAGTAAAGCCTTTGCAGTAGATATACCTAAGTCGGTAATGACGATGTTACATATTAACCCCGACGACCAAGGCGGCAAAGATGGCCGCGCCTTTCACATCTTTGATCTCGAAGGTGGAAAAGACTGGATTTTCCCTTTTGCCGATATCACTGGAGGGCCGGTCGACGGTCAACCGGTTCATACAGTCCTTCATCCTAATAAAAAAGTTGCGTATGTAACGATGTCTGGCAATACGACTCTACCTTTGCGTCTACTTATCATAGATCTAAATTGGAAAAACGGTGTACCTAAAGCAACTCTCGCTCAATCTGTGCAAATTTTGCCCGCAAAAACCAAAGATGTAAGCGATGCCTATTGTTGCAGGAAGAAAGAAATGATGGGCGATCCGTATACGCAAGAAGGTCATGGACCGCAAATTACCGATGACGGAAAATATCTCGTATTCAGCGTCCTCACATCGAATCAGTTACGGGTTTTCGATACTGAATCTAAAAAACTAGTTGGTACTCCCATTTCAGGCTCTGGTCTAAAGGGTCCTCACGGCTTTTACCCTAATCCTTCCGCGACTAAAGCAGCTACGACACAATATGAAATGAACGGCGACAAAGTTTTCATACTCGATTTCGACAAAGCAACTGGAAAAGCTTCGATCAAACACGTGGTAAAGTTAGTCTCAAACACTAAAGGTAAAAAAGTTCGCGGCGCTTACACTCATACCATACGTTGGCTGGATGATACTCACTTTTTCGTCAACGCCGGGCAAGATCCAGATCAAGGTACACCCAATGCATTTGAAGCCTCCGTATGGATGGTGGACCTTAGTGGAAATAAACCGAAAGCACTTTTAGCTGTTGGAAAGTCAAAATCAGCACATGGCGAAGACGGGGTTCAAGAGGGGGTTTCTGACAACGCAATTGCCAATGGAAAACTTTACAACGCCGAAGGTAACTTTCGCAAATTCCTAGACGGAAAGCTTGTACCTGGCTCGATCTCAGTTTTCAAAATCGACAAAAACGACCCTTCGAAATTAAGTTATGTCACTCGGATTAAACCCCGAAAAATCGAAGAAAAGGCATGTGACAAAAACGAGGTCTGCAGAAATCTACCACCTGACTACTCTAACGCACACGAATTAATCCGTACTCCCGATGAAAAGTTCGTATTTGTAACCAGTTTCTCGTCAAACTATCTATTGAAAATTGATACTTCTAACGATTCCGTTGCGCAAGTTTGGTTTATGAAGGCTCCTCATGGTTTTTACATCCAACAGTAATCTTATCTCAGCTTTATTGGTTCTGAATTTAGCTGGACTTTCTCCCGCAGCCCTCGCTGTATTTGAATCTCATAGTTTTATAAACTCAAATCCAGTTATTATCAAAACTCAGCAGGAGCCAATTACCCTCGTCAAGGGAAAGCCTTCTCATCTTAAAATTGACCTTGAGATCAGCAAAGACTTTCGCGTTTTTACAGACGAAGTAAACATACGTGTGGCGAATCAGAGTCGATTTAAAATTCAAAAACACCAAAGCCAACCTCATATCCGTGGTTTTGATCCTATTTCAAAAAAAGATAGGGACTTCCTGCAAGGCACCAGCAGCATCGAAATCGAATTTACATGGGATGGAGCTGGCGAGATCGGGGAATTTCCATTGGCAATTCAACTTCGCTACGAAGCCTGCACATCCAAGGTATGCATAAGCCCCAAACTCACTTACCTGGGCGCCAAAGTAAACGTTATTGACTCGACGGAGGATCGGCGCCCCAGCTCTCTACTGTCTAAAGTAAGTCCTCTAAAAAGAACGGCGAAATCGCCAACGGGAATCCGTTTTCAAAAATATTCCGAAAATGTTTATAACAAGTCTATTGCACAAAAAAAACCAATCCTTATAGATTTTTATGCCTCTTGGTGCGAATCATGTGAGCGTTTTAAAAAGGAAGTTTTTAGTCACGCTGAAGCCGGGCTACTGACTACAAATTTTGTGACATTATCCGTGGATCTCAGTGACCCTAGCGATGAGAATGCCCTCCTCCGTGAAAAATTTGGCGTTCGCAATTTACCTAGCGTGGTTTTCATAGACAAAAACGGCAAAATCAATCACGAGTTGACAGCATCGGAATTCGAAGAAGCATCTTTCTTTTTTAATAGACTCAGATTTTTCATAGATGATTAGAAGCGGAATTCGTCACATTCATACCACTTGGACCAAATAAGATCTTTTGTGAAAATAATTTGCTTTTTATAACGGCAAACTTGTTTTTTCCAGGCAGCAAAAAATTCTCGGTCATCGCTGAAGTTTTCGCATGTAGACTGCAATAGGTTTTCTGAAGCACCGGGGATTGTGCAATGACTTTGAATGACTTCTCTGAGTTTACTATTCTCATAGAGTTTTTGATAAATAAAGTTAATGTTTTCTATACAGTTTTTTTGCGCTGCAAATATGGCTTCCTGATAGTTAGAACCACATCCCCCCGACGGCATTCCTGTTGCACTCACATAGCTACACCCTACATGACATGTGTTGCTGGCAAACGAAAAATTCAAACAAAAATTTATTAGAAAAAGAATTACTTTAAGCATGAGTTTTTTATCACTTCATCAGCCACGAGACTAGGGTTAACCCGCAAAATTTTAGCGAGTACTTCACAATCGTAGGCGTCGACCGGCTCATAAGCTTTGACTTCGCATCTTATATTAGAACTCTGGCATCGGGAATGTAAGTCGAAACCCTTCACTCCTTGGCTTTTTAACGTTTTAAGACAAAGAATGTAAGTATCGGTACATGCCTGCCCTAAATCCTCATGCTTTACGGAAACCACGTTTTGGCATTCAAAAAACAAGGGACTAGCGTCAGCAAAATTTATAAAAAAACTAATTACAACGTAAATCCACACGACGCTCTCCTTCACATTTCGAAAGGTTTGTATAAAAGTTTGAAAAGCCCAGCCATACAAAATTTTTATCGGCGTCAAAAATGCTATAAGAAAAACGTTGTCTGCCAAATCCCGATGGTAAACACTCTGAGCAACGCATGCCCTCGCATTTTCGCTGAAATGCCGACTCTGTATCCGTTGGATCAGAAAAACAAACCTGTAGTCCGAGATTACAAGGAAGGCAGGACAGTTGCTCACTCGCATGCGCCGACAGGAAAATAAAGACGAAAAAAGTAATTTTTTTCATTTTTTCAACACCATAAAATTACAATTTAAAAACCCAGACTCCGTAAAAGTCATGCGCGCCTCAGAATCCGACCGCAAAGCCATTTCTAAGTATTTCGATAGACACTTTGCTTTGGCGGCATCTTTTCTTAAGGTGTCAATGTACTTAGGGCCACGACTTGACCAATAGTCTCTTGTCGTTTGCACCGTTGACGTAAATAAACCAACCGAACGTTGTAAAATTTGAATTTTCACCAGAAACTCTCCATCCAAAATTTTGCGTCGCGGGTCATTCATTTTCATTTGCTGGAGCAAAGTTGCGGTTTCTTCTACAAGTTTCATCACTCTATGTTGAAGAAGTTGCAATTCCACGTTTTCGCTATCTTCTGAGCGTAACGTTTTTGAATACATATTATATAGCTCAGTCTGAATCTGATCGTATTGATCGGGAGCTGGATTACTTTCTTGCCACCAGCAGTTTTCTCCGTTCACACGGTTTTCGCAAACAAGTTCACCGCTTTCCCAGAACCAGGCGGCATGACTATCAATTACAAAAAAGAAAATGAAAGAGGAAAATAATATGTAAGGAAAATTAGTATTTCGGGGCATACTTATGACAACCCTCTCTAGAATAGTAAAGCGGAATTCCAGCAAACGACACCAGACGCGTAACATGGCAGTACATGTCCAATTTCATGGCTCGCTCAGCGTCTTCGAGAGCATTGTCCTGACAGTAAATACTAAACCCATCCGTGTCTGCGAGACATAAATTTGTGCGCATTTCTGCGACTTTTAATTGTATGTTTGCTTTGGTGACGCCGTCCATACCGCTAAAATCAATCTCATCAAAAACTTCGTTGGCAGACTCCAAACAGTTTTTAAACAATTTTCCCCAGGCCGATCCCTTATCCTGCGCACATCCAGCAACAGGAACTCCCATTTTTGAAGTGTACTGGCACGTCACAGGACAACGACGCGCTTGGGCTGAAACGGAAACAAATAAAGTAGCAATGATTAAGAATTTTTTCACAAAGACTCCTAGTTAATTTCTCACGGAGTCTAACATTCTTGACGTAATTCAAAAATGCACAGAAGTGCACAAATGGCAAACGCCAAGGACAATTTCTCAAAATTTTTCACAACGACGACTTCTCGTATCTCGACCTAATCTTTTGGTCAGGTCAGGTGCCGGCCCGTTGTACGTTGTGCCGGCATCTTTCCAAACTTCTCTTTTAACTTTTATCGAAATATGTCTGCGCTGATAATTTACTTCTTTTTTCATAGCCACGGCCGCCGCCGACGTCGACGGTGAAGACTTAGGCATTTTTTCTGTCTCTGTTTTGTTCTCATTTGTCATAATATTGCCTCGAGTTTATCCTCGCCAAGAAGAATTGTTTGTGGTCATTTGGGACTCAAAAGGAAATATCTCAACCTCACCCACTGACTACATCAATTCTAAAAGAGAAGGCCAACTACATTCAAATTGACTTCACCCGATGGGGAGAAAAAAGCGCGTTAGAATCAAAAAATGTGAGGCGTTGCTAGCAAGAAATGCCAACGTTCATCACCGCAATACAGAAAATAGTTCTGCAATGATTTATGCAATGAAAAGTGGAAATTTCAACGTTGTTAGAATGTTAGAGTCCAAAGGTGCCACAGTTGTTGATCGGAGTAATCATGTAACGAGCCTTATGAACGCCGCCGAATCGGGAAATTACTATTTGGTAAAGTGGCTCGTCGAAGAGAAAAAAGCTGATGTGAATGAGCAAATGAAAAATTATTACGCCATAAAGTCGGCGGCGATTACCGGTCATTCCGCAATTATCGAGTATTTAGTAACTCACGGCGCCAATCAGGAAAGTATTGATGCCGCCCTAGTTGCTGCCACGGTGTATGGCCACATTGATGCGATCGAAGCAACGCTTGAAGGGGGAGCTAACGTCAATACTCAAAATGAAGAAGGCGATACTCCAATTATGATTGCGGCGGGTTTTCATTGGAGCTATGAGTTTCAGTGGCCCGAAATTGTGCGCACTTTAATTTTGGCCAACGCGGATCTTTCGATAAAAAATAAAGAAGGCAAAACCGTTATGGATGTTGCCAGCTACAATGAGAAAATCCGTGGCTATCTCAAGCATGCTTTGGAAAAAAGATAAGACGTTTAATTTGCAATTTCAGATTTTATGTCCAAAATTTGCACTTGGCCATTACCTCTTTTGACTACGGCTTCTTGCAAGACTGAAAGAAATCGGTCGGCACGAAAGGGTTTCGAAATTAATCCATCAAACAAACTTGGAGCATCGTCTCCGTACTTACCAAGGTGATTGAAAATACCACCGGTCATAAGAATACACGTGGGTTGCGGTGCAAGATCCATTTTTGAAATATCTTTTAAGAGACTAACTCCATCTTTTTCTGGCATATGTAAATCGGTCAGAACGAGATCAAATTTATTCTTTTTAATTTCCAAAAGCGCTTCTTTGCCGTCTTTAGCCAGAGTAACTTTAGAGACCCCAAGACTCTGCAAATGGTGCGCAATTATTTCTCTGAGTTCAGGTTCGTCATCGACGACTAGCGCGCCATTAGGAAGAAAAATCGATTTGGGAAGGTTTACGACAGCCGCTTCTACGTCGCATTTCAGTTTTTGCTCCAAGACAGGAATAGTTATCGTAACTTTCGTCCCCACACCCACCGTAGACTCAAGAGATATTGTTCCATTCAATTCTTTGGCGAGATTCGACGCTATAGCCAGACCGAGCCCAGTACCCTTGCCGACTGACTTCGTAGTAAAAAATGGCTGAAAGACCTTATCTCTAATAGATTCTGGCACTCCAACTCCATTGTCGCTGACTGTGAGAATACAAACCTTAGATGTCGATTCCGCAAGAGAACAGATAATTTGACGTTTTTCGCTCCCCTCAGTTGCATCCTTTGCATTTTGGATAATATTCATAAGAATTTGCTGAATTTTTCCGGTTGATCCCAACACCATAAGGTTATCTTGCAAATCACTTTCAACAACTTTCAGTTCAACTCCTTCCCTTTTATAAAGCTCGAGGAGAAGGTTTTTCATTTCCTCTAGCGCCTTGGGAATAGAAACCATGTATTTTTGATCTGTATCGGCCCTAGCAAAAGTTCGCATCCCCTTAACAATATTCATGATTCGGTCGTGCGCGACATGTATTTTCGCTATTGAATTCATCAGGCGAGGATCGGTGGTTCCGGTAGTTCCCAGTATCCGCTCGATTCTTTCCACATAGCCTTGCGCTATCGCCAGGGGATTATTAATTTCGTGGCCCACACCAGCGACCATTTCTCCCAATGCTACTAACCGAGAGGACGTTTGCAACTGAGTCATCGCTAGTTTGCGCTCTGTAATATCAAATCGAATTGCTAGGTACTGCCTCCGCCCATCCTCCCCTAAAATTGGCGTTATCGCCGAGTCCACCCAATACAAATCACCACTTTTTCGACGATTGCAAACCTCGCCGTGCCAGATTTTACCAGACTTGATCGTGCTCCACATTTCCTTAAAATAGTCCGCTGGATGAAATCCCGAGTTAAGTATGCGGTGACTCCTGCCAATCAGCTCCTCTTTGGTATATCCATTGATTTCGCAAAACTTATCGTTGACGTAAGAAATTATCCCTTTGTCGTCAGTTATTGAAACAATCGCCGATGCATCCAAACCGCGAAGAATCTCTAACCTTGATCTCGCCGCAATGTTAGCCTCTGTAACATCTCGAGCCACACTATAAAGTGAACCTGTCGTCAAATCTGGAAATGCGGACCAGTTAAAATTCCGGTAAGAACCATTTTTACAGCGATAACGATTCTCAAAATTAATAACCGAATACCCCGCCGCCAATTTTTCTACTGCCGCAAGTGTCGACGATACGTCGTTGGGATGAACAAAGTCCACAAAGGGTCTTGCTAAAAGTTCCTCCTCTGAATATCCGAGAACTCGTGTAAACGAAGCACTGAGTCTCTTAAACATTCCATCGGTACCGGCAATACAGAGAAGATCTACCGATAGATTAAAAAATGTCTCTAAGGCGTCGGCAATTTCGCGACTAGCCTTAGCCTGCTCGTGGGCTTCTTCTTTAGCAATCCTCAAATGTTTTTGAGAATTTTTCAGTTGAAGGTGAGTAGCTAACATGACCATGCCGAGAAAAATAAACAACCAAATCGTGCTACTAGTAATGTAAAACTGCCCGATTAACAAAAAAAGGATTAATGAATAAATCTCGAGAAATTTATCTACCGAAAGAGATTCGGTCTGAACGTAAAGAACATAGCCAAATAATCCTAAGCCAAAACTTGCGTGAATCGCCATCCGCGAATACTGGCTCCACGATTCTACTAAATTCGAGCCAGTGAAATGGGCAAATATTGCAAGTGAGCCAATACAAAAAATAAAAATACCACTGTACTGGATAATTCTATTGGTCGTCTGATTCTTAAAAGGTAGGGCAAGCAAGGTCAATACCGTAGCACCAAGGCTAAAACACAAGGCGGCTAAGGGGGACATTCGCCCCGGGGGATTAAGACCCGCCATATGGATACTATTGAAAAATAAAAAGTCAATTTTATAACTTGTTCCAAATAAATACTGAGCAAAGGTGAGGTAACTGAGTATGCCCAATAAAAAAGTAGGAAGGAGTGAATATAGTTTATTTTTCAACTGCAACATGAAAACTGATATGCCACCCAAAACAAAACAAATTGCGAGATTAAATCTCATGGGTTCAAAATCAGGATGAATGCGCAATAAAATTTTCGAATCGACCAACCATCCAATGATTACTATCACGCCCAAAATCATCATTAAGATCGAAATGGAAATACTTGTCCTTCGCTTCACATTCATTTCTATAATTTTAATCGAAAACTCAGACTGCACTTAGTGAGTAATTGAAAAACCCGATTTAAGTCATGAGATCACGACATGAGTCTGGTATTTAGATTTTTACCATCTTCGTATTTCCAGCATATTCTTTGTAAGACACCTTTTGGGCTGTGATTTCTTGAATTTTTTTTACAACCTCAGAAATTCGCCAAAGCGATCTGTTTAGCTTTTCATATTTACTATTTGATTTTATATCTTGATCGTTCAAGCAGCCAATTGCAATTGTGAGTGGATTGTTAATCTCATGATTGTAGGTTGCGATCATTGCGTCTAGCGCCGCAACCTCCTTAAGCCGTCCCATTTCTTTGGACAGGTCAGATAGAGCCAAATGAGTTTTTATTCTAGAAACCATAATATCAAAATTAACCGGTTTACTTACAAAGTCATTGGCCCCGTCGTGTAGGCAATTTACAACTTCTTGGGTGTCGGACTTTGCCGTCATCATAATTACAGGCAGCTCGATAACATTTGTATGACTTCTGATTTTCTTCAAAATATCGGTCCCCAGAGTCCCTGGCATCAGAATGTCTAATAGTATCAAGTCAACTTTTTCGAGCGATATAATATCGTAGCACTCTTTAGCGCTTCTTGCTTCGACGACCTCATATTCCCCTTTACGTTTTAGAACCTCCGCCATCACATCTCGATCAAAATCACTATCGTCAACAATCAAAATTTTTTTCATTTCACTTCCAACATTGCTTCCAGAAGAACTTGGATTTCGTGCCGAAGCTCAGCTAAGATATTCTCACAACCTTTAAGGTCACCTGACTTTCCTAGCTTCTCAAGAGCTTCCGCTAAACGTCGGCATGGCTCCGCATGAAAGTGCGAAACCGCACCCTTTAAAGTATGTGCCGAAATTTCCAAATTTTTACTATTTTTTTCGCTTATGGCAGTATTGATTGCGGTCATCATTCCTGGAACCGTTCCTATAAAGTTGGTGATAACTTTAACCCCAAGATCTGTCATTCCGTGAAAGTTAGCAAAAAATGCATCGCGATCAAACGGGTAACCATTGATAAATTCTTTTGAGTTTCCTTTAGTAGTCATGAACTCTCTTTGGTAATATTTCGGAGTTCTTAAACAAAATCTTAATTTTGTAGGATTTTTACCCGCTCAAGCAGTTCTTTAAATTGAAATGGCTTTGATATTGGCGAACTTCCAAGGGGGATAGTCGCCATTTGATCTGAGGACGTATACCCCGACATGAACAAGACTTTTGGCATGTTTACAGTGAACAACCGAGAGAGCAAGAACTCCACTTCTGGCCCAAGAAGGTCTGGCATAAAGATATCCAAAATAACGACCCCAACCTCTTCTTGAACAATTAACTTAAGCGCTTCTGCCCCCATCGTTGAAGTATAAATCTGAAAACCATGATCGTGAAGAAAAGCAGATAACAATTCAACCAAGTCAGGTTCATCATCAACAACCAAAACTTTTTTTCTATCTCGCAACAACTTTTTCTGAACTCCAAGCTGAGCGAAGCCCTTGAAAATATCAAGCGGAAACGGCACGAACTCACGACGAACTGGAGAGTATAACTTCAACTCTATGCGAGAGTCCAGAACACGAAAAGAAAACAAAGGACCGGTATCGACCCGCTGTTTGAAAAAATTTATTAAATCACTATTTCCAGTATCTTCAAAAAGAATCCATGACGCTGGCGAGGGCATATCAGTTACCACCGAACCATTTATTTTGTAAAACCAAACATTTTCACTAAATTCTTTGCGAAGAAGTTCTTGGCTGGTATCACTAGAGCAAAAAATATGGAAATGCATTCGACAATTATGGCTGCCAAACCATCTCTTGACTACTTATTTTTTACTTATAGACTGTTTTTTTGGAAGGGTCACGACAAACGAAGTATTTAAAGACCCAGTATCTAAACTTATCCTGCCGCCGTGAGCTTCTATTAGCTTACGCGCTATACTCAGCCCCAAGCCAGTTCCACTCTGCCTTCCCTTGGTCGTAAAGAAGGGTGTCATTATTTGGTCAGCAAGATTCGAATCTATCCCAGTGCCAGAGTCGGTGACTCGAATGGTAACGACGCCGCTATCGCACTTTGCGGTAATCCAAAGGCGACGCTCAAAAAGTGTGCGAACGGCATCAATTGAGTTACCAATCAAATTAATAAGAGCATGGCATATTTCTACAGGTCGACATTCAAACTCAAACTCATCTATATCAAGACAGACATTGAGACGAGAGGCCAAAAGTTTTGTTTGGGAGAGGTCTATAATATCATTGAAAAGTTCCCTGGAAGAGGTGTCTAAAAATGCATCCCTGGCACTTACGTAAGTCATAGCCTTAATTCCCTTGGCAATTTTTGAAATCCGAAAACATACTTGTTCTATTTTATTTACTGCTTCTATCGCCGCCGATTTTTCTCCCTCTAAATCCTGGATAGCAGATCTTAAGAAGTTTGCTTTTCCGACAATGACGGTTAGAGGACTGTTAATTTCATGGGCAATTTCTCCCGCCATCAGTCCTAAACTTGACAAATTTGCGACTCGTTCATTTTCCGGCATAAACAAAAGTCCTAAGGAACGTGAACTTATGGGAATTCCAACAGCCCCAACAATATTAGGCTCAATAAATTCAATAGCCGAAGTTTTTTGATCAACCAAAACTCTAATGAGAGGATATTTCAGGCGGCGTAATGGTGATATATCTGTAATTTCTGTTCCGACGGTTAACCTACCATCCAAAAAAAGGCGTTCGGCCATTTGATTGTAAGAGCGAAGGACTAAAGTCTTGGACTTTTCTGCCCTAAAAAAATCAAAAATACATATACCAAAAGGAAGGCCCATAATTAACGCTTCAAGCTCTGTTGCTTCTGAATTGACCGTATTGTACTTAAGTTTCATAGAAGTTATGCAACCGCCAACATTTGGCATCTTTTTATAATTTCAGCAGCAATTCGATCGAGAGGAAGAATTTCGTGAACGGCACCCACATCGATTGCCACCTTAGGCATGCCGAACACAACACATGACTGTTCATTTTGTGCGATATTATAACTACCAGCCTCTTTCATCGCCAACAAACCCTCAGCGCCGTCTTTGCCCATTCCAGTTAACACTACACCAATCGCATTTGCGCCGGCATATTTAGAAACAGATTTCATCAAATAATCCGCTGCAGGCCGAACGCCGTGCAAAGCAGGTTCTTGATGAAGCTTAACAAAATAGTAGGCTCCGCTGCGGGAAAGCTCCATATGAAAATTTCCCGGAGCAATTAAGGCCCGTCCTGGAAAGACCTTATCTCCGTCTTGTGCCTCTTTGACTTCAAATTGACATAGCTTTTGCAAATTATCGGCATAGGTTTTTGTAAAAACCGGGGGAAGGTGTTGAACAATCACAGTCCCAGGTATGTCCGGAGGCAATAGGGGTAACACTCTTTTTAAGGCCTCAGTTCCCCCAGTTGAAGACGCAATCGCCAAAACCGAGTGAGTCGTTTTAGCAAGTGCCGTGGCTTTAACGTCGGTGGGTCGAGCCCGAACAATGGGAGACAGAGTCCTTTTTTCAGGTAAATTTGACTTTGCGACAACTTTTACGCGTGTGATAATTTCGTAACGAACGGCTTCCATGGATCGCGTCACATCGATCGCTGGTTTCGCCATCACATCTATCGCACCTACCTCAAAGGCCCGCAAAGTAGTGGCCGAACCTTGTGTCGATAAACTACTAATAATGAGAGTGCGAGTTGGTAAATGCTGCATAACCTTCTCGAGAAAAGTTACACCATCCATTTTCGGCATTTCTACGTCTAACGTCATAACGTCCGGCTTTAACTTCGTAAGCATTTCACGCGCCACATAGGGATCAGGCGCAGAACCAACGACTTCGATTTCGGGGTCAGAACTTAAAAACTTTGTAAGTAAAGTTCTAATAATTGAAGAATCGTCGACAACAAGAACGCGAATTTTTTGATTCATCAGGCAACTCTCTTATTTCTAATTTCCATAACCGTGTTGGCAAAATCACCCGCGCTTTTGACGTAGTCTACAATTCCCAAATTAATTGCCTGTTGAGGACCGTAAGGAAAAGCACATAAATCCGGATCTTCAACGAGAGTAACATTGCCACTGGCGCGCATAGCCGCCAACCCGTCAACACCGTCACGGCCGAATCCACTCATAAGCACTCCTAAAGCGCCACCGCGCTCACAACTTGCGATCGACGCCATCAGCACATCGCTTGATGGCTTTTGGCCATTTACTGGAGGGAGTTGTCGAAGTTTCGCATAAAAATTATTGGATTGAGTTTCAACCACAATATGGTTGTCTGCGGGAGCAAAATAAACATTTCCAGAGGTCAAGTGTGTGTTTTCTTTAACAACCGAAAGTCTAACAGAAACATTTTTTTTAATTTTTTGAATGTAGGCTTCGATAAACGAAGATAATGTCGAGTTGGCAACAATAACCGGCGGCGTATCACTGTTTAGCGACTGAAGAAATGCTTTTAAACCGTCTTGCGACCCCGTATTTCCGCCCACGGCAATCAATTTTAAACCCTGAATCCCTAAACCACTTACGGCATATTCGACCTTGGTATCAGATTTTTTTTGAGACCGATTTGCCAAAACTTTTTGACTAGCTGCCGCCTTCACTTTCTCAACTAACGTTTCTCCAAGTTGCTTGATAACGGCGGGATCATACTGCGATGGTTTGTGAATAAACTCAATCGCCCCTAGCTCCAGAGCTCTAAGAGCAGCCTCGCCCTGGCTTCCCAACGACGACACCATAACAACTGGCAGCGGCATGTGTTTCATCAACTTCTCTAAAAAAACGACGCCGTTCATTTTTGGCATCTCGATATCCAAGGTAATAACATCAGGTTTATGTTTTACCAGCATTTCACGTGCCTGATACGGATCGGCAGCAACACCAACCACGTCTAGACCGTGTTTTGAAAAGACATTTTGGAAAAGCGATCTTACCGTCGCCGAGTCGTCAACAATTCCGACTTTGACTTTGCGGATGGGCTCTAACTTTATTCGCCCTGAAATATCCACTTGAGAATTCTCGTCTTGATTGATAAACCTATGTATGACATTGAAGTCCGACACATTGATAGTAATCTTTCGGCTAAGCTCTCCACCCACATTTTGCTCGACAACAGGAATTCCGAGATTGGCAAGCGTCTCAAATGCAAAGTCGATATTCTTTTTCCCGACGCCAATTCCAATCTGCACATCGGTAAGTACGGCCCCACCTCCGTAGACCTTTGCCTTTAAATTCCGCCGTGAGGCACCCAGTCGTTCCAATTCTTGGATTAGCATGGGAATAGCGCATTCACCATAGCGTCCACTTGCAACTTCTCCTTGAGGAAGTTTTGTCAAAAGATAGTGGTTAAGGCCAGCACACTTTGCTAGGGGATCATACAAAACCACCGATACACAAGAGCCAAGAATTGTTGTTAATTCAACAGGGTCCTTTGACACAGCCAAACGCCCCGGCAACACATAGAGAGTTTTCATGCGGCAATAATCCTATCAACGTCGACGATCAAAACGGTTTTCTTTTCACTAATACTAATATGGCTGACCAAACTTTTTCCCGAACCGGACAATCGATCATTTTTTTGAAAATTTCCAACATTAAGCTCATCAATTTGTTGAGCTTGTTCAATAGGAAATCCAAAACGAACCCCATCAACATTACAAATGACAATAAAAGATTTTTCGAGATTCGTGCATTCCCCGAAAGTAAGTTTTAAATCCAGTATAGGCATGACCTCACCCCGCAGATTCATAAGGCCCATAAGATCAGCTCGATGCGCAGGCATTATATTCAGTTTTTTAAACTGCACCACTTCAACGACTTTGGTAACAGGAATTCCGAATTGTCGTCCTTGATTCACACATAGGAGGAAAACTCGCTTTTCTGGTAAAGCCTCCTTTTTCTCTAAAGGGGGAATTTCCTTAGCGACCCTATTATTAGGTGGGATAGGCTGACTGACTTTTTCTTCGGAAACGACAGCCTGAATTTGGTCGGCTTTTGTACTTTTAACCATCCAAGATGACAAATTGTTAAGTAACGGACTATAAGTTTCTAAGAGGGAAGCAGTATCTTCGAGTGTATTTGATAGATCAATTAAATACTTTTCTACCGACTGTAAAACATTTGAGAGCTGAAACTCCAGATTCATTAGCGAGTCTGTTATTTTGTTAACCTCTGTGGCCGAGATTTCCTCTTTTATTTTGGTCAGTCGAGTTTCTATTTCGTGTACAAACTGTCCACAAAAACTAAAACCAACCGCCTGAACATTGCCTTTCAAACTGTGAAAGGACTTCATAACCTTATCAAGAACCTCTATAGGATTCTTAGACAGTTCGGGCAAAACCTCTCTTGCCTCAGTCACATACTCTTGGCTGTCCACAGCACATTGTTTCTGTAAGTCTTTTAAAAACCCGTCTTCCGCCGCTGTCATGATTCACTCCTAAGCCGCATTGGCTGTCTGCTCTTTCGATAGTAAAGTTATCATGTCCTCTGGAGACACCACATAAGCAATTTTTTCGTTCCCTAACATCGTCGTACCCTTAAACCCGGGAAGGCTTTTTACAATATTGTCAAAAGATCTCACCACGGCTTCAAGCTGGTCTTCGATGCGGTCGATCAACAGCCCAATAAACTTATGCTTATAACGAATGATGACCGCCGATTTGCTTCTCACCGACTCCACAGACTCGATATTTCTGTTCTCAAGGAGTTCATCAAAACTTCGCAATACAATAGTTTGGCCGTCAAATTCGCACATTCTCGTTTGATCAAGTTCTGTTAACTGAAGTTGATCACAAGACATAATTCTGGCTATCGAGGTCAGTGGAACCGCAAACACGGCGTCTTTCCAGGCCCCCAAAACTGTGTGCTCAACCATCACCGCCTTTGGAACCGGTATCTCAATGGTAAAAGTAGTTCCTTTACCAAGGGATGAGCCAATCTTTACGTTTCCAGCGTGTTGAAGTACGGAAGACTTAACGACATCCATTCCGACGCCACGACCCGACACGCCTGTGACCTTTTCAGCTGTAGAAAATCCTGGTAAAAAAATCAAATCAAACACTTCTGCGTCCGACATACCCTGTGACTTTTCTTTAGTTACAAGTTGATTTTGAATAGCTTTTGCAATGACCTTATCCCTAGGGATTCCGTTACCATCATCACTTACCACGATGTTAATGACGCCTTGGCTTTCTGAAGCCTTGATATTAATGATTCCCTCTTCACTCTTCCCACGCTCTCGTCTTACCGATGGAGTTTCAAGACCGTGATCGATAGAGTTACGAACCATATGCACCAAACAACTTCCCAATGATTTGGCAATATTTTTATCAACTCCTAACTCTAACCCTTCGGTCGTAAATTTAACTTTCTTTCCAACCTCTTGACTTGTCTGACGCACAATTCGATTCAACTTACTGAAAGCTTTCTCGAGAGAGACTTTTCGCACTGACATTATGTGTTCCTGGAGATGGTCAGTAATTTTATTCAGGCTATAAGCGAATTCTGCATGTTTTTTCTCGAGCTTTTGCGGATTATTTCTAATTTCATGATCGCGACTCATCATGTGAAAATGGTTCTTTAGTACAATGAGTTCTCCGGACAAAGCCATAAAAGAGTCAAGTTTTTCATTAGACACCCAGATCCCTTCATCTTCTTGTGTAAAGTCCTCTTTACCAGAATTGGATGAAGGGCTAGAATTAATCGTAGCCACTGCCATTGACTCAGGAACAGCCGCCTGATTCTTTTTTTCTTTCAGATCTTTTAGTTGCTCAATAACAGAATCTACTTTTTTTCGAAGCTCTGGATCTACTTGATCGTCGACTTTAATGATTTGAAGAAGTTTTAGCACCAAATCCGTAGATTCAAGGAAAGTATTAATCGCGTGTGCGTTTGGCTTAAACTCTCTCTTTTTTATAAGCGCCAGTACTGATTCAAATTCGTGTGCGAGTGTACTTAAAGTTTTTGCTTGCGGAATAGCTCCCGCTCCCCCCTTTACTGAGTGAACTTTGCGAAAAAGTGAATCTACAACCACAAGATCCAGCGGCTCTTCTTCAAGCCGAAGCACCAATTGATCAGCATCGCTCATGAGGTCATGGGATTCTTCAACGAAGAGTTGGGTAATCTCTAAAACCTCTTTCTTCTCTTGTTCAATGTCAGCAATTCTTTTTTGTGCATACTTAATGACTAAGGATCGCAACTGGTCTGACGGAATTGGCTTTTCAACAATATCGTTAACGCCCTGACTTAAACTGGCCATTGCCAACGTTTTATCGCTATAAGCGGTTACAAAGACAAAAGGTAGAGCCGGCAAAGTCTTACGCAACTCCTGACAAAAAACCAGCCCATCCATTCCCGGCATCTTAAAATCAGAAAGAATCAGAAAAGGTACCGTGGACTTAACGGCTTCAATAGCATCTTTAGGATTAGAAAATGTACGTACGCGAATACCTGTCTCTTGAATTACCGCAGAGACTACCTGAAGGATTTCTTCTTCGTCATCAACAATAAAAACTTCTTCGTTTAGATTCAATTTTAACTGACTCATTAAGGCCTCACATCTTTCTCAATTTTTTATAAACTGCGTGACTTAAGGTTTTCACATCTTTAGACCTCATGGCACCCGACTCTGAATGGCCCAAAAATAGAAGGCCCTCAGGCGTAAGAAAATGAAGCGCATTTTCAACAACCCTATGAGCAGTTTGAGGATCAAAGTAAATCAAAACATTGCGACAAAAGATAATGTCAAAGTTGCCCTTAAACGGATAAGGCTCGTCGACCAGATTTAAAGGTGCAAAACGCACAAATTTTTGAAAATCCGGCAGGATCTGAAAAAGTGTGCCTTCCACCTTTGTCAACTTTCTAAAATACTTCTGACGCATCAAAACAGGAACCCCTTCAATTTCCTTCTCACTATAAACGGCTTTACTCGCTTTTTGTAACACCTCGAGATCTATATCTGTTGCCAAAAAACGAAAATCCCAATTTTTTATAGAATCGCCAAAAAATTCAAGTATGGTAAGCAAAATAGAATAGACCTCTTGTCCTGTGCTAGCGGCGCCACACCAAATACGTAGCTCACGAGAATTTTCTGCTTTCTTTCTTGCTAAAATTTCCGGAAGGACTGAAGTTAAGAAACTAAAATGAGCATTTTCACGGAAGAAATGAGTGGTATTGGTGGTGAGCGATTGCACAAAATTTCTTTTTATAACTTCGTCGCCGGTCTTCAGTCTCTTAACTAAATCTCCATATTTTGCAATTTTGTGACTCTTCATCAGTGACATCAATCGCGTTGCCATAAGCGAATGATTTTTGGGATTCGAAGCAAGATTAATTCCTGCATACCCTTTCAAAAGCAATGCGAGCTCAAGAAAGCCCTTCACATCAGATTGGAGGATAGCCAACATTTCTTGACTATCAGAAAGATATTCTGTCGCCGCAACCACCGCACTTTGATTAAATTTCATATAGCCTCTGGTCGAAGTTGTCCGACATCATTGTTAACCAAATCATGAAGGCCATAAGCATTAATGACCAATGCCACCCGCCCGTCACCCAAAATTGCCGCCCCAGAAATTCCCCGAACTTCTTTGAAATTGTTGCCGAGAGGTTTCAGGACAACTTGGGTTTGACCCACGACTTCATTGACACCAACGACAAGTTGTTTTTTGCCAGCTTCAAGAAGAACATACATTTGGGGAGGAGCATGCTGACTAACTGATTTACTAAAGGCTTGACCTAGATTCAAAATTCGAACTGCCACGCCTCGATGATTTAAAGCCTGGAGTCCATCTTCAATAGAAATGAACTCCGCACCGGTGGGGTAAATCAGTTCCCGGATACAATCTAAAGGGATAATATAGTAGAGGCGACCGACACGCACAATGAGTCCGTCCGTTATCGAAGTTGTCAAAGGAATCGAAATCGTGATTTTCGTTCCAACGGACAGTTGGGAAGAAACCTCAACAGCGCCCTTCATCTTTTCGATGTTGGATTTTACAACATCCATACCGACACCGCGGCCAGAAACATCCGTTACAACTTCTGCCGTTGAAAATCCTGGTTCAAAAATAAATAGAAATATTTGCTGCTCAGAAAAAGATGAAAGCAATTGATCTTTGGCCACGAGACCCTTTTCCTTGGCCTTTTCGAAAATTTTCTCCGTGTTAATTCCGGCTCCATCGTCGATGACTTCAATAGTAACACGATCCCCCTGTTGACGAGCCGAAACTTTTATTTTTCCAGTCGCGACTTTTCCGCGGCTCACTCTTGTCGAGGTTGGCTCGATTCCATGATCTAATGAGTTGCGTACAATATGCATAAGTGGATCGGCAAGCAGCTCTACCATTGACCGATCAATTTCAATATCTTCACCAGACATTTCCAGCTCGACCGATTTCGAAATTTTCACAGATAGATCGCGCACCAACCTCTGCATTTTTAAGAAAAGTGGCTTCAGCGGCATCATTCTTAAAATCAAAGTTTTCTCTTGAATTTCGCGAATGGCTTTATCAAGTTGCGAGACAATCGAAATAAGTCGGACATCTCCCAAATAATTTTGGCATTGATTCAGTACCTGACTCTTAATGACGACGAGCTCGCCGACAGAATTCAACAGTGTTTCAACGACACCTGAATCTATTTTTATACTGCTTGCACCGGAATTAGTAGTCATGTGGGTCAGCTTAGCTACTTTCGCTTTTGGCTTCTCGTTTGATTCCGTGGGAATTTCAGCGCGAAGCTTTTCGATAAGTTTCTGCAATTCCAAAAATAGTTGCGAGTTATCCCAGATGGACCCATCGCGAGTCTTCAACATCGCAATTCGGGTTTTAAAAGCATCATCACATAGTAAAAGTAGTGATATTATCTCTGTGTTGATTTTTTCCGGACAAACACGTAATATGGCGAGAAGATCTTCAACAACATGGGCAAATGCGGATAAATCTGTAAACCCGACGGCAGCGCCAGTTCCCTTCATCGAATGAACAAGTCTAAATATCCGATTCAGTTCCTCAGTACGACTCTCAGGTTTTTCGAGGTTTAAATAGGACTCCTCACACTCTTCCAACATGAAAGTAATTTCATCTAAAAATTCTTTTTGAAACCCCTCAAGCGCAAATTCTTCCATGTTTATGCTCGCCTCTTTGTTATTAACATAGTTTTCTTCATGACTAACAATTGGCGCTTAATATCTCTGACTTTTGCAAGTTGTATCGGGTCAAGATTTTGAAAGAGACTGTCTTTTCCACTCTCCTCCTCCAACGAACTTAACTGCTGTCCAAGTTCACATGATTTTTTAATGACCGAAAACAGTTCACTCTGTTGATATGGCTTTTCCAAAAAGTCAAAGGCTCCCAACTTCAAGGCTTCGATTACCTTCGCCTTATCACCATAGCCGGTCAAAAAAACAAAAGGGACGAAGTTATCCATCTCTCTTAAGTTTTTAAGCAGTTCGAGGCCATTCATTTCTGGCATATTGATGTCAGAAAGAATCGCGTCAATTGTGCGCTCTCCACCATTTACAATTTTAAGAGCGCTGGCACCATTCTCCGCCAAAACGATATTGATTGGAAGCAACTGGAGTTGCTCAAAGAGCACCTCCTGAAGATCATGATCGTCTTCCACAACTAGCAAAGTCGCCTTAGCATTCATAAACCCTACATATCTACGCAGCGATATTTTGACTCGAAATCGCATTCTGAATCTTGGTCAGTTCGCTATGACCTAGAGCCTTTACGATATCTATCAAAATCACTACGGTGTTATCTATTTTCCCCATCCCAATAACATACGAAATTTTGGATTCTTCTCCCATCGCAGGGCGCGGTTCAATTTGCTCCGCCGAGAGGTCTATTACCCCGCTCACTGAGTCCACTATCATTCCGACCTGCCCGGCGTCGCTCTCGATGACGATAATGCAAGTTTCTCGTGTATGAGGAACCGATGGAATCCCAAATTTCATTCTTAAATCTACGACTGGAATTACCTTACCACGCAGATTTATAACTCCAGCCACAAAACCAGGTGTCTGAGGAACGGGAGTAATGTCGGTGACCCGATTAATCTCCCTTACCGAGCCAATGGGAACTCCATAGGGCTGGGACTTCAACGAAAATGTTAAAAATTGCTTTGTGGACATCGTATTAAAACCCATCTGTTGTTCCAACTTTATTGGCCACGTCCTCATCAAAAGGAATAGCCTGCGTAGCTGGAGTCGGGCGCTTCAATTTGCTAACGAACTTTTTTGCGGTGTTGATTGGCCGCACATCGTGATGACTAGCGACGGTCTTACCTTTTTCGTCGCCACGAGATGTTTCATTGTTGGTGCCCTGGATTAACAGGGTCATTTCAGATACAAGTCCTTTCAGGGTATCAGCCTGACTTGACATCTCGGTTGCCGATGCTGCGACTTCCTCAGATGCAGATGCATTTTGCTGAGTTGATTGATCTAATTCATTCATGGCTTTGCTGATCTGACCTATGCCATTGGCCTGTTCGGCACTTGCCGAGGCAATCTCACTATTTAAATCTGACACCTTCTTAACACTGGTCACGATATTTTTAAGAACATTTCCACTGGCGTCGGCGATTTTCGTACCACTTTCAATTTGTGAAACGCTATCTTTAATTAAAGCGGTAATATCTTTAGCTGCTGAAGCGCTTCTCTGTGCCAGGTTTCTTACGGCCTCTGCAACAACTGCAAACCCTTTGCCCTGTTCACCAGCTCGGGCAGCTTCCACAGCAGCGTTAAGCGCCAGCAAATTGGTCTGAAACGCAATATCGTCTATCACGTTTATAATTTCTTCGATTTTTTTCGAGCTTTGTGAAATTTCTTTCATCGACGAAATTAAATTTCTAATTTCTGTCTCGCCTTCTTCTGCAGACTTTGTACTCGTTTGAGAAAGTGAGGCGGCCTGTTTGGCATTGTCAGCATTGAGTTTTACCATGCTTGACAACTCTTCGATCGAAGAAACAGTTTCTTCAAGAGACGCAGCCGCTTCTGTAGATCCCGAAGATACTTGTTGACTCGCCGAAGAAAGTTGAGCGCTTGCCGAAGAGACTTGAACTCCCGACTCAGCGATCTGCTTAGTAATATCGGACAAGCGGTTGGCGATACGCACTGACAAAAACCAAGCCACAACCAAGAAGATCAAGGCCAGAGTTCCAGTAATAATTTGGAATTGCCATGCGGCTTTATCAATGGCCGCAAACACTTCATCAGAAGCGATACGCACCAAGGTTCCCCAACCTAAAGCATTCGCAAATTTATCAGATGTTATCGGCCCATAACCTATAACTTGATCAATTCCCTTGCGTGCATGCCTTCCCGTCGTTGAGCCCGAGCGACCACCGACAATTTCCTTAGCAGCAAATACTCCGCGCTCCGCAAGATTAAGCTTTCCTAAAACACTGGAGTCGTGTTTTACTTCAAGGTTGCCACCATTAACCGAGGGATCATAATCGACAATTACATTTCCAGCCTTATCAAGTATTGTTAGTTCAGCAGAACCAAGTTTCGCTGCCTTGAATCTTTTATATAAATCTACAACCTCATTCTCAACCCACCTGAAATTAGCGCGATTTGTAAGGACACCCATTGGCTTTCCAGTTGAATCTTTAACCAAGGCGCTAAAACTGTTGCCATAGATGTCTTTCTTTAATACCGCTGAACTAATAGGATCAAAATGAGCGCTTTCAACAAAAGTTCCAACTAAACCTTTTTTAGGATCTTCGGTTAAGTTGTTGTTGGACACAGCTTTGAACCAGGCCTCGCTATTATACATTTTGGATTGAAGGGGCGTGGTATCAATGGGCTTACCAGACGCATCGACTGCATTTGCCGCGATAAAGTGACCGGACATATCCACGAACATGACAACGTCGTAGATCCCGTAAAGCGTGACATACTCGTTAAAAGTTTTCGTCAAGATTTTTGAATCCTTAAGATTAAAAGCGTGATTTTTAGCGAAAGCCTGAACATCGAAATAGCGCTCGTAAAATTGTGACGCAATACCAAGTCCGAGACCTTCAGAGTGGGATCCGAAATTCTCTAGTATATTATTCCGTTGCTCATTGAGTGCCATTCGAAATTGAACAAAATTTGCGGCTCCGAAAACTAGCAGAACCCCAAACATCATCATAACTATTTTTGCTTTAAAACTTTTAAACATTTTTGCTCCTATTATTAATTGGATCCCAACTTATCGAAATCTTAACGTTCAATCTAAAGGGTCTGATCCAAAAAAAATTTTGATGTGATTTCGGTAACAATCACAGCCCCAGTATCAACTTCCTACCCCATAGGATGGACCCAAAATAAGACATAAAATAAAAATTTTTCGTAATCGCTGACCCAACTAAGGTCCAATATTTTTAAAATTTTCCTTAACTGTTTATTAACCTCTACATTTTTTGATTTTGTTCACCGAAAGCTTTATGAAATTTTTTAGGAGATAATTTAATGAGCCCGTTTTTTGTGAAAAATAAAAGTTCTCAAATACTAATTTTTTGTCTGACAAATATTTTGATCTCATCACTCGTTTTTGCGCAGACAAGCACTACGACACCCCCGCAGACGCCAGCTCCCGCAGCTGCGCCAGTAGCAACACCGCAGCCAACTCCCCTTCTAATTAAAGGCTCATTTCGCATCCGTTCCGCACGCGAATCCTACACAAATCTTACCACCGTAAGGGATTCAACCTTAATGCGCGCACGTATCGATCTTAAGTTTACCCCGAATTCTGAAATTGATGTTTTCCTTCAACCTCAGCTTTCTAAAGTTATGGGCGAACCCATAGTGACTACAACTGCGACAACGGGCGGAACAAGTAGCGCGACCTCTAGTACAAGCGGTAACGTCGTTGATGCCGGAATGGTGATGCATCAAGCTTACTTTGATTATCACCCTTATAGTTGGCTAAAGCTTCAGGCTGGCCGCCAAGTCCTGTCTTATGGAGATGAACTCGTAATCGGTGGCCTCGAGTGGCATAATGTGGGCCGAACCTTTGATGCTGTACGCGTAAAAGCCAATTACTCCTTTGGCTGGAGCGAGCTTTTTACCTCAAAACTTGTCGATAACTCGGTGAGCTCGAGCGCCACGAATGGCGATAGGGACCTACATGGATTCTACAATAGTTTTAGCCCATTTACCTGGTTGAAGAATTTTGACCTCTATTATTTTTATCAAGACGACTACACACTCGTAAATACAACAGGCAAGACTGATTTGAAAGCTTTTGGGGTTCGCCTTGCGTCTACAATTGGTGGACTTGATTACCGGCTCGAATATACAAAAGAAAATGGTACGGCTGTGACTAAAGAGAGCGAAGCCTATCAGGGCGACATCGAAGTTGGATACAAATTTAACGAAGTCTCTTGGAAGCCTAGAATTAGTTTAGAAAGTTTCACGGCCGGAAGTAGTTATAATCAATTGTATCCAACAGTTCATAAATGGTTAGGATATGCGGATCTCTTTGGGCGAAGAAACATCTCGGGATTTGTTGTTCATACCAGCTTTGAAGTCGGAGGCGTTTCCACGATGATCGATTTCCATCAATTTACCCGCTCCGACAGTACCGTCTCAGTTTTCAAACTCGACGGAACAACCGCATTAGGTACCGCCGGCGGTTCAACGTCTAATGACCTAGGCACCGAAATTGATTTGACCGTGAAATGGAAAGCTAATCCCAATTTGGCAGTCATGGCCGGAGCATCCACTTTTGAACCTGGAGCCTATTTGGCTAATCAGTTTTCTGGCATAAAACCAGATTTTTATTTCTTACAAATGGAATCGACGTTTTAATTAGGAGATATTTATGGAAGCAGCATTTCTTTTATCAGCGCTGATGATGGTATTTTTTGGAGCCACACAAAACTCGCGAAATGTCGCTGCTGTATCAACGGCGACTCCTCCCGCGGCTGTTATTGAAGCTCCCGCTAAAAAGGAAAAAGAAAAAAGTGAAGATCAGAAACCGCCCGAGACAAAAGCAGTATCTCCCGCCAAAAAGTCAACTCTACCTAGTGGGTGGAAATAAGCCTTCTATTTTTTACAGCAATCGGGGATGTGTTTACGAATAGTCTGACTTGCCTTCGTGATTTTCACTAAAAAGTCCTCTTCGCTATCAATAAAAAACCGGTTGGGATGGCCTTCCCATGCTTGCACTATACGTTTATCAATTTCCGCAGCCTCAATATCTGTTTCGATTCGCAAAGGATTTTGTCTGTTATAGCCATTCGACTTTTTTGGTGGATGCAAGTGAATAACTGCGGCGTACTTGCTGAGTTCTTTTTCTTTGGTCGTATTTAAATCCTCCCAAAACAACGATTCACTGAGCGGCCAATAGGCCAAACTATCTAGGGTACCACGGTCACATAGCGCAACGACTGTATTATTTTCTTCAGTGATAAGATTTTCAATTTCATTTTGCACAAAATAAATCGCACGTTGGGCCGCCTTTCGGCCTGGAATTGAATTGTGACGCCAAAATCCCCCGCCAAAAATTATTCCCGCCGCCTCGGGCAAAACTGCTACATGCTGACAGAATTCTTTTTTTGTTGTTTCTAAGAGTGCTGTTTTGCCTGCGCCTGGGCCGCCTGTAATTACAATTTTTTTTAGTTGATGATGTTTTACTTCGCAAGAACAAATGTTCATAAAGCTAGCTCCCTGAGTTCCCACGCAGGGTAATGCTCTAAAACTTTGATATCACGATCACTAACAATCCCAACTGGAATATTGTTTTCAACTACTGGAATATGTCGAATACCGTTGGTACTCATAAGCTCTTTAACTTTACTAAGCGGGGTGTTTCTCTGAACTACTATAGGACACGGCGTAGTAAATTCTTCTATAGATATATTGTGTGCTGAAGAGATCTTCATTACTTCCCCTTGTAAACTTCAAATCATGTAGTCTGGACTATTCCAAGCAAGATGTAGCATCTTAATTTTAGAATGGTCATGTTTACCTAGAAGCCGACACAGTAAGTTGAGGGCGTCGATTGTCGTAAAAATTCCTACGATTTCGTTGCTTTCATCGACCACAATGGCGCAACCATATTTTTTTTCTGCCATTTCGGCGATAACACGCACCAGATACTGGTCCTGATGAACTTGATAGACATTTGTACTCATCAAATCCCGGAGTGGTTTGGCGTTGTTCTGAGCGATGAGGTCTCTTTCACTCACGATCCCGATAACTTTATTTTTATCAACCACAGGTAAATGACGAATTCCCCATTTTTCCATGGCCGCTTTGGCCTTTTCTACCGTTGTTCCCGGAAAAGCAACTTCCGGAAAACGTGTCATAGTCTCATTCACTTTTACGCTCGACATTAGTCCCTCCATTTATTGATAGAAAATTAAATTGCAATGCTGACGCCAGCACCATTATGCATTTATTTGAATTGATAGTGATTCTCGAGCAAGTTTGGCAAGCCGAATGCCAACTTGGCAAAATCTCCGATCTTAGTTTGAGATCACGGGACATAATGACATCTCGTCATTGTAAAATGACATCATGACACAAAACTTATGCTCAAATCTCTTTTAGAGGAAATGAAGATGGCCTTAACCTTGCTCTTCTATTAATTTATGAAAAACTCGATTTTAATCTTAATATTCGTGGCAACGCCGACAAATATACTCCATGCTCAGGACTTCCGCGATAACCAGGAATTAATCCAATTCTTTGAAAATCAATCGGGCCTCTTTCAAGTAAAACTCGTTCCGGGTGATAAAGCAGTCAAAATCTATATTACGGGGGTAGAAAGTGCCAAAGTTGAACTCGATAAACTAGGTCTTGAGGCATCGATCTCTATTGCCGGTTCAACTCATAAATTAAAAGTTAGTCGCGACAAAGATCACTTTAATATCTTCAGAACCACGAAAGAACCAATAAAACTTGATCTTAAAATCAATGGACCCGACAAAGCCAGTACTTTGCGGTTTGATGTCCCGTAAATAAGGAGTATCGGATGCGAACAGTATTTTATACGATCACATTGATTTCTCTCGCATGCACTTCGGCAGAGCAAAAACCTCTCAATCAATCTGAGTGGCAATTGCGCATGAGGGAAATCTCGGTCGCCTTTGCAAAACTCGTTCGACTTTCCTATTTACGCTCCAGTGAAACAACAACTTTTGAAAAAGAAGCAAAAGAGTTGGCGCGGATTGCTCAAGAAATTGATAGACATGGACAAAATCTAAAATTCGATAAAGATCCAGTTCTCAAATTTGTAGCACGCGATTTTAGCGCCGACATGCAGTCGGCCTACTTATCAGCAAAAAGTGGAAACGTGGGAGTCGCAAAATCCATCATTCGCTCGACTTCCAACTATTGCATCAGTTGTCACACCCGTAATGACCAAGGAATACAAGACACCGCTGGTTTTTTGTCAGTTGATGTCGGGGATCTCAAGGGAATTGAAAAAGCTGACTACTTCGCGGCCGTACGCCAGTTCCTTCCCGCTTTAAATGCCTACGATCAAGTATTAACAAGTCCGCGTTTTTCAGAAACAAACACCAAAGAATGGACGACAGGCATGAAAAAATCTTTAGCAATTGCTGTCAGAGTCGAACGCAATCCTTCGCTTACACTGGAGTTAATCAGCCGGGTATTTGACGCCAAATCAGTCCCCCTAAGTTTCCGTGAAGCCGCTCTGACTTGGCGGCGCGCAACTAAGGAATGGCGTGACACGGAGAAAAAGGAAACGGCTATGAACAATGCCGCCAAAGTCAAAGAGGCACGGCTTCTTGTGCACAAAGGCCAACTCGCCATTCAAGAAACATGGAATAGCGAGGCGGGGCTAATTTACTTTTTACGTGCCTCTTCTCTTCTTAATGATATCGTTACAAAACAAAAGGAAATATCAGACTATTCTGAAGTTCTTTATCTTTCTGGTCTCGCTGCCGAAGCCCTTCGCGATGTCAACCTTTGGACTTTTGATGAAATTTATTATGAAAGTTGTATTCGCGCCAAACCACATTCTGAAAATTCTAGAAAATGTTTCACTCGTTATGAGGCTTTGCAATTTTTAGGTGAATCATACCACCTTGACGAAAACACCACCATAGAACCTGCACAAATAACAAAACTTAAGCAACTAAAAGAACTCGCACTTTAAAACAGGAGGAATTTATGTCGGCATTAGTAACTTGGATCAACTCTCACGAGGCTAGAATTTTTAAATTCAAACCTACTGGAGTTGAGATCAGCAAAGTCGAAAGCCATGGCCCCCGCCACCAAGCCGAAGTGCATGGCAAAAATCATACGAAAGCAGAGGGAGACATGGAGAAGTTTTATCGTGAAGTTATTAAAACTCTAGGAACCGAAAAAGACTCGCAGTGGTTAATTCTTGGTCCTAGTCTAGCCCACACCCATCTCAAGCACATAATAGACAAAGATTTTCCCCACCTCAGAAAATGTATCGTTGCCGTGGAACCTATGGACAACGCCACTGACGGACAAATTCAAGATTACGCCCGAAAATTTTTTAAACATCGAGGCGTCTTTGAGGCTTTATGAAACACATTAGCCTTGACAAAGCGATGACCCGCCATCCCTACATTGCAAATCGCAAGATGACTGCAGCTGTGGCCGGAAAGTTCATGCATCAGCACAATATTCGTCATTTGCCGGTCCTTGAGGGAAGTCAAATCATAGGTATGGTGACGGAGCCTATAGTAAAATTAGCGGATGTATTTCAGGGGCCAGGTTCACTCTTAGTAGAAGACATTATGGATACAAATCCCTTGTGCATCGACGAAGCCGCACCACTTTTAAAAGTAATCCAGTCGATGGCAGAAACAAAACGCGATTATGTGCTGGCGCTAAATGTAAGCGGGCAAGTTGTCGGAATTTTTACGACGGTAAATGCACTGGACCTACTGACTTGGCATCTGAGTACAGCAGACGATCAAACAAATTTGTGTTATCATTACGATAGTTTCCTAAATAAGGGGCAGAGGATAAAAACCTGAATAGTCTAGAGTTAAATTTCTTAGGGGCGATTGATACGGTCACAGGAAGTCGTACGCAGATTTCTTACAACGGCAAAAAATACCTCATCGACTGTGGCTTATTTCAAGGACCTAAAGAAATTAGAAACAAAAACTGGGCTGGTATTCCCAACGCCAAAGAAATTTCTGCAGTCATTCTTACACATGCTCATGTCGATCATGTCGGTCTCATCCCGGTTCTTGTAAAAAATGGATTCCAGGGTAAGATTCTTTGTTCTCAGGCCACGGCCGATCTCTGCAAAATAATACTACCCGACTCTGGCCGCCTGCAAGAGGAAGATGCCCATTTTGCTAACTCCAAAGGGTATTCAATTCATAGTCCCGCACTCCCATTGTATACCGAAAAAGAAGCCATTGATAGCCTTAGGTTTCTCTTGCCACAAAATTGCAATGAGTGGTTACCCTTAGATAAGGGATTAAAATACCGCCTGAGCCGATCTGGACACATTTTAGGCTCTACTTTTGTTGAAATTGGTTATGATAATCACGTCGATTCAAGAACTCTCTTATTTTCTGGAGACCTTGGCCGCCCTAATCCAATTCTACTCAAAGAACGAATGCAGATAGTCGAAGCCGACGATGTTGTTATCGAATCAACATATGGCGATCGCGTACATAGCAAAGATGATATCATGGAGCAATTGGCCTCCACAATTAACAAAGTACTAAAACGCGAAGGTACATTGGTTATACCGGCTTTTTCTGTAGGTCGCACCCAAGACATTCTATTTATGATTCGTACGCTAGAAGCGGAAGGCAAAATCGATTCTGTCAAAGTTTATCTCGACTCTCCGATGGCACTAAGGGCGTCCGAGCTCTACTTAAAATATGAAAGTGAAATAAAACCCAAATGGTCAGAAGATCAAATTCGCTCTTCCTTTAATTGGAAAAACTTTATTCCCGTTAACTCAACTGACGATTCAATGCTACTTTGCATGGATGACTCTCCTAAGATTGTTGTTTCGGCCTCAGGAATGTTAAGTGGTGGACGCGTACTTCACCATCTTAAAGCCAAACTTCCGGGCACAAAAAATGGAGTACTTTTTGTCGCCTATCAACCCCCGGGAACAAAAGGTTATCTCTTGAAGAATGGCTTAAATAAAATTCGTATTCACCACCAACAGATAGACGTTGAAGCGGAAATATCATCGATTGAAAGCCTGTCGGCTCATGCCGACAGCAACGAAATCATTGATTGGTTAAGGGCGTTTCGTAAAAAACCTAAGCGCGTTTTTATCAATCACGGTGAACCAAATTCACGGCGAGCGTTAGCCTACAGAATCAAAAATGAGCTGAGCCTAAATCCTGTAATACCGGCTGAAAACGAAGCGATAAAGTTGTAGCCAAGGGACGATTTAGCAATCACAGCGGGCCGACCAATATCCATATTCATGGTATGGGCCAGGAAGTCGCAAAGCTCTTGAGTTCGTCGTAGGATTCCAAATCGGTTGCGTGATACTTCGTAAATCTTTCCATCTTTTGTAACCATACAAACATCGGCAGCGCCAGCCCTTAGTAGGAGAAGATTTAGAAAATAGAATGGCCGCCAGAAGCAGAAATGGTGTGGTTGGCAAGATGGGAGTAAAAATGCCAATAATTCCTATAATTAAAAACGTGATGCCTAAGATAAAAAACAAAGTGCTCATCCCCTTGCCCACCGCCCCTCTCTAACACTTTAGTCCAGAAAAGATTGCTCACCTGCTGTGTAAAGGTTAGCCTAGTATACGCGTGAACAAATCCAAAATAAATTCTTTGCTAATCGAAGATAACTTAAGCTCACAAGCGTTAGTAAAATCGGCGCTTCAAGGAGTTTCAGAAATTACTACCTTGGATCACGGCAATAAGGCGATAGAAACTTTAAAGACACAGCTTTTTGATCTGTTATTACTCGACGTCGACCTACCTGACGTCGATGGTTTCCATCTTTGTACCCTAATCCGAAACGACCCTCAATTAAGTCGACTTCCTATCATTTTGCTCACTGGGAAATCTGGCGACACTGATCGCATCATGGGGTTGACCCTTGGAGCCGATGACTATATTACAAAGCCATTTCACCCCGGCGAATTGAGAGCGCGAGTTTTGGCTTTAATTCGGCGTACAATGACTTTGGACCCATCTACAACATCCACCAAAAACCTAAAAGTTGGAAACTTAAAACTTAGTATTGAAACACAGCGCGCACTCGTAAGCGAAAGTGAAATCGAACATCTCGTAAACCTAACCACCATAGAGTTTAAAATTTTAAAGCTGCTCATGGGTTCAATTGACAGAGTGTTTTCACGAAATGAGATTATCGACCTCGTCTGGGGCAATAGCACTTTTATCACAGAGCGTACCGTCGACACGCACATGAGTAACCTGCGTAAGAAATTAAAGTCAGCCGGTGAACTCGTAAAGTCGGTACATGGATCCGGCTACCGACTTTCTAACAGTAATTAAGAATTTAGTTTTCTAAGCTCAGAGACAATCGGATCAAGCTGCTCTTCTACAATCTTTAGCCATCCAGAGAGCATGGCCTCGTTTGGCGTCGCTCCTTCAAGAGAAGCTAAGTGTTCTTCTATTTTCGCCAATGCCTCGGACATTGCCATTGCACCCAAACCGCCAGCCGTGGATTTTAGGCTATGAGCTGACGTCTCTAAAGACGAAAAGTCCCGACTATCAAAGTAGGATCTTAGCTGTTTTATTTCGCCTGGAACGGTACTAATAAAAATTTCTGTCAAAGTATCAAGCAAACACTTACCTTCTTTATCTATATAAGTTCGTAAGGTTTTAATTGTTTCTGCGTCTAAAATTGAATTCATTGTAACCCTCTCTTCTTATGAGTTTAAAGATCGATTCACCTGTCGCACCAAATGAGCTATGTTTTCACCCTTTTTCCAGTGCCCGCAATAACGTAACCGCTTAAGTTCGGGTATTTCGCTTAGGCTTAAATTCTGTCCTGAGTAAATAAATAATTTGGAAACGCTTCCAGAGTAAAATTTCTGTAGATGTTTTTCAATAAGTAGAACTATTTCCTGGCCTGAATGCGGTGGTACGGTCCAGTCTATTATATAGTAGTCGTACTTTTCTTTTAAAATCACGTTCTCGAAATTCTTATAAGAAAATACGTAGCAAACGTTCATTTTGAGATTCTCCAAGATGGAAACGATTGGCACCATTGCTGACACCTGATCTTCTATAACCAAGACCTTTTTAGATTCATCATTCTTATATTTCATATTCATCCTCCTGATGCTCTATTGTCTTCAATCAACGTTAAATAGGATCAAACAGGATGTTATGCAGATGTGAATTTTTCTGTTTCAATATGAGAATAGCCCCACACTTTCTTGAAATCTTCCTAATCACCTCTTCACGTATCTAATTTAAGCTATATTTATTGATACAAACATATTATCGCGGAACGTAGGTAGGTAATTATGAACAAACTCATTCAAAATGTACTTATAGTTGACGATAACCCAAGCGATATAGCGATCGCTAAGCACTGTGCGGAAAAGCTCGGTATGAACGCCGTATCGGCAAACGGAGGATTTGAAGCCCTGGAACTTCTAGGTCAATATCATTTTGATATTTATGTTGTTGACCTACAGATGCCTAAAATGTCGGGAATAGACTTGCTAAAACGCATTAAACCCATCGCTGAACAGTCTAAAGGATCAGTACTTGTCATGAGCGGAAGGTCCCGCCCGACTGACATCGAGCAAGCAGTCCGCGTAGGTGCGAAAGATTATATCGTTAAACCCATTGACTTGATGATTTTAGAAAGTAAACTTATAAGTCTTGCTAACTTACACCAAAAAGACTGGGTTGAATACTCTGTGGAAGACATGAATGATTCTACTGCTGAGCTTTGTTTACCGGCGCAAATTATGTCGATCAGCGAAGTGGGACTTACATTTCATTCCTCAAGCGCTCTTAAGGCTGGACAAGTCGTCACTTTAAATGCGGAACTATTAACTAAAGTTGGCGTACCCTCGGTGGCCGTGCGCGTGGCTGAAGAGATTGGCGATCTCAATAATATTCGAACTTACAAAAGTTTTTTTATTGGACTCAAGGAAGAACACCTAAGAAAAATAAGACTTCTATGTAAAAATCTATGGACCACGCAGATGACTAAGAAAAATGGGGTGACGGTATGAAAGGCATAGTATTTACCGAGTTTCTAGAAATGGTCGAAGAAAAGTTTGGCCTTGAAACTGCTGACAAAGTCATTACAACATCGAAAGTAGAAAACGGTGGAGCCTATACGGCCGTCGGTACCTACAATCATAAGGACATTCTAGAGATGGTAACGGCATTGGCGTCCCTCATTAACAGCCCCGTATCGCCTCTGGTAAAAGTATTTGGGCATCACCTTGCCAAAGTGTTTGTTAAAAAATTTCCAGATTTCTTTTCGTCTCAAAAGACCCTATTTGATTTTCTAATTTCAATAGATGGCTATATTCATGTCGAGGTTCGAAAACTTTATCCTGAAGCCGAATTACCGACTTTTTCGCACAGAAAAATACGCGAAAATTGTCTCGAGCTCACCTATAAGTCGCAACGCCCGTTTGCAGATCTCGCCTCTGGACTTATCGATGGTTGCATCGAACACTATGGAGAAAAAATTAAAGTTAGCTACCAAGATTTGGATGACAATGGCTGCCATAGGCGATTCACGTTAGTTAGGGAATTAATATGAATCATGATACTTTGATTCGAAAAATAGAGCGAGAGATTGCCGCCCGACGTGAAGCTGAGAATTTGCTAGAAAAGAAGAGTCGCGAGCTTTACGATGCAAATAAAGAGCTTTCCCATTTAAATAAGAATCTAGAATCACTCGTGGAATCGCGAACTATCGAACTGGTCCGAGCCAAAGAAGAAGCTGAAGCCGCCAATCATGCGAAAAGCCAATTCTTAGCTAACATGAGTCACGAAATTCGCACGCCACTCAATGGCGTGATTGGTCTCATTTCCATTCTTCGTCAATCTACTCTTAACCCTACCCAAAAAGAGTATTTAGATCTCATTGAGCATTCCAGTGAATTACTGTTATCTATAATAAATGATATTCTTGAGTTTTCAAAAATAGAAGCCGGAAAAGTTGAACTAGAAAGGCGCGAATTTAATCTTGTTAAGTCTCTTGAGGCTTTAGCTGACGTTATGGCTCCTCACGCCTATCGCAAGGGTTTGGAGTTTCCCGTGATGATCTCACAAAACATTCCCACAAAAGTCACAGGTGATGAGACGCGACTTCGACAAGTTCTATTGAACCTAATTGGAAACGCTATTAAGTTTACGCCAACCGGAGAAGTAAGTCTCAGTGCCGAGTTAATCGAGTTCAATGCGGAAAAAAATGTAAAAATAAAATTTATAGTTAAAGATACAGGAATAGGAATACCACAAGACAGAATAGGTACTATATTTGAGGCTTTTTCTCAGGTGGACATTTCGGACACAAGAAAATATGGTGGCAGTGGCCTGGGGCTAACTATTTCGAAGGAAATCATTCAAGCTATGAATAGTGACATTCAGGTACTAAGCAAAGAAGGCGAAGGATCACAATTTTCTTTCGAACTCGTTTTACCAACAGCCTCTGTACCCAAACCACCTCAATCTGAAATTGGTAACAATATTAAACAAGCTTATCTCTGCGTAAACAACGATACCAACTTTTACCACTTGAAGTTATTTTTTGAAAAAAATAATATTGATTGTTCACGAGTCCCCAATCTTTCGTCAGTGATAAAGATAATAAATGAAAACAGTCACTCTATGATTCTTGCCGATTGGGTCTTTGCTCTGGATTTGACAGATGGCGAAAAAACCATTTTAAAAAAACAGACGAATGACGCTCGCTTAATTCTTGCAGTTCCCCAAACGCAGAAGGTAGAGGCTGAGCAAAGGCTGGATGGTCTTGTAGCCGATCTTATTAGCAAACCAATAAAGACTCGTGAAATAACCGAGATCTTGAAAAAACCAACCACGTCCATTGGTGTGAGTGCTAATTTAAGTTTAGAGTCCGATAAAAGAGATCGGGCAAATCTCAAAAAACAAAACAGTGAGTTTAGTATTCTAGTTGTGGAAGATAACTTGGTAAATCAAAAAGTACTCCAAACCATGCTCGCAGATGAAGGCTATACTTTCACCCTTGCAAAAGATGGCCAAGAGGCAGTGGACAAAGCAAAGAGCCAAAGCTTTGCAATGATTCTTATGGATTGTCAAATGCCAGTTATGGATGGCTATGATGCCACAAAAATTATTCGCGAAAACGAAGGACCTAACAAAAACACCCCCATTGTCGCTTTAACAGCAAATGCCCTTCGAAAGACAAAAGAAAAATGTTTTGAAGTGGGAATGTCAGACTTTTTGACGAAACCATTTAAGCCAAATGATTTGAAAAAAGTGATTGAAAGTTTTAAAATTAAATCCACTGCAAAAGGAGCATAGTATGGATTGGCAGGTTTTTGGATTTGGATTCGTGTTAGGAGCTTTTCTGTTCTCGGTCATTTTCTCCGCCCAACCCCGTATAAAAGTAAAACGTCAAAAAACGGTTTTTGATTTGAGTAAATCGGCCCAGGCTCAACGCGCAATCGAAGAAACAAAATATATTTTCGAGATGGCACCAAGGCTTATTGATCAGCTCCAAGAGGTATTAGGCACATTTGAGTTGGCGGCCCAAAAAACTGCTGATTCTGATCTCAAAAAAGATTTAGATGAAGGAATCGAGCGCATTCTGACTCTTCGGCAAAGTTTTCAGGAGGTATTACGTCTTACTTCCAACGAAAAGGGTCCAACAGATAAATCAGGACCCGATATCAAAATTGTAAAGGATTTGCCAGCGCTCGTTGTCGACGATAACGCCGTTGTCAGAAAAACCTCAGAAACACTATTATCGGCTTTAGGCTTTGAATGCGAAACCGCCGAAAATGGAGCCAAAGCGTTAGAAGTTTTAAGTCAAAAGCAGTTTGGTGTTATTTTACTCGACATTTCAATGCCAGGAATCGACGGCGTTAGCGTAACAAAGCAAATAAGGCAGGGATCCGGGCCAAATAAAAATACCGCCATCGTGGCCGTCACCGGCCTTGCTCGGCGTGGAGATCGCGAAAAATTACTTTCTGAAGGAATAAACGGCTATCTAGCGAAACCGATTAAGATAGACGAGCTAAGAAATTTGCTCGCAAAAGGTTAGAGGAACAATCAATTTCACCTTTACAATAAAATTAAGTCGACTATCCTGCTAATGTGAATATTCTATTAGGAGGACCGATGATACTTCTATTCGTAGCTATTTTTACGCTCCTTCAATCTTTGGCTTTTTCTGATATTCTTCCACACGACGACAGGGATTTTAAGTGCATTGAAAAATCTGAGGCTCAGCGAATGGTCCAAGATTTTAACATTGATGTTAAGTCATTTGGCGGAGCAGAGCTTTGTGATGCATCCATCGATTTTAAAAAGCTAGCTAATGATCTTATCCTGTTAAAAGAAGGGCGCTTCACAGACAGTGGCGAAAATATTTTCATCCGCAACTTTATAGATTCTAAAGAATATTATTCGTGGCTTTTATCTATGACCCGCGGAATCGACCGGCGCAACGATGTAACTACCGCAACGGCCTACAATAGCGGTGGATACTTCACTATGCAAAATGGGTGGGCCAAGCTACCTACTCTCGCCCGCGTCGGTATTTTAATTCATGAAGCACGACATACAAATTTTTATAGTCATATTCAATGTAATCAAGGGCCTTACATGAATTCAGCGGCGGCGGCCTGTGACTGGGACTACAATTCCGGAGGAGCTCACGCTGTTGAAATGGAATATTATGCCCGAGTTTCTGTCTTGGGAGAAAACTTTCACCCCGTCTACAAAAGTATGGCGAGACTGATGGCGATGGCTCGAAGCAATTTTGTCTTCAATAATTCTCCGATTAAGAGGCGCGAAGCTCTTTTTGCGATCTTAAAAAATGGACAAGGTGCTCTTTACGAAATTGAGAAGCCTTTGCGACGGGAGATTCCAAGTGTCGACGGCACATTAAAGAGAACTTCATTTGGAGCTGCCATTTTTACAAACGACAAGGCTTACCCTATAGAAATGTACGGGAGTACGGATGCACTACCGGGTATTACCGACATTTTTTCTTATTACAAACTGATATTAAATACCCGGTTAAAATTGTTAGATTATGAAGAGTTCGATACCAATCAAAGGCGTTATGTTGTCGCAATTACAGAAGGCAACTCATCAACTTCGTACAATTTTCTAGAAAGTCAATGGAGCAAAGAAAAGCTGCTCACCTTTCAACCCGCAAAAAGTGCGACAACATTAGAAACTGGGGAGCAAGGGTACTTTCTGATAGATCAAAATCATGATATTTATTCCTTCAATGTAAATCGAAACTCTTTTGAAAAATCTTTTTCATTTAAGTGGAACCCAGAATTTAAAAATATTGCCAAGGTAGAAAGTCACCTCCTTATACTTAAAAACGATAGTAAAATTTATGAAAGAACTGGAAATGGCGACATCATAGCTTCTCCCGTCTATAAAGGGAATTATAAAGATATGGTGGCGATCCCTCTTTATGACGGATTTGCGGTGGAGCCATAAATAGCATAAATGAAAAAAATAATTTTATTTTCTCTTTGTAGCATCATTTTTGTCGTAGCTCTCAAAATGGATATAGCGAACAAAGCTGATGTACTCTCCGAAAAAAATGATGTGATGACCAATGATCTTAGTCCAACAGAATCAAATTCAGCCATACAAAAAAGGTCTAGTATCCATTTACTGTTAAAAACAGAGTCGGCCAAAATCGGAATGGTCGACGAACTTCCTGACCAAACTGAAATAAGGTTAAAAAATTTAGCCATGGGACTTGGCTATTCTGATCTTATTAAACTAAGAGAGAATTCGCTCGATACTAGTTTAAGTGGCGAAGAACGTATGTTGTCTGTTTATCTACTTGGCTTATCTCAGCATGAATACGTGGCAACATTTTTAGAAGAGATCGCATTAACTCCCACAAATTCCAATGAAAACAGTTATTCTAATAACTTCGAAGCTATAATACGCTTGCAGGCCATTGAAGGAATCCAAAACCGAAGTGACAAATCTCAAAGCGTCAGAAGCTTATATTATGTGGCTTCAAGAATTTCAGATTCACAGCTTCTCGATCGTACTCAAAGAGCTATTTCTCATTATACTAAGGGCAGTGACAATCTCGAAACCCAAGATCTTAAAGCCCTAAAGAAATTGATTCGGTAACCTTGATAATACCGGACTAAATGGGTAAAACTTTTTGTAACACTTCGGCCAATATATCTTTTGCTCCCGTCATCCCAATAAGCCTGTTGGCCTTGTCTACGACGGGAAGGTGGCGAATGTTTCGAGTAGCTGTCAGCAAATACGCATCTTCAATCGAGGTGTCCTCAGCCACCGTAACGACGGGTTTCGTCATTACGCTTGAAACCGAAGTGTTTTTGTAGTCAATCTCTTCAGCTACTACACGATAGGCAAGGTCACGTTCCGTAAAAATCCCTAAAATTTTTGAATTTTCCACGATCACTAGAGATCCGATATTTTTGTTCTTTAGAATTTTTACGGCCTCAAAAATTGGAGTATCGGGAAGAATAGTTTCAACATTTTTCGACATTATTTCTCCAACTTTTTGGTTTTTAAATGGCATCTTTTTCTCCTCCTGATTGCTCTTCTGGAAAACCTGATGGGGTTGATTTTATACTAACCCCGTTAAGTCAACAACCAGACTAGACCTCGCAATTCGAAAGCTCCCCGGAACTTTAGAAATCCATGATCGCCTTGATTACTTGATGATACAAAACTATGCATAACTTATAATACCAATAATACTATAATCGTATTGTTTTAAACGATAAAAATCATCATATTTATCCATTTTAACAATTCTAATAATTTCCGTAAGATTTACTAATGCTTTTTACTTTCAACTTTAGGAGGACAGTAATGAGACAGCTTCAAAACGCCATTCAAGTGAAGTTTAAAAATTTGGCAAGATCAGAAATGGCTCGGGAAGCGGTATACGAAAGGATCGGTGCGCTCGTTGAGAAGTTTCCTGATTTAAACAAAAGTAAAATTCAAGTTACTCTCACGATGGAAAATTCACCCCTGCAAGCGGGGCCCGACCTTTTTATAGTTAAACTCTTTGTGGCCAGCGGAAGATATGACGGCGTCACCATTGAAAAATCGGATTCAAATCTCTACGTAGCTTTGGCCGAAGTCGTTGATCATATGCTAGAAGTTCTTAACCGACATGGCGATAAAGTTCGTGTCAAAGAAAGAAAAAAAGCTCGAGAATTAGTTCGCGAATAAATTCATAAAAATTGGAGGAAAAATGCAAAAATTAGTTCGTGGTATTAAAGCGTTTCAAGAGAAGACATTTGCGGAGAATAAGGAACTCTTTGAGAGTTTGGCTGAAGGACAAAAACCCGAAGCTTTGTTTATTACCTGCTCGGACTCTCGCCTAAATCCCAACCTGCTCACGCAGACACAGCCGGGAGAAATATTTATTATTAGAAATGCCGGGAATCTCATTCCGACACATGGAGGTCCTATCGGTGGCGAAGCCGGGACCATCGAATTTGCCTTATTAGGTTTGGGCATTCGTGAAATAATCGTTTGTGGGCATTCGCATTGTGGAGCCATGAAAGGTGTTTTGGAGCCTTCACTATTAAAGGAATTACCCACTACGGCAACCTGGCTAAAAAATGCCGACTCTACCCAAAGAATTATGAAAGAAAACTATAAACATCTTGGCGGTGAGCAACTCTTAAACGCCACCATTCAGGAAAATGTCTTGGTACAGATTGAAAATTTAAAGACTCATCCAGCGGTCGCTGCCCTCCTCGCACGAGGCGAACTCCAGATTCACGCCTGGGTTTACAAGTTCGAAACCGGTCAAGTTTTTTCTTTCGATCCTCAAGAAGGTCAGTTTGTTTTACTGGAAGAGGCGACGCCATTACTTTCACAAAAACGCCAACTTCAACCAGTAACTCATAAATCGTACAATTAGCATAGAGGTGCTTATGGAAAAATTCGTTCTTCCCAAGTCCAGTGATTTCATGGCGTCAATCGTCGTATTTTTGGTAGCACTTCCTCTATGTTTAGGAATTGCAATCGCCTCAGGCCTTCCTCCCGCGGCAGGCTTAATTACCGGGATCGTAGGCGGTCTCGTGGTGGGTCTTCTAGCGGGCTCACCACTTCAGGTCAGCGGCCCTGCTGCGGGTCTGTCGGTAATGGTCTGGCAAGCAGTCGAGACGCATGGCCTCAAATCTCTTGGAATAATAGTTTTGATCGCAGGAATATTGCAGATGTTGGCTGCAGGGGCCCGAGCGGGACAGTGGTTTAGAGCCGTATCTCCAGCTCTCATTCGAGGAATGTTAGCCGGCATTGGAGCTCTTATCCTATTCTCTCAGTTTCATGTGATGATGGATAAGGCCCCCCTGGGATCTGGTATTAGAAATCTTTTGGCTATTCCAACTCAATTCATGGAGCTGATATCGGGAACAAACGGACAATTCCGATCTGCTTTTTTTGTCGGCGTTTTGGTTATCTTGACGATGGTTCTATGGGATAAATTCAAACCCAAATTCGCCAAATCCGTTCCAGGGCCGCTGGTAGGAGTTCTTTTGGCAGTCGGTGCAACCACGACTCTCGGTTTACCGATAAAAATGGTTCAAGTTCCCACCGATTTAACCGACGCGATTCAATGGCTAAGCTTTTCCAACTTATTTAATCAGATGAGTTTTGGACTATTAGGAACTGCCATCGCCATTGGAATAGTAGCAAGCGCCGAAACCCTGCTTTGCTCAACTGCGACCGACCAAATGCATAAAGGCGAAAGGACCAAATACAATAAGGAACTATTCGCTCAGGGAGTAGGAAACTTCATTTGTGGAATTTTAGGCGCTCTTCCGATGACTGGTGTGATTGTTAGAAGCACCGCCAATATTCAAGCGGGAGCCCAAACACGTTGGTCGGCAGTATTTCACGGACTGTGGCTGCTTATTTTTGTCGTAGCACTTCCGCAAATTTTAGGATTGATTTCTACCGCTGCCTTGGCGGCAATACTGGTGCTGACAGGTTATAAGCTTTTAGATCTTGGTCAAATCAAACGCTTCTGGCAAAAAGATCGTTGGGAGTGCGCGGTCTTTATAACGACGTTTGTGACAATATTAAGTTTTGACTTACTGACCGGCGTTATTATTGGCTTTGGTGTGTCTCTGTTCAAAACCACTATTCAAAGAGTGAATCTCAATATCGAAAAAAACGAAGACAAAGACCTTATCGAGATTCGACTTTCTGGAGCCGCATCGTTTTTAAATATTCCGAAACTTGCGGCAGCGTTAGATGAGGTTCCACTCGATCGAAGACTTATCATCGACATCGGTAGATTGGACTACATCGATTTTGCTTGCCAAAATATTTTTGACTCCAGAGTCCAACTTACCCCACAAACTGTAATTAGGAGAGCCACTCAGGTCGCGTAAGCATCATTACGGAGTTTGCGCAGAGGCCATGAGCTTCTGCGCATAAGCCTTCCACATAAAAGGCATCATGATGAATACGACAGTTTTTTATATCCACAAGTCACTTAGCTGAGGATCTCAACTCGGGATAAAAATGCACGCCTATCGATGGCGTAAAAATCGTGCCTGACACGTCGTTATTGAGATAAATATTTCTGATTGCAATTTCAGGAGCCAAACTCACGATCCCGACAGGAAACTCCCACCCCAAACCAAGATAGTAGCCCCATCCCCACAAAACGCCATATGTACCTTTAGTATCGAGAGCATGCCAAGACAATCCCAAACGAGTAAATCCCCTTTTATCTGGGCCATAGGGAAAATACTTTCCCTCTACTCCCAGAACCCATAATTTTATTTCGCTGCCAATCTCGGTTGAAACAGCCCCCTTAGATCGCGCTGCCCCTATAATTGGAGAAAACGCGAGCCCCAGAGAATACCGAAAAGGACGCTCGTGCCAGATATTTAGCGTATTTGTTAGACCACCTAGTTCATAATCACCGCTGTTTAACTTGTACTTATGTGTCTCGAAATGCTCGCGAGCCCGAATGGCCCATCCGTCAGCGAGACAAATATTAATTGGACAAAATCCAATACAAAAAAGAATTATTTGAGATACTAATTTTCTCGACACTACATGCCTCGCCTGGAAAAGAACAAATTTACCAAGATGATTTCAGGACGTCACGAAATAACTTTATGGAATTTTGCTTTCAGAAATAAAAGGCTGAACAAGAAGCCAATGAAGGTTTAGAAACTTCTTCTCTCGAAACTGATTAATCCCAATTTTCATTTGAGTCTGCCCGTCTTTAGGTTGGCCCCGATACGTTCCAAAAAGCCGATCCCAAACCGATATATTAAAACCAAAATTGCTGTTAGCCTCCTCAATGAGAATTGAATGATGAATTCTGTGCATGTCAGGTGTTACAAGTATTTTACGCAAAATCCGATCAAAATTGAGTGGCAAATAAATATTTCCATGATTAAACATCGCGGTTGCGTTTAAGAGAATTTCGAAAATTAGAACTGATGCGGCAGACGCGCCCAGAAAAGCAATAGCCAAAAATTTAATTCCCATAGAAAGTAATATTTCTAGTGGATGAAAACGATTGCCAGTGGAAACATCAAAATCCAAATCCGCATGATGAACCTTGTGGAGCCGCCAAAGAACTGGAACGAAATGAAACATGGCATGCTGAAAATAAATTATTAAATCTAGGAAAATTACCGAAACTACCATCTCAAACCCAAAAGAAATTTGAGTGTAGTTAAATAATCCCCATCCGTTTTTCTGACCTAAATAAGCAAATCCCACCGCTGAAATCGGAAACACAAGACGCAGCGCAAGTGCGCTAATGGCAACTAGACCAAGATTCGAATACCAACGAACTAATTTATCTTGGGTGAGTTTTCGTCGAGGCCAAAGTAACTCCCAAACAGAAATTACGCTCAAAACTGAAAAAAAAATTCCCAAACGAACAAAAAATTCGTATTGCGTGTTCATTTAACAACCAATCGTATTCTTACAAACAAGTTTACATCTCGGCCTTTTGAAAGGAATATTATAAACAAGGAAACAGCATTATGACAAAGAAATTGGCCTCACGAGTCGCGCTAATTGTGTTTATCACCATTTCGGCGGTCGCCTATAAATGGTTTGAGTTAGATCAGTACGTCTCCCTGGAAAACCTTAAATTTCACCGGGCATCTATTCATTCTTATTACTTAATGAATCCAATACGTCTGGGTGGAGCCTACGTGCTTATTTATATCCTTTCAACGGCCCTCTCTTTACCCGGCGCCACCATACTAACTCTTGGCGCCGGTGCGATTTTTGGCTTTAAACTTGGGTTCGTCCTTGTTTCATTTGCCAGCACTATTGGAGCAACATTGGCATTCTTAGCTTCTCGTTTCCTTTTTCGCGATCTCATTCGAAGCAAGTTTAAAAATAATCTGGCAAGCATCAACGAAGGCATAAAAAAGGATGGACCCTTTTACCTTTTCACCTTGCGACTAGTTCCGATTTTTCCATTTTTCCTCATCAATTTAGTTATGGGTGTCACCGAAATAAGCACTCTTACTTTCTATTTTGTGAGTCAGATGGGAATGCTCGCAGGCACCGCCGTCTATGTTAACGCCGGAACCCAGTTGGCGCAAATCGAATCTGTTCATGACATTTTGTCAGCTAAGCTTTTACTTTCGTTTGCTCTCGTAGGGGTGTTACCTATTTTTTCAAAATGGGTAGTTGAGTCTGTCAGGTCACAAAAACATCGGCGCAAATATAAAAAGCCCAAACACTTTACCTACAATATGATAGTAATTGGTGGAGGTTCCGCAGGCCTGGTTTCGGCCTACATTGCTGCTGCGGTGAAATCTAAAGTGGCTCTCATTGAAAAACACAAAATGGGTGGAGATTGCTTAAATACAGGCTGCGTCCCGAGCAAAGCATTTATCCGTTCGGCAAAGATTTTTAACGAGATTAAGCGGTCTCGTGAATTCGGTATTGAGACGTCAGTGAACAAAATTGATTTTTCTAAAGTTATGGAACGCGTGCATCGAGCCATAAAAGATATTGAGCCGCATGACTCGATAAATCGCTACACAGGTTTAGGAGTTGAGTGCATTCAAGGAGAAGCAAAAATCCTCACACCTTATGAAGTCGAAGTAAATGGTCAAATCCTAACTACAAAAAATATTGTAATCGCCACCGGCGCATCACCTCTTATTCCGCCAATTCCTGGATTATCGGAAATTAAGTATCTAACAAGCGAAAATGTTTGGGCACTACGTGATCTTCCCAAATGCTTGTTGGTATTAGGTGGAGGCCCCATAGGTTGCGAGCTGGCACAGAGTTTCTCACGATTCGGTTCAAAAGTGACGATCGTTGAAAGGGCTCCGAGAATTCTAGCTCGCGAAGATGAAGATGTTTCTAATATCCTAACAACGGAGCTACTTAAAGAGGGTGTAACTGTATTGACAGAACACCATGCGCTTCGGGTAGATGCTGGCGCAAAAGTGCTTATTTGCGAATACCACGGGAAAGAGGTTAGAGTTCCATTCGATGAAATTTTGCTTGCTATTGGCCGTCAAGCAAATATTAGAGGCTTCGGACTTGAAAATCTAGGTATTGAGATTTCAATGCAAGGAACCATAGTTGCCGACGAATACTTGAGAACTAACTATTCCAATATTTATACCTGTGGTGATGTGACAGGGCCTTATCAATTCACTCATACAGCAGGTCATCAGGCGTGGTATGTTGCCGTGAATGCTCTTTTTAGCCCATTTAAAAAATATAAGGTTGATTATCGTGTGATTCCTTGGTGCACATTTACAGATCCAGAAGTCGCTCATGTAGGGCTCAGCGAACAAGAAGCCACGGAAAAAGAAATTCCCTATCACGTGTCACGCTATGAGATTGCCGATCTCGATCGCGCCATTGTCGAAGGAGAAGCACGTGGATTCGTAAAAGTGCTGACTGTACCGGGGACCGACAGAATCCTTGGTGTTACTATCGTCGGCAGTCGCGCCGGTGAAATTATCATCGAATATATTACGGCAATGAAGAATGGGTTTGGGATCAATAAGATTCTCAGCACTATTCATATTTATCCGACATTTTCAGAGGCAAACAAGTATGCGGCGGGAGTATGGAAAAAAGCAACTGCTCCGAAAAAGGCCTTAGAACTCTTGGCGAAATATCACACCTGGAGGCGCTCTTGAGACACCTTGGCCACAGGGAAACTCACCAACTCGTCGGCCCACTCCTGAGTGCCAAAAAAATATATGTCGATACCCAGCAAATCGCAAAAAGCCACATGATCTTTATCCATAAGGGCACGCCCGATTCATCAATCTGCGGATTTTCATTTTGACTATGACTCATGTCTCTCTCCCTCAGCTTCAAAAACTTTATATGAAGTTTCTTCGGAGTCCTTAAATCCTCCAGAACTCTTATGTGCTAGAAATAACGCAAACATTCCTAATGAAATGAATCCTAAAAACGTTACGATAAAAATTGCAGTTGCTGTGCCACCGTAGTCACAAAATGGACAAGCACGGGCAGTTTGAGTTACCAACAATACGAATAAAAAGATCAAATTTCTCATCTCACAGATCCTTGTTATTTAAACCTGTAATGTATGCTGACAATGATTCCAAGTCCTCGTTGCTAAAACCAGGAAAGGGTGGCATAGCACTTCCGGGTACACCTTGCTGCAAAATTTCTTTCAAGTAACTTGTTTTAAATAATCGGCGTGTAAAATCCTTTGGCCGTGGATTCAACGCCATTCCCGCCGGTCCATCGCCCGCTCCCATATTACCATGGCATACTGCACATGACGTTTTAAAAATTGTCTCACCTTTTTTCTGATCTATGTTTCCCAACGCCTTCATTTGCGTCTGGGTTTCATTTCCTAAAAATGCCACGTACTCCGCCAATGCCCACAAGTCTTTTTCTGGCATTTCACGAAAACTCGGCATCGCCGAACCCAATATCCCGCGATTTAAAATCGCGTACGCTTCTGACGGAGAAATAAACCGGTCAACAAGGTTGGCAGGTTTCGGTTTTAAAAATGGTGCCGCTCTTCCATTTCCCTTGCCGGTATCCGCATGACAACCTATGCAATTTTGCACAAAAAGTTCTTTGCCGCGTTCTCTATCTATCTCTCCCCCACTCGGAAAACCACTCACTTTAAATGTTTTTGGGTATACGATGTTTTGAATCTGCTCTTTGTACCCATGCCCCAAATATTGTAAATACGCGACTAAATCTGTGGCTTCTTCTTTCGGTTTAGTTTCCCCGCCACTTTTTTCAAATAGCCATGGGTAACTTGGCATCACCGATTCGGGCGTCGTAAAGCGCGGATTGTAGAGATGCGCTAAATGCCAGTCGTCAGAGCGCCGGCCCGATTCACGACTAAGGTCGGGGCCAATTCGGCGGGTACCATAGGTTTGTGGCACATCATACATACTTTCCCAAGCTTTGCTCGGAGGTCCGTAGCGATATGGCTCGCCGGCAACGGGCCTTACAAATTGTGAATGGCAATGAAAGCACGCCTCACGGATATAAATTTTTCTTCCCCGTCCCACACTCGTGATTTTGCCATCACCATCAATATAGGGATTTCCTTCGTTCTGCGAAGCTGCGATCACCGTGTTAAGTGAGGTCCACGGGGCAAGCCCCATAGCCAATAGGGATAGAACAAAACATCCTACTCCGGCTATCAAAAGAAAAAATATTGGCCTTTCAAATTTTGAACCCGAATTCACATTAGACATTTTGCTTCTCCTCGATTACTTTTTGACGTGGCATCATATTTATCACCATAAGAAATACACCCAACATTAACATCACTCCCGACAGTGCTCTCGGAATCCAAAAGGGTTGCGAAGCGACAAGAGAATCAATAAACGGCAAGCCCCGTAACCACGCAAAGCCCTGCATTAGCCCAGCAATGGTATCGGGAATATAATAGAAAATATAGAAGCCAATAAACGTTAACCAGAAATGCCATTCGGAAAGCGTTTTCGAACGCATTTCTCGACCCGCCACCTTTGGCCATGCAAAATAAATAAATGCGTAAATCCACCAAGAGAAAACACCGAAGAGAGCCAGGTGAGCGTGGGCCACCACCCAATCAGTAAAATGAATTACTCGTTGAACACTAAAGAGTGCATGAAATGGACCTTGGGTACAAGTAATGATGTACGAGAAAATTCCAAACGTTAAAAAGCGTAATGACATATTTTCCGTAAAAAGCGACCATCGCCCCTTCATTGTCGCGAAGAAATTATAAACGACAGTATAAACAACAAAGATCAAAGCACTCGTTAATGGTACGGCGAGCGACTGTAACCACCAAGGCACCGGACTATAAAAATAGTGATGCGATCCACCGAGTGGATACAAAATTGCCAAAGTCCAAAAGCCTAACAGCGAAAGTTTGTGACTAGCAATAGGTCGCTTTACCAAAATGGGTAAAAGATAATAACAAATCGCCACACCCATCGGCGTCACCCAAAGACCAACGGCATTGTGAATCCATAACCCCGAGAGGGCCGCCCCAGCAGCCCCAGGAGCTACATGCGCCACTATCGTATTTGCCATAATAAAATTAAGCGCGGTAAAAGTAAAACCAAGTATGAGATACCACACCGAGACGTAGAGTTGGCCAATATTTTTGGCCACAAACACCGTACCTAGACTACAGACAATTTGAAATACAAAAGCAAGCGCGAAAAAGACATCGCACCACCATGGAGCTTCGGCGTACTCAACGCCTTCTGCATAACCAGTGAGGAGAGCAAATGCCCCCAAGATCAAAGCAAGTTGAGTGAAGTATACATTGAACTTCGCTAGTTTTGGTAAAAATAATTTTTGATTAAGAAGTTTTGGAATTGCGTAATATGAAAAAGCAAAAAAACCATTCGTTAGCCATCCAAAAATGACAGTGTGAGTATGAAACATTCTAATGCGACCAAAGTTAAGCCATTCTATATTTTGAAGGAACTCTGCCGCCTGCGGTGAAATCAGGCGATAAGCCAGGGTCAAACCACCTAACATACCAAAGAGCAACCAGCCGATGGCAATCATCAGATGCGCCCTTACCAGGTAGTAGGTCTCTTTTTCATGTACTTGCATTCTCTTGCTCCTAAAGAAAATTATTATCTAACTTTGAATTTACGAAATTGTTGGCATTGGAAATTGTCGTCTCAGCAATTTGTCCAAGCGCTTCCTGGGTTAGAAATGCCTGGTGCGATGTGATTAACACATTCGGGAATGTCATTAATCTGACCAGGATGTCATCATCGATGATGTCCTCAGAATGATCTTTAAAAAAAATATTTTCCTCTTCTTCGTAAACATCCAAGGCTGCTCCTGCTAACTTCTTTGCCTTCAGTGACTTTATAAGAGCCCTCGTGTCGACTAACCCGCCCCGCGAGGTATTAATCAAAAAAGAATGGTGTTTCATCTTCGAAAAAGTTTCGCTATTTAGAATAGCTTTAGTACTTGAGTTTAATGGAACATGCAAACTAACGACGTCGGATATATTTAACAAGAAAGATAAGTCAACATATTCGACCTCATGCTCTTTTGCCCAGACACGATCGGGAGAAATATCACAGGCCACGACCTTAGCTCCAAATCCGCGAAATATTTGTGCTGTCTTTTTGCCGATATTTCCAGTACCCAAAATACCAACTACTTGGTTACTTACATTCAAGCCCACCAAGCCGCTTAAAGAGAAATTTCCCTCGCGAATGCGGTCATGGGCTTTATGAATTTTTCGGTTGAGACACAGATACAGCGCAACTGCGAACTCCGCGACCGCCTCCGGAGAGTATTTTGGCACACGAGCTACTTTCATTCCAAATCTTTTCGCGGCCTCCACATCGACGTGATTGAAACCAGCGCTTCTCAACAATAAAAGTGAAACACCGTATTCCCTTAATTTTTGCAAACAAGAAGCATCCAGCTTATCAGTGACAAAAACACAAACGGCCTGATAGCCACGCACGATTTCTGCCGTCTCAGTTTTCAGAAAGGCATCCGTAAACGTCCACTGAATATCAGATTCATCAATCGACTTAGGCAGACACCTTGAAAAGGCCTCTTCTTCAAAAGGCTTTGTCGACGTCACCAATACTCTAAACATTAATGAACCACCCACGTCGCGCAGTCGCCATAGCGAACGACCTGCCGAGTGATCCCGCCGGTAAGCATATTTTCAACGGGTCCAGAGATGGATGCCATCGCCACAAGTTTGATTTTTTTTGTTTTAGCAACGCGAAGAATTTCGTCCGTTATAGATTTTGTCGTAATTACAAAAATTCCTTCGCATGTCACGCCTGATTTTTGACAGCGCTTCACTAACTTATCGAGCCTTGTTTTAGAATCGCTCTTCATCTTATCCAGCATTCCGTCGTAATAGTCGTAGGTAATGCCGCTAAGCTCGACGGACGCCCAGTTTGCCTGGGTATTTCCAAAAACATGCAGCACGTAAAGCTTAGATCCCAGTTTTTTTGCCATTGGTAAAACCTTTAGAAGAGATTTAACCGAGCGAATACTGAGATCTGTTGGAAATAATATTGAGGTGATACTGGTGGCACTTTTTGTATTCGGATTGAGAGATATCACGGGAACAGGCGAATGCATAAGCAGCGTTTCCACAAAGCTTCCCAACCAAAAGCGCGGCAATCCCCGGCGCGCATGCGTGGTCGCGAATATGCAAGTCGCCTTTTCATCTTTTGCATTAGCAATAAACGTATCAACGGATCCTCGAAGTGAATTGGAGTTATCGGTCAAGACAATCCCCGGTAAAAAGTAGGCCGACTTAAATTGTTTTAATGCTTCATCAAGCTTAGCTTGAGCCTTTTGTACAAAGTCGAGCTCATCAGGAGGAATGAAGTAGTCCATTGGCAAAAAAAACATATAGGGACTCAATATATACGTTGGCTTAACTACCGCACCTAAATCTCGCGCCAGCTTTTCCAGGTAAATCACAGATTTGGTAAGTAGGTTTTTTTCAGTCTTAAATGGATCAATTGCCCAAATTATCATCGCTTTGCTTCTAGACATTATGTCCCCTCTTGTATTTTAATTATTTTCTAAAGTGCAATACTTCGACCTAGCCAAAAATGAACTAATTAGATCTAATGAAAAAAAGATGACAGCCTGTCCAGGACTCAGGACAAACCGTCATAAAGTATTAGCCTAATATCCCCCGCCTCTAACATCGGTAACATCGGGCAGAATGCTAAACATACGGCTTAGGCCTTGTCCGTTCATGCTTCGCACATGAACCATGTAGCGGCCAGCCTTTAATTTTCCTAACGATATAATTTTTTCAAGTGGCCATGGGGTAATTGAACAAAACTTGGTACTTACAATTTGCATTTTTGGCTTTACCACAATGATATCATTAAACCGCTCGATCTCGACACTCTTCCAATCCAAACAACGCGAACCAATTACACCAGTTAAAACAATTTGAACGCTCTCAGTCTCGTCCATCATTTCGGGAACAAAAAAGTTGGATACAGGGGCATAAATTTCGTCGTCCGTGGATTCAGTTTGAGTTTCGCTAACGACAAAGGAGCGACTTGACCAACCACTACTGCCTCGAAATTCGACTCTATATTCCCCTGGCGACAAAACTCCGAAGGAAATTTCTTTGCTAAAATAACCTGGCAATCCCAAATGCCTTGGTAGGGGCGAACGATGGCACTCTTTGGTCGATCGTACTCTTGCCATCTGGCGAACATAGAAAACTTTGTTTTCAGAATCAAAGCGCACGTCCGTATCAGAAACCTGCTGGCATTGATTGGCCAGGGTTCCGTCCAACATAACCAGAACATTGTCATTGCTATCGAAACCCGTTGGCGGAACAAAAACTTTTTCAACCAGTGTTTCAACGGTGTGATCTGCACCCGAGTTTAATGCTATCATCGTGACTGCAAAAAATAATATTTTTTTCATTTTCTTCTCCTTATGTTAGTTAATGTTTGTTACTAATTTCTACTAAACTATTTAAAATTTTGGCGAGAGGCTGAGAGCGTACTGCTGCTTCCTCGGCGTGCTTTTTCCATGCATCAGAAAGTGCCGATTTACCATCCCAATTGGGCTGGCCCAGTAAGTAGTAGTCATTTTTTGCCAAAGCCTTTGCGTCTTTTGTCGGCGTCCACAAAAAATCAGGGTGCGGTGTTTTGTACCACTCGCCACCTAATATATTTCCATTAGAATCAAGTTCTAAGTCATAAACATATAAAACAGTTCGCGAAAGGTCGTTCTCCGGCACATCACTTTCAGAATGAGTTGGTGACGTCTCCACGCCGTAGGTTACCTGCATCGTAACTCCCACTATGGAACTCGCTTCGCGCGACCTATGTTTTGCGAACTTATCATTGGGGAAATTTGCAACATCAATTCTGGCTTCGTCTAGCTTCGCCACCTTCATGGTCTGAGGATTGAAATAACTATAAGAGTACTTTATTATCGGCTGATTCCAAACTTGATAGTCAAAAGTTGCATCCAACACGAAACTCTGCTTGCTCAAACCAACTCTATTAACAATAGTATTGTGCCAGGTGGCTGGATTACTGTCACGACACTCGGATTTTTTTGGTCGGCCATTTTCATCAAGAGGAGGATTCCTATCATTACAACGTTCACCTGCAAAAAGTGTCTGCGTTCGCGTATTGGCCCATAGCAAAGACTGCAAAGCCTTAATGTCATCTGGAAAGAATTTGATTTTAGTTTTTCCATCGAAAGCCAAAACTTCGATGGCTTTCTTCGGACGCGGCGACATGTAAGAGGCGGCAGCCCAACCATGACAAATTCCCATCCATGCTTCTACCTTTCCGTGAGCTTTGTAGTAGTATTCGCCTTCTTCCCAAAGAGCCTTCGTAAGTGAACCTGATTTTTCATTTACTAAAAGGTCATATTTTTCCGCAGGAGATAGGTTGTCGATAGAAGTGCGGACCGAACTTTCAAAAACTATGTAAAAAGGATTCTTAGAAACGTAATCAAAATTTTCATTCCACTCTGAAGAGTTAGGAAACTTATCGTCATTATAGCGGGCCGCTGGCCCCCCTTTATGATGTGGCCAATAATCATCAGACCAGGGCTTATTGTAAACCTCTCCTTTTTGCAAACCGTGTTTTTCCATTTCAAGTATTGAATCAGTGTAAGCGTCTCCCTCTATGAGAGCTCTGGGATTGTCATTTCTTTCGGGCTCGGAGTAAAAATAATCTGCCGACATGACCCTTCGCGAGTTCAATTTTTGCTTAACAAATTCGGTCGTCAAAACTTCATCGCTGCTAAAAATTCCACCTGTATCTCTTATTATCTTTCCTCGGTTATCTTTTTTTGGATAAAGCGTATTAACGGGAAGTGATGACTCCCCTAAATAACTATTTAACTCCTCTTGAATTTCCTTCGAACTAAAATCACTTGCCCAAACACCTGGCACAAAAAAACAAAGCAACACTTTTATAAAAATGTTCATTATAATTCCCCCATTTTTTATTTACGGTTTTGCAATTTTGCAAATAGGGTGCCGTAGCCTTTTGTGTCTCAGTTCGAGATGACACAAAACATTTGGACAACTTGGCAAATAGCAACCACTGCTACCTGACAATCTGACAACAAGATTAAGCGTTCTTTAAACGAAGTTTAAATAGAGTTCCCTGACCGATGCGGCTAGAGACATCCATCGACCCACCCCACGACTGTACAATTTTATAGGACGTTGCCAAACCCAAACCCGTACCCACGCCGACATCTTTCGTGGTAAAAAACGGTTTGAAGAGATGTTTTAAGTTTTTTTCTTCAATACCATTACCAGTATCTTCAACTAAAATAATTTTCGCCAACCCATCATTTTCAACCCGAATGCTAATTTTATGGCCGTCTTTACGATCTTTTTTCTTAGCTTCGTCGATAGCGTAAACCGAGTTGACAAGCAAATTCAAAAGGACTTGCCCCAGCGGACCGGCTTCCGCCAGAACACTTTGGTCTTTACCGCAAACTACATCAAGTTTTATGTCACTTCTTTCTAGCTCATGTTTAAGAAGCCTTGTGACATCGTCAAGCACCAAAGCGACATTCACCGGAATAGCCACTGAGGATTTTTTCTCACGTGCAAGATTTAAAAGTGAATTTACCAGCTTTGAAATGCGATCGATTTGCGAAGTGATAAGGCCCATATCTTCTTTGATGGTCATTTCTTTAGATCTATCAGAAATAAACTGCGCCCGACCCCGGATAACTCCAAGAGGAGTTCCTATTTCGTGAGCTAAACTCGAAGCTAAAAGCCCGAGCGACGCTAATCGGTCCTGACGCAAGATCTGCGCTTCCATTTGTTTTCTTTGCGAGACATCACGGATGGCAACAAGAATTGCATTTTCACTCTGTAAAACCAAGTTTCGACTCGCGACCAGTAGCGGAACCTCAGTTCCATCTTTTTTTACTCCAATACATTCAAGTCCCGTCGTTCTATTTTCTAAAATGTCCTTCTTAAACACATCACGACGATCTGTGCGAATCAAATCGATCAATTGAGTGTTTAACATTTCCTTTGGCGACACACCAAAAATACTACCCGCCGCCTCATTAACATCTTGGATAAGCCCGTCTCTAATTACAAAGATACCTTCGAAGGTAGAGTTGAAGAGTGTTTTAAAGTTTTCTTTTTGCTCTCGTAAGGCCTTAATATCCTGACCGCGCTTATGCGCGTACCGAATAGATTTCTCCAGTACCGGTCCAATTAACTTTTCTTTTACCAAATAATCCGCGGCACCCATCCGCATGGCTTTTAAATCAAGCTCCATGTCGCCAAAACCCGTCAGCAAAATAATAGGACAGAAATCAGAGTTCAGCTTCTCTAAGAGATCAAGCCCACTCTGCTCACCCAATTTAAAATCAAGAAGGCAGATATCGTAGTTTTTGGAGTTTAGCGCCTCTAGGCCGCTTTCGTAACTCGACTTCCAAGTTAAAATATATCTATAGGTATTGATCTCTCTTAAAAGGTCGCGAATAATGATATAGTCGTCTTCGTCATCATCGATAAGTAAAACTCGTAGGTCAGGTTTCTGCAAGCAAACCTCTACATCTTGTTCGGTAAACGAACTATATCGAACCAATAGTGTCCAAGGGCCTTCATGACTTCAACTAGAGACGCAAACTGAACGGGTTTGGTAACGAAGGAATTAACACCCAAATTGTAAGAGCGAAAAATATCCTCCTCAGCTTTCGACGTTGTCAGAATCACAACTGGAATTTGCCGCAGACCAGGGTTGCTTTTGATTTCCTGTAAGGCTTCACGCCCATCTTTACGTGGCATATTTAAATCCAAAAGAATAAGGCCGGGCATTGGAAATTTCTTGTCGTCGTTATAATGACCTTGGCGCTCTAGATATCTCATGAGTTCTTCGCCGTCTTTGACAAAAAACAACTCATTGAGGAGGCGACTTTCCTGCATGGCCTCTTTAATCATAAGTTGATCATCTTGATCGTCATCAGCAACCAATATGGGGATTGATTTTTTAATAGTCATAACTTGTCTCCAAGATTTTGCTTAATAGGCAAACTAATTGAAAAGGTTGAACCCTGGCCCAATTTCGACCGTGCCGTCACCATTCCATTGTGGCGATCAACGATCTTCCGACATACGGCTAATCCTATCCCTGTCCCCTCATACTCATGTCGACCGTGCAAACGTTGAAAAATTGTGAAAATGCGGTCAAGGTACTTTTCATCGAATCCAATTCCGTTGTCAGTGATAGAAACCTGACAAGCTGGAACGCCATTGACATAAATGCCCTCTAAAACCTTTCCCTCCACCTTTACAACCGGATCAATGCCTTTTCTATGAAATTTCAAAGCATTGCCAATAATATTTTGGAAAAGCTGACGCATTTGAGTTGGGTCAGCCATAATTGTTGGTAAATTTCCAACCTCAACCAGTCCCTTAGTTTGTTCAATTCTCACTTCCAAATCCGATATCACATCTTTTAAAACTCGATTTAAATCAACTTTTATAAAAGGCTGCGCTCTTGTTGTCACTCGCGAATATGAAAGCAAATCATCAATGAGCGTCTGCATTCGGCTGGCCGAGTTTTGTACGCGAGCGATGTAGTCTTTGACTTCTTCATCTAATTTGTCGCTAACTTTTAATTTAATTCGGTCCAAGAAAGTTAAAATTTTTCTTAAAGGTTCTTGCAGGTCATGAGCTGCTATCGAGGCAAAATCCTGCAGCTCCCTGTTGCTAATTTCTAATTTCTTCGAATTAATTTTTAGATTCTCTTCAGCCAATTTGCGCTCGGTAATTTCATAGCGTACAGCCACATAGGCTTCGGGCCTTCCCTGCTCATTCATAAAGGGAACAATTGTCGTATTCACCCAATAAAGGTTCCCGGATTTGGCGCGATTACAAATTTCGCCCTCCCAAACTTTACCTGAAGAAATTGTCTTCCACATACTTACAAAATAATCTTTAGAATGATAACCGGAGTTTACGATCCGATGATTACTCCCAATAAGCTCATCTTGCGCATACCCCGAAATTGAACAAAACTTCTTGTTAGCGTAAGTGATAACTCCTTGCCTGTCAGTAATGGCAACGATTGCCGCCTCATCGATCGCGGATTTTAAAAAAGACATATTTTGATGCGAAAGCCCTTGATTTTTTGTCACTCTCTAATCCTCAGTAGGCTCGGGGACCTCTGCCGAAACCATCCCGTACTCTCTTTCTTTGCGATAAAGAGTGCGGCGACTAACTCCTAAAATTTTCGCGGCCTTTTCCTTTTCAAAATTTACTTGGCTCATAATACGTTTGATATAGTGCTCCTCTAACTTCTCAAGCGTTGGGTTTCCCTCGAAGAGTTTCTCGATAGAACTTTTCGCTGATTCGAGTGCACCGCTAAAAATATCTTTGGCGTCGATAACCTTACTCCGGCTCAATATTACTGCACGTTCGATAACCCCTTCAAGCTCCCGCACGTTTCCTGGCCAAGGGTGCGCCAACAACATCGCCATCGCTTCTGATGAAACCCCTGAAACGATAGAATTGTTTTGAAGCGCGAATTTTTTAACAAAGTTTTCGACAAGCAAAGGAATATCTTCAACCCGCTCGCGTAGGGCTGGAACACGAACTGGAATAACTTTTAAACGATAATACAAATCTTCCCGAAACTTACCATCTCTGACCATAGTTTCTAAATCTCGATGAGTCGCCGCGATTACTCTGACGTCAACTTGTTTAAGCTTTCCATCTCCCACAGGACGGATTTGCTTATCCTGCAAAACACGTAGTAACTTCCCCTGAAGTGGCGGAGTTAAATCACCAATTTCATCAAGAAAAATGGTGCCGCCATTTGCCTCCTCGAACAAACCCTTTTTGTCATTTACGGCACCCGTAAACGATCCTTTGATATGACCAAAAAGCTCACTCTCTAAGAGTTGCTCGGGAATAGCGGTGCAATTGATAGGAACAAAGGCTTTCCCTCGGCGGGGACCTAAACTATGAATCGCACGCGCGATAAGTTCTTTTCCAGAACCACTCTCGCCGGTAATTAGGATAGTGGCATTAGCTGAGGCAATTCTCTTTACCATATCAAAAACTTCTAAGATTGCTGGACTTTTTCCGATAATGGATTCTAAAGAAAAGGAGTGTTTCAACTCTCTTTTTAAAATCTTATTCTCTTGCGTAAGCACCGATCTTTCCAGAGCCCTCTCAACCAATAAGACCATCTCTTCATTTTTGAAGGGTTTCACGATGTAGTGGTAGGCTCCAGCTTTCATCGCCTCGATGGCCGTTTCAATCGAGCCAAAAGCTGTCATCATAATGGTCGTAACACTTGAATAATCGGCTTGAAGTTTTTTTAGAAACATCATGCCATCGATTTCTTTCATTTTCAGGTCAGTGATTACTACATCAGGGAGGTCTTTTTTGAATTGAACCAGAGCTTCCGAAACAGACGAATACGCCTGAGCCTCGTAGCCTTCATTAATTAGAATATCTTTAACAAGACGACCCATTTCAAAATCGTCATCCACGACGGCGATCTTTCGACTACCCTTCATATGTCTCCATTTTGAGAAATTCAGTTAATTTTAGTCGTCTTAAATTATACTTCAATGCGTATGCCATGGCGTATTCAACTGTGTTTACAGTATGGTTCTACAAATATGACAAATTGTCCATTTCTTAAAATTTCGGGCCAAGTTGTCACGGTATGGGAAGTCTACCCGGAATCCTGACGAATTTCTAAGCTTGCGTGTGCCCCCTGGAAAGTCGGATCGCCTCAATATTTATGATTTATGCGCCTCAACGTCATAGGAAGGCCTGCTCGACCTGAGAACACCCCGTAACTGATCAAGACACTGCATACCTGAAATTAGGTTCTCGGGAGCGACGCCATAACCTAAAACCGTAAACACATCGGCCTGGAGTTGCTGCCAAAATTAACGCATGCGAGTTTTGAGTTGATTGATGATTGTCGGAGTATCTTTTCGTCCCACGGGTACATAGTCACGAAAGATTTGGGACGTTCTAATTCCGACAAAAATTGTGATAGCCAATAAACAAATTGTAAAAAATGAGTTCGCAAAGAGCATTCCGACTTTTAGTGAATATATAACGTTTTCATATTGAGCTTCTATCTAGGGTTTTTGAGATCGTCTAAAAGTTTGACAAGGTCCAACTTAACGCCTCAAGAAAAGTTGGGTGCCGGTATATGTTCGATAAAAAGAACCTGGAACCTTTTCTAGGAAATGCTATAGCTCGTGGAGCGACCGGAGCCATGACGAATAAGTAGTCCGTGTTCAGTCGCCAGTGTTAGCATTCGGGACGCAGATCGCCCCGGTAACTTTAATCTCTCGACTACCGCCCTTAGTGAAAAGTTTTGGGTGAGACTGTTTTCTAGTAAAAGTTTTAAAAAATCGTCTAAACGCGAGTGAATTTTCATAGACCCATCTACCTTAAGTATGTATCCATTTTTGGATCGAAGTCGATAACCACCGTATCCACGAATTACCTGTAAATCTATTTCGCGGTTTTCGAACCACTGATTAAGTCTCTTCACGGCTTCATAAACTTGTTGTCGAGAGGTGTGGGGATTAAAATATACACCCCTGAACACAATTGAAAAAATTCGAGTCGTAGAAAATGGCGCATAGAAGTCAGTTGTTAAACACTGGATCAGCCTATGCAGTGTCTTTCCGACCTTGAGCTGATGCCTAGAGTTCAAGTCCAACCCCTTCGAAATATCGAAAATGTTTTTCGGACGATCCTGCTTTACGCCAATAAATTTTTCATAGCTAATCACTAAAGGCAGCGGCTTTCCCCAGAACGCAAGTATTCTTTTTCGATACTCTGGATATGGAGTCCCGTAGTATAGGTCATAGATTTTTTTAATATCATTAGTGGCGATGGCAGATAAAAGTTCAATGTCACGAAGTGTATTCCAGTCTCTAATGTTTGCCGCTTGAGATCTTAAGGCAATTAATCCCCTAATCGCCGGTTTCGAATTGTTCTCCATTAATAATTGGCTCATAGCTCTGACTTTATCAATGTAAAGTATATAGCGGGGGTTAGAAATACCCATGTAAGTACTAGCTTCATTTAACAGTTTTGTTGCACAGGGAAAGTCTCTTTTAAGTACGTAAGCTTGCCCGAGAAGTTCGAGAGCATTTCCACACAACAAATGAAAGCGACTCTTTTTCGCCCGACTCAAGAGGTGTTCCAAAATTTTTATCGCCTTATCAGGCTCATTTGTATGTACGTAGGTCGCGCCCAAGTTCAGTTCACCAACACGTCGTCGATATTCGGGAATGGCTGGACACGCCAAGAATTTGTGAAGATGTTCGCGTGCGAAAAGGTATTCCCACTTAGTCATATATGCAGCTGCGCGCTCAAAATGTAACTCCGGTGAACTCTCATCTCGTACCGAATTGAGAAGCTCAATACTTTCATCGCACAAATTGAGTTTGGTCAAACACGCAGCGTACTCTATTATCTCGAGATTACTTGGCGACTGCATCGAATTTCGTATGATTGGATTTAAAAGCTTGAGGGCATTATACGAACCTCCCATTCGCCTTAGGAGGTTTGCGTATCTAAATATTAATGATCGCGGAATCCCCTTAGGACTAACAGCAGCAACAAGATCCTTTACCTTCGGGGCTTGATTTAAACGCAGCCGGTTTTCAAGATCATCTAAAAATGAAACATCAACCTTTATTTTACCTCTAATCATGCCAACTTTCTCGGTTTTTTTTTATTTGAAGTTAAGACATAATTGATGTTGGGGGTTGTAATGATTTGGTGGGACCTTAATTCCGCTATTAAAAAACATTTGTGGTTGTGGCCAGTCCTGCTCTTAACAACCGTGGCGCTAAAATTTCAAAACTGTACGGGCGGTGAAAACACAGTCTTATTTTCGAATATAAGAGGTTCCATTGAGTCGAGCTCTATGCAGGGAGGCAGTTATGATGGCAAGCCCTCATCTGGTTCTTATTGTAGAGTTTACGATGATCTCACTTGCCAGTCAAATGTTCCCGGGCTTCAGAGTTTGTTAACAGTTAATGATAAAGGCATTCATTTAGTACAAGATAATTGCGCGAGCGCGACGACAAACTTTCTTTTCAATGATGTCGCTATAAAATTCTCCACTTTATTACCAGACTATATCGGAGTGAGTCGCGGAATATTTGTAAAATGTGAACTAGATACCAACAATCTACCCAAAATACCAGAAGCAATGCCTGACGCTTATTGTGTTTCGCAAGACAATCGCATCGCGGCGATTGTAAATAAAAATCTCATAACTTCCCAGATGAATTTATCCTTAACATTTGACTTAAACGGTCCGCTTCGACGAGCGAAAGCCGACAACCTTATTAAACGCATTGCTAACAATGGCGACATTATATATTCCTCAATAGAATCTGATCTTGATTTAACAATTACGAAATCAACCTCCCAGACATCTTCGGGATCGATGAGGGTTGTCGTTGACGATTTAGTAATTGAAAAGAAACTTAATTGCCGCACGTCGAGTCCATTACCAACTGTTATTGTCGAAAGCGATATGGAATTATCTTCAACATGGATAAATACCACGCAGTTAGTGGGATATTGGAAGTTGAATGAAGCCAATGCCGTCGAAGGTACAACGATAGTTGATTCTTCAAGTTTCGCAAACTCAGGTATTTTAGAAACTGGCAGCGACGGATTGGTTAAGAGCAATTCAACTGCGAAAGGTGGTGCCATCGCTTTTGATGGAGTCAACGACAATATTCGAATAGCTGATCCCATGGATGGACGATTTGATTTTGGAATGGGATCATTTTCTTACATGGTATGGATAAAAAAATCAGGCAATGTGGGGGCTTTCGATATTGCGCTATCTCATGGTAACGGCGGTGGAGTTAATCAACGTTTTTTTGATATCGAGTGCGGTTCGGCATGCTACGCCGCAATTAGCGATGGGACTGGTAACCAAAACCGATCATCTGCTATGGCAAGATTTGCAGCCGTTGGCGCGCCTACTTTTGTTGGTCAATGGACTTTTTTGCTTGCTGTGGTCGATAGATCTACCCAACAGTTTCGGGCCTACGTCAACGGGGTTTTAGTTTGGACAACAGATATTTCTCAAATTGGAAGTGTCACTAGTGCGAGTCAAGGAAATACTCGAATAGGTGGAATAGTAAATGACGGTTCCTATCCCTTCTTTGGTCTCATCGACGACGTTGCTATTTGGAACCGTGCTTTGTCTGATTCTGAGATAACTGAAATCTTTCAACGACTGCGGCCTAAGTTTTATTAGTTCACAAATTTCGTGAGCTCAAATTGAGACATATTAAAACATCTCTAGGCGCAGATTTCTGCGCCCAAGTCTTATCTTCTCTCCTTGTTGTTTAATCATGCCAACTTTATTAGACGACTAGCGCGTCTCAAAGGAGGATATTTAAGTAAGAGGCTTGAGAGTATTTATAAATAGGGGGTAAAGTGAAAAAGAAGACATTACTAATTCTATTTAGTTTATTAATGCCCATAATAGGTTTCCAGAACTGCGGCCAAAGCGCATTTCAGTCCAGAATGCCTAGCAGCGAATTGCAAGTCTCCGAAAGTTTAAATGGCGACTCGGAACAAATCAGCAGTTCTTTGCCGATCTCTCCAAGTGGTGTCGCCCGATCGGCTCTAGTGCCCGTGCTAAATGGAAAAAAATACTATGTTGCAAAGACGGGGCTTGATACAAATGATGGCTCAATAACAAAACCACTAAAGACCTTTAAAAATGCAATATCTCGCATGAAAGCGGGCGACAGTCTGTTTATTCGCGGCGGCCTGTACACAGAGCAGATTGATTTTCAAGGTCCAAACAAAACTGGCACCGCCAGCGCTTGGATCAAAGTAGCTGGATATCCTGGCGAAGTCGTCACAATTCAGTATACTGATCCAAATCCCAATGATGGAAAGCCCGGCTATGGTCCGATTAGGGCTCGTGGAAATCGAGGATACTTTAATTTTGAGAATCTAATTCTTGACGGCATACATGCTAAACGAAACTCGACATGGGAAATTCGCGACGGCAACCATCATTTTGTCCTTCGTAAAATTGAAATGAAAAATTTCTTTGGTAGTCCTTTGAAAGTAGCAGGATCCTATGTCGAAGTCTTAAATTCCAAATTTCACGACCAAACTCGCGTCAGCACCAGCAGACTCTACTGTATGTATATTAGTAAAGGGAGCAATATAGTAATTGACGGAAACGAATGCTATAAGAACATCGGCGGCGGAATCCATTTGTATTACGGGCCTTTAGTGAACGTGGTGATACGGAACAATATAGTCCGTCATAATAGTTTCATGGATACCATCGTAGGTGGCATTCTGGTTTGGGGAGTTTTGAGCGGCTCAAATGGTAACGGGAATGTCGACGGCGTTCAGATTTACAATAATCTTGTGTACTCGAACTGTGTCAATCAGCCGCCGGGAAGCCCAGTATGCGGTGGAATTTTAGTCTCTGGTACAAGTACCAAGAATGTTAAGGTTTGGAACAACACGGTTTATGGGAACCGAAGTTACGGCATATCCATCGCTCCTTACAATGGTGTAAAGCCAGTCAATACAGTTGTTCAAAACAACATTGTGTACGGAAATAAAAATGCCCAAATTATCAATGATGGTTTGAACTCTGTTATTGATCATAATTTAACTACCGATCCGCAATTTGTGAGCACTACAGCAAGTAATTTTCGCTTAAAATCGTCAAGCCCGGCTGTGAACAAAGGAAGATCGATTTCCAGCATAAAAACCGATATCACCGGAACTGCAAGACCTAAAGGTGGATTCTTCGACATCGGCGCTTACGAATCATATTAATCTCGTCAAATGTTAGATTGAAAAAGGAGTCCTATATGTACCGACAAACTTCTTCACTTTATCAGCTATTGGTTGTTACCACTGTGATACTTGTATTTTTTCAAAATTGCGGACAAGAAGGCTTTAATGCCAGCTTCCTTGCAGCCACTGACCTAAACAGCTCAGTTGCGACTATCGACAACGGAACTTCACTGCAAGAAGCTTTATCTGCCAGCACTCTAGTTTCAGCGGTGCTGCCGCCACTGCCTGGCAAGACCTATTTTGTCGCGCCAAATGGAGTGGATACGAATAATACTTCCGGCTCAATTGCCAAACCGTTTAAAACTTTTAAAAATGCAATATCTCGCATGAAGGCTGGAGACACGCTACTTATTCGCGGAGGCACTTATACCGAGCAATTGGATTTTCAGTCCCCCGTTCGAAAAACCGGGACAGCAAGTGCGTGGATCAGAGTCGCCGGGTATCAAAGTGAAAAGGTAACAATACGCTTTGCCGATAGCATAGAATATGGCTATGGCCCAATTCGCGTGCGCGGGGCCAGCGCTTATTTCTTATTTGAAAATCTAATTCTCGATGGCACAAACGGATCTTATTCCTCTGGCTGGCAAATTCGCGATGGCAATCATCATTTCACTCTTAGAAACCTAGAATTCAAAAATTTTAAGACTTCGGGTCTAATGATTAAAGCCAGCAACATTCAAATTATCAACTGTAAAATACACGACAGTACTGTAGATACTAGGCAGTCACCGCCGAGTCGTCGCTATGGGATTTATGCCTCCTTTGGAAGTAACATTCTTATTGAGGGGAGCGAAATCTACAATCAGCCTGGAGGTGGTATCGTGATATATCCAGGTCCTCTCCATAATGTAATTGTTCGAAACAACATTATTCACCACAACAATGACATGAAAACCTCTGCTAATCCAGGTATTCAGATTTGGGCCTCAGTATTGAAAGATGTGCCCGGTTCTGGCGTCATTGATGGAACGCAGGTTTATAACAACGTTGTCTATTCGAATGGAGTGAATCAGCCAGCTGGTAGTGCGCAAGGTGGTGGTATTGAAGTCACCAACGGCGGTTCATCTAATACAAAGATTTGGAACAACACCATTTACGGGAACAGGGGTTATGGAATTCGGCTTTTTGCAGGTACACTCGGGCCCTCCAAAAATACCGTCGTACAAAACAACATAGTATATGGAAACACAGCTACGCAAATTATTAATAACGGCGTAAATTCGACTATCGACCACAACCTAACGACAAATCCACTCTTTGTAAATGCATCTGCCAGAAATTTTCGTTTGACTGCCGCAAGTCCAGCCGTCAACAAAGGAAGATCGATTTCAAGTGTAAAAACTGATATTACTGGAACAGCAAGGCCTAAAAGCGGATATTTCGATATCGGTGCCTACGAATCCTTCTAGCTCCTGAGCTTCAAATAAAGCGCAAGGCTTCGCCCTGCGCTTTATTAACATATAACTAGAGCTTACGTTTGAAGTTAAAAATAACAGTATCTTTTTTCTTACCGTTATCAAAACTCGTCCACTCATGCGTTACAGCATCGTCGCTGTCAAAAGTAATTTTCATCGCGTGCATATGTGGTTCTTTCATGGAAGAAACTCCAATGGATTTTTTCATTTCAAATGAAATTGCCTTATCATCAGCTTTCAGCAAATTCATTTGGGGATGATTGCCAAGCGCACAGAAATGAGTCATAGCCAGAGATTTTCCATCTTTATGGTAAATAGAAACCATTTCCATGGGAGTGCCGGCACCCAATTTTTCGGTGATGACAGTGCCGTTGCTTGTAAGTTCATAAGTTACCGTCGTCTTTTCTTCTTTATCACCCATTTTTGTAGTGCCTTCCCAGGTACCAACCAATTTTTTTAGCATTTCAAATTCTTTGGGCATCGCTACAGGAGCGTGCTTCGGGTGATCAGGGGTTGCAAATACAAACTGTGAAAAAACGACCGTTAAAAATACAAAAAATACTTTCATAGAATCTCCTTTTCTTTTGTGCTCATTGAAAATGGTAGATGAGAAATTTCCCCGACTCAATCTTATTAATTAAATAGTCAGCCAGTTTTGTTAGCATTTTTGACCTAGCGGAATAGTGATTGCAACTAGACCCAAGCCTTTTAAGAGGAGGCAAAAAAGTCTCTGGTGTTTTTTCCGATGGATAATTATGGCACACGTTTTAATAGCGGGGACCCACAATGCCTTTCTAATGAATGGACAGTTCTCAAACGTTGATTGTCCAGGAGTCGCATACCTGGCGGCGTATTGGCTCGGCCGAGTTAACGAATTTATCTCTGGCGAAGAATAAAGGAACGCGAATTGCATCTCTGCTCTTTTTGGGGGGTGAGAGATGCAAAAGGCAGTTGAGAAATTCATTAATAATTTACAAGATATTTCGGATCCCGATTACGGTGACTTCATGCGGAAAGCAAATGTCTATTTGAACGATTTGAAAACAGATTTGACTCCGATGAAACAGGATGTCCGCGCTAAGATATTTGAAATCCAGCTGTATCTACAATTCATTTCGAGTTGGGAAATCGAGCCTACACGACGAAGAATTATTCGCGACGCTTTGTATTTGAACGATCTCTTAAAGTCGCATGACGAAGTTCTTTTTCCAGCAGGCTAATGGAGCCTGAGAAAAATAATCTCGGTTGGGTCGGGATTTTTGCCACAATTTAGAGGAGTTTTTTTATGAGAGCCATAAGAGAAAAGTTGCACCTAGCGGTTCTCTTGCTCACATTCCCGATTTTAGTGATTGTTTGTACGTTTGCTTCCTGGCTTGCAATTATACTGGCGACGATAGAAAGCTTCATAAATCCGGTTCCAAATCCTGAAAAAGAACCACCTATTAGCGAAAAACAACACCCGAGCGGAACCCCCACGGCCAGTTAACGGTCTAACTTTTAAGCAAAGTTTTATAGTCTTTGCCAATCTTTTTCACTCGCGCTATCCCTATAAGACCAGGGGAAATCCATGCAAATTAATTTTATCGATCTGCAGAAGCAGTATAAAGCTATTGAAACTAAAGTAAATGCACGCATTAATAAAGTTTTAAACCACGCAGGATTTATTTTAGGGCCCGAAGTCGACGAGTGTGAAAGAAATCTCGCGGCTTATATTGGTTCAAAACATGCCATCACCTGCGCCAGTGGTACCGACGCGTTGATCATGGCACTTATGGCTTTAGATATTAAGGCTGGCGACGAAGTCATCACAACACCATTCACATTTGTTGCAACCGCTGAGGCAATTGTACTCGTTGGCGCCACTCCTGTCTTTGTAGATGTTGAACGTGACACCTATAACATCGATCCAAAGCTCATTGAAAAAGCTATTACCGCACGCACCAAAGCCATCATGCCCGTGAGTCTTTACGGACAAACTCCTGATATGGACGAGATCAACGCGATCGCAAAAAAACATAAACTCATTGTCATTGAAGACGCTGCGCAAAGCTTCGGCGCTGAATTTAAAGGTAAGAAAAGCTGTAATCTGTCTGACATTGGCTGCACAAGTTTCTTTCCCGCTAAACCATTGGGATGCTACGGCGACGGTGGGGCAATTTTTACTAACAACGATACATGGGCAACCGCAATGAAGGAGATTCGTGTGCACGGCCAAAGCGCACGCTATTTTCATCCCCGCTTGGGAATTAATGGGCGCCTCGATACAATTCAGTGTGCTATCCTAATCGAAAAGCTCGCCCGCTTCCCGTGGGAAGTTGAACGCCGAGTAGAGTTGGGCGCACGCTACACAAAGTCTTTCACTGACCTGGGAAGCAAAGTTACGGCTCCGAAAGTTATGCCGAATCGCCTTCACGTTTATGGTCAATACACTTTAGTGGTCAACAATCGTGAAAAATTCCAGGCGGACTTAAAAGAAAAAAACGTTCCCACTGCAGTTCATTACCCGCGGCCTTTGAATAAACAACCGGCTTACGAAAAATATTCGAATGGAAATTTTGCAGTCTCAGAGGAATTAAGTAACAAAGTTGTGAGTCTTCCCATGTATCCAGACATGGACACCGCAACGCAAGACTATATTATTTCGGCCGTTAAAGATGTGCTTCGTTAAATTAGCCAGTGCACCGTCAATAATTTAGACGATATGCCCATGTTGAGTCAAAGGGCTTGGAAAAACATACATCCCAAAGGTATATGCTGATCACCTCGGTCTTCCGTTCGTGAGAATTAATTTGGGAGATTATGGCGGTAAAACTGCCGAGTCACTCCTTAAAGAAATTGGTGGCGCGCTTAGAAAGAATGCCTTCACGGTTTTCTTATTTGACGAGGTTGAAAAAGCCCCTCGCTACATACAAGAGGCATTACTATCTGTCATGGACAGCGATACCATGACTTTGGCGGAATCGCTTAACGGCTCGCAGGCTGATGGTCCAAAATCCTTTACAAAAATAAAGACGATTAATGCAAGTATGTTCTTTGCCACGAATGCGGGCCAAGACAAGATTTTAACTCATTCGAATATTGATCCATTAGAGCTTCGTAACGCCATGGTCGCCGATGGCTTTTCAGAGTTCCTTCTGGATCGCTGTCGAGATATTCATGTATTTTTTCCTCCGAAAACAAGGGAAGAGTTTCGCGCTGTCGCACAAGTAACGATGCGCGCTCGCATTAAATCTCTTGAGGAACAAAAAAACATGAGATTTTCTATAAGTAACGAAGACGAATTTTTGTCGAGTCTTACGGATAAATATTTTAACCCAAGATCTGGATTTCGCGGTGTTTTAACGGAAGTTGATAACGTAATTTCATTATCGCTTGCTAACAAGATTGCAGCAAGCAGTAAACCACAATGCTCTTTTCTTTTTGATTCTCTTGTACTTGAATCCGTAGCTCCAAAATTTAATATTATGCCGCGAGGAGTAGGCTTTCATAATTAAAGACCCCAGGCTATTCGCTCAAGAGTCTCTACCTCCTCGGCCCACCAGTTATAGCTACGAAAGTCAGGAAACAGCTGCAGAAAAGAAGGATCTGTCCAACGCTGAGCAATCCAGGCCGAATAATTTAATATTCTTAAACCTCGAAGCGGCTCAAAAAGGTCAATATCGCTTTCATCGAAATCACGAAACTCATTGTATCCTTCTAATAAAAATTCTAAATCCTCAGCGCGCTGCTCTTCTTCTGGAGGAAGCAACATCCAAATATCCTGTGCCACTGGTCCGGTTCCACAGTCATCGAAATCGACAAAGAAAAATTCTTTTCCCGTAGATAAAATATTCCCGCGATGACAGTCGCCGTGAATACGCTGGAACTTATTCGCACTTAAGTTCTTGTTTAAGTACGAAACTATTTTGTTTCCGGCAATTCGATAACGCTCCCAGACCTCACGGGCTACCCAATTTTCTAAAACCTTTAAACTGTCCGAACCACGCGCCGGCATTTTCCAATTTGGGCGAACTCTAAAGTTCTTTTGTACTCCGACATTGTGAATTTGGCCCAGTTGCCTGCCAATGCTTTTCAAATCATTTGGCAAAAGCTCATCAAGCATTCGACCTTGAACTTTGGGCCAAACTGAAAAATACATACCGTCAAACTCATCAAGATTTTTTGCCTGTACGACAGTAATACCATTTTCTGCCAAGTCACTTAAGAAGCCATGTTCTTCCTTAATTTGTTCTTTTGTCCACCGGCTGGGGCGATAAAATTTTACGACAACACGCCCTGGATCACCTTCAATCTCAAGATCAAAAACCCGATTCTCATAAGAGTTTAACTGCCAATAACGCCCGGTCGGTTTGAATTTTAATTTTTCAACCGCTAGTAGTACTGAATTGGGATCTAAATGGTAAAAGGAATTTTTAGCCATGAGCTCGGCCGTAGCGCGACAAACAGAATATACGATCAAGCGATGATTCCTCACGCTCGCAATAATTGCGCTCGCCATCAGAATATTCCTTGTTTCTCAAGGCCATCAAACAAAGCCGCAAATATTTGGTGTCATGGCCGGCACATAAGCTCATCATATTTGTTTGAAATACTGCATTCTTAATTTCGTTTAAGCAAATAAAATCAATTTCCCCGCCGTGAGAAACACAAAAATTTGCCGCCAAAAGATCAAAACGCGACCCTGACAAGATCGTACTACATTTTTTTTTCAAGTTTTTAGGAAGACCAGCGCAAAAGTCCTCGCCCTTTAATGGCAGGGTTTGCGCCCGTTTTTGTAAGGATTGAATGCGCTCCAGATAGGTAAACGCCGATAATATAACCATTAGTATAATAAAATGGCGAAAGGCCGAACCCATTACGCATTCCTCAGCAAATTTTGTGCCTTAGCACTCGCCTTTCGACTAGAATAAACTGCCGGGCCTGGTTTACAGAAAAAGCCATGATTTATCATATTTACTATGGCAGCAAAGACGAATGAAACAGCCCTTGTTCTTTCTGGCGGCGGGGCACGCGGAGCATATCAAGCAGGAGTCATCAAAGCATTATCTGAAATTGGAGCGAAAAACAAAATTGAAAACCCTATGCCAATTATCGCCGGGACTTCAGCAGGCTCAATCAATGCCGCATTTTTAGCAGCTCACGCTGAAGATCTTAGATCCGCGGGAGAAAAAATTTGTCAGATTTGGGGAAGTTTACAATCTCATCAAGTCATACGCACCGATACCATTTCATTCACACGGATCGGCTTTCGCCTCTTAAAAGAATTAACAACCGGTTCTTTTGTTAAACGCAAAAAAACGTTAGGGTTACTTGATACCACTCCCCTCAAAAACCTCTTGACTGAAAGCATTCCCTTTCAAAAGATTCAACACAATATCGATAGCGGATTTCTCCGTGCGCTAGCCATCACAGCCACGAACTATGCAAATTCTGATCGAGTCACTTTTGTCCAAGGGAAGAGCGATATTAAACCCTGGAAAAAAGTTCGCCGCCGCTCTGAAATGGGACCGATCGAATCCAGTCACGTAATGGCCTCGACCGCCATCCCGATTTTTTTTCCACCTATTCAAGTTGGAACAGCTTTTTACGGCGATGGCTGTTTACGCAATTTAACACCGTTGAGTCCCGCCATAAAATTGGGCGCAAAGAATCTTATTGTTGTCGGCGTGCAAAAAGAAATTCGCCTTCACGACCCAAGCGATGGCACTCTTATCATGCCGACACTCGCGCGTGTCGTTTCAGTTGTTACCAACGCCATTTTAATGGACAACGTGTATATGGACATTGAACGTTTAAATCGCATCAATGAAACTGTGAAGGTTGTAGAACCCACGGCGACATCTTTTCGCCCCATTAACATAGTTCATATACGTCCCAGTCAAGACATCGGTAAAATCGCCTTTGAAGAAAGCGAAAAACTTCCGGCCACCCTAAAGTTTTTAATTGATGGACTCGGTTCAAGGCGGGAGGCCGCTGAACTTATTAGTTACCTGATGTTTGAAGGCCCTTATTGTCAGCGACTTATCGATATGGGTTACCAAGACGCGCTCGCTCAAGAAAAAGAAATATGCGATATTTTGTCAGCGCCATCCTGATTTTATTTTTTACTTTTAGTTTTCAATTGGTACGCGCAGAAGAAGAAATTGCGGACTTACGCCTACCTTCTTCTATCAATGTGGATTTGACATCCGACTCCAATAAAAATACCAGCTCCGCAATTTTTGCTGATCTTGGTTTAGCCAGCGGCAAAAGATTTTTAATTGGGGCTAGCCGCTCGACGTCTGGCGATCCAACAACCGGTTATAACCCCAGCGGGATCACAATAGGTTTAGGAACTGACCCTCTAGAAACTTGGACTTATACCTTTATGATTAACACCTGGAGGATTCCTGACGAAGTCTCAGCAAATTCTCTTTCGATGAGTGCAAAGTACCTGGCTGACAAATGGGACATACAGGGCTCACTCCGCTTTCGCAAAATAATCGGTACGCTCGCCATACCGACTAGGACTGAATTTATGGTTACAAATACAGCGCTGATTTTAAGTTTTAATTACTACCTCAATAAAAGATGGTCGCTATTTATGTCTATCGAGACGGACGGCTACGACAATCGCTTACAGCGACTAAAATCGAACATCGACATCGTCACCGCTTTGGCACCAAATTTCGGAACAATGTCACAATCGTTTCTGCAAAGCCTTGGAGTCATCGAGGTTCTTTATAGTCTTTCTAAATGGGCGTTTGCACTGGAGTCCCAATCTGGTAAAACCGCAATCTCACAGAGTTCTTTTATCACCACAACAACGCGCATCTCATACCGTTTTAACAAAGTATTTTCTTTAGAAGTCTCAGGCGGAAATACAAAAGATGTTGAAGACACCTACGGCACAATTCGTTTTGGAGGGATTGCCGGCACGTTCTCATTTTAAAGTACCTAACTAACTGAAATTGTGTCAGTAATGGTATCAAAACACCCCCAAATTATCTGGTATGTAGCTTGCAATTTTTCCATATAGGGGTTTACCGGGCTCATTTCGGTAACCTTATGGCTCCATAAAAGAGCCAAAAGAAGGGGGCGGAGAATGAGCGAACTTGATCTTTCTAAAAAGGTAGCTTTACTCGCGAAATCACAAAATATTACGCAAAAGCAAATCGCTGAGCACTGCGAGATTTCTCGCATCACCGTGCACCGTTTTTTCTCTGGAAAAACAGAGGTTCGCTCATCTGATTTCGTAAAGATGCTAGAACTTATGGGCATTAATATTTCGGGACAGTTAGAGAATCGCCTGTCGAATGGCTTATCTAATGGAAGTACGACTCTACCTTCTCATAGCTCTGACCCTGTATTTGAAGACATCGCGGTCGTATTAAATAACCTTAAGCATCCTGTTAGAAAAGCCCTTCTCGAACAGATCCTATGGTGGGGACAAACCACCGATCAAGAACCAGTTTTAGATGCCGTTAATCGGCTTAAGAAATACATCAAGGACACCCCGTCTCAATTGGAGGAGACATGAATCAAGACGCAGAACTGGTAACCGGTGTAACACCTACCAGCCGCAGGACTTTGCAGTTGCAGTATATAGGTAACTGGGTTTGGCGTGCGGTCGCCTCACTCGTTGATACCAAAGAATTTGATCCCTCACCGAAATGGATCGCCAAGAAAATAAACGTAAACCTCGAAGAGGTTGTTGACGCTCTTGAAGGTTTAGAAAAATTGGGTATCATTGGCCGCACTCCACAAGGTTACAAGAAACTTTTGAAATATGTTTATTTTAGCGATCGGGATCTTAATCCCAAAGCCGTTCTTGCCGACCATGTGCTGATTAGCACCCAAATTATGGGAAGGCTAAATCCCGCCAACCCTAATCTTGGTTGCTTTTATAGAACCGGATTTGTTGCAACCAATCAAGAGCTTGCAAAAAAATATTTTACAAAAATGGAAGCCGTCATGAAAGAATTCTTGATGGAGTCAGCAAACGCAGCCGCTGATGCGGTCTATGCATTTACTTTCTCAGCAGTTGATGTCATGGACAAAACAAATAAAGGGGGCGACCAATGAAATTCTTAAAAATACTTATTATTATTTTAACCGCATTTCTTGGCCTGCACCTCACACATGCAGCGGGTGATCTTGGAGGTGGAGGCTCATCAAAACTAGACCTGACACCGGAGCAAAAAATCACACTGCTAAGTCAAAGTTCTCAACAGGCAGCGCTTGTGACTTGGGCAAACCAACTTGATAAAGAAGCAAAAGCCGAGGTTTACAAAAAAGTTTTCGAATCTCACATATTACCTCAACTTATAAATAAGTGAGGTTACCGAATGACTCTACCGGAAAAGTAAAACCAGTAGAGTCACTGTAACTTTCGCTGCAAATCTGAAACTCCACCTTTCGAATCTGAAACACCGATCTGGTGAAAAATCGCAACAAAAAATAAAAAAATCTCTGGCCCCCCAATTGCTAATTAAAGGTTTGTGAGTTTCGAGTCTTCAAACAAAGATTCGACAAAAACCGAAAAGGGAGGAAAAATGAAATTCACAAAAATATTTTTAGCAATAACTATGAGTTTATCGGCGACAGCAGCACTTGCCGATACAATTTCTGTTGGCCACCCCCAATATGGGGGCAGCGGATGCCCAGTGGGTTCTGTTTCGGCAGTATTGAGTCCTGGTCAAGAAGCTCTCAGTGTTATCTTCGATCAATATATTGCTGAGGCAGGAATATCATCAAATAAAACTCTGGACCGCAAATCCTGCAACGTGGCCATTCCAGTCCACATTCCGCAAGGGCTGAGTGTCGGGATCTTCAAGGTCGACTATCGTGGATTTGCTAACGTACCTGCAGGTGCCCTTGGACAATTTAACGTCGAGTACTTCTTTGCCGGAGCCCGAGGACCTAGCGTCAGGACTCCTTTTCGTAATACTCAGCAGGACTACTTGATCACTCACAACCTGCAAACTCAGGCGATCGTTTGGACTCCTTGCGGCGCGGATACAAACCTCCGCATCAATAGTAGCATCCTCGCACAAACCAACCGCTATGGAGAGGATACCATGATGACCGTTGATACCGTGGATGTGACTTCAGGACTGCTATTTCATCTGCAGTGGAGAAGTTGTCGGTAGAGACAAGAAGTTAGTAATATGTTTTGCTCGGTTCTAGCATGAGCCGAGCAAGTGATGAAAATAACAAAAAAATTTGAATGTCAAATCGGGGGTAGGAAATGACAAATTCAAAAATCCAAATTGCAATCATTTTTCTTATTTTAATCTTTGAGTCTTTATCTCACGGACAAGTCTTCAACAGACCTGTTAGTCGCACGCCCGTGCCAACCATTAATGATGAGCACGATGATCCCGACGCCCTAGATCTCGATGAGGGCACAGGTCCCGCGGTCGACCCCCGCACCTCTGAATTTTCCGAACTTGTGCAAATGGGGCAACCACAGTTTCGTGGCGATGGATGCGACAACAATTCGGCGCGAGGAACTTTAAGCCCCGACAAAACAACTTTAAGTATTATTTTCGACAAATACAGTGCCGAAGCCGGCGGAGTGCTAAAAAAAGGCAGTAAGATGTGTAACATCCGCATTCCCTTTGATGTGCCTGACGGTTTTCGTGTTGCGGTTATCAAGATCGATTACCGCGGATTTTCTTCAGCTCCTGAAAATGGGAAAAATAAGTTGCTCGCAACTTACCAATTTTTCGACAAAAGAACACGTGCTCCATTACATACCCCCGTTAAACGTAAAAAATGGTTTAGCAGTCAGGATACCGATTTCACTCTTTACTCGATGTTAACTGATCATCCGTTCTGGACCGAATGTGGTCAGGACTTTGATCTCTATCTCGGTACCCGACTTGTCGCTCTGACAAATGACCGTATGGAGTTGTCTCAGATAACTCTGGATACGGTCGATACTACCCAAGCCCAGGTCGGGTACCATTTACTGTGGAGAAAATGTCGCTAGGGATATTTTTCTTTAGACATTTTCTAAAAACGTCGAAGTAATATCGAATGTTTAATCGCCAGAGTACTTTGGATTGGATGATCCAAATCAGTCGTGAGTTGTATTCACGAACGCAATTTGCGTTCATGAACTATTTCATTCTATACACGATTTTTTGCTTTACGGCGGATCTTTTTTCAGAAAGCCGCCTCAAGGTTATTCTAGGTTACATTTCGTTTTTTGTTTTGTCAGTGTTACGCTATGCAACCTTGCGCATGCAAGGTCGCATTTCTAACAGTGAATTTATGAAGTGGTTTTATATTTATTCGTTAGTCGTTTGGACCACTTCTCTAGCCTGGGGACTTTTTGCAAGCTCGATTTTTTACGGCCGCAGCTTTGACTTAACTTCCAATATTTTACTGTACTGCACTCTGGCCTTGGCTATCGAATCGCTCGTATTACACACAGTTTCTTATCGCTTCTATTTCGTAAATATTTCTTTACTTCTACTACCTCCCATTATTGCGATGTTTTTTCATAGAGGTCCTACAAACTTTTCCTATCTAGCAGTTACTGGATTTTCTTATGCGCTTTTAATGCTTGCGGGACGCTTTTTAAATGTTGAGCTAACAAACAACTTGCGCAAAAACAATATTATTCAGCAGCAAAAAATTGAACTGGATACGGCTCGCGAAAAAGCTATTGAGGCTTCAAAAGTAAAATCTCAATTTTTAGCGAACATGAGCCACGAAATACGTAGCCCAATGAATGGCATTATAGGCATGACCGGAATACTACTAGATAAGAGTTTAGACCCAGACACCCGCAAACTCGCCGAGACTATTCGTGATTGCAGCGAAGATTTGCTTACAATTATTAACGATATTCTTGATTTCTCAAAAATTGAAAGTGGAAAGGTCGAACTCGAGAATAATATTTGCGATCTCGCCCACTGTATTGAGTCCACATTTTTGGTTTTTGACTCCAAGGCTCGCGAAAAACGCCTGGATCTTGATTACAGTCTAGGAAAATCCGTGCCGAAGGCAATCGTTACCGACGCAACTCGTTTGCGGCAAATCCTTGTAAATCTTGTTGGCAATGCCGTGAAGTTCACCGAAAAGGGTTCCATAAAAGTGGTCGTTGAAAAATCGGTCAGTAAAACAGAAGGAATTGAACTTCAGTTTGTTGTGCAGGACACGGGAATAGGCATTCCCGAAACCCGTTTAGACCGGCTGTTTAAATCTTTTAGTCAAATTGACGCGTCGACCGCCCGCAAGTTTGGTGGTACGGGATTAGGACTTGCTATTAGTAAACGTCTCACCGAGATGATGGGTGGATCGATTTGGGTTCAAAGTAAATTTGGCTACGGTTCATCTTTCTATTTTTCCATAATTGCCAAAGAGTCTCAAGACGTTGCCTTCATAAACGCTTCAACTCGTACCCATACCGAAAAAATTTCTGAAGAATTTCCCTGGCAAATTCTTGTTGCCGAAGACAATAGTGTTAACCAAAATATCATGCTCAAACTCTTAGAAAAACTTGGTTATCGAGCCGATATTGCCTCTAATGGTTACGAAGCCATCGAGGCGTTAAAGAAAAAACAATATGATATTGTTTTGATGGACGTTCAGATGCCAGAACTTTCAGGGCTTGAAGCAACGCGAATTATCTGTGACACCTGGACCCGCGATCGCCGTCCTTATATCATCGCGATGACGGCGACTTTCCAGGATGAAGACCGTGAACGCTGCCGCGACGCTGGCATGGAAGATTTTATCGGCAAACCTGTACGTTTGTCTGATCTTTCGCGCTTACTCAAGAGTGTACCAAAAGATCGCCACACGAGTGGAACTCAACAAGCTATCCCAACACCAGCTCCAATCTGGGGAGACCTAACCATCGACTTCACGCAAATGCTTCGCATTGTCGGCGGTGACAAAGACCTACTAGCAACGGCAATTAATAGTTTTATCGAAGAATCAGACAACCTAATTCAAAAATTAGAATCGTCGGTATCGCAACGGGATGCGGCTGGTTTTGAAAGCGTCGCCCACGCCATCAAACAACGGGCCAGCACATTTATTGCGACACCTGTCATTCGCCTCACATTAGAAGCTGAAAAATATTTTAAAAATTCTCAGTGGACCGCTTGCATAGACACTATTGCTAAATTGAAGCTCGACGTGAAGGCGTTAAATCAAATTCTTGCCGAGATTCACCGCACGAACCTAGCCGCATAACACCTTTTTGCGGAATTTAATTTGTCATTTTTTCACCGATTACAATCGATAAATCACCTGAGTTATAAAAAATATATAAAACTCTAGGATTGACGCTAACCCCTAGAATTAGTAAAAAATTTCTAAAGGGATCCTCATGACCAGCAAAGTAATAACTCCTGAAGTTCTTATCGTCGGAGCAGGAATAGCCGGCACCCCTTTAGCCTTAAATTTACATAAAAAGGGGATCGACGTACTTTTGGTGGACCGTACAATGACCTGCCGCCGAGTTTTTAAAGCCGAATACATGCAACCGGGACCTCTGAACTTTCTTAGAAAAAACGGCTTTAGTTCGATTTTTAAATCTCCCCATTTTTCTTCGATCCACAATCTTCACTTTCGCGACCTCGGGGAAAATAACCAAGATGTCATTGGTGAAATTTCAATGCATTATCCACACGGCCAACACGCCGTAACATTTGCTCATGATGTCTTAGTTGAATCGTTACGCCACGTGGCTCGAAAAGAACTTAAAAATCGTTTAGTTCTTGGCGTAAATCTTCACCCCACAAATATTAGCGATCCGTCTTTCCACGAGCGCCCAGAATTCGAATTCGCCCTCCCAAACATGGGGTCCGTAAAAATTAGACCGCGTTGGGTGGTTGGTGCCGACGGCCGCCATTCGACAGTCCGCGAGTGGATGAAGGGGCCGAAAGCACCAAAAAATTTGCGCGTGATTTGGGGTGCAAAATCCGAACTGATTATTGGCGCAGAAATCGCGGCTCCCCCACCCACCAAACATACTTATCAAGTTGTACGTTCATTTAATAATGGAACCCTTTTTGCCTTTAACTTACCAGGTGTAGGGCAACGACTTTACTTCAGTGCACCTGAAGGCACAGTCAAAAAAGATTGGCAAAACGCCATTCAGAGGATTCTTAAAGATTTTCGAAAATTTCATGATATCGGACCTCTCGATACCCATGCACCTATCGTCGGCTGCCCCGCGTTCCAAACTTGGCTGGGTCCCGCGACAAGAGGACGTTTTGTGCTTTGTGGAGACGCTGTCGGAGTGACAACTCCTTACGGTGGTCAGGGAATTTCAGTGGCACTTGAGCATGTTAGTCACCTTATTCAAAACTTTGAATGGAGAGCGCAATCGCAACTTATCTCGGGCCTAACTCGACGCGAATACGCGCTCATGGCCGAGAGCACTCATAGCCGTCTTGATATCATAAATTGGAGTCTTTATTTTTTGTTCTTTGCAAGAAACCCAATTTCAAAACTTATCACGCAACATGTACTTAATTCTTGGCAACAAAACCCCTCTCTCCCCGCCCACGTGATGTCTCTTTTTGGCGGTCTTACCAAAGAACACCCATCAATCTCAGAAGTCTTTGATATTTGGGGACTGCAAAAAGGGCGTAGGGCTAAGCTCTTAAGTCTTCTCGGGCCGGCTATGAAACGGCAAATTAGCCGCATTGAATCTAATATCTGACAAAAAACGATTTTGTGTCAAACCTCTAAACAGGAGTTTCCCTTATAAACAAC
>FRDC01001031.1_pt1 | contig 106417 bp, 203 predicted proteins | sample 1106171 | NCBI WGS metagenome assembly FRDC01 (sample SAMEA3930566, study PRJEB13176) | freshwater metagenome | biome: Drinking water system; feature: drinking water; material: water | place: Singapore | collected 2014-12-20
AAGCATTGTAAATTATCTTTGCTTCTTCTGCAACAGTTAAAGATTTGCACAGTCCACAAAGATATGGCACAGTGTCATCATTATCACAATATATGTCTTTTGATGCTTCAATAACCCAACCCGGAACTGGCTTTTTAAGCTCAGATAAAACATAAATTGCAAGTTGAGCCGCTCTTCTTAATTCTCTTTCCCTATGTGTAGGGTCTAAGTACTCACTATTGCAAGGCATAAATCCCTCCTTAAAAAGTTAGTGTCCACAAGCCAAAGAGCTTAATTCCCGCCCATAACCACAGAAGGGAAAGACCCCCGACCATGAACCAGAATATTCTTTCTCTCGGTTTAAATACGTCCATTCTGAGAGTGTCAATAAGAAACCATGTAACAGCAATATAACATCCTGTTACAAGAAGTGAACAAAAGATTCTATCTACCATCACTACCCTCCAATTGCATTAACCGTTCTGTTGCTATGTCAATTCGTGCAAATGAACGAGCTTTTCCATCTGATGTAACATACAGGATAGTCAAATCACCATGTTCATCCACACTAACGATATTTTCGTTATTAACATTGGACAATAGTTTTCTCAAGACACCAACTTTAATAAATTTATCTTCTCTATTAACCTTCTTAGACTTATATATTCCCATCACTTACCTCTGAGGTATAAACCTCTCTACGTGTTCTCTACTTTCCATATATCTGATATGGTCAAAAGACTTCACTGTAATAAAACATGCTTTGCAATAGAAGCCAGACTTATACCTTACCTTTAAGGTAGTCCCCGGCATTTCAACAAATTCTTCTGTTGCTTTTTCTTCTTGACATTTTCTACAAAGCATAATTTATTATAGTGTCCCTACAAGGATTCGAACCTTGATTTCACAACTGAGAGGCTGTGTGTCCTAGTCCTGTTCTTTGTTACCCGTGAACATTTTAGACGATAGGGACGAACTTACTTATACCACTAATTTTTCCATCCAAGAAGGAACGTTCTGCCTTTCTTCAATAGTTAGCTCAAACGTGTACCTACTTGGTTTTAGTTTCCGTGTAATTCTAATTTCCGATTCTGTGAAATCACAATTATATTCTGATTTCGAAAATGTATACAATTCTATCTCTGCTACAGTTTTTGGAACTCTTCGCCAGTTACCAAAATAGGCCCTTATATCATAGGCAAACACACAAGCAATATCTTCCAAGTCTACTTTCTCCTTATTTTTATAAGAGGTTTGTGTGTCTCCTACTTTCCAATCTCTGAAAGAAGTTTGTAATTCAAACTTTCCCGGAGCAATAAATTTGAAAGTTAAAGTCTTAGTTGGTGAACATTTGCATTCTCCAACTAGCAAATCACCAATTTCCCACTTCTCGACATCAACTATCTTCCAGTTTGTATAGTCGGAATGAAGCTTTCGCATAGAATCTAACATACTAGTCTTGAAATAACGTAAAATATCTTCAAGACTAGTACCAAGTGTATAACTACCACTTGCCCCCTTCCAGCCTCCATTCCCAATATACTCAAACTGGATAGTCTTACGTGAGTCACATCTACATTCTCCTTTCAAAATCTGACCCTTTGTAAGAATAGGCTCTGTACTATACTTATCATTAAATTCCTTTAAGGCTTTTTCCGCCCTAGACCATTCTGCTTTGGGAATCTTAAGAACTCTATCGTCAGCGGCTTTATTTGTGCCTCTCAGATAAAAATTATCACTTCTTGTCACCGCCCATTCTGGTACAACACATGTCTTAATTCTAATTCCGTTACTTGCCACGAAGTCAGGAAAAGCAATTGACTTCTGTGAAGTAATTTGAAAATTATAAGTTTGAAAGTCTTCCTCCCACAACTTATATTCTACTGCTTTTGGCATAAAACACCTCCGTTTAATTATTTTGGTTCCTCTATTGTTACTTCCTGTACAGTGCTAGTAATCAAGTATCTACCAACACTATTAGGATGCCAAAACATTGCACTCTTGCCAGCTTGAGGTTCATCTGCTAGAACCATACGTGTAGGCTCAGTACAATGTTGATTATTTCCTAGAACAATACACTCCATTCCATCACCCATTGTTACAGTGTAGATAGAGTTTAGTGTTCGTATAGTTAAAACTGTTCCTTTCTTATACATACTCTTCTCCTTTTTAAAAGCCACCGAGAGGACTCGAACCCCTTTTGCCAGTTTACAGGACTGGTGCTTTGCCAGTTAAGCAACGGTGGCACGATTTTATTTCCAAACTTCCGGGTCATTCCAGAGTGTTTGCGGGCATAGTGAATCTTCACTAAACCACACACTGTCATGTCCCCCGTCATTGAAACAATAATCCGCAAATTGATGAAGAAATTCGTGCATGAAAAGCTCAACGTTCAAGCTTACAGGCACAAACTCTGGATACTGATTCTCCCCGCGAAATGCAAATTCTGGATTTATTTCAATGGAGCGTGGAAGTCCATCATCTCCAAGATGGGCACATCCTGCATAATAACCCTCGCAGGGTCGCCGCGAATATCGAATAAGAGGCTCTTCCAAACCTGACAAATCACAATACTGAGAAAAGCACTTGGACTGTATATTCCAAATCAGAGCTTCCTCTTCATTAAGATTCCGATACTCAGTCTCTTGTCCAGAATCACAACTACTAAACATAAGACCGAAAATCAATAAACTCCCCAGCAAAAATTTTGTCATTTCTGACTCCTTTATGTTACCTTCCCCATATACGTTCTTCCTTCAATCCATGATATATTGGGGTCAGCAGATTTCTCTACTTTCTCCGCCCACATTTTAAGGGCATCATCTAAATCTTCTGCTTCCGCAGTCTGTCCTCGACCAGTAATTCTATATCCACCGCTCCATGTTTCATAGTTGTGATACGCGCGGGTATTAAAAAGTTCGAAACCCCATATAAATTCTATTTTTACAAGAGTTCCAGCTTCCATACCACCCTGAACAGTTTTACGAATTAATAGGTCAAGCTCGTTTATCTGTATCTTATTACTCATTTCAACCTCACAGATATTTTTCGATATAATCTGCTATCTCAAGAAATGTCCCACCATTGTCATTAAATTCCGTAAGAGCATCTCTTACACTGAGGGGCATGCCTATTTGCTTGCAGAAGCTAACAGAAAATGTGTCAACCATATGTTCTGTTCCTATATCAAATGTAGTATTTGGAAAACTATCCCACTCCCAATCCCAACCATCCAATACAGGCTCTCTGGTCGTACAATTAAGCTGTTCAGCATTTACCTCTAGAAAAACCCCAAGACAACAATAGGCTGTCTCAGTATCACTCAAGTAAGCTTTAAGAACACACTCTACTTGGTCATAATTTCCACTACGAAGAGCCTCAACCCAAGGTTCTTTAAGAGCTTTGGGCATTTTATAGAGTGTATTCTCAAACACACTCTGCAACTGGCTCAACGAAGCACCATAATCCGATGTAACTTGTACCGTCACTTAAATCACCTCCTTAGTCTTTATAGGGGTCAAACTCATTTTCACCCGCCATCATTACACCAAGCGGAGTCAGAGTATGTAGAACCCTAATAGTATTTTTGTGATGCTCTAGAACCTCATTCAATCTCCTGTAACAATGTGGAGATTCATCAGTTCCACCACCTTTTAAAATTACATTTTTCTTTTTTAACCATTCATTCATCATGGATTTAGAAATCTTTCCTTCTCTGACAGTTATTAGTTCTCTAATTCCTGTTTCTGGATTTCTTCTCCATCTCCTACTACCACCTGCTTCACGTCTACCCATAACCCGACCAGCACCATGAACAGTAGAATAAAAAATGCTACTACTCTCACTTCCATCGACTCCTTCGATAATGACCGAGTTATCCCCCATGCTACCACCGATAAACCCACGCTGACCGGGAAATGCTGGTGTAGCACCTTTCCGAACCACGATGTAATCTTTTCCATTATGATTTTCCTTCCATGCAAAATTATGGTGGTTGTGCACTTCATCTATAATATCCCCACCAATAATACCAGCTACTTTCTTACAAACCCAATCTCTTCCAGCAGAAGCATATTGCCCAGAAAGAGTCATTGCAAGAAAGTAACGTTGTCCTAAGTCTGTTCCTAAATCAAGTAAAGACTCTTGTTCAGGCGCTCGTTTTTCCCAATCTCCATTAATAAACAAATTGAGAAATCCAGAAGCTGTCTTATGACCTAAACCACGAGAACCGAAGTGAACACCCACCCATACATTCTCTTCCTCATCTTCAAAAATGTCAACAAAGTGGTTTCCGCTTCCTACTGTTCCGAGTTGGTCATAGGCTAATTTTCTAAGATTATCTCTAAGCCACTTATCTTCATATGCGTACCACAAATTTTCATCATCGAGCAACTCATGTTCTACTCTTTCATTGTTTGCTCGACCCACGCCAAAAGAAATTGTCTTAAAGATATAGTCCATCATATAAGGCAATCGTGGTTTAATAGCACTAGACTTTAAATCTAGCTTAATTGCTTTATTACCACAACCTATATCATAACCAACTCCAATTAAAGAAACTTGGTTTTCATATAGTGCCACTCCACCAACAGGCATCACATATCCAAAATGCCCATCAGCCATAAGTGCGCCGTCCACAGCAGTCTCCATCACTTCTGAAAACTGCTGTACTGTGTTCTCTTCATGTTCTCCATAAACTTTCATGTTCTCTCCTAACAAGACATAAATTTAATTAGGTTTTTTACTGTTGTTAAATCCTGCTTAATTTCTAGAATTAAACTATGGACTTCAGATTCAACTTCAGAGCTTGAGTCTGTAACCTTCTGTCCTATTGTCTCAAGTTTCTCTCTAATAGATTTAAGAAGTTTATAGGAATCATGTGCACCGTAAGCTCTATCATCTGCTGTAATACTAAATCCTATACCCATGCCTGTAGTTCCTCCAACATTGCTCTTATGTCGTTTAGTCCATCAACAAGAAATCCTGAATCATCCACAGGTTCATCGAGACAAATGAGCAATCCATCTGTTCTTGAAATCAGATTATTCACCATTTCCTGTCTTGCGCCCTTTGATTCACCAAAATCTACCTTAAGAGCAACAATCTTTCCTTCAAAAGTTTTCTTATAGAGATTATACATCCCATCTCCATAACCTGACCTTGAGACAACACCATAAGGTACAAGACCCCAACCATATTCGGAGAATGTAACACCTCCCATTTCCCCTGTCCAATCTTCATATGCAGGGTCTTGAAAGTGGGCTTTGTCAAAGATTCCAGCACATCCAGAATCAACACCAATAGAGCCTTCTACAAGTTCCCATTGCAAATCTGTATTACGAAGCCTATCTTCATAATCCATTCTACTAAACAAATCGTCAATAGTAGGCTTTACGAGATAAGCATGTAAAGTCATAGTCCTAATTCCCCAACCCCCACAATCTTCACTTGTGGTAGTTGCGTACCAAGACCCATTCTGTATATTGTCTAACTTTATTAGACACCAAGTATCAATGCCATAACAAGGGTCTGAAACAACAACTTCACCGGATTCAATTAAAAATCCACGGCTGGTTTCTCCTACCTTTACAATTCCTTTAACTTCCTTCATTTATAGCCTCCAATAGTGTAAATACTAAATACCACCATCCCCACCATTCATTGACGGAATATTGTTCTAATCCATCCATGAATTCTGAGGCATCATCAAAACAGAATTCTATATTCACTCGTCAACCTCCGCAAAAGCCTTATTAGCACAGGACTTACAAATATGCCCTGTTGTATATTCTCCCTCTGAGCTATCTATTGCAATAACTTTTGCATTTTGCTTACACACTGTACATGTTCCACTCCGTACAGTTATGTATCCATCTCTATTGTATCCACCATCAAAAATTGTTACAAGGTGAATATTGTATTTCTTGTGAAATTCTGCAATTCGTGCTCTTTCTTTTTCTTTATAAGCTTGTCTTTTTTGCTCACGTGCATCCATTATTTCACCTCTTTGAAAGTGGTAGCGGATGTGGGAGTTGAACCCACTGTCTACAGTTTATGAGACTGTCGAGATAACCGTTTCTCCAATCCGCAATTCTAGTACAAATATTTTACTCCCTGCCGGAATCGAACCGTGCGCCAAAGGGTTGAAAGCCCCTTATTCTCGCCACTAAACTAAGGGAGCATATTTTTCGATTTTGCACCATACCGCTCTGCAAATGTCATTTCCTTTATTAAGTGTCTCTGCTCTTTTTCCTCTTCTCCCTCTAAAAATTTCTCAACATAATTTCTATCTTTTGTAAAAATAGGAATTTCTATATCCGGTTGCCAACCTTGGTCGGGGGTCTTGTAAACTCCAGTCCCCCGCTTGAACTTGACAGGTATGTTGTTCCAGTTTATGTTGTGCTTTTTCATTAACATATCCTGTAGTTCGTCTGTGTTCTTCCCGTGCATTTCTTTGTGAGAAAACCACATGGAGGCAAGCATCAAAATACTATTTCGTGTCCAGTCCTGTTGTCTCCATATAAAGTAGTTTGTAACTTCCTCTCTTGGTACTACAAATGCGCGCGAGTCAAATGTAGGCAAGTCAGTGAAAGGATGAAACGAATTATATTTCGCTGTAGCTAGTGCCGCGGAGATAGAAACTACTTTTTGTAGGTTCTTATCAAACCAAGGCTCAGTTGTCAACTTGTCATAGTCTACAACTAAAATTGAAATTTCATCACTCTGCCTATATGCAAACTTTGCACCTGCGATATTCTCGCACAGAAACATTGCAGTATGCGTAAGTCTGGTATCTAACACATCCGAAAATGGAGAATACCTTTTTGTGTGCGTATGGAAAGCCCTCCCATCCACACGAATTATCAAGGGCATTCTGCGAGTCAGATAGTACCGACTTACTTTTTCATATCCTTTCATTCTATCGCCAAGACTATCCATTCTATTTCTCCTGAAAATCATCTATAAGTTTTAACAACTGCTTACGCTTTCTTTTGAGAAACTTAGTCTGTTCGTCAAAATTCCAAGAGTACACACTTCCATGTAATTCTGCTTTCGGAGCAGGTGTATTCTCGGCAATATCTACAATAATATTACCAATTTTCTTTTTTAACTTTTTCCGTTTCATATCAGTCTCCTAAGTTTTTCACATTAATGCCCTTCATATTATTCTCAATAGCATACAAGATAGCTTTTACAAGTTTATCTTGTGGAGAGCCTTCGTTACCAGTCATAAATCTTATAACTGCCGCGCTCTTCAATGTGTCATATGCTTCATCTGAGATTTTAATTTGCAGTTCCTTCATCTGAAGCCTCCAAGTAATCTTTCACTTTCTCACAATCTACCGAAGTTATACTGTCTCCATAAGGACTAGAAATATAGGCAAAACATACGCCTGTCCTAGTATCTATTGCATATTTTATTACTTCCTCTGGAGTCATAGTACATCCTACTAGCAACAGCCCACAACTAAAAATTAGTTCTTTCATTTTAATTCTCCTTTGGTCAGACATGCAGGATTCGAACCTGCCCCACACGGCCCCAAACCGTGTACGCTACCGCTAACGCTAATGTCTGAGCAAATGGTGGAACCGGAAGGTTTTGAACCTCCTACCTCACCCTTATCAAGGATTTGCTCTACCGATTGAGCTACGATTCCACAGTTAAATTTCTTTTAATCTATCATGCGCGAATTCAGGATAGGCATAAGAGTATCTCCCTGTCTTTGGATTACAAACTTCCTCAAACTCTTCTTTCCCGTACTCTAAGTATGCTTCTTGAATTGACTCTTTTGGGTCAATAAGAGCCTTGATAATTTCAAGGATATTACTGAAATCCAAATCATCATTCTGACCACTACCGATTTCTACTTTATCTTTAAAAACTACATAGTAATTGTCGTCCCAAAATATTTGAATCATTTTTTAACCTCCCCTTTAAAAATAACTACCCATCCCTTATCTTGAGGAACAACTTGATGCAATACAAATCCATACATCATCATAGCTGTAATTATAAGCTGTAAACCCGGAAACAGAATATAGACTGATAGAACTGAGTCTCTGCTATTAGAGGTTAGAGTACCTAAGAACTTGTACTCAGTACAACCTATGCTAGGAGTTGACTCTGTTACTATAAACTCAATCTGTTTTTCCTTTGTCATAAAAAAGCTATGGTAAGTTTTCTCACTCAATATTTTATGTGTTATTTCTATCATTTTTTCTCCTTTAAAAAAGTGTCCCGTAATAGATTCGAACTATTATTTCTACACTGAGAGGTGTAGCGTCCTAGTCCTATGGTGGCTTTACTTTGCCCATGTATTAGACGAACGGGACATAGATTTACACTTTTATAAAACGGTCGTGCCCTACAGTTATATCCCGTAATCTCGGTCTATCATCTGATGTATTTCCACCCACTTCTTGTCCATTGTGCAGGTCAATTAATACCCATCGTTTATCCGTAAAATGACGATAGGCAATATGCAAATGGCTGTCCTGTCTATCTATAAAGAAGTCACCCTGCTCTACAAGCTCATCCGAGCTAAACTGCAATTCAGGTTTGGGTGGCATAATATATTTCTCTACTACTGTTTTGAATCTATCCATTCTATATCTCCTTAAAATTTATTTTAGTCCACTATTGATGCCACTATAAGTAGTATTATACCGCCTATAATGTCAAAATAGAGCAGTGGACTATTAAGATATTCCTCAACATCCCAATGCTCAAGCCACAAAGAGATAATAATATTTAGTATTATCCCGATAACTGCAAGCACTATCATACTTTGTTCTCCTTAGTATATAAACTCTTCAAGTTTGAGTTTATATAACTCTACCAAATTACCGTCCATATCTTCTCTCTTAGAATCAATGGCTGTAACTTCGTAGAGGAAATAGGAGCTAAGTTCTATATTATCCTGCACGAAAGTAAAAATCTTCCACCGAGAATCAAAAAACCGCGAGTAACCCATCTTATTCATTTGTGGATTATGGTCTTTGACAAAGGATAATTTGTAAAAATAGTCTCTTGCATCGTGCATTAGTCCCTCGCTTCTGCGTCTTTTTCGTTGTGCCCGTTATAACTTCCCGGAGTATAGTCTGCTGGAATTTCAATTTTTCGTGTAGGAGTAATTGAATCACAGAAAATTGTATCAGGCGGAGTCAAGACCGGAGCTTTAGAAAAGCACCCTACCCAATGTTCCTGTGAATAGCTATTCTCAAATCCCTCAAAAATCCCTTCTCCCCTATACCTTAATACTGTTATCTCAGAAATCTCTGCTTCACACTCAAAAACTACTAGCTTGTTTCCCGAAACCTTTGCCGAGAGAGCACCTACACTCATTGCTCTTTTCTCGGTTGGAAATGCCATAAGTGGATAGCCAAGCTCCTGCATAATAGGTTGAGGAATCGAAGTTTTTCCAACTTCATATTCCACAATTGCCCAATCTTGCAGGTGCATAAAGGATACAGCTTTCCCGTCTTGTATTCGACAAAGCTTATAAACTGTCATTTAGGATTCTCCTTATAGTTCGAAAACAAAATCCTCGCAATCTTCACAGTACCCATTAAAAAATCTGGTACTATAACAGCAAGGACAGCAAACCTGTTCTTCGTCATAAGATTCGAAATCTAGACTAGCGTTCTCGCTACTAGATTCAAAAGCAGTATCAAATGCAAATGCAACTTTGTCTAAAATTAGGTCAATTTCAGACATTGTGCCGTCTGTCTCAGATGCAAGAGCAAGTAAATCCTCCCACCGAGACAAAGCGGAATCGTAGTCGAGATAATCTAAACTGCTGATAAACTTATCACATTCCTGTGCAAATTCTCTCAAAGTCATCTCCCACCTACACCAAGCAGTTTTGTTAAATTCCACCGTTTGACAACTTCACTTTGATTAATAAAGAAGTTGTTAGATGTACAGAACTGCCCTTCTGACCAATAAGCCAGTAAAAAATATGATGCTGGAACAACACCTGAAAGCTCCAGCAAATATAACTCTCCGGGAGTAGGTTCTCCTTCCTCCCGAACACTCCCATCTCTTGAAATTTGAGATTTTCTCAATTCCGAAACATAGGGTTTGCACCCTAAATGGTCATTATAAAAGTCCTCAGATTTTCTTGCACTTTCTTCTGAAGAGGATTGTGATATAACCTGACCATTCAGTGAGACTTCCCAAAATCCTGATAATGGATTAAACGAAGTTTTAATGTTGCCCATATTTACCTCCGTCAGTATCCAAAATTTTACAATCCATACCCAATAAATCGAAAGAGTCAACCAACTTTGTGAGCTGGAAAACTTGATTGTGTGGCACATCCTCATCAATTAGACTCATCTTGATGGGAACTAAAATCATCATCTTGGAGCTTGGAGTTCTCTTAATAATATCCATATGCTCAGGAAATATAGTCTCTATCCGCCAAATATCAATAGTGTATTCAGGGATATACAACAATTTTCCTTCTTCAAGCTGTTGATTAAATTCAGTAAAATCCATGATAACCTCCTATACATATTTTACCATTTTATTTTACTGTTGCCAACTGCTCCTGAATCTGAAAATCTATTTCCACCAACCTCTTACTCTTAGAGTTGAATAGAATAGTCTTAATTTCCTGAAACTCATGTGGAGTTAGAGGAATTGCCAAACGAGAGTCTCGTATAAGACCACCGAAATAGCAATCACGAGACTGCAATAAATCCTCAATCTCTATATTAAGACGTTCTCTCTCAGTAATAAGAGACTTTATATTGCGGTAAGCCTGTTCTTTATCGCTCATTTTGAGCCTCCTTCAAACCCAAAGTGTATCCAGCTAAAAATACAGAGATAGCCCCACGAACAAATGTTACAAAAATGGGCTTCTCTCCCTTATGTAACTCAAACATATTCTTGTCATTTTTATATAGAACAAGTCGAGTTCCTGTAAGAGCCTCAATTTGTTCTATAAAGAAAGACTCGCTTAAATCTATTTCTTCTAGTTTAGATTGAGACATATCCACTCTCCTGTCTCACCATTCTCCGTATAAATATATGAAAACACATCTTCCTCTTTATGCTCATGGCATATAAGATTCTGTCTACTAGACTGACTTTCAAAAAACAGAATTCGTGCCGAGGGGTCAACATGATTCAAAAGCCTTAAAAGAGCATCGTCAATGGTTGACCCTGTACAAGCTCCGAGAAGCATACCACTCCGAAATATAAAGGTAAAGTGTCTCATTTCTCTATCATCTTCTCCTTCAACTCTTTTTGAGTTGGGCGTTTCTCTTTCTCTTTATCCTTCTTCGATTTTATTATCTTAGAGGGAGGTGCAATCGGTTTCCGAAATTTTATTGTCTCTCTTTTCATTGCACTTCCCCCTCTGATAATATTAATAACGTGGGCGCGTTCCTTTGTTTCGAGAATTTGAAATTCCCTTATACGCTCTGCTTACTGCAAACCAGCCAAGTGAAAGTATGAGTATCATAAATACAACATATGCAATCACAGGACTAGCTATCCACCACCAAGACCACGCTATTACTCCTGTCAGTTTTAGAATTCCTAGAGCAACTGTCAAGAGCAAAGGAAATCCAATATTTACATTTATGTACATACTACCTCCTTTACCCGTAGATTTCTTGTACATCATCTGCAATTAGAATTATATCTATTGCATCTGGAAACTCTGAAGCCACAACTTTAACTCCTGAAGCAAAAACAAAAACATACTTCTCAGAATCTAAAACTCTTTCAAGAATTACTTTATATACATTTTTCTTCATCCGTAGACCACCTCCTGAAAGATTAGACACTGTAAATATACATCCCCTGTTGTGGCATCGTCAGTACCCCGTAAGAGGTCTGCAAAATGCTGTGGATACTTCTCTAGCATTACATCTAAGGCTTTTACAAAATCCTCATAGCGAAAACGACGAACTAGAGTACTATCCATATCATCAGGATTGTCAAATTCTATCTCTATTTCCATTCCGGGACTGTATCTATTCTTATGTCCCCACCATACAAGCCCAGAACCTGCCAATCCCTCAAATCCTGAAACAGGGTTTGCTCTACTTACCCAGTAATTACTCCCACCCTCAAAGGCTGTAACTACCGCACTATAAATCATATCTTGGAGAAGTTCGGGTTTTGGATTCATAATTCCTCCCGTAACTTGAGAATCATGTAGAAATCTCCTAGATATATACGACGAGGCACAAACTTTTTTCCATCGTGAGTAACCCGAAAAAGCATGTTTTCATCGTCAAACCTATCTTCATCAAGAGTCCCAACCTCATCGTAGTAGTACTGAACCTCACTTTCTACTTGAGACCTATCAGCCGTAACTGTTAGACCCCACTCAGACTCCTCAGTACCTCGTGTGAGAAATATATAAAATGGTTTTTCCATGCTACACCCTCTTTAAAAATCTATCTGAATTAATGTACCTTGTAAGAATATCCTGTAAGAAATTCTTATACAAAGTCCTTTCTCTCCCACAACATTCCGAAGTTGATTTATTCGGAGCTATGGGATTAAATGTAAATTCATATGAAGGGTCGTGGCACGTAGGACAAACTCCGCTTACGTGAAGAACACCTTTGGCATCTAAATCTACACTATGTATTTCCATTTCTCACCTCCAAATTTGATTTTTTAACCAGTAAACAATTCCCGCTAAGATAAATATTTCAAAATATAACACTGGCGAATCCTCCTAGAAGCATTGTAATAATCGTATGAGATAAACATCAATATGGATTCTGTCAAATAAACACCTATCAACACTGCTCATGCGATAATACAAGTCTATCCATGACCAGTATTCATGGGTAATTATTTCTTCTAAGTATTCTAACATATAAAAAAGGGCTGATACCTTATATAGATACCAGCCCTCCCCCTCGAAAAGTGAATCTTTGTAAGATTTACTCCTCGTCCGATTTATCAGCCGGAGCAACAAATCCGGGAACTTCTACGGGCGAAGGAACGTCTTTAACTACAATTCCTGCGCGTAGCCCATTTGAAGCCGTTATTGTCAATTCAACATTGTGAGCTTCAATTTCGAGTATATCATACTTCTCTCCATTTACAATTACGCTCACAGGAACTGAACCAAACTTCTCAAACTCTTTTTGGAGCTTGTCAATTATAACATCTAGATGCATCATGCGAACCTCCTATATCTACTTTCTAAATCTTTCCGCAATAGCATCTACTCCACATAAAACAAAAAAGCAAAAAATCAACAAACCCACGAAAATTACAACATTTATCATTATAACCCTCCGCGAATCTTAGCTTTTAGTTCCTCCAAAGTCATAGATTCTAAATCATCCTCCACGGGAACGGGTTTTTTAATTTGTACAAAGCTTGTCCTGTCCTCTGGAGCTATCTGTATAGGAAGCTTTTCCACCAATTCAAGAATACCTGATTCTGTATCCATTGTAAAGTGGACTTCCCGCGAGTCAAACTCCAAATCATCCTTATTATTAAAGTCAGTGCAAACTCCTAGCTTCATACAAGAATTTACAATCGAATAATAGTATCCGTAGGCTTTAATTTCCTGCCCCGCATATCCCATTTTCGTTGTTAATTCTCCATTACCAAACCTTGTCAGTTTCCAAAGAGGATTTTCCTGCTTCGCCTCTTTCTGAATCTGACCATATTCCCATGTACTAAAAATCTTTCGAGAGTCAATAATCATTTAAGCCCCCTGTGGAAATGGAGATTTAATTACACGGATAAGATTCGGACTTACTACGCCCGAAATTTCGGAAATGTCTACCTTATCAGAAGCAAGTACAATTTCTACTGCCTCCCCAATTCGAGAACCCCCGAAAATAGAAACAGCTGAGAGATAACTTCTATGATTAACTCTCACTATTCCTACAACGAAAATCTCATTCGCATAAACTAGGAAATCGCCCATACCCACTTGCTTAGTATTTCCGGGAGTTAGGCTTTCCACCAGTTTTTCAAAATTCTCATTGAGAGTTGCCATCGGCATCCTCCTTGTCCTTTAAATACAGGACATTTAGATTTTTTAATTCTATGTATATAATTCCTAAATCTTCAAGCTTAGACTTCTCGTCATACTTATATTCACTTGCCAATCGAGGCGCGAATTGCATCATATGACGAAAAGCCTCAGCCGGAGATTCTCCCCGCGATAAACCTATTATCTTACCTAACTTTGAAAATTGAAAATATCTCATTGTCGATTCACTTCCAGTAAAAGTTGTTTTATAAGTGCGAGTCTTACCGCATGATGAACCTCTGACTCGTATATCCTATAAAAAGCTCGCAAGCTCGTACTCATTATAACACTATTCTTATTAACTAAGTCTAACTTTTTTTCTTTGCACGTTTTAACAACTCTTTGAGCTAATTCAACCGAAAATTTGTCAATTTCAGGTTGAAAATCTGCCACAGTTGAAACAACTATATTAAGAGCTTTTTCAAGTTCTGTCATTCTTCTTCCTCCCCTATATCTTCTGATGTAGGTTTTCTTACAAAGAAAGTACCAGCTAGCCAGCGATGTCCCTTTCTATAAAATGGGATACCAAACTGACGATATACCCTATATTCTTCGCTATCAAGAACATCCTCGCCACAGGATTCACAGAATCCAGAACCTAAGATTTCTATGGCGTCCTCTTTCTCCACTGCACAATCACAATTATCACAAACTATTGCGTGTCTATGGAAACAATCCTCGCAATAACCTGTATCAGAATGCTCAAGATAATTTATATCGTCGAGAGGTGTACCCTCCCCACAATCATCACAGGTTGCAAATCGGTCAGAATAACACGATTCACACCAGTAATCATTTTGAGCAAAAAGAGCATCCTCGTGCCACAACTCATCATTGCATCTTGCACACGAGTAGTAGAATCTATGATAACAGTGTTCACAATATCCTTCCCCATTTCTGTTATAATAGACATAATCATCATCTACAAAATTCCCACATTCATAACAGGAAATACCCTCTTCATTTAATCCCTCAGCACAGCTATCACAAAGAGCATATGTGCTGTAACAATTACATGAACGGCATTTTCCTACTGAGAAAAGGAAATCTCTATCTCTATTAGAGTCTAAATGAAGAAAAAGACCATCTCCATTGTTATAGACACCAGCAATCTTTGTAGAAAACTGAGTATCAACCGCTTTTTCATAAAGCCACGTTGTACCCGATGCTTGGTTGAGAATTTGATAAAACATCATATCATTTTCATCAATTCCTCCACCATAATAGAAATTGGTAATAAAAATTCTATCCTTGTCAAGAATCCCCCAACATCTACCTACAACAATATCAGGGTCGCTTGCTGTGGAAATATAAATAGTAAACGAAGGGCGTGTATAATACAGCATTATAGGATGCCCGCCGCATTGTCCACCAACTCTAAAACAGGAATCCCCACACTCACAAGTTTCCCCAAGTGCACGAAAAGAATTCTTACTCCATGCAATATGGTAATAAATATCTGCATCTAAAAAGTGGTTTCTCCACTCTCTTATAAAGTGTTGAACCGCCAATTCAGATACCATATATCTATCAAATACTTTCATCATCTTACGAGAGTTTCTAGCTCCCCGATGGTCAAAGTATGAAACTGTGAGAGGTAACAATTCCTCTTTCAGTTTGTGGTATTCAGTGTGCCCCCAAAATCTATTATTAATTATCCTCTCAGCTTGAGAGTCTGTGATTTTGTCGAGCTTTAACTGTAACCTCCCGCGAGGCTCTGTAAAAACCGCCTCCATCCACTCATCATATTCAGAGGGACGACCAATTGAGAGATTATTTTCTACACAGCGACGAGGATACTTTTGCAAGTCTATATCCATGTCTAATCTCCTTTTTGAGATTTTACCAGAGGGACTAACATTATACAATTAGTGGAAAATCTGCATACGCGCGGATAAATTCTCGCACTCCTTTTCAGGTTAAGAAGTTTCCGTGGTCTCCGAGCAAATTTCACTTCACCAAAAGAGAATGTTAGTCTCCCTTGTAGGAAAGCTAGGCTTTCCAGTCTTCGAGAAAATCAGCGAATGTGTCGTATCCGTTGAAAGTCTCGTTTTTAATCTCTCCATCTACCACACCGGAAATTGTAATTTCCAATTGTCCGGTATGCCGATGTAAGACTACATCCACAACAGAACCCGCTAAGAAGTACTTTGTGGGATTCTTTAATATAAAGCGCATTTAAGCACCTCCTTACGTCTTGGTCGGGGGTCTTAGTAAGACACATCGAAATAGACAAATTCTCCGCGGTCAAGGGCTGAAATCGCCTTCTCAACCATTTCTAAATCGTGCTCACTAAATTCCTCCCACGCAATACCAGCTTCTACTGTGAGCTTTAGGGCTTCCAAATCCTCGCGAGTAACCAGAAACGATGTATTGTCAGTTTCTTCTCCGTGTCGAAATGGAATGTGCCTAATCTCATCGAGTATGTCGTGCCGTTTACGCCAATACCCGCACTCCCCATCAGAATGTCTAAATTCAAATCCTGTGGGTTGGTCTGGCTTATCGGGGCGCGACATTAGGTATATATCTAACCCCATGCTAACACCTCCTTGAATCGTTCTGAACCTTTATAGAAAGCAAAAAATGAGATGTTCATCCCTTCATAATACCCGTTGTGGGCATTATAGTTAGCGCACGTAAATGAGCCTTTGGAAGTAAAGATTTCCATAAACTCACAATCCGCATACTCATTATCATCGTTCGGCTCATTGACCTTTACATCACAGCCTCCATCCCTCACTTCCATACCGAGAAATGTACAATCTGTGAAATAGGTCAAGTCGTCGTCAGTATGCATCCACCGCGACTCACAGCATATCCGCTCTGCATCATAGACGATAATATCTGAGTATGTAAAATGAAGGATTAAATATTTTCCTTCCTTTTCCACGCTCTGAATTGTTTGCCCCACAAAATGTGAAATTGTAGAGTTACAATTCTGTATCTGTAAGGGATAATCATCAGTTTTACGAAAATCGTGAACCCAAATTTCCTGACTCATGATTAGCCTCCTTTGCTTATTTTGAAATTCCCGGAGTAGAGAAAGTCCACCGAAATTCTCTACTCTCGGCACTTCAAAATAAGGAGGTAATTCTCAAATCTTATAGAACCGTATCCCCATCCTCGAAAGGCTGAGGCCACCCTAGCCTATCCCCGAATTTTGAGAAAATTATTCTATTCCACCCATTCCCTTCCATATTAGAAATGAGAATTCTCTCTTCTGGTTTGTGGGCTTTCACTTCCTTGAGAGACATAACTACGGCATCCGAGCGATAAAACATACCCGTATAATCATAGTTTTCTCCCTCATATCGCTTCTTTCCATCAATTACTACATCCCGACTGAAAAGTCGAAAACAATAAGCTCCCTTTGGAATAACTACCTTATAGGGGTCTCTGCTCTCAACTTTCTTATTGCTTGTATCTGCGACAATCATTCCGGGAAAGTAGAATTGAGCATAATGCTCGGTTACTTTCTCCATTAGATTCCTCCTTTTATAGATTTATCCTACACAATCATGACAACTACAACCCCCGCATAGTAAAGATATGAAAGGAGTTGTGTCAGTATCTAAAACCACACTATAAATTGGCAGAATTAACAAACCGCCGTCCATTCCTACATTAGCTTCCATATCATCTGGAAACTCATTTAGGGATGCTTTCAATTCTCCTACTGTCATTTTACACCTCCTAAAACTTGACAATGGGAGCAAGAGTTTGGGATTATCGCGCCCTTGCTCCCATTTTCCCTTTTTAGGAAAGAGAAATGAAGAGATTTCTGAATACGCCGTAGGGCTTACCCTTGCGGTTTATAACCTTAATTCTTTTGTCCTTCATTATATATCCTAAAATCTCTGCTTTAGTCATTTTACTACCTCCTTAAATTAGATTTTACTCCTAACATGGAATCCACAATACTCTATTTCAAGTACAGTGAAATCCATGCTATGAGGGAGCGGTTACTTTATCCACTCTCCGCTCCGTTTTCCAATTCAAGTTTACACGAAATCCCGTTTCAGTTTGCGAAGGATAATTCTGTTACCCTTCCAATCTTCATCGAGAACCTTAACTCTCGCAGACGAAGTATTTATATGTAGAATCTCTACATTCCACACCTTGCCGTCGAAAGTCTTTATCTGAGCTTTCTCTCCGACTTTCACGCGGATAACCTCCTTTTATAAGATTTTTAGTCCGTTTCTGGATTTTCCCCATTCCAAATATCACCCCGCCTATAATCCTCTACCCGCAATTCTTGCAAGGTAGCAAGGTCATATTCGTTACAGATACCCCCGTAAGGAGTTGTTATAAATTCTCTCAAGGCTCTCTGTGGGAGTGTAAAACCTTCTTTTAGTCGAATCTTTAGCATAAGACCCCCGACCAAGAATTTTTAACCTAAACAAATCCAAATACTTGTGTTCTTTTTGTGTGCCCAGCGAATCCCTTTTCTTTTAGAGTACACAATTTCCCATTCTGGACTTGTCAGGATTTCTACTATCTGAGCTATTGTCATAAATTGCTCCTTTTAAGTTCCCTATTTTAAATTATCTAAAATTGTAAATATTACTAATACTACTATCCATACAGCAAGATAACTCCATATAATCTTTTCTTCTGTATTCATTTTTAAACTCCAAAAACGAAATTTTCTAATTTGGCAACAAAAAATTGAAATTTCCATTTTCGTCCAAAGAAAAACGAAAATTTCAAATTTCCTTGAATTCCTTTTTAATTTTCCATCCCAGTTGTTGGAAATCTAAAACTTCCTGTGCCCTACACCGGATTGGAAAAACCATATCCTCAGTATCAATTCCGAAAAGAATTAAATCTATTGCACCCTCCGTACATCCCCACCGCCCAGCTAAAAGCTGAATCGCGGGCTGGTTGATTCTATAATCTAATTCCTGAAACTTCCTAACTCCAAAGGCTGTAATAATCACCGCGCCTAATGGACAAACTCCCACAAGCGCTCCAGCCTCACTTTTTACATTGTGGATTCCAAAAACGGGCTGAATAGCGTACTTATCTCTAACCCATTCTACGGAAACCTTGATGTCCTCATATATATCCTGTAATTCCACTTGACACCTTTTGAAACCTGTTATGTCTAACTCATTCAAACTACTAACTATTCTATTATTATAGCCTATTTTTCTCGTAAACTCAATGGTACTAAAAAATGCCTTTTTTAGTGTGAGATTTTCACACAAGTGCTTAACTTGTCAAATGACCTAGAAATGATTAGATAATTTGACGCTTGTAACATCCTGAAATTACTCACTTTAAAAGGTGGCTTTCCACGAAGGAAAGTTTGCCAAAAAAAGTGTAATAATTACAGTATGTTCGGCTTTCTCTCTAGAAGGAAAGCCACCCTAGCGTGGGCATGAGAGAGTGGAAATCTTAGTATTAAATATATATATCTATATATATTATAATGTCAAATAAGAAGAATGGAAATCTTACTCTCTTATTCTCTCTCCCCGCGTTGGGGTCGCTTTCCTCCTAGACGGAAAGCCCAAGTCATTGTAATTATTAGAGAAAAAAATACCGACTTTCCACGAAGGAAAGCCACATTTTATTTCCAATAATTACAGTTATTTACACCTCCCAAAAAAGTCAATGTTTACCGACCTGTTTGACAAGTTTTAAACTTGTGTGAAAATGTCTAACTCAAAAACACGATTTTGAATACCACTAAAAACTTTCTCTCATAACATGGTTTACCCAACTTGAGAGAGAGGTGCACCTAATCGTGCCAACTTGTCAAATAGACACCCGAAACGGGCGATTTTGTCAACCTGAAATCCGAAAAACGGTAACTTGAAATCCGAAATTACATAGACTAAAATCCGAAAAATCAGGTTTTCAAGCTCCAATTTTTGAACCTATAAACTCCTATAATGAAATAAAAAATTAGAGAATTAATTAAATACCGCCGGATTTTTCCAGCTGGAGAATTTAACCATTTCTCTATTTTCTTATTTCATTACTTCATTAATAAATTCTATAACTTGGAATGTTATATCCATAATTAAATAAATGTCTAATAACACAAATAAAACTATAATTGACAGTCTCATTTAAACCCTCCTTTAATTAAAGATATTCAGTTATTAATATATTGTGAAAATCGTTTAATCCGTGTTGAGAATTTAAAAAATAATTAAATTCTAAATTCTCCAACGAATCTTGATTTTCAACAATAGCATAAAAACCAAATACATAAATATCTTCTAAATAATCACAATATATACGAATTACCATAATTACTTTCTCCTTTATTTAATTGGATTATTAATTATGTAATCTTTGATTTCCTGCTCTGTTCTGTCCTGTGAGGTAAATTTAATAAATTTCATCATTTGTTGCTTATTTCCATATTTCTCTAACTGTATAAAATACCCCTCTTTAGAAGTCGTCCCTATTCCTTTATTATTTAATTCAGGAATTAGTGAACCTAGAAATTTATTACCTTCTAACTTATCTACTTTCGTAGATGTTTCAGTTATAAATTTATTACCTGCGGGATAAATTAATTCAGGATTTTTCCCTTTTTTAAATTTATAACTTTGTTTGTTAAAAGATTTTTTAATTTCCGAACGACCTTTGTTACTGGTCGGCTTCCAATATACAGGGTAAATTATCTCATTAGGAAACTTATCAATGAGTTTTTTAATTCCTTTACCCACTTATTACCTCCTATATTTATTTAATACTAAGGGGAGTAATCAATTTATTAGTTAATTACTCCCCTTGATGTAATAAATAAATACTTAAAGGAAGAATTAATTAATTATCTTCCTCTATATCGTCCTCGCTGAAACCCTGTACGGGGTGCGCCTTAATGTAGGCTCGTATCTGCGGGGATTTCGGCTCACTTGCCTGAAACTTAATCCAAGCCATGCAATCCGCCTTAGAACCGTACATATCGAGCGCCCGCTCATAGCTCGCTTCAATCGCGCCTGTATTCTGACCGAAGCCCTTAAAATGCGCCCAATCACGTTTTACAGCCCGCGCTTTAAGCTCTGCTATTGTATCCACTTGTGGAAGCGGGTTCGGAAGGTTTCGCTTGCTATTGGCTCGCAGTGAGCTATTAACAAGCGTTTCTACCGTGTAACCCTGCTCCGTATGCTCAAAGAAACCATTGAACGGATTCTCAAGAGCGCCGACGATTGGACGTTCTACAAAGCAGGTTACAAAGCGCTTCCTGTCATCGCCTGAGCCTTCACTCACGATGACAGGTTCGAGCGCCCATGATACAGGGACACCCGCCACAACCTCCGAACGAATTATCTCGCTCGAAATATTCTTTACTTCTGTATTTACTTCATCTGTAATTAATATCTTAGCCATGATATTAATTACCTCCTTTTATTAGATTCTACGTTATTGATTAATAACGTAGTAAGATACGGACGATTTTTATATCTTACTATGTTATTTAATGTAGTATCTAATAGAGCGCTTCCCTGTGCGCTGTGCGATGTGCGCTTGTCAATCTCACATTCTGAGATTATCAGGCGCTCATTGTGGCTCATTCTCGCTTGGCGCTTAGTCCTTGTGCCCATGATAGTATTTTATCATAGTGGTATATGGAGTCAATACCCTTTGTTTTCTCTAATGATTACAGGTACTTACATCACTTTTTTATATATATGGTATATACTTTATTGACAGTATATCGTTTCAGTTATTGTAAGTTATTGTTATCATTAGCTTTATTTAGTTGTAAGTGCAACGATTTTTACTATCGCGCCCGCCTGTATTTTCAACCCCGTAAAATCGTACTTTGTATTTTTGAATTTAATTAAACATCAAATATATATACCTTATATACCATATAGACCCGCTATGTTGTATATATAGTAGTTATGTTATATAGTATATATTTAGTATATAGGTTAATTACTTACTATGTTATATAGTAGGTATATACCTTATATGTTATATAGTGTTCTTGCTATATAGTGTTGTGTCTATTTAACTATTTAGTTAAGAACCGCGCTAAGACCCCCGACCACCATGTAATTATATACTTATATATCTATATGCTTAGTTAATTACTTAGTTAACAACAGCGCGTGAGGTAGTTAAGGAAGTGTCTAAATAACTAATTAAGAAGGTTCAAATATTTGAATTTAATTATTTAATTAAATACTGAAACGTACGATGGTATAACTCACAAACTCATGCTTTCACAAACTCAAGGTTCCAAAAAGTGAAACTGCACAAAGCGCATAAAATGCTAAATCCCTAAAAATTTTTATAAAATTTGCAAAACTAGTCAAAATGTGGTAAAATATACTCTAAGGGGTAAATTTTATGAAACAAGACAACTTAAGTAAATTAACACAATTATTTCAAGAACTTAACATAGGCGCGGAGGCCGCCAAGATTATCCGTAACTCAGATTTGTGCAAATTATATGAGCGAGAGTGTGCTGGACAGACAGAAAGTTCAAGTTAAGCCTGTTCAAGAGAAAACAGTAGACCCAAACAAAATCACCCGCGAGTTCCTCGGTTTGGATTTAACTCCAGAAGAGCTGAAACAACTCGCGCTGGGAGAAATGCGTCTTCAAATCTCAGACGATGGGTCAATCACAAAATATGCGGTAGAATCCACGGAACCACTAAAGAACTTCAAGTATAGACTTGTGGCCTTTATGATGGCAAGGGGATTCTCTAAGCCTGAAATCGCTCAAGCCACAGGCTACACAGTTCCCAATATCAATAGAATCGCTAAGACTCCTTGGGTGCGGGAACTCGCGACAGTCTTCCAAGATAAAATTCTCGATAAGCTAGAGACAGATAAGAAACTTGCTCTAGCGCGACTCGGACAGCTTTCTCAAGAGGCAGTTGATACACTGGAGGAAGGGCTGACAAGTGAGAATGAGGATATTAGACATAAATCCGCGGTGAAGATATTAGAAGGAATAGGTTTATATGGAAAAGCCCAAGAGAAGCAGCAAAACATCGACATTGGAATTCAGCTCGTTAACGCCATTGTTGAAGGAAAAGACCGAGAAATCATTGATGTTGAGTGAGGAACTCGTGAGGCTGATTAGAAGTGAAATTACCGCGGATAAGAAGCAACCAACGCGGATAGAACAGAAATAAGACCCCCGACCACAGACGATGGAACAGAAAGAAATAATATCTTTTATGTCAGACTATATTCCACGCTACCAGAATTATCCGGTAAGGTGGTATAATGATATAATCGGGGGAAATCTAGAGACTTATCAAACACTCTGCCTTGAGAAACTTGCAGCAACACGTTTTGTTTCTATGAGCTGTGCAACGGGTGTGGGTAAAACCTACATTTCTTCAATTGTCTTTCACTGGTTTCTCTCCACCCACTTTCAGTCAAACGTAATTCTTACCGCTCCCACAGAACGTCAGTTGAATGGTGCTCTTTGGAAGGAGGTTCTTCTTAGAAAGGAAGGTTCCCGCGGGAATGTGCTAAACTTGATTGAGGAAAACAACCAAGAACGCCTGTGGATGAGAAATTTCAAAGACTCGTGGTTTGGGGAGAAGAGACTTGGGCGCGCGGATAATGCGTCGGAAGCCTCAGAAGCTATGTCAGGTATGCACTCAGAAGGAGGTATTCTCTTCATTGTCGATGAAGCCTCTGGTGTGGCAGAATCCATTTTCGCGGCTATGGAGGGTTCTTTCACTGATGCTAACTCCTACTGCTTGATGCTTTCTAACCCAATGCGTTCTAGTGGCTCTTTCCATCGCTCTTTTCACGAAGAATCTAGCCTGTGGTCTGGAATCAAAGTGACTTCCTTCGACTCGTCCAGAGTTGACCCATCCTATCCTGTCAGGATGGAGGCACGTTTTGGAAAACACCATCCTGTCTACAGGTCAAAGGTGCTCGCGGAGTTTCCACGCAATGCTGGAGAAGAGATGTCAATTTTCGAGACTGAGCTCGACCAGATGAGGCAGAACTCTGAGACAGACGTAGACCCGTATGTAATAGTAGTCGGATTAGATATTGCGCGCTATGGTGGAGACTTAACTGTCATGGTTTGTCGCAAAGGTTTTGAGATTTTCGACATAGTAACTGCACCCAAGATGGATACATATGAGACAACACAATGGGTTTGGGGGCGGCTCAGAATGATTAATAGAACCTTCCCCGACCATCCAATAGAAATTAATGTGGATGCAATTGGGCTTGGTGCTGGTGTTGCAGATGGGCTAAAACACAAAGTACAGGACTACAATCGTGATTCTAAGACTGTTATTCTAATGCGCTTGTTTCCTATTGAGAGTTCTAGGAAAAGTGAGGACTCTATGTTTGCCAATGTAAGAACAGAGTCTTTCTTCAATGCAAAGGAAGCTATTAAAAAGATGAGGTTCAAAGAGGGACTTGACCCAACTCCTATTTTGAATGACCTAACTGACATTCGCTATGACTATGACCGATTTGGCCGCATTCAGGCGGAAGCCAAGGAAGAAATAAAGAAACGCCGTCATGGAATAAGCCCCGATTTCGGAGATGCTTTTATTCTGGCGGTTAATAATTATTCTGGTACAAGCTATGAGTCTACGAGGAAGCTTTTGATGGATGAAGCGCGGGTATCCGCGGGAAAACTACTCACAAAGCAGAGTGTTTTTGGTGAGGCCGCGAAACTCTCAGGAATGAACTGGAGTAATTGACACTAATAGAAAAATATTGTATACTACAGAGGTATTACTATGCCCGCACCTGCTAGAAAAGAGGGGGAATCCAAAAGCGATTATCGCAGTAGATTAATTAAGTTTTTTGTCAAAGAGGGGCGCGAGATTAATCAGGCTCAAGCAATGGCTTATTCAATGACAGAAACTAAGGCCGAGAAGAAGGCTTATGAACAGTCTAAAAAATAAAGACCCCCGACCAAGAAGGTATAAACTATGGCAATAAGAGATTTTATTGTAGGAGAATGGAAAACTTCTACACATGAAGATATTAAAACAGTAGAAAAGGGCCGTACATCCTATCCTTCTACTACTATTGGTATCACTGCTTTAAATAGGAGTGGTAACTTTGTAATGGAAGACTTCCTTACTCGTCTACAAGGACGGAGAGGAATGCAAACCTACCGCGAGATGTCCATGAATGATGGAGTTATTGGTGGAGTTCTTAACCAAATCAACCTCCGTTTGAGGACTGCAAAATGGCACGTACGGGCGATGGATGATAGTGCACAAAGTCAGCGGCTTAAGAGAATTGTTGAAAAGTCTCTTTCAGGTGGAAGCCTTCCTTGGAATTATACAGTTTCAGATATGACCTCAATGCTAACTTTTGGTTGGGCTCTTTTTGAACAGCAGTATACTTCTGATGAAGAAGGAGATATAATTCTTGGGGGACTTCCTTTCAGAGGTCAGACTTCTTTGGACTCTTGGAACTTTAATGATAAGAACGAGGTTCTAGCTTTTGTACAACGTCCACCGAACTCTTCAAAGTCTTTTACAATTCCTTTGAAGAATTGCTTGCACCTAACAACAACTCCAAGTATCAACAACCCGGAAGGTACATCAATTCTCAGAACGTGTTATCGGAGTTGGGTTTACAAGAAGACTCTCGAAGACATCGAAGGTATTGGTATGGAGCGAGATATGGCTGGTGTACCAATGCTTGAGTTTACTGACGAAGCCTTTGACCCACTAGCAACAGCAAATGCAAAGGTTATTGATTATGCTGAGAAGATTGTTACAAATGTAGCTAAGAACCAGATGCAAGGTTTAGTTATATATCCCGGAATGAAATTCTCGTTGGTGCAGGGACACCAACCCACTTCTGAGATAGGACGTGCAATTGGTAGATACAATCAAGCAATCTCTATTTCTCTTGCTTCTCAATTTATGACAGTTGCTTTTGAAGCTCGTGGTTCTGGTACGGTTGCTGAAGAATATAACGACCTAATGCTTGACACATTTGATATGTGGCTTTCTATAATGGTCGATATGTTTAAAAGTCAAATTGTTCGTAGACTTAAAATCTATAATGGACTTGATAAGGCTGAGGTTGATGTTGTTCCTACAAAGCTCGCACAACGTGACTTAGTAGACTTTGCCGCTTTCATGTCAAGACTCGTTAGAAATGGAGTTATTATTCCAGACGATAAATTGGAAGACCAAATTAGGTATGAGTTGAACTTACCAGACCTTGACAAAGATTCTGCCCGTAAGTTGTCTGGTGTAGTCGAGAACTTCTTAGGTGAAGAATCACCAGTACCAGAGAAAACAAATCAAGATGGTGGATTTGTGCAGGTTGCAAATTCAAAGGCTGTTCCTTGCGACGGGGATAGTATTAAGAACGAGAATTCAAATGAGTATGTGGTTGTTTGTAAGGGTATTGTTGTTAATACAACTCATGCTGACACACTTGAAAAAGCTATGGATACAGCCAAGGTTTATCAGAATTTAGGACGTATTTCTCTCGCAAAACGCATTGGAAAGCGCAAAGATAAGCCAGTTTATCGAAATATAATCACAATTTAGAGCATTTTAGTACATTATTTGCTTAAAAGAGGAAATAAATGATGAAAAACTTACTTTTAGCACTATTTTTAGTGTTTTCTATGGGATTTGGTGCTTTTGCACAAACAAATCCACTTTCTACCAATGTACACGGTTCTTGGTCTTCGCAGAGAAAGCCAGAGTCCCGCGGATTGGAGATAACTACTGCTAGTGGTCAAACTGGCACTGGAGCAACAGCTTATTTTGCTGATGTTGATGGTAGTGAGTCGCGACAATGCGATATAACTATTACAGGAACATCGGCTACGGTAAAGTTACAGGGTAAATCTGGCTCAGCTGGTTGGAGAGATATTTCTGGTTCGACAGTTACAGCTGACCAACATTTTACTATCTTTGATAAATTCTCTGCAATTCGTGGAAATGTCACAGCATGTAGTTCTTGTAACGTAGTTATCTACTGTGACTGGAGCTACTAATGAAGAAAACAATAACATTCATAATACTTCTATTTTTATTGACCTTACCTAGTTTTGGGCAGACTTCTTTTCTTGGTAAGAGTGCTGATGAAACAATAGGCGGCAAAGTTGATTGTACTCCTGTAACCTCTCCGTCAAATGGTTATGTCTGGACGTATCGTTCGGGCAATGATTGTGGTGATTGGGATGTGGCGGGGGCTGGAACATCTCTTGATGTAGACTTAGGAGATGATGGTAGTAATGAAACAACTGCACTTACTAAGATAGCACCTGATAATGATACAAATGGAATCTTCACAGTTGTTACAAATGTGTTGAAAGCTGATATATCGAAGAATTGGCCTACTTGTGATGTTGCAGAAGATGTCACTGGTGAACTAAGTCTTGACGGTGTTTCTGGTACTGGTAAGGTTGTATGTGTAAAATCTGATGGTAATTTAGGTACATGTGCCGCGGCAAGTATTACGACCTCCGGCTGTACTTGTGAATAAGAGGAAATAAATGAGAAAATTAGCTTTAGTTATAGCACTTCTTTTTATGGGAAGTTTGTATGTTCCGAAACTTCTAACAGACGCAAATGCGGCTACATATACGTACTCCTGTAAGAGCACAGACGCAACATACAAAATAGCAAGGAATATAACAATTGTAGTAAAGGCGTGTCCTAAACCAACACCTACTCCTGCACCTACAGCACAACCAACACAGTCGCCGCCTCCTACAGCACCACCTACTGCGAGCCCGACTCCTGTGCCAACTGCAAGTCCTGTACCTACAGCAAGTCCAACTCCGGTTCCGACTATAGTTCCTACACCTATACCAACACCTGTGCCAAGTCCTACTCCACCACCAGCTGTGGTGAATGTTGATATGACGTGGGCTTGTGCCTTGTATTGGGGGTCGAAACCATATCCTGATTCAGAGTCTATTTCCAGAGTTGAGTATTATAAGTCTTATTGTGATTACATGATGGAATGGGCTTGGAATCTACCAACACAAGATTTCTGTAATTTTGCCAGAGCAAATTTTGCAAATGGCGACCCGTCTACAATTAAGCGGTGTGGGCCGTATGGTAACTTTGGTTATACATTTAGAGGTAACGCTTTTTGGGAAGCTGTTAAGCAATATCAACTAGATAGTGCATATAATCTTTATTCACTTAAAGATGCCAATGGTCTATGGACTGAGGCTGTTATGGATTTCAGAAACCCAGCTTTTACCGCGGCCTATAATAATGTTATTATAGATGGTATTCCCGGTGTATGGGTTGGTGCTAAAGATACAGGCATTAATGCACGTTGGATGGATAACGCCTATATGAATCCTGAATGGGTCTGGACAACTTATCCTATTACGTATGCCCAAGCAGAAGATATGATGTTGAATGCTGTGAAGCAAGTTAAGGCTTTTCATAAAGCAAATAACATTGTAGGAATTCTAAATGGATATAGTGATTTGACTGCATACTTTAAGAGGAATCCAGCCAAGTATCTCGACTATATGCGCGGTGTACCTACAGCTTTTGAGAGAACAACAGCGGACTTGAATACTAAGGCTCCGCTGGACTCTGCCACAATAAGAAATTATATTGATGTGGCTGTAGCTATCAACAATGACCCTGACCCTGATACAATTGTGCTATGGAGTACAGAGTATGGGGATTTTTGGTTTAATGTAGCGACAGGACTTCTCTCCTGTACTGATAAGAAGTGTGGGTGGTGGAGTCAGAATGCTCTGACAGTAGACCAGAGAGATAAGCTTGATAGAAATAAGCTTGGAGTGCCAACTGGAGCGTTTACTACAAGCGGTGGTTGTTTGATACGTAATTATACAAACGCTTTTGTTGTGGCTAATCTGGAAACAACAGAGTGCTCTGTTCCTCTTGCTGGAACATATAGAGAACTCGATACTAACCTTGTTGTGTCGGGAACATATAAAGTTCCGCAGAAGAAAGGCAAGGTATTGATTAGGGAGTAAATAGAAATGGCTTCTGGTGATACACTTTTAATCTTTAGGCCGGGTAATAATGAACAACCTGCGTCGAACCCGGCAACACCTGACAGACGTAACGGTCATTTGGTGCTGGACTTTGATGATACAACAGCTGAAACCGCAATATTTGGAAGCATTCTACCAAGACACTATTCAGGTGGTGGTATTACAGTCTATGTTCACTATGCAATGACCTCTGCTATTACTAACACCTGTGGATGGTTAGTCGCGTTTGAGAGAGTAGGTGATGGTCAACAGGATATTGATGGTGATGGTTTTGCAAGTGACCAAACTATCACAGCAGTAACAGTGCCGGGCACAACGGGCAATGTTGACATTGTAAATGTTGCAGTCTCAAATGGCGCAAACATGGACTCTATTGCAGTCGGTGAGTATTTTAGACTCAGAATCAAACGAGATGTTGCTAATGATACTGCTACAGGAGATGCAGAGCTCGTAGCGGTTGAATTGAAGGAAACCTAATGCAGATTATTATGTTGCACCCAATGAAGACAGCTGGTACATCTGTACGACACTTCTTCAAGGACAATGCACCTAAATATAATAATAAGCACTTCATTCTTGGGGGTACAGGACACTATACTCCCAATGAAATATTATGGCGCTTTGATTGTGAAGATAATTTGTTTGAAACCAGTTTTAAGATTTCATATAGTAGAAATCCTTATGATAGACTCGTAAGTTTTTATCATCACATGCAGACGTATGGTGGACACGCGGAAGGGCTCTGTAAAAGGTGGTCATTTGCTCAGTTTGCTACACACCCGCAACTACGTAAGATAATGATACCACTTAGTGCTTATCGCACACATGGAGTGGATTTTCTTGTTAGATTTGAAACTTTGAATGAGGATGTGCACAAGCTAATAGATTCATTAGAGTACGAGCATACAGCTCATCTATTCCACACTGCGTGGCCCAAGTATGAGAAACTGTGTGCAACAAAGCATTCATACTATGAGGAGTATTACACTGAGGAAATAAAAGAGTATGTCTATGCGACATACCTTGATGATTTTATTCAGAACGGATACCAGAAATAATCATGGCTTTTTACTTTAACAACGCAACAAGTAATAGGTTTACACTGGCTGACCATAGTGCTCTTACAATGACAGGAGCAAACAACTGGTGTTTTTCTATATGGGTAAAGTCTGATGATAGAACCGGAACGATAGAAAGACCGGTCTTTAATTGGGTGGCTGGTGGGGCAACAACCAATTGGTATACAGTATCCGTTGGTGATGCAAGTTCTTCAAACAGAGCTGATGATATAAGATGGTTAGGTCAAGATGATGATGGTTCTACTATTAATATGGAATCTTCAAGTAATCCATTTGCGTCTAACACAAGCTGGACTCACCTAGCATTTCAATTAGATGGTACAACAGTCTCTGGCTATGTCAATGGGTCATTTGCTGGGTATGGCTCAAATGCCGCGTTTGATGATATAGACAGGTCAAGCTCAATGAAGTTTGGTAATGGTGTTTATGATAATAACCAATGGAAAGGTTCCCTCGCTGAGTGGGCTTTTTGGAATCGTAAGTTATCGGGAGCAGAAATAACTGCGCTTGCAAAGAGCTATTCTCCTGACCACCTTAGATATGGTCTTATGGCTTATATACCAATGGTACGTGATTATGTAGAAGTAATAAATAATATAGCTATTACTAATAACGGTTCCACGGTATCAACACACCCGCCTATGATATATCCCTCATATACAATAATCGGGCCGTCAAGACCAAAATATAATATTTTTCCTGACACAGTAGCGGCATCAACAAACTTAACTGGGGATGTCAGTGATTTACAAGATAATCCATTTACGTAGAGGTAATTAATGTCGTGGTCATTTGACGGTACAAATGATTATGTTGATTTAACAGTTAGTGCTGGGATTACTGACTATCCAGACGGTGTATGGTCATGCTGTGGATGGTTAAAGTTGAACTCCAATGCGGGTACAGACAGCAAGACTGTTATCAACACAGTTTCAAATGACTTCCCTACGTCAGGTGCATGCAATTGTTATATTTACAATGATTCATATGGTACTGCCGGAGATAGAGGTAAGATAGAAGTCTACGCGGCTGATGATGTTGATTCTCATGATGTACTTCCCAAAAGTACTACAACTCCCTTCACAAGTAATACTAACTGGACACACATTGCCTTTGTTCGTTCGGGTGATACTTTAACAATCTATATAAATGGTACTTCTGTAGGCAGTGACACAGATGCTACCTTTGATGGAATAACTCCAAATCAATTTATACGATTCGCGGGAGATTTTGGGTTAGACGCCAACAGATTCACAAATGGCTACATGTCTGACTGGGCTTATTGGGACGATAAAGCTCTCTCAACCACAGAGCTTACAAAACTTGCTCTTGGCTACACTCCTGATTGGTTTGGCACACCATCATGGTATTGCTCTATGCAAACAGGATTCACCTGTGATATAGGTGGGCTTACTGTTACAAATAACGGAGCAACACTAAGTACGTCGGTTAATCCAACTCGTATTCCTAAAGAAGATTGGCTTATTGCTACTAGTCAAATTGCTGATACGGATTTAAGAGTCACCTTTCCTTCTGTAACGGCTAACCCTACAGGCCCACAAACTTTCAAAACATATCTGAGAAGAACTTATGATGGCCCGATAAATCCAGCTGTTGATATTTATCTCTATGAGAATGGTAGCTCGGTACGGAAGATAATAAGTGCACAGTCAATTTCAAGTCTTGTTGGCGAACAGGTTAATGCTATATGGGATGCTTCGGAACTAACTACTGCAAGTGGAGCTAATGTTGAGTGTCGGGTAGTTGGATTACATTCCGGTGGAGCCCTGCCCACTTTTGTAAATAAGGGAACTGCTTCTGATACCAATGCAACCTCAATAACTCCGGGCTACCCAGCTAGTATGCAAACTGACGACTACTTGTTTCTAGTTATTGGAACAACGGATACAAGTAATGATAATGTAACAGCTGATTTACCTTCAAGCTGGAATGTCTTGGCGGGAACTCTAGTCTCTGGTAGTACCTATAAAGGTGTTGGAAGTAACGTTGATGGAAAAATTATTATATTCTATCGTACAGTTCCATCTGGAGGTTTGTCCGGTACACTGTCTGTAACAGTCGCAACGCCGCAGACAAACGAAATTGTAATCGGTCAGATGTATGCGTGGCGCAATGTTGATACAGTTAATCCATTTGGTACTCCAAGCTTACAATCAGGTAGCGGTACAACTGTTTCAATGCCCTCTCTTACTACTACTATTGCAAATAGTGTAGCTGTAGCCTTTTTTGCAGTGGGGTCAAGTACAACAGCCGCAAGTTCTACTGGGGAATCTGGTGGTGACTGGACTGAAACTGTTGCTGAGGATGCAACCGCAACTGGTAATGATGCCACAGTAGGATGTCAACATGCTAATATGGCCTCCACAGGTACTATATCTGGTGGTTCCTTTACAGTAACTTCTGGTGGATGGGCGTGTCAGGGAATTATTCTACAACCCAAACCCATCTCAACTGTTGAAATAGGAGCACTGGATTGGGTCTCAAATGTTCCTGCTATTGTTACATTTGATTACGATGAAACAGGGCGCGCTGTAACATATGTCAGTGTCCTTGACCATACCGAACAGGCAGATTTCGAACAACTCTCTAAACTTGTCACAGTTATTAGCGAAATAACTAAGACTGAGCAAGTTGATTTTGAAGTTCTTAGTAATCTTGTAACTATTGTTGGTTCAGTTACTAGAACAGATTTAGCTAAGTTTCACGAGATATGTTCTTACACGGCAACATCCATATTAACAATTACAGAGCAGGTTGATTTTGAACTTCTTGGAAATCTTGTAACCGCGGTAGGAGTTATCACAGAAACTGAACAAGCAGACTTCCATCTTCCTAATCTACTTGTAACTATAGTCGGAGTTTTAACTGAGACAAACAAAAGAAATAGTCATGAACCTGACCTACTCACAACTATAGTATCTCAGATAGACCTTACTACAATTATTCATCGTTTTGAAACAGCATCTTTAACTGCCATAGCAACTATAACTTACACAGACTTAATTAAGCGCTATGAGCAAGGAAAGTTGGTTACAGCAGTTGGAGTTTTAACTGAAACAGACCAAGCTGACTTCCACCTCTCAGTTCTAGCAACTATTGTTGGAGTTTTAACGGAGACTGACAGAGCGGATTTTATTGACACAGCGGCTATTACCATAGTTTCTGTGACGACTATGACTGAGAGATTCTCCCATCTGGAGCTATTCCCCTTTACGATTGTCGGAACATTAGACCATACAGAGCAAGCTGACTTTGAATTACTTGCACAGTCTATTACGGCAGTTGGGGTTATTACCAACACTGCGATAGCAAACCGCGAGGAAACTGGACTGTCTATGACTTGGGCGGGGCAGGTAACAGCGACAGATTTGTTTGGTGCTTACGAGCAGGTTCTGGCAACCATTGTTGGAGTTTTGTCGGAATCTGACCAAGCAGACTTTCATGTAACGCCGCTTGTAACTGCGGTGGGTGTGCTGACAGAGACTGATAGGGCAGACTTTACTCTATCTACCTCTATGACGATTGTGGGGGTACTTACCGAGACAGATGTTGCCTCCTTTAATGATACTGTTTCTTTCATAATAAATGCAATTATAACTGAAACAGATAATCACTCGACTCCGGGCAGATATGAAGAGCTTCTTAAGCTTGTTACCATAGTCTCAGTATTGTCTGCAATTGATACATTCTCAGGAATAGAGATTGACTCCTTTACAATTACTGGCGTATTAGAAAGTCAGAGCAAGGTGGGTATTACTAATCAGACCTCTCTAACTGCAACTGCCATAATTTCGCAACAGAATCAAGCAGATTTCGATGAGATTGTATCCACAATTCTTGTCGGACAGCTTGCAGAGACTGATATTGCACATTTTCGCCAGTCCCCCGCATTCACTCTGTCGGGTGTACTTTCTCAGGTAAGTGTCCTTTCGGCCTCAGATAGTGGAAGCTTTACAATAACTTCCTCTCTTGCCTCAACTGCTGTTCGCCACATGTTTGAGACAGTTTTTGAGACAATTGTTTCTGTAATAACTGGTGGCGATGTTACACATTATGAGTATAATGAGGGCGGTCGAACTTTTACAATTATTAGTAATATTACAAAGACTGAGACTTTTGCTGGGCAAGAAAGTATACCATTTACAATAATTCTTGAGTGTCAAGAGCAGGATACGGCCAGTTTTCATGATGTTAGGAGTGTAAATATTACAGTTCTGACAGACCATATATCTGTTGCTAATTTTCACGATTTAGAGCGGTCGATTACTGTAGTTGCACAAATTGCAAATATAGTGTATAATATATTGAGTTATCCATTATATAGTCAGGTTAAGAGCTTACAACAAGGCAATGTTTTAGAAAGTACAAGAACAAGTGACATTGTAGACTCAGTAAAACTAACGGGTATTGTGAAATATTTATGGCCGAATTAATCATAAAAAGGGGCGATACACTGCCCATTATTGAGGCGACGCTCTATGACCAAGAGGGTGAGGTTCTTGACCTTTCTGGAGCTACCGTGATGCTATATGTAGTTTCTACCGATGAATTAACTACATTAGTCTCGGCGGCCTGTACAATTGTTGATGCCCCAAATGGAGTTGTTCGGTATGTATGGCAAGCTGGAGATACCGATATTTTAGGAAAGTATGATTTTGAGTTCGAGGTAACTTTCTCTGGCGGTGGTATTGCAACAGTTCCGAACGATGGATATAACTCACTTAGAATTATAAAAGATTTAGGTTAGGAGGACTTATGAAATATCAAGAGCTCAATCGGCCTGTTTTAATTGACTGGCTTGGATTGTGGACAATGAGGCACAAAAGACCAAATGCTGACTTACTGCATGAAGATATAGACATTAAGAATGCTCTCATGGACGAAGGAGAGCAACATATATTGGATGTTTACCTAAGAGGTGCTACTCAGCCTACAAACCTTTATTTTGGTTTGGGTAATAATGGTGGTACTCCGGGTGTTCCCGCAGAGACTTCTACATTGTCTTCTATCACAGAAGTTTCGGGTACGAGCTATGCTAGGATTACTGTTGCTTGTAACTCTACAGATTGGCCGACACTGGCATTAGATTCTGGAGACTATAGAGCAACCTCGGCTACAAAGACATGGACTGCTGGTGGAACATGGACTGCCGCGGACTATTTGTTCTTGTGCAATGTGTCGTCTGGTACATCTGGAAAGCTTATTGCAACAGTTGCATTGTCTGCTTCAAGAGTATTGCTTATTAATGACACGCTCGATGTATCCATGCTTGTTAAATTACAGTAATACGAGGTAATTTTGCGTATAATACTCATCGCTTTTCTTGTATTTGTTTTGTCTGTCATTATATTGGGAATCCCTTTATATGTGCAGAGATACAATACAATTATTTTGCGTTACGGTGAGTGCATATATGTTGATGGTTTAAAATATTGCGCTAAACCATTACCCAAGGCATTAGCGAAGCCAGAAAGAACTCCTTTTAGAGTTCTTATAGCTCCGCGACCTCTTCCAGCTTATACACCAGTGGAAGAGAAAAAGTCTGAGAAGTCACGCAATGATGTACAGAAGGACTTCATGGATTTGTACAAATAACAGTATAATTGTGGAGTAAAATATGATACCAGCAATTATATTAATTAGTTGGGCGTTTTTAGTAGGATATTTATTCGGTAGAAGTACAAGACCAAACACTTCTTTAGGGAGGTTAATAATTATGTATCAATTACAGGCTGATAAAGCTGTAGAAGTAGCAGTAGGCGCGGTAGATAAGGCTGGAAATCCGGCACTTGTTCAAGGCGTTATCTGGACTTCCTCAGATGAAACGATTTTCACGGTAGAGCAAAATCCCGAAGACCCTATGAAGGCTAAGATTAAGCCAGTAGGTACTCTTGGGAGTGCTCAGATTCAAGTTTCTGCTGATGCAGATTTGGGAGAAGGCGTTGAGACACTTTCTGGTTTTGCTGATATAGAAATTGTCGGTGGTAAGGCCGTTTCTCTTAATGTCAATTTTGGCACTCTTTCGGATGCTTAATTGACTAATTCTAATATTTAAGATATAATATACTGGTGGTGGGCGTATCCAATCATAAATACCCCAAAATCCTGAATCTTATAACTCCACCACCAGTTTTAAAGAATATGATTGATAGAGCGGAATTTGGAAATCTGTATATAATTGTCTTTGGTAAGCCACTAACATCTTACCAGCAAGAGGGCTATACAGCAATTTTCAATGCGTTTGATGATTTTACAAAAGACTGCTCTGATGTTACTAAGTACCAGTTAGCTTATATTCTAGCTACTGCAATGCACGAAGTTGGCCCAAGTATGAAACCCCTTCGTGAAGGCCCGTGGTCAAAGATTAGTAAAGGGATACTAATTTCAAATCAAGAGGCAGTAAATCATGTTACTTGGATGTTTCAAAGAGGTATTATTTCTGAGAACTATGCCTCTCCAAATCCTGAGACTCACCAAAGCTATTATGGGCGCGGTTTTGTTCAACTAACTCATTATAGTAACTACAAAAAGATGGGCGAGCTTCTAGGTAAAGATTTTGTACATAATCCCGATTTGGTACTTGAGCTTTCTACCGCGGCAGAAGTGCTTGTGCAAGGAATGTTTAAGGGTATGTTCACAGGTTCAAATTTAGCAAAGTATATAAATACACAAAATAAAGATTATTTTAACGCACGCCGCATTGTAAATCGTTTAGACAGGGCGGCAATTGTCGCTGACTTAGCGAAGAAATTTGAGGCGTGTATAATCTTACGCGAGGTATAAAATGAGTAAAATTGGTGATAAGTCCACTATGCCATCTTGGTTAGCGTCTGAGGGTTGGAAGAGTGATGTCTATGACATTCTAAAGAATCTTGGGACTGGCTATATTCCACTTGACATATTTGGTCTGCGCGCGATTGCTTCAAACGATTTCCAGAATGAAACAGTGGTTTCAACTGGTGGTTCTGAAAAGGCTTCTGGTGGTATTCTTGCATCACTTGGGGCAATTGGTTCTTTGAACAGGGTCAATGGTGCAACAGATAAGGCGGCTCGTGTGGTTCTTAAGAATGGAACAACAGGTGAGTTTCAGTTTCCGACAGTTGCTCTCCCACCGAATATTGATGATGGGGAAGATTTGACTATTAACTTGCTTGCAAGAATGGCTGGTTCTTCGGACACGACTACAGTAATTGATGTACAGGCATTTTTCGGCGTTGGTGATACAGAGTGTGGTGGAAACACATCAGCTCTGACAGCAACAATTGCCAAGAAGTCCGTAACAATTGCCGCGGCTGATGTTCTTGCCTATCCGAATGTTCTAAATATTATGCTTGTTCCCGGCACTCACGCAACAGATGCAATCTGGATTTACGGTGCTTGGATTGAGTATGTAATTAAGGCGGTGTAAGTATGGCAACAGCGATTTTTAATACACAGTATAATAAGGCGGTTTATGTTGGTGCATATAATGCCATTTTGACTGTTATTTCCCTTGTCCTGCGTGATTACGCTGGGACAACAATTTCCCCTGAGCTATATGGTGCTCTTACGACGCTAGGTAGCTCTTTGATTACACTATGGGTTCCGAATAAAGAGGTGAGTTAATGAGGAAAATTAGTTCATTACTCGCTGTAATGCTTTTGTCGCTCACTCTATTTCTTGGAGGTTGTGCGTCGAAGTTTGGACAGTCTCCTGAACAAACATCCACTTCTATTGGTACGTTTGTAAAGGTTGCTGTTTATGAGACACTGTTACAAGTAGAGAAGGCTGTAGATGACCCTGCACAGGTTACATATCTGGAAGGCGATTTCATGTATATTTCTACTGAACTAATGGCAGTTTCTGCTGAGGGTATTAATTCAAACAGTGTACTTGAAGTACTCTCTAAAGGCTTTGAACGCATTAATGAGAGATTTAAGTTTGCAGACGAGAAGGTACAGATTATAACTCGTAATCTTCCTATGATTGGCTTAATTATTGATGGATACTTCAAAACATACGAGCTTTCTGAAAATGCAAAGCTCTATATTGACAGTATTGCCAAGGGTTTTGCCGATGGTGTGGCTGATTATGAATTAAGTAAGTAAAAAATGGGGCTTCGGCCCCTAAAGGAGATAATTATGCAAGCGGTTATAATTAGTCTTGTTTTAAAGTTTTTAATGGATATTGGGCTTCTGCTTTTTGAGTATTTTAAGTCGAAGTATGGGCCGGGTCTTATGGATTGGGCTTTAGACTTAGTACACTTAAAGGCACAAGAAATTAGTCTAAACAAAACTTCAAAACTACAGGCTCTTGTTGACAATGCTAAGGCTATACAAGAAGTAACCGCCAATAGCCCAAAATTAAGTCTCACAGAATGTATTCTTATTAATCAAGCGGCATACTCAAAGTATGTCTCGGAAACAAATAAGCAGAAATTTGATAAGTGGGGGACAGACAGAGAGAAGGTTCGTCAGCATAATCGTAATAAGGTAGCTGAGGACTTTATGAGTCTTTATAAATAATGGAAGCATTGCTCACACAGCTATCGCAATATGGAGCGGTAGGAATAATTCTAGCTTTATCTATTTGGTATATCTTGAATAAAGATAAGCAAATTAAGGATTTGACTCTTTCACAGGCAGATATTATAAAGGATATGCTAGACCGTGCTAATGAGGAGAGGGAAAAGCGTAATGAGGCTGTTACAGCTATGTATAATAGTATGATAGTCTCTCACGATGCAAATACAAGGGTTCTAGCAGAATTGACTGAACTTATTAAGAATAGACTACCGAGATAACAATGACTGTATTTATATTTGACTTAATTGTTAGATTTCTATTTTTAGCCGTGTTTGTTTTAGGCTTTAAACTTGCGTGGGAGTTTGGAATCTTTCGCAAGGAGGTAAAGGGTCTACAGTTACACCTATCCCGCGTATTTGGAGCAATCTCATGGGCTGGTTTAGGAGTTTTTATGGGCGGCGCTTTTAGAATCTTCGCGCATCAAACAAATTTTCCATCTATGATGGATAGTGTAGAGACTGTAATTATTAGACTTTTGACCGTTTTACCCTTGCTTGTTACACTATACGGACTTGCCAAGTTTCTAAATAGACAAAATGACTTGACAATTTCCAAATAGTAATGTAAAATATATACTGATTGAGGATAGTATGTCATATTTCGATTTGAGAGTTAGCTACGATGAGAACGCACTGGCAATGGGAGATGAAAGTCTCAGCTATGTGTGCATAACTAATGAATTTTATGTTGAAGGTATGGAATTACCGAAATTTTTATCTGAATTGACTCGTGTTTTACAGAATGGTGGGAAGGCTGAGTTTATGCTTCCCGCGGAAGTTGAACCTTCTGAGGTTGAAAAGAGTCTCTCTGATACTGCTAGCTTGAGTTTTAGCGACGAGGCAACAGGTAATACGAGACTTTATACACTACAGAAGTCGGTAAAAGAAGTACCCGGATTCCTTTTGAAGTCTGGTGAAGAGAAAATTGCATATTATGCCGTCCATACACCATACAAGCTCGATGCGGATGGACACTATTTTACACCAGAAGCTCTACAAAAGGGCTGTGAGCGTTTTGAGCTAATTCGGGAAAATATTGATAGATACCACGATTTTCAGTTTCTCAACAATGGGGAACTTGAGGTTGTGGCTAACTTTATTGCAAAGGGTAATGAAGTTTATACAAATTTTGATGGTTCAGAGGTTTCTCCTATAGAAGGCCAATGGATAATTGGTATCTTCTTTAAGTCTGATGAACTATGGCAAGGTGTTAAGAATGGTTTGTATAGTGGTGTTTCACTCTTTGGGCAGGGTTTCTTTGAAGATGGAGATGAATCAGAGGTAAAATATGGACAATAAGAAAATTAAAAAGTGTACAGATGTGTACCCCATTGCGATTTCGTTAACTGGCGTACCCAAGACGGGCGACAAGTATCTATTCAGAAAATCGCAGGATAAACCAATTGGAGGTAATGAAATGAGTGAACTTAGCAATGATGCTAGGCTGGCACTTCAGCGCGCATATGACGCAATCGCTCCGTATAAGGGAGAACTTTCGGATGATTTTGTAGCGTCTTTTGAAAAGTCAATGGAAGTAAAGGCTGAGGTTCCTGCTAATGTTGCAGAACTGATTAAAGCGAACTCTCTCTCCGCAGAAGTTGTTGAGATTATAAAGGGAATGTCTACTAATGTAGAAGAACTCTCTAAGGCTCTCAAGGATGAAAGGGAGAGGAATGCGGCTAAGGCGAAGGAGCTTATTAAAAAGAGCTACGATGATTTAGCCGAAGAGTTGTCTCTACTTCCCGTAGAAAAGACGGAACTCTCTGACTTGATGTTTGTTCTCAGAACAGAGCATGGAGATGCAGTTACAGAGAGAGTAGAGCAAGTTGTTAGGAAGTGTCATGCTTCGATTAAGGAAGGAATGCCTCAGACAGCCACTGGTGTTGATGTTGGCACGGCTGGTGCGGATTCCGGCTCCGGTGAAGCATATAGGGATGCAGTACTCGCGAGAGTAGCCAAGGATTTTGGCGACAAGGCATCCAAGATGGACATAGTTAAGACTATGAATATCGTTAAGTCCGAAGACCCGGAAGGTTACAATGACTTTAATGAAAAAGTCAAGACAGGGCAAATAGCCAACATTATCTAATTTAGGAGGAAATATAAATGGCTAATAGACAGGTTTGGGAAGAGCAACTTGTAGTTATCAGTATTCCTGACGTTGCTGGCGATATGTCTGGCAATCAGTATCTCGTCGTTGATGCGGCGGGTGCGCTTGCAGGTAGCACTGGGACTGGCGGACTTGGTATACTACAAAACAAACCGAAAGCTGGAGAAACAGCCGCTGTTGCGGTAGGCGGAGTTTCTAAGGCTATTGCTGGCGATACAATTACAGTTGGAGCGAAGCTTACAAACGAAGTTACAACTGGACGTGTAATTCCAGCTACGAGTACAAATAGAATTATAGGTATCGCGCTTACGGCGGGAAATGACGGAGAGCTTGTTTCTATGCTCGTTATCCCTAGTAATGCGATAAATGCCGCAGCTTAATTATAGGAGGATATAAATAAATGTCTCAACCAGATAGGAGAAGTTTGCATGTTGACATGCTTTTATCGAACTTTTCCGTAGCTTTTATGAACCAAGAGTCCTACTTCATAGCGACTCAAGTGTTCCCCGAAATTCCGGTTCAGAAACAGAGTGACGTTTACGCTGTTTACGACCAGAATGCGTTTTTCAGGGCAAAGGCTAGGAAGCGTGAGAAAGGGACTGAAAGTGCCGGAGATGGATGGGAGGTAGACGTATCGAACTCCTATAATGCGGCTCGATATGATTTGCACTATGACATTCACGATGATGACAGGGCAAATGCTGACCCCATTTTCAATCTTGAGGAAGATGCGGCTCAGTGGGTCACACACGGTCTCATGGTAACAAGGGAAAAAATTTGGATGGACACCTTTTTCAAGACAGGTGTTTGGACTGGAGCAGATTACGATGGAGTTGCAAACTCCGCGCCGGGCGCTAACCAGTTCGAGAGATGGGATAGGCCGGGCTCGAACCCTGTAAAGGACGTTCGTAACGTAGCTGACTTGATTCACCAGCAATCAGGTTATAGGCCGAATACTCTCGTTCTCAGCCCACAGGTTCTCACAATTCTTGAAGAGCACCCTGATATAAGGGATAGGTTTAAGTATACGACAGCGGCTTCTATTACTGTCGATATGCTTGCCGCGGCTTTTCGAGTCAACAGAGTTCTTATAGCAAATGCTACATACGATTCGTCAGATGCTGGCGCAACAATCAGCATGAATTTTATGGCTGGCAAACACGCGCTTCTAGTTTACAGCGCGCCGAGACCTTCCCCGAAACAGCCGAGTGGTGGCTATACTTTCGGATGGAGACTCCCGGAAACTGGCGGTACTACAAGCCTCTCGATGAGTGTCTTTAGACAGCAACAGTTAAACTCAGACCGAGTAGAAGGTTCTATGGCTTTCGCGATGAAGGTTATTGCTCCTTCGGTCGGTGGATTCTTTGAAAACGCTATAAGTTAATGGCAACGAATAAACAAATAGGTTTGGTCAAGAGGGATGCTGTAGGAATTGCGTCCCTCTTATCCGACCCTGACATCGGAGATTTAATCGACGAAGAGGACGGCATACATGAACGTGTCGTTGCTCGTTGTTACGATATGTTAGCCGCAAAAGCGACGGAGAAGGGAGAAATCCATGTTGGAAAATACTCTGAAAGCTTTATGTTACAGGCTAAAAATTATCAACTGCTTGCTAAGTTCTGGCGGGGCAGGATTGTTTCCGGTACACCGTTTGCTGGTGGAATTTCAAAGGCAGATGTAGAAGCTAGGAAAGCTGACTCTGATAGAGTTGTGCCAACTTTTGATAAAGGCAGTGATGCAAACAACGAGGGATAACAAGTGGCAATTAGCGATGCGTATTTTACGACAATCACGCTCAAATCAGTTGTTTACAGTGACCACAATGACCTCACCCCAACGGTTATTGCCAGTGGTATTCCAGCTAGACTAGAGCACACTGAAAAATTAGTGCGTGATAAGTTGGGTCACGATATTACGTCTAATTATCTTTTCTTCTTTGACCCAAATAATATCACACAGATACTTCCAGATTATATAATTACACACAATAGTGTGGATTATTTTATTGTACGCGCGGACTTGCTTTATGATAGAACCTCTCCGCATCACTGGGAATGTTACTGTGTCTAAAAGAAAAAATACTCGTGAATCGCTCTTTCTCTTTGGTCGGGGGTCTTTGAGTGTTTTGCGAGTAATAAAGAAGGAGTTGCAATGGCGAGTGTAACAGTAGATTTCGGTAGTGTACAAAGTCAGCTCAGACGAGTTGTTACAAAGATACTACACCGTTCCCTCGAAAAAAATCTTCCAATTTACCTCAACATTCTCCTTGAACGAGCAAAATCTTATTCTCCTGTAGATTCTGGAGCATTAAGAGATGGACATTTTGTTGAGAAAACAGGCCCGCTCTCTGGTAGGGTAGGTTTTGAGTTTACACCAGCTCAAGCTCGACAAAATGAAATTCACAAACACCCACGCGATTTATTTTACGGAAAGTATCTACATGAGGGTGCATTCTGGAAGCCGGGAACAAGCGGATGGGGGCCGGGGTGGCTACACGCCGCGGTTAGAGATACAGAAAGTATTAGAAAGGAGTTACTCGGTAATATAGCATGATTTTAGAGAATCTTGAATCGTATTTACAATCGAGCTTACCAACTGTAGCAATACGTATGGATGCTCTTTCCCCTACTCCTGATACGCAGGTTGTTATTATGGGTATTGGTGGGAAGGCCACAATCAGGTCGTCAATGGTTGAGCAGGATTATAAAATCCTAGTAAGGTCAGCGACTTATACAACAGCATATTCTACGATGAACTCAGTTTATACGCTTCTTCAGGGAGCTGGAAACGTGCTGGCGACGCCCACACAAATAATAAAAGCAATAAGTACGCCTTATTACATCGGGCGGGACGAGAATCAAAGAGCTTTGTTTTCTTGTAATTTTATGGTTAGAAGTAATGGATTGTAAAGACCCCCGACCACAGACAGTTGCCAATGTGTAAATTCTGTGGTAAAATATATAAGTTAGAGATGATAAATGGCATCAAAACGAGAGACAATTCTTAGTGTGTTTGAAACAAGGATGAAAACCATTAATGGAACTGGTAGTTTTGTGCACAATTTAGGAAATAGAGTAGAAAGAATTGGAGAAGAGTTAGACCCCACAAAGTATACATTTACTGATTTTCCCAAGATGTATTATATGGTTGACACAATTGAATCAGAATATATGCTTGGTGGGTACATCCGAGAGCTTATGAGAGTTGATGCCTTCACAGCTTTTAACTCGAAGTTGACAAGTATGCAGACTAATGATTTTATTAGCGACGTGTATTTAGCTCTTGGAACGAATGTACAAGATTATAAGATGAATGGTAACGCGGAGTTTTTTATAGTTGCCGGAATACCAAAGGCGACGTGGGCAGAAGAAGAAAATCTTACTGTAGTTCATGTCGCTTTTAATTGTCAACATAGAAGGCTCGCAACAGAGAGATAATTTTTGGAGGAATAAACTATGGCTAATGAGAGATTTCTAAGCCACGCAATAGAGTCGACATTTGGTACTCTACCTACTACAGGCTGGCAGAGGTCTGGTGTTGTAACAAACTCAAGTGTCGCATTGAACAGAGATACTGTACCTTCTAATGCTATCAGTGGAAGCCGTGGTACTACAAACGTACGTCCCGGCAATGATAACATCACAGGTTCGGTAGCGTTGGAAATCGCGCTTCAAGGTCTTGAGTTCTGGTTATGGAATGCACTAGGTCATGCTTGGACAAATGGTGCATCCCCTGTTGATACAACAGGAACAGTTAGAGCGTCGGGCGCGGCAAAGGGAGCAACTACAATTCCGGTAACAGCGGCAGTTGTAGGAGCAGTAGCGGCAAATGATTTTGTACGTATTGGTACAATTGCATCGAGAGATACTTTTGTAAGGAAAGTAGTATCTGAGGTCACAACTGGTGGTTCGGAAACCATCACAGTAGATTTTCCAATTCCAAGGGCAGTTGTTGCCTCGGAAGCGGTATTTACAGTAGTTGCACCATATACAAACTACTTTAAAAGGTCAACACTGCCAACAAGTTTTAGTATCCAGCATCATTTTGAAGATATAACACAATTCTTCAAGTATAGTGGCTGTCGTATTAATAGCTTGGCGGTAGCTGTACCAAGGACAGGACTTGCAACGGCAACGGCTGATATTAGAGGTAAGACCTCTGTATCTGCTGGAACAGCGACAGGTACACCGACTGGTGGGGGAGAAATAACTCCCTATGTTTCGTTTGAAGCCGCGGTTGAAGAGGGTGGTTCTTCTTATGGAGACATGCTTGAATTCAACATGAACTTCAACAACGACCTTGATGACAATATTTATGTTCTTGGCTCAAGAGAAAGAGCGCAGTTGCCTGAGCAGAGAGGTTCTCTGACTGGTAATATTAGCGTTCTGTTTTCTAGTGGCGCACTTGCTACAAAATTTAGGGATGAGGTCGAGAGTTCTATTGAGCTTGCTTTTGCTAATGGAACATCGAGTCTTACACTCCTTTTACCAAGTGTTAAGTACACAGGAGGGAGCGGAGACCCCGGTTTCGAGAATGCGTTTGGCCCAGTATTGCTGAACAACTTGCCTTATCAGGCTTCTTATGATTCTGGCACAGAGGGCGGAACTGACATTCTTATTACGACTGTTAACAGTCAGTATATTTATGGGTAATTTTCACACGGAGAGTGAAACATGTCATTAGAGATTACAAACTTTATTCCAGATACCTACAAAGCGTGGGTTACTTGGGATGATGAAGCAAAATTTCACCTGCAATATGTAGGTGCGGAAGAGGTTGAAGCGGTTCTTTTGGAAAGGGCGCAAAGAGCGAATGTTCGTTCTCACAACACTACCCCAAAAGACCGTGCTCAACTTACGATTGACTACATTCTTGAAGGCATTCTTTTGGATTGGGAGGGGCTTACTATGAATGGACAGCCTTTTGAATTTACAAAAGACAATGCTAAGATGCTTTTAACTAAGTCTAAGGAGATTCGCGATTTTATACACGCTGAGGCTTCTAAGATTACCAACTTTAAGGAGTATGACGACCTAAAAAACTCCGAGAGTGGGGCGAAGCAAGACTAGACCCTAACAAGTCGTCTTGTGATACATGTTGGGAATTATATGATAAAACTGGCAATGAGGATATACTATCGTGTATCCTCAAATGTCAGAACCAACTTGCAAGCTTTTCCTCACTAAGCCAAAAAGCGTGGGAACTATTTAGACTTCTCAGAGCACACCGTCAATCCGGTTTTGGCATTTCTGCTATTCCCTATACAGAGATTGAGGCTATGTATCGTATGAAGGGTGTTCCATCTTATCTGCATAAATATTTGACTAAGCGAATCGAGATTCTTGATTCAATAGAGTTAAACTACTATGCTCAGAAGCATGGCAAGTCAACAGCCCCACAGAGTAATTTTTCTAAGGGCAACACGACTACACAAGTTTCGACTTTGATACCAACGAGGAAATAATTGAACGAGAAAGTTGTTGTTGATTTAATTGTTAGACTCGCCAAGGTTGACCCCGGTAATCTAACAAAATCCATTTCAGATATTAAATCACAGCTTGACCAGTTGATTACATTCAACACAGGACAGGTTCGTCAATCTCTAGTCGATTTACGACAAGAACTCGAACGTATTAGTCAGGTTCAATTCAATAATCAGCAGTTCAATGCAATTCGTCTTGGTGTTCAAGGCTACGAGAAAGCCGTTAATCAAGCTGTAACAGCAACAAATAGACTCGCCGCGGCACAAAAAGCTCTTACTCCTTTAACTCAAAATTCTGCGGCAATGACGAATGCTCTCAGAATACAGCAAATGTATGGAGAGTCATTAGAGAGACAAGCAGATACCCTGCGCCAGCTTTCGTCGGCTCAACAAATGTACGGAGCTGGGACTAAGAATGTTCAGGCAATTCAATCTGCAACAATTACAAACGTACAGCGAGGTACTCAAGCCCTAAGTGCATACGGGGCAGCCTTCAACAATAACGCTCAGGCAACTACAAATGCCGCGCGCGCACAAGAAGCTTTTATAAGTCCACTCGGCAAACAAGCTTCTCTTATGAAGTCTGTTACTCTGTCACAACAAATTTTTGGGGATGCTGTTGTCAAATCCGCAATTCAAACAGAGCAATCAGCCGGACGAACAGTACAGGCTTCGAAGCGTGTTCAGTCAGCTTTTGAGGGCGTTAGCCAATCCGGTAGAAAAACTGCTTCATTTCTACAAATTGTATTTAAGGCTTTCGAGGTAGCTCCTGCCTTTACATTAGCTTATGACGCAATTCGTCTTGTTCAATCTGCTATCTCTTTTCTCTTCAAAGAAATAACTTCTGGTATAGAGAAACTTAGTACTTTCAAACTACAGGTTGCTGAGATTGCAGGTATTCTAGCTGTTGCCGCGAATAGTACTGACCCTAAAGCTTTCTCAACCTTTATTGATTTTGCAGAAACTGCTAGAGTAAAGCTGGAGGTTCTTGGTGCTACTGCTCTAGCCACTGGTGCAGAAATTTTTAGAGGTTTTCAAGAAATTACCGAGCGTGGTGTTATTCTTGATACAACCGAGCAATTTAAAGACCTCATTAATGTAGTAAATGCTATTAGCCTTATCGCACAAGGTACAGGCAAGCCAATTCAGCAAATCTCTCAAGAGGTAAGGTTATTTCTTGAAGGTAATCTTCGCCCCGGAGCTGAGTTACTGCAAGTTCTTAAAGGTATAAATCCTCAGATTATCGAGCAAGTCCGCGCACTTGATACTATGCAAGAACGTTGGGCTCTTCTTACTAACACTCTTGAGCCCTTTAAGCAAGTTCAGGCAGAAATATCCAACACCCTGCAAGGGCAAATTAAATTAACTAGAACTATATTTGATGTTATTGAAAGAGGCGGTGCGACACAGACTTACGAGCGTTTAGTTGCTCTTGCCAAGAAATTTAATGACTACTTATTTGACGGAGTAGGATTTACAGAGAATGCGAATTCTATTGCAACACTCTTCGCTCAAACTCTTGAGGTCATTGTTAATCTTGGTAAAGCTTTATGGGATATTCTTTCAATAATTGGTGAGTGGTTAGGTGGTGTATGGGCAACCGGATGGGATGAAACCACAAACTCAATTCAGGATAGTGTGAATGGTGCAACACTTCTGTTTGATGTTCTAAATAGAATTCTACTTATTACAAGCGCAACTGCCAAAGCCGCACAAGCTATCTTTGTTGCCTTTCGACAAGTTGGACAAGGCACAATGGCTATTTGGTCTGATGAAGCCGCCAAGAATGCTGATGCACTTCATGCTGAGTTTAATCAACTATTAGTTGATATTGGCAATCTAACTGAAAAGGCACTTAACTTCTCTCAGATTTCTCTTGACACTAAGCCTGTTAAGATAAAGGTTGATGTTGAGGATGAAGAGCTTAGTCGTATCAAGGATAGAGTGGAAAAGCTTCTTCAAAGTAAGAAGAGTGATATTGACCTTACTCTGGCTCCGAAGTTTAGTGTCGATAATAAGTCCTTGAATAAGTTTTTTAATGATGTCAAAGATGAGTTAGTTTCTTCCAAGCTTCACACTATTCCTGTAGATATTCAACTTAAGAGGTCAAGTGCAACTACGTTTAGAAGAGAATTAGAGGAACTTACAACTCTAAATGGACAGGATTTTAAGACTGAGATTCAACCTGTTCTTAAACCCGGCTCAGCCACACTCTTTACAAATGAAATGCGTGGTATCTTTAAAAATATTGATGATTTGGAACCTCCATCAATTGATATTAATGTTTCAAAAGATGCAGTCAATGTTCTTGGCAAGGTTATTACAGACACAGAGAGCGCGGCTCTTGAACAAAATAATCTCTTAGACAAGCTCTCAGCTCTTGGCCCGGCCTTCTTGCAATTGGATGAAAGTGTGGATATTACGAAGTTGGGCTTTACTAATTTATCAAAAGAAGCTCTAAACTTTGAAGATGATTCTGTTCGTGCTCTTGGTAATGTACAGGTTGCTGTCGAGGATTTGTATGAGGCTATGCAAGCCCTACAGTTCTTTAAGATAAGTGATACAATCGAAATTAAGAATGAGAGATTAAAAGCACAACTTGATGCTATTAAGGGTATTGGTAGTCCAGAGCAAAGACGTAAGGTAAGCGAATTAACTGGTGAAATATTTGATAACAGGAAGGCTTTAGACGAAGAAGTACTAGCAGTCTTAGATAGCTCTCAAGCAATGGATACCAAACTTGTTGTTATAAATAAGTTATACGACAAGTATGGTGACAATGTTGACCTCCTTAAAGAAAATTCGGATATGGAGGATGCCTTAAGACAAGCACTTGACAAAGGTACATCTAGTGCGAACAAACAAAAGACTGCCGCGGAGTCTTTAATACAAACGTGGCAAAAATTGAGAGAAGCTTCGGCTAGTGAATTTGAAAGCCCCTTTTTAAAGATTCTCGATGACTTAAGAGATGTAAACAAGAAGATTGCTGATGCAGGGCCAGCGGCTATTGGCGTTGAAGCACTAATGAAGGCTTTTGAGAGCAATTCTATTCGAGAAGCTATTAAACCACTGTATGATTTTAACAAGGGATTAGAAGATTCTAATAGAATTGACCAAGTTAAGATACAACTTCTTCAAACAAAGGCTTCTCTTAGTGATGATGAAATAACTGCACTTGTTAATGAGCAAGAGCAACTCTATATCGCCAATCAGTTACGTATGGCAGCCAATGAGATTCTGGCAAAACAACCAGAGCTTCTTAAGAAGATTCTTGGTGCAATTGACGAATGGACGGAGAAGATTCACAATAACACACAAGAACAGCTTAACAATACCGCGGCTATGGAAGAAGCTGAAAAGTGGCATGGTAGAATTCATGGAGCTATTAATGAGACCAAGGATGCTCTTGAAGAATCGGAGAATGCTCTTAAAGCATTAGAGATTGCTCAGAAAAACAATCTGCCAATCACAGATGAAATTCTCACACAACTTGCAAAGTGGGTAGAGCTACTTGATAACCTCAAGCATGCCCAGTCCCCCGAAGATATACTGGCGGCACAAGAAGCCCTTGAAAGATATAGGGAGACACTCAGTAATACCTTCAAACTTGAAGAAGCTAAGAAGAATTTTGTAGACTTTACTAAAATTCTCGAAGACTTTGCAGAAGAAGCTGCTAAGAATATTCAAGACGCCTTCGCTGACTTCTTCTTCGCCGCATTTTCTGGAAAATTAGATTCCTTTGAAGATGTCTGGAAGTCTTTCCTTGACGCTTTATTAAAGATGCTGGCTAACTTTATTGCTCTTGCAATTGTGCAGTTACTGGGTCTTGAGAAAGTCTTTAAGTCTATTTTCAATGTACAGGGATTTGATTTAGGGAATGTGGTCGGGGGTCTTGATACTAGTACTTCGAGCTCTGTTAATGTAAATGATGCTATTAAGTTTGTCGACCAGAATTTCGGATGGGGAACCAGTGCCGCGGAAACTGGTACTCGTAGTGGTGTAACAGTAGTTGAAAATGGGCAGTCGACCTTCCACGAGGGTGCTACAATTGGCCCTGATGGTGAGCTTCAAGAACCGGGTGCTGGCGGTGGAGCAATGGCGGGGGTTAGCGCTGGACTCTTGGGAATTGGAATTGGCTCTGCGGTTGGCAGTATGATTAATGCCGACATGACTGGATTTCAGAAGGGCATCTCAATGGGTCTTGGCGCGGCGGGGGCTGTTGGTGGATTTTTTATCGGTGGCCCAATTGGCGCGGCGATTGGTGGATTTATAGGCTCACTCATTGTTCCAATTATCACTGCAATCTTCAAGAAGCCACCTCGTCTTGATATAGACTTTGACTCAGTTAAAACTGAAATGGGTAGGCGCGCGGCGCTTGTAAGTGAAATTCTTGACCCTGACTTCTTTAAGGATAGTATCGCACAAATCTCTGTCAAGCGTGGTGGAGTAGGGCTTGGTCGTGGTGGAGATGAAGGTATCAAGGATGCAATACAGAAGGTTCTAGCAGAGACAGTTAAGAAAGTTCGTGATATTATAAACAAACTTCCTTCCGATATGGCCGCACAATTAAATGCCGCACTTCTGCAAACTCCTGTTGATACTGAAACGGTTGTTGGCGGTGAGAGACTTCTTGAGTTCGATGCAAAGGGTAAAAAGATTGCAGAGAAGTTTGAAGCATTTATCAATGGTGAATTGCAAGCTAAGTTCCTGTTTGCAATAAGAGACTTCTTTAAGGATGCTTTTGTTGACCTTGGTGTCTTACCGGAGAAAGCACAAGAAGTTATTGACAAGGAACTGGAGAAGTTCAAAAATGCTGGGTCACGTGAAGCGAGGGCTAAGGTTGGTGAGGAATTACTTGAGCTCTTCAATGCTTATGTGGATGTATTTAATATTGCTGTTGGTAATGTCAATGACCCTATCAGTCAGAGTATTAATAAAATCAAGTCTCTGCAACAGGACTTAATGGGTTCCGCAGAAGGAACTTCTACTGCATTACAAAAGTTACAGGACTCAATAGTGGGAACTGGTAAGAGTGGTATTATTACACTTCCTGAATTACAAGAGTATGCAAAATCTATTCTTGAAACAGGTGAAGTTTCTCCAGAGACAGCAGAGAAATTAATGGAGCTTAGACAAGCTATCATTGATGTACAGTTAGCTGTTGCTCAGAGTATATCTAGTCTTGTAGCAATGATTGATGATTTGAATTCAAAAATTGTGGGCCTTGGTGGAACAGCGATTGATGTATCTGGCGCTCTGCAAATGAGCATAGATGAATTGATTGCTTTCTATGAGCAGGGTGGGTTGTCTCCCGCAGAGATGGAGCAAATACTGTCACAGATTGGGTCTTCGGTTGACCAATGGGTTAATGGACAGTTACAAGAGCAACAAGCCGCCGCTCAAGCCGCCGCAGAAGCTCAGAAGCGTAGAATACAAGGGCAGATTGACTCTCTAAATAAAGAGAAGAGCAAAATTGAAGAGGTTTATCAAGCTAGAATTGATGCACTTGAAAAAGAGCTAGACCTTGCTAAGTCTATCAATGAGTTCTTGAAGGGTATTGACCAGAATATTCTTGAGTTACTTACTGGTAATCAGAGTATTGAGGGTGTTCAGCAAAGACTTGCACGTATTAATGAAGCGGTTGAGAGTATGTTCGCAAGGGTTGCTGGTGCTTCTGGTGAAGAGAAATTAACTCTAGCAAAAGAGTTACAGGATTTAATAAATCAATCTCTTGATATAGCTGGTGAGGCATTCCAGAATCCTTCACTTGAGTTTAGAGACCAGTTTAGAAATACAATTCAACAACTGGAAGAGCTAAAAGCTCTTATAGGGCCAACACGTTCTATCGAGGAAATCTCCGCCTCTATTGAAGCAATTCAAAAAGAGATGGACTTGAAGCTCGGTCAAATCGACAAGAGGATAGACTCCCTGCAAAATACTCTTTCTTCCATAGGCAATCAGCAAATTAAGCTGACAGGGGAAGCCGCGGCTCAGGCTAGAGCCTATTATGAATGGATACGCCAAGAGGCTATAAAACTTCTTGACTTAAGATTGAAAGAGCTTCAAGAGATAGGTGTTAATACTGATAGTACATTGTCTGCTCAAGAGCAACTTTCTAAAGCGGGAAATGACCTCTTAACACAAATAAGAGATATTCTTGCTGGGCTCGCTGGGTTCTCAACTGGTGGATACATTGAGCCGGGTAGAGTTCAACTCGGAGTTCTGCACGGTGGTAAGAGTGGTGAGATAGTTGCTCCAGTAGAGAAACTCTCGAACTATATCAATGGTCAAATTCAACACACAACTGGACAAATGGGTGGAAGTGGGGAAGGAACGGTTATTGGCGGCATCGAGATTCATGTCCACGGAAATGTTGATTCACCTGAGAGAGTCAAAGAGCTTGGGTCAGAATTTTCTGAGCAATTTATAAGAGCAATGAATTATCTCTCGCGCAACAAGAAACACAGAAGGGAATGGAGATTAGGACAAGATGACAGGTAATATTATTCTTTTCAGAGACTTTCTCTTCTACAGCATCAATAGTGTTAGTTCAGAACAGAGTACTTTTCCTTCTACTAATCTGTTGATACCTGAAAAGCAGAGAAGGTATTGGAAAACTAATGACACAACAGATGCGTTTGTTATAATTGACTTGGGTAGTGCTCAACAGGTTACAGGAATAGCACTTCTAAATGTAAACTATAATACTTACAAAATACAGGGTGATACTACTGCATCCTTTGCTTCGCCCGCGGTAGACTCAGGAACTATTACTACTGCTATTGACCCACAGAGAAAGAGGTATTACTCCTTTACAGAGCCACAGGGTTATTCACCCGCGTTTAACTACCGATATTTGAGGCTGTTTATTCCTACTCAAGCAACAACAGATGGAGATACCGTGTTTAAGACGGGGGGATTGGTGCTTAAAACGGGTACTACAAAAGTGACAATTAACCCCGACTATGGTATGGGCATAACAATGCACGAACCAAACGACAAGACAGAAATGAGGAGCGGTGCAACAGAGGTTAGAGGTATTAATACAAGGTTTGCAACATGGCAGTGCTCTTTCACACATGACAGTCGTACCGAGGCACAAATTGACGAAGTGGGAAATTTGTTGTATTCTATAGATGAGAGTGAGTCATTGATATTTTGTGACAATGGCAACTTCTTATCCAAAACTGCAATAACTCCCTATGTTTATATACTAAGAAGGGTAGGTGATGCCTCTGGCTCTTACTCTCAATATCCTATATTCACAACAAGTGTTACATTAAAGGAGCAAATATAATGAAACGAATATCGAATTCAATAGGTAATTTATCTATAAAAACTATTAAGAAAAGTGAGTCACCGAGCTGGGTAGCTGTAGTTGTTATGGCAGTTTCTGGACTAATTGGCTTTTGGTTACTCTACGGAGGTTTTTAAATATGAGTTTTACAAAAGAGATTCTTGAACTTGAACGCAGAATGTCTGGCCCTCGGCTAGAGCTCTTTCAAGAAGCTTTTGACGTTCTTCACGATTCGAAGAATCAGGATAGCGACATACAGTGGAGGATTTCTAATCTCCCATATCTTGTAAGGGGCTTTAATCGTGTTAATATGGAAAGCCCAAACAACTATAACCTTCCGCAGGGCACATTGTATGCAAAGGTTATTAGTTCAGGTCTTGAGCAACGCTTGGGGCTAATCTCAGTTAACAAGGTAACACAGGTTGGTGTAGCCTATATAGTTGATGCTATGCAGGGCTCTGCAACAATAACAAACTTGAAATATCATGGTTCTGGAACAAGTAATACCGCGGAATCAAATGGTGATACTACACTTGGTACAGAGGTTGGTAGCCGTAGTACGGGAACGACCACAGAGGGAGCTAGTGCGAATGTGTACCGCTCAGTAGCAACACTTAGCTATGGTAGCTCATATACGATTGTAGAGCATGGACTATTCTCAGCGGTATCTTCTGGTACACTATTTGACAGAAGCGTGTTTGCTGGAATAAGTGCTGGTACAACAGTCAGTATCGAATTTACCTATGACTGGACACTCAACTACGAGGCTTAATATGAAGAGTTATCTAAATTCAGTACTCCTGTATTTGATGATATTTTTTGTTGTCTGTACAGGAGTAAATATTTACAACAATACTCACCCCAACTATGGAAGTGCTTTTGCTGACGTAGCTGGTGTACCTAGAACATCAGCAGACTTAGCAGACATGCTCTCAGATGAAACAGGAACGGGAGCAGCAGTTTTTGGTACAAGCCCTACGTTTACAACAAATGCCAAGAGCCCTTTGTGGAAGTCAACTGACTCCGATACCGCGGATAACTCGGCAGGTATAGCACTTGGTAATGCTGATACTCTTTGTTGGGAGGCAAGCCCAGCTGGTACAGATGTGTGTGTTTCTGTTGATACAAGTGAGAATGTTAATATTACTGGCGGTGGTTTTGACGCGGCTGATATTCTGACAGGTACATTACCTGATGCGAGACTCTCAGCCGTTGTGTCACTTTTAGGGCAGAGCATCTCTTTTATCTCTCCAGCAGAAATAGTCGACGAATGCGCCGCACTACAATCTGTTCGTAGAAACTCAGGAGATACAGCTTGGGAGTGTTATACACCCGCCTCTACGCCAGTATCCGCGGCAAATGGTGGAACCGGAATTGATACAAGTGGCTCTACGGGCTATCCTTCTATTAGTGCTGGTACATGGAGTGTAGGTGGAATTGCACAGTCCTGTGAATTAATTGATGAAGGCCCACAATCTTCCGATGAAGTAGAATTTTGTGAGAAACCAGTCGCTATTACAGCAACGGCCATAAGATGTGAATGCTATGGAACTTGTACCACACCACCCTCAATTAAGCTTTGTAAGGGTGAGGACTTAGGTAATGATACATGTACTACTAATTTGCTGAGTTCAACAGAATCAACAACACTATCTTGTACTGCATCTGGTGGTTCGGATACATCCCTAAATTCAACAGCACTAACTGCTAATCAGGGAGTTACTCTTCAAATAACCAATTCACCGTCGTCAGATTCAGATAGGGTTCGTGTTGTTCTAGAGTATACACAACCGTAGGAGTTACAATGAAGAAATTACTTTTAACAGTAGCACTACTTTTATTTATAGGTAGTTCAACGGCTTTTGGTTTTGGGCGCAAGACAGTTGATAACTGCACTTTTACAGTAACATCTACTATTAATTTAACGTCGTCAAACACCGCCTGTGAAACTCCCGGAGGAAGCACATCTTGGACATTAGTAGATAATTCTTGTGGAATAAATCTACAGGCTAACGCAAGTGACTATGCCGAAACATCCGGGCCAGCGGCTGACTGCAATGAAATCCGACATGCTCCCGTTGATGCTATGGCGGGTGACAAAGTTAAAGGTGTTGATATAACCGCAACGCTCACAGACGGTGGAACGCTCTCTTCAACAGATACATATTGTATATGGGCAGGAACCTCAGCGGCCAATAACTATACGGTTTGTGCGAGAGATGATAATAGCTTGAGTTTTCGAGTCTACAAAGAGGAAGGTGGAGTTTCAACCTCTCTTGGAACCTTTGGAGCACAAGCTTCTGGTGAAAGTAGTGTTATTACACTAAGAGCTTCCGCGGATGCAACTGGCACTGGCATTACTGCATACGATAATGGCACTAATAGTTTTACTAATGCAGGTGGAGATATATCGCCCGCTTCGGTTGGTATAGGATGCGGTGGTATACAAGTTAGTACAGATGATTGTCCGGGCGCGGGTGCGGCTAGATGGGATAATTTCTCGGCAGTAATTTTTACAGGTAAGTGGTGGAAGATTACCGATATAATTCCTTGGGTAACTAAAGATGCCTATGCACAAGATGCTGTCAGAGAAGGACGTTGGTATATTTCGCCAGTCATAACAGTAGATAATACTCGAATGCCGAAATTGGCAACTATCAATGACCCCGGCGCTCCACTTCTTTTAGATAATGATGGGAATGCCACAATTCCACAACAATGTCTTTACTCAGCCGCTATTGGTAGTAAAGACGTACCGAATGAATGGTCTTTAGTATATGCCCTCTGCTATGACTACTCTGCAATTGAAGCTGACCCTGAGATAAAACTATTAGTTGATGAAAAGGCGCATTCGCTACAAACAAAGCTCACTGATATGCCTTCAAAAGAACGTACAGAGTTTAACAATATAGCAACTAAGAAGGCTAAGAAGGCTATTCCACTCTCAGAAGAAAACTCTGTTAACTCTTGGTTGAATGAAATAGGTAAGGAAGTTAATCCTAAGTTTAATACAAGAAGCACTTATACAAACCGATAAGGAGGAAAAGCAATGCCGTCACCAAACGTGCAGGGTAGCGGAACACCGACACTTGTAATTGACACACCAAATACTGTCTATACAACTTCGAGCACCAATAATTACTCTGCCGCAGTAAACTTAGTTAATATGCAAAGTGGAGATACAATTGTTATTCGTATTAAGAAGAAAGTTGTATCTGGTGGTTCCTTTGCTCTTATTGATGAATATACAAAATCTGGCGTACAAGCTCGACCAGTCTTTGAAATACCCTTTATACCCTGTCCATATGGATTTGAACTCGTATTAGAGCAAACAGATGGAACAGGTAGGGTGGTTGAGTGGAATGTCGTGACACCAACTTAAGGAGTTAACCTGTGAGCATTGGTGGCAATTTATGGTGGCAGAATAACAGTATTTTGTTGTTGCAAAGCTCTACTACAGCTCAGTCTGTAGGGGGCGGGGCAAGTACAAACTCTGGTGTTGTCTCAAGTGAGGTTCTTACAAAAGAATCTCAAGCTGTGGGAGGTTATGCTTCGGACTCCGATGGCGACCTTGATGCAAACCTTATTGCTACTAATCAACAATCTGTCTCTGGTTCTAGCGATACCTCCGGTGAAGTTTCTGCTTCAACAATTGGTACACAGCCTCAAGCTGTCTCTGGTTCTAGTGCAACATCCGGTTTATTAACTCCAGTAAGCGTTCTGCTCAGAACAGTGACAGGTGTTTCAAGTTCATCTGGTGTAGTAAGTTCAATACTAACTGGTGTCACAGCTTATTTAAGAAAGATACATGTCGCAACTCTGGTGAAGTTCTTTAATGACTAAATATTATTCTGACTTGGATATTGAATATGATGGTAATTTTTACGAAGACCGTCTTGTAGACTTTCCTTCGATTAATAGAACTACGCCTGAATTTCTGGCAGGAGTTGCGCCAGCAGTTACAACCTCTATTAATCTCTCAAATATAGACAAGTCACTAACCGTACTTCGCGCCAATCAGCAGTTTCGTGGAAAGAGAGTTGAGATTAGTGAACTATATGCTCTTGATGGAAACATTGAAAATACTGACCCAAGTAATTTGCATATCTACAGAACTTATGTAGGCATTGTTGACAACTCTTCTGTTGGAATAAATACAGCCACACTAAATGCCACAACACAAGGTCTTGATGTTCTTGATATACCTTTTCCTATTAGGCGCGTTACCACAGACCTGTTTCCTAATGCTCTCGACCTAGATGTTCCTGTACCATTTATTATAGGTACTGGTAGAGAAATTCCACTCCCACTAGTTTATGTTAATGAAACACCGAGCTCTATTGAGTTCAAGTATCTTGTTGGACATGGTAGTCTTAGTGTTACAAATGTTTATCGCGATAAGAGACTCATCACAGCATACAGTGGTACAGCACAAAGTGGTTCAACCTCCACAACCCTAAAGCTTTCTGCTAGTGATACTAAGAGTGATGATTTCTATAATGAGGCATACGTTGAAATAGTATCTGGTACTGGGGCGGGGCAGGTGCGGAAAATCACGGACTATGTAAAGTCCTCTAAAGTAGCTACGGTAACACCTTCGTGGACTACGACGCCCAACAATACATCAGTTTATAAGATTCGGGAATGGGGGCCGTTTACTGAAACGGTTGATGGGCAAGTCCACACCTTTATAAAATTTGCGATTACACAGCGAGATGATAGTAATTCTATCTATCAGATGGATAGAATGTATGCGGATGTAGCGGGGTTACAAACAGAAAGACATCCTGCAAGAGCGGTCAACACTATCCTATCTCTGGTGGGCGAGACAGTTGACACGGTTTCTCTGTCACTCGCTGTATCGCTTATTGATGCAATTGGTGGGCTGTATGTTGATGGAGCGGTGTTTGAGGATTCAACGGTTGGAGAGGTTCTTGATAAGATATGTTTGATAGGACGACTATTCCCATTTCTAGCCTCTGATGGAGAGTATGAACTAGAGGTTGTACGTGCAAAGGATGTTTTATCTGGCTCATTTGATGATGAAGATAACATTGCAGACCTGACATTTCCCTCTGAAACAAGCCTCTTTGACATGTGGAAGGAAGTAAGTGTTTCCTATAGGCGGTTATGCGCGACGGGCAGTATGCAGTTGACCTCAGCCGCACGAGCTGTTGACAGTACTGGAAAAATTAGTCAGGTTATTGAAAATGAGTTTATTGATGATAAGACAACCGCGGATAAGGTCACAGACTTCCTTGCAAAAGTTAAAGTTGCACAAGATAAGCCCTTTCAGGTAAGTGTTGGGAACGAAGGAAGGGGAGTAGACTTGTTTAGTACAATAAAACTACACATCCCCAATTATGAGGTCTATGAGGAACTACATACAGTTACGGGTATTCAGGTAGATGCTGGAGTATACACATTTACAGTTGTTCCTATACTGACTTCGCTTGCAGATTACGATGGTATGACTTTACCGTCTGACCCTGTAACAGATAGCCTAGCTGACTACAGATTCACACCTCCCGACCCTGTAACAGGCTTTGCAGTAGTATGGTCAGTAACCTCCCTGAATGTCAGTGCAAAGGCAACACTATCTTGGACAAATCCTACAAGTAACTTTAGTTATGTTATTTTGGAATATAAGAGAACAGTGGATTCATTATACACAGCCGCCTATGAGGGAAATGGAACGTCCTTTGCCATAGCTGGATTAACTCCCGGCACATCATATGATTTCAGAATTACAACTTATAATATCTTTGACCTTGACGGTGGGGTCGTTTCAATTACTAGCTCTCTTGCTCCGGGAGATACCACTGCTCCTGCTGTTCCAACAGGGCTTAACTCCGACGTAAAATTTGGACAGGCTACATGGAAATGGACAAAAGTTTCAGATAGTGATTTATTCGGGTATGACTATGATATACGTACAGCTTCTGGTGGTGGTGGGACTCTTCTGCATACTGGATTCTCAACTGACCCACAAGTTACTTGGACACTATTGACCTCCGCTGGAACAGTGCCAAGCCTGACAACTGTAGTCTCAAACTATCTGCGTGTCAGGTCAAAAGACTTTGCGGGTAATCTTAGTGCTTACACAACCGCTGTTATTGCAACTAGTAACTCTATTGACACAGGAGACATTGATGATGGTGCAGTAGATGAAAACAAGAGAATTGTGGTCTATACTCATACAGAAACAGGAACCATGCTTCCGCTTGCCCCACAACAGGGCTCACACTCATTTCGTTCTTTTACACACGGTTTAGGAAAGATACCACTTACTAGCCTACATCTAACATTAGACTCCTATCCCGCGGGACTAATAAGAGATGTTTACTTATCTTATGCCACCACGACAGATATAGGTATAGTAGTACGGCTGTTTAATGGTAGTTCGTCCAGCTTCTTCCCGTCAGGAATTGACTGGACTTTAATAATAAAATACTGGTAGGTATATATGAAAGAGAAGGAATTTAATTTAAGAAATAGTAAACGAGATATTTGGTGTGTACGAGATTCTAAAGGGAATATTATTTGTACAAGCGAAGTACCAAAGGGTAGAGTTACGCCCGAGCAAATTTTAGCAAATCTTCAAGAGGCATATCCAGATGAAGATTTAGAAGTTTTTAATATCAGTGCAGAAGAGCACGATGAACATGAGAATAAAATAGCAGAAACGAAGGGAAAACGTGTTCACCATGCTGATATAGTGAAGCGTGTTCCAGAGGTAGTTGCCGAAAGAAAGAAGGGAAAGATTGCTCGTAAGGTGGTTGACAAGGGATAATGTCTAGTTATCAACTTGACTTGAGAAGTTATCATAGTTCAGTTATACTATTGGTAATTAACCTAAAGCGGAGGTTGAGTTAACTTGACAACTCTATCTAATAGAGGTAGCGAGATAATCCGAGATTACTTGCGTACCTATCCTAATATTAATCACACAGCATTGGCTAGAACAATCTGCACCCATCATCCGGGGCTTTATCGAAATGAAGAAAGTGTCAGGAGAATGGTTAGAAAGATTGTAAAAGAGCCTGAATTTTTAAATAAGCCCGAAGGTAGAACACCTTTTAATTTTCCAGAAGCAGTAACTGAAAATCAAGCTTCTACTTTCTTTTTTCCAAAAAAGGACAATAGGAAGATTCTAACAATTGCAGACCCGCACCTTCCTTACTACAGTCGTCCCTCATTTGAGCTCGCAGTTGACTTGGGGCTCAAGAGGGGTATTACAACTATACTGTGTCTTGGAGACTTTTTTGATTTCCCAACACTAAGTCGATTCTTGCGAAATCCTGCAATAGGAGATTTGCCAGAAGAACTTGAGATGGGTAAGGAAGTATGGACACAAATAAGAAAAATCTATGGTGACGAAGTTGAGATTTTCTGGTTGTATGGAAACCACGATTATCACTTTGAGAGATATTTGTGGACTGATGCACCTAGATTGTTTGGTATAGAAGACTTTGAATTGAGGTCAATACTTGATTTAGACGACCTTAATATTCAAACAATACCTGACAAGTGGGATATTCGCGTTACTGATAATCTATCAGCTCTTCATGGACACCAAATTACGTTCGGAACAGCGATTAATCCAGCATATGCTCTTTATAGGAAGTTTAAGGATAACGCGATTATGGGACATGTTCATAAGAGTTCGCACTATTCAACAAGGACAGGTACAGGAAGTACCATTTCTACTTGGACAGTAGCCTCGTTATCGCTTTTAAGACCGGAATTTATGCCAGTGAATGAATGGCAAAATGGATGTATGTATATTGAAACAGAGGGGGAGGAATTTCAAGTTGAAAACTTTCAATTCATTAAGAATAAAGTTTACCACGCATAACCACCTGCCCCGCCCCTTGACAAGTAGGAGGATAACATGGGAGCTTTTACAATTGAAGAATTGCTAAGAACAGGACTAGAGCACGGAATTATAGATTGGAAGATACGCGCTAGAAAAGCTAAGAGTGGTCGTATTATATGCTATATACACGCTGATGGTTTTGATAGTGAGACAAAAGATTTTTATGTAAATGGAAATGATTTAGAAATTCTTGGAAAGATTATTCCTGAGTGAGGAAAATATGGATGAACTAAAACCGTGTCCTTTCTGTGGAGGAAAGGCTCAATTGGAAAATGATACAGGTTGGAATGATGAAGGTTACTGGGAATGGATTGAATGCTGTAGTTGTGGTGCTTGTGCAGATAACAAGGAAAAATGGAATAAAAGAAGTGAACACGAGAGGGGATAAAAGTCGTTAATTCGACTCGTGTTTACACTCAACTCCGCTAAATAGAGGGCAAGAACAATCGTTCAAGCCCTCTTCTTTTTTAACCACTCTTTAATATCAAATGGAAAATATAATAGGTTTCGTGTTCTCCAAAGAGAACTTTTCTGGTAGGCCCAGCCCCAGTAACATTTTGGATTGTTTCAAGAGCTGTTTGCACTGTATCTTGGTAATCGGGTCGTGTATCACGTTGTGAATCGTAGACTTGAAGTGTAATTTGACGGCAGGGTGGAAGCTCTGCACAGCGTTCAATACTTATATCAAACATTAAATCATCTGGCATCACTGCTTCTATGACGGATTTAACAGTATCATAATTGAGTGCGCCAGCTGGTAGAATTGGCTTCTTGTATCCCCACCGCATCTAATACGTACCCCCGTACAGGTTGTATGATAACTCTTTGTAGTCCACTTGGCCCCACACGAAATACTTCTCCTGTATTCATATTACGCACAAATTCGAATACAGGACGAGGACGAATTCTATGTTTTTTGGTCGGGGGTCTTGGGTCTCTGTATCCCCACATGTTAAGCCTCCGCTATCATAAGCGAGCTGTCTAGACTATTTGATATAGTAACGGTTACTTGCTCTGGTGTATAGTCTACATAGAAAACTTCTCTTTCTTGTTCTTCTAAAAGTTCTTGAAATCTTCTGTAAAAGAATCCTTCAAGTACACTATTAACAACTTTTGAGTTAGCAGTCTTTGGTTGTTTGTATCCAAAATTACTCATGGTGAGCATAGCCCCCTTATTACATAAATAGCATCTTCGATATTGTCAACAATATATCCAGCATGTTCATTCAGCATCGAATGTTGGTGAATATTAGTTGCCTCCATTGCGACTACAATGGGTTTTCTATATGAATGTGCGTAGCCTATTTCAAGAACTGAACCAATTGATACTTTTGTTGCGCCGAGAAAGTTTGCAAAGAGGACATCACACCTCTCCACATCATAATGGTCTCGTGTTTCAATACCCTTTGGGGTGGAAAGAATAAACTCATAGTGGTCTTTTACTATAGCTTCATTTGAAAGATAATCTTTCATCCTCATTGGGGAGACCCCCTGAATTAAGCTATATTTTCCCTCATATTTTTGAAATTCCTTGCACACGTACTCGCGCCAGCTTGTACATCCATCGTAACTTAGACCTGTAATAGGCCCAGCCAAGTAAACTAAATACTGCCTCATATTTCAGCTCCTATAACTGCGATAATAATTTTAGCTTGACGATTGAGAGCTTCAAGAGTCTTATCATTCTGAATAACGAAGTCCCAATCATCATCCGCATCTAGCGCAGTCTCACTCTCATGAGTAATTCCAATCAGGCCGGGGCGATTAACACGAATCAGCATTCCGTCAAGTTTACGTATTGCTTCCTTCTCATTAGGAAATCTAACATCGGGAATTATCCAATTCATGTGTGGTTTGTAGTCTGCAAAGAGTGCCTTCACCCACGTATCCGCGTCAAAGTTATCCCTAACAGCATTAGTCCCAAATTTGATTAGAAACTCTCTTGCTGTCATATTCCAGTCTTTAAGAAAAGTTTGTTTTCCTTCCTGTGTCTCAAATGTGTCCATAGCGACACCCGAAAGATAGCTCGCTATATATTTCAACTTATATGCAAACCTCTTTATTTCGAAAGGAACCTGCGTATTTGCAACCATCATCTCAGCAAGGGTATCCTTTCCTGATTCTAGTTTACCAGATATTCCAATTATCATACGACCGATACCTCTTCTGTTTCTCCCTTGTAGTCAAGGTCATAGACCGTCACAGACCGCAGTATAGTGCTGTTTCTATTCCCCTGTGTATCAATTGTCCACATACAGACTTCTACACTCCCATCAGGATTGTTCTTAATGGTTGTCTTTGGATTGAGTTTCTTTGTGTATAAATCAATCAAAGAGAAATTCCCCAACTTTATATTTAGGGAAGCCCATTCAAGAATCCTGTTAGAAGCAGAGTTTATTTGGTCAGTGATACTATTCTTATCAGTAGAGGACGGCGTGTCCGCCCCTTCTGTTTTCAGTGCTAACATCAATTCCTCGAATTTTGTCATTGTTATTTCTCCATTTATAATAAAATATTAAAAATATAAAAACTATGTTTGTAAGACATATTACTATACCACCCAAAAAACTAAGAGTTGCTCCAACAGCCGGATAGAAATATAAATTCCAAAATCCCCATGCTGTGAAAAAGCCAATAGTTGCTGGATTATATCCCTTGAGTTCTTTATCACGGATTAGTGTTCTAATACTCAAAAAGACAAAAAACCCCCCAAGAATCTCAAAGAGACCGTTTACTGTATCTGCAATGTTCATAATTTTATTGTGGGTGTTTGCCGAAGTTATCTAGTAATTCAAGCTCTCGCATATTCTTCATGCGGTCAATAAGCTTCTGATTTTCTTCAAAGAGCATATCTTCAAAGTTATAAATAATACTTGACAAATATGTATTTACTGCTGTAATAAAACCAAATTCATCACGCTCAGACATAAGCGAAACTATATTCTGTAAGTCTGACAACATCTTTTCAAAGTACTCACGTCGCTCAACGGGAATATAAATATCATCTAGCCTACGATATATTGTTGCATAGTTCTCAGTAAAAACATCAAGTGCTAAAGCCGTTTTGTCTTGCATAAGGTGAAAACTCCAGTTGTTTAATAAGTTGATTTATTTCCCCTATTCCTTCCTGTTGTCTGTTGCAGAATATTGTACCCAGCATATAGGCAATTGTCACCATAACAAATTTGTCTCGCTTGATTTTTGCGGCATTGACAACCGGAGCAAGTAGTGATGAAACCTGATTGAGATTCCAGCAATCTGAACAAGTACAGTCATTTTTAGCTAGTATCTCATAGATACCATCTACCAACTCATTTATATCCTCAAAACTACTCATTTACTTGAGCCTCCTTGCTAATCCATGTTAGCAACCTCGCTGTTCCCTGCATATAATCCTTAACCTTGTTTGTCTTACGAAGAGTAATAATTATTGCTTCCAGCTCTTCAAGGTCAATATCATGAAAGTTTGTTTCTAGTAATTCTGCAAAATTGGCCGTTCCACGACTACGTATCTGATACGCAATTCGCTCAAGAAACGCGGCCCTCTTATTTGTACCTGACCCAGCGAAAGCGCGCTTAACCAAAGGTTCAACTTCATCGAGCCACTTTATTGCCTGTTCAATGTGACGCTTCTCAATTATCTTAGTATTATCCTCAGAGACAGATAAAATCATGGCTAACTTCTGTATGTGCGTATGCTTACGCTCTACAAAGCCTTCCATAAAATCACTTCTTAGCATTGAGGTGTGCATTTCAAACCAATCACTATACAAATCCATTGCCTTTTGTGTTAGAGAAAAATCTCCACGCATTGCGGCAATCTCTTTCATATCGTGATTGAGTGAATCCCGTAAAGATAATTCATAGTTACTAAGCGTGTACCAAACTGGTGCTTTTCTCGGTGTATCTGCGTACACAAAAATTGTTCTGCTCACAAAGCCACCTTCAATAGCAGACTGAGGAAGGAGTTCAATTAATCTCTTCTGTGTTGTTGCACTAATAAGATTCAAGCATGGCTCAGTAATCTTTCTGTCTCCCCTTGTCACTGTTGAGTGTGTCCATGTTTTTGTGGGGGTATCATAAATATCAGTTAGAAACTCTAGCATATTAATTTGGTCAGACGCGAGGACTGAGCTAAACTCATTTATATAAGCTGTCAGTGCTGACTGTTCAATACCCGAAATTAATCCATCCGAAGTCAATGTGCCTCTTTCATCTGGAACAATATGATACGATTCCTCTAATTTATGAATTAACGCCTCTCTTGTAGAAGATTGTGATGTAAAAGATACATTGTCCAGCTTCTCAAGAAAGGCACTACCAATTGCACACGCAGTGGACTTACCACAAGCGGGAGGGCCAACAAGAATTATATAATGATTTGGAAAGACATTATAGAATCCTGTTTTAATACCCACACGACGTTGCAATGCTCCTGCAATAGCAGAGACTGCAACCCACTTGTGATAAATGTCCGGCGGTCGAGAATTTTTGGTGTACTCTAGATAGGTTTCAATCCAACTACCCTTGCATTCTCGCATTCTCTCTCCATTACTCGCATTTCGAATCTTCGCAATATGTACATGTGATGCAACCACCCTCACGCCTTGCGTAACAGTGTTGTGGTTGTTTACAGAAGTCGGGTACATCCAAATAAGAATGTTCGAGAACCTCATAAGCTTCCTGAACATCCTCACTTCTGACCTTCATGTAGTTTTCTCGGAGAACCTTCGAAACAGCATCAGGAACAGACTTGACGAGTGTGCCATTTGAAAAAATGGGTCTATTGCCACCTATATCTTCAAGTTGATTTATTACATCAATAATTGGTGTTTCTCTGCGAAGTGCAAGAGAAATCATACGACCCAAAGCCTCAGCATCCGCGGTAGTGGAAAGTCCACTCTTGCCGATGTGTATGAATACTTCTACGGGTCGTCCATTAAATTCATTAACAGTAAGATACATATTGCCATGACCAGTTAGAACCTTGTAGGTTTTTCCTTCAAGAACTCTCGGTCGGTCATTGATAATAGTATCATTTAAAACTGCAATTTCTGGTTTTTCGGTTATCAAAATCCCCTCTCGTGAACCTTCACGATAGACAGTAATTCCCTTTAGACCATGCTTCCATGCAGACATATAGATTTTTTCTACCTCTTCCACAGTTATATCTTCCGGTAAATTTACAGTTGAAGATATAGCAGAATCCACATGCTTCTGAATAACTGCTTGCATCCGAACCCTGAATTCTGGTTTAATATTATGTGCAGTTACAAAAGTATCAGGTAGCTGTGCTCCCGGATTTAATTTAAGATATTCTTGGCAGAGTGGGTGGTCAACTTCATAAGTCTCTTTTGAGAGAGTCTCTGACCTACGAGTATATTTCAATGCAAAAATAGGCTCAATACCACTCGACGTTCCGGCTAAAATACTCCCACTCCCAACTGGCGGAACAGTCATAAGAACGACATTCCTTAGACCAATTGTCTCTATCCTCTTCTTAAGAAGGTCAGGAAGTGTTTGTATGAAAGGCATACTAAGATGTTTCTCAACATCAAAGGCTGGAAACGAACCCTTCTCGAATGCGAGCTGGTTCGATGCACCATAAGTAGCATCTTTTAAGTCGCTGAAAATACAATCCACAGCCTCAAGAGCATCCTCACTGTCATACTTTATGCCAAGCATGACAAGAGCATCACCGAGTCCTGTAACTCCTACTCCTACGCGTCTGGATTTACTAGCCGCCTGTTCTTGTGTCGACAGAGCGTGTTTCTGCATATTGTACGTTTGTACGTTGTCAAGAAACCTTGTAGCAATAAAAGCAACCTGCTTAAAGCTCTCAAAATCAAATTTTGCCTCGGCAGTAAAAGGGTCTTTCACAAACTTCGTAAGATTAATACTACCAAGACAACAATTGTTGTAAGCATCAAGAGGTATCTCAGCACAGGGATTAACACAATTTATCCCCATTCCATTATATTCTGACGGGGAGTATTGTTTAGTTGTATCCCAAAATAGAACACCGGGTTCTGCGCTCTTGTGTGCAGACTCAATAATCTTACGCCACAACTCTCTAGCACGAACCGTCTTTATATACTTGCCATTAAAACTCAGCTCATACTCACGGTCATACTCTACCGCTTGCATGAATTTATCATCAACCTTAATTGAAATATTGGCATGACGAACACTTGTACGTGTTTCATCATTTTTGATTGAAATAAAATCCTCAATGTCGGGATGCGAAACATCAATGGTTATCATCAATGCACCGCGTCTACCCGCCTGTCCAATAGTCCCTGTTACTTTCGAGAACAAATCCATAAACGAAACTGCTCCCGTTGAGGTAATGGCACAGTTATTAACTGGCGCACCTTTTGGCCTTAAGCCAGATATATCTACTCCAACACCACCACCGTATGAATATGTTTTCGCCGCTTCATAACACCAATCAAAAATTCCTTCTAGTGAATCCTCCGTGATTGGTATATGATAACAATTTAAAAGTGTTGCATTCCTTGGTTGTCCCGCCCCAAACATAATTCTACCACCCGGAACAAATATAAAGTCCTTAAGAATTGAATAAAAGGCTCTTTCCCAATTATCCTTACTCTTATTTTCCTCAACAGATGCAATTTCACTTGCTACCCTTTTCCACATTTGGTCAGGGTGATTTTCTACAACGTTATTATCAATATCCCGCAGAGCATATTTTTCTAAAAAAGTTCTAGCTCTAAGTTCATCTCCTTCAAAAGCATCAAGTGTGACTTGGGGTATCTCCATGTAATTCTCCAATACGTGTTTCTCATTTAATTTCTCCTTTAATCAAGTAATTTAAACTTACGAGACCAGTCTTTTTCACTTATTGTAACAACCGCATAGATTACTTTGTTATCCATAAGCTGTTGATAAGTATAGTCGTACTCACCCGGTATCCACCTAAACTTTATTGTAGGTGTCTTAACATCTTTAAACTCAACGCGTAGCTTTGTAGCTGGAAGAGTTGAGATTTGATAGTGCCCTTCGTTAGTTTTCCATAGAAATTTAACAATAGGTTCTGAATCTACACTTCCCCCACCAGCAAACATAAAGTATACACCATCACCATGTATATCTGTACCTTCTGATAATCGGTATAAGTCGTGTTCTCCCGCAAGTAGTCTCCCGGCCTTCGATTCCATAGATGAAACTAGGTCTACATCACAAAGTTTTGCTTTACCCTTCTTTATATCCTCTGATGTTAGCCCCAACCACCTAGCTCCCCGAATAGTAAGACAATCATTCTTACCCGCTCTCGCAACACCCGAAAATCCAAAAAGTAGAACAACCAAAACTATAAATACTATTGTTTCCATTCTCACCTTACTTCTCCTTTTGTACTATGGCGTATTTTATTTCTCTTCATATCAAGTACAACACCGACAATTCTATTTATAAGTCTTTCGTCATACTTCATATTAATATATCCTACAGAGTTCTGTAACAAGTTCTTTAGAACAACATCTACCGCCATCGCTTCTTTTTCGGTTTGTTGTACTCTGCCAATATTACTATATGGTACATTACGCTCAATAAATATATTACAATTATTGTATCTCGCAAAGCGCTCAAAAACTAAATCTCTAAAAGGCCCGGTATTGTCCTTCTCATTTGCGTAGACAAGACTTAAAAGTAAGGGAGAATCAGTAATAGCAAACTCAACCTTCTTATTAACACGCCAGACTCTGTTGTGTTGTTTAGCAAAAATATAGAGCTGGTCATTAAGAATAGCCTCATGTTCTGCCCAAATCTTATCCTTTGCATACTCAGTTATAAGCTCACACTCATAACCTTGCTTCTTTAACTCTGCAAAAACAGCCGCGGCAACTGTGCTCTTTCCTACGCCCGGCCCACCAAAAAGATTAATAAACCATGTCTCCATCTTATTCCTCTTTATGCCTCCGACCTGCCCACCAATCAAACATGTCAAGTCTTAATTTTGCCATTCTTCCATCTTGATGTAAGAACACAATTCCTTCTGGCTGAACCTTCTCTCCACCCTGAAACTGAGCATACACTAAAGAAAAAATATCATTCTTGAACCAAGAAGAAATATTTTCAAAAGTCTTAGGATAATTATGAAATGACTTATATGCAAATCTAGTTTTTAAGAACTCAAAAGGAAACCACTCAGGCTCAGAAAGCTTAAGAAAGTTACCCTGAATCTTTGGCCCCATCAACTCACCAAAGTGCTGACCCGTGTTCACAGGCATACGTCCCTTAGACCGAGCAACTCTTACACCATGAATAAAACTATTAATTGCTAAATTATCACACTCAATAACATTAGTCCTATTTCGCAAGCCTACTAGCCTACCATCCTCAATCGCAATAGAAACATTAGTTCCATCCAGTTTTTCAACTGCAAGTACATTGCTGTCCTCAAAAACCCACTCAAAACCCTCTGTAACTTGTGGAGTCACAACATATCCTTGTTCTGTTTCTACTCTTACAAATGGTGACTGTAACTTAGGCATATCAATCATTATCATTTTTTAATCCTTCATATCATAGTGTCTTGGATTCCATCCCCTTGAGCTACCCTGTATCAAAGCCGCAAAACAAAGAGCCGCAGTTTTAATCAAGGCAGTCTCCTGAGCATCATAATTATTTACATTCTCAAAAGATGAAGCCTTTGTAGCATATTCCACTATATAAGCAACCCAATCATTAAGTGTATTTTTATCGTCAAAATCCTGACTCCACCTACTCTTCTGATACTCAAGTTCTTCTAAAATCTGTTCATATACATCTGCTGGTTTATCCATTTAATCTCCTAATAGAACCGATTGAAGTCAAAGCGTCTTTCATTACTATATCCAAACCCATCACCCCAGTCAGAGTCAGCACCGGAAATAGATTCTGTATGTTTACATCGAGGGTACTCACTACATCCCATGAATGAGCCATACCTTCCCTTTCGTTGAATCATAAACCCGTGTTGACATGCCGGACATTCATCTGGTAGTTCTATCTTCATATTTCTCCTTTAGAGCGCGAAGACCCACCTGCCCCGCCCAAGAACAAAGAATCCTCGCGCCTATTTACTTCTTTATTCTCCCTCTATTACAATATCAGTAACTGTATCAAGTTTAATGACATTCACAATAGTAACAATAGGATTAATTCCATCAATAATTCCAGTTTCTCGCTGAAATCCTTGCCGTATTTGACTCATAAGATGGGCAGTCATACCGAGCATATCATTCGCACTCTCGACACCCTCTCCCTCTTTGGAGAGAACCTGAGAGCCCCACTCCCAAATTGGTTGATTAGGAGCAAGCTTATAAACAAAACAAACATAGTAATTAGTCTTAGCCATTACTCACCTACCGCCATCATTTTATTAACTTCTAGGGGTATAAAGTGTACCAAAGCACCTTCATCCGCACCCTTTACTGAAGATAGCACTTTAAAAACACGAAGCCAGAAATACTTTGAATTACTCAAAGAGATTCCCTCGGTAATCTTACTCGCTACTTTTGGCCCATAGGACAAAGTAATATCAAGTAAGGGTAAAGCAATTCTATTATCTACTTCTGCTAGTCCCATCTCATTATACAAACCAAATAGAAAATCACTTGCTTGTAACTTAAGCTGAGCATCATTCTCCACTTGGTCGTTCGGAACTTTCGCCTTCCTCTCGTCCACTATCGCCCACAGAGGTAGCTTCGGAAACTTGCTCCTGCGAATGCTGAACAGCCTCTCGTCCTCGTCTTGGATAGTGTAAGTACGGCCCATCAAAGTGCTCTTTATCAAGGCAAAATCTATCATTATTTTTTTTCTCCTGTACTAAATCTTCAATTAAATTTGGTGGGCAAACAAAAGTAAAACCATTCTTAAGTGTAATCAACCAATCATCTTTATAGACTCTTACATAGCGATATGGGCCTATACAAGTATAGTATCTCCCACGCATTTCTTGGTCACTAAATGGATTCTCAATCAATACCCTAAGTTCTGACTCACCATCCCACTGAATAACATCTTCAACACAATCTTGAAAAATGTCCTTTACCTTAAACAAAGGTTTATGTCTATTCAATATAGGCATCCTCATGTGTGTCAATTATTAGAATAGCTTCTTGTCGATAGTGCTCTTTTGTAAACTTAATAACATTTGGTATATCTCGTTCATTTGAAACAAGCAACATAACAACAATCATTCTTTCTTTGAACATATCCGAGTACTCGTTAGTCCACATTCCCTTCACTGTTCCAAGCAAAGTAAGCCCACCCACTTGTTCGGACATAGCTTTATCCCACGTATTATGATGTTCAATAGGAATAATGCCACCAGTATTAAATCGTGTGGGAACGTAAATCTTCCATACTCTATATTTTATCATTTTCCTTTTGCCTGTCTATATTTTTCGTTACACTTCTTACATCCTTTACCATCATTACATCTTGGCTTTCTAAGCCCTTTATATCTCCTATAACTCTTGCACTCAATCACTGTTCAAGCGCCTCCTTAATTTGAAGCTTTGTTTGAGCAATCTCAGACATCAAAGCATCGAGTATTTCTTTATCTTCCTTTATCTGCGCTTCCAATTCATCTGCTGTTTGAACCAGTATTTCTAGGTGGATACGCAATTTTATAATCTCTGGATTCATGTCTCTGCGGGGGACTGGGGTTTGAATTCTGCCTCGATGTCCCTCTGCCTCCTAATAATGTCAATGGCTTTGTGTAGTGCGTTAAACGTCATGCCCATATCATCTGCTAACACTACAAGTACGTCATTATTATTCTTCATATACTCATATATCAGCTTTCTTTCCTTATCATCCATTGAGGTTCTTCCTTATGTAAGTACCCAGCTTGGCCCAAGCAACGTCAAACTCAACTTTGTCAAAATTCTTTTCAATCTTAATAAGAATTTTATCCCGTCCTACATTTGTCCAAACAGTATATTTATCTGGAACAAAATCCACGTATAGTGAAGGAACCAGCTCTCTTAATTTATCTAAGAGCTGAATGCGCACTTCTTGAAGTCTGTCAATTTCTTCTAGTAAAAACTTCTCTCGTTCTGTTTTAGCCATTTTCTTTTAACTGCCCCACTCCCCGCCCTCCAGTCCCCCGCAGAACAAAGGACGGGTACAGTGGGGCAACATTTTATTCGTGTTTTAGTGTTTCTATTTTTGCTAGAAGAGTCGCCCTACCAGTTTTAAAATCAAAAAACTTAAACATTTCTGTTGTGGTATCGTCTGCCTCTAAAAAACGTAGAAGTCTTACTATGCCACCGCGCATATCATCCTCAAGAATCATGTAGCGTATAGCTTCTAGCACTAATCTTGCTGGTAGTTCCTTTTTCATTTAGGCTATATCTCCTTTTTTAATCCAGTGATTACTACCCTGAAAAAAGCCATACCCACCACACTGCATTCCCTTTACAGTAATTAGACACTCTTCTGCCCGCGCTTCTATAATATCAATATGCAGAAGTCCCTCAAAGAGATATGTCTTTGGAAATATCCCTGACACTTCTCTGTCGTCCGAGTCTCTAAAAAGAATAAGTACTTCATCGCTGTCTAGCGGCTTTACCCAACATCTTAGCAAGTTTACTTCTCTGTTGTGTGCACTAATAGTTTTCATGTAAGTCTCCAATTTGAAAATACTACTCTTCCACCATCTATACGTTGGGCATACTCAGGTACATCTCCTTCCCAAATATCCATCTCAACCATCTCAACGAAGGTATACCAGTCCTCGACTAGAGAGAAGGGAATAACATAACGATGTCCAGCATCATCTTTAACAATTGTATATTCTATCATATTGTATACTTATCCATCTTGCCCCATCTTTCCCCTACTGAAATTTCTGCTGGCATTACAACCTCATAGTGCTTAATCCAGATTGGTATATTGAAGTAAGAGTATATTTCTTTTATATACCAGTCACAGTCTATTTTAGGTATCTGGACAAGAACTCCATCATGCGTGTGCATAAGTGTTCTTACATCTTTGTCATACAAATTATCATTAATTGCATTAATAACCTTATTAATAATCATGGCTGTGCCAGACTGAGGACAATACGCACATGCTTCATGCAGGGTACTAACATCATTCAGCCTACCCCAAAAGTGTCTCTCACGACCAAAAGCATTTTTCAATGTGCGAGAGATTCCCCCATTAGGAAGCTTTGCTTTGATTTCCTCCATTACCCAAGTATGGAACACTTTTCTAATTTCAGGATACAAAGAATGATACCCCTCAATTAACTCAGTTCCTTCCTTCGGAGTGAGCTTGATGGGAGTTTCTCGATACTTAAGTGTATCCTTGTAGAGCTTCTTAACGTACTTAGCCCCACCAATACCGTAATTCGAGGCGTGGTTGAGCGTCTTACCAAGATACCTTTCGATACAATCTTTTTCAGAAACCTCTTCAATTGGTCGATTGAACACATATGCCGCGGTAATAGCATGAATATCCTCGTGATTTCTGAATATTTGAATCTGTCTATCGCACTCAGCATAATGAGCTACGAAGCGGCTTTCCACTTGTTCAAGGTCAATCTCAAGAAGTAGATACCCAATATCAGCAATAATCTGCCTTCTCATAGGCTTAGGAAGATTTTGAAAATTTCTACCAATTCCATTTGTTAGCTTTGATGTGCTCCATCTTGCGGTTTCTTGCGTGGCGGGATTATAGTTACACTTCGCTCTTCCATCCCGCGGGTCAAGTAGATAATTATAGAAAGACTTATTTGTTTGAAATTTTCTATAATCCAAAATTAATTGAAGCTCAGGTCTATCAAACTTGAAGCCCAACTCATTTAGAGCATCTGCATCTGTTGTAACAACAAGTTGACCTTTCTGATTGCGTTTCCATTGCTTAGGAAGTGCCATATCCTCATAGAGTAATTTCTTAAGCTGTGTGGTAGAACCCGGATTAATCTCACGACCAACTAATTCTGAAAGTTCCTTTTTCTTTTGCTTACGAAGCTTCTCATTCTCTACCAACTGCTCGCCCATGAACTTCGTATCAACCTTGAATCCATCAAGAGCCATACGAACTGCATAGATAGCATTCTTCATTTCTTCGTCAAAAACTTCCTGTAAACCTTTTTCAGCTATTTTAGCTTTTGTTTGTTCTGCAATTTCGTAAGTAACCGCGTTGTCCTTGCAATTATATAGATAGTATCCCGTCCAATCTTCTCTAGTCCTCTTATCAGGATTCTTTCCATCATCCTTATAATAAGGTTCCCTTGTCATAATTGAAGTCATGAAGGCAAGAGAATGGGAAAGCTCTGGATACATTACATGAGATGCAACAAGAGTGTCATAGACATTCTTCATCTCAATCCCATAGTAGTATGCCCACATATAACCCTCAAACATATAGTTGTGAACTATTTTTTGAAGTTTTGGGCTGGTTAAGATTATACTATTTCTGCGCCAAATTTCTGCCTCTTGCGCGATTGTCCATACCGGGCCAACTTCACCAACGATAGGAATACACATTGCATAATCTGACGAGGTGGCATAACCAAAACATGAAATATGTCCATTACGTAGAGTTTCGATGTCGTGTGCTATTACATCCTGCGTTTCCAAAAAATCAAAGAACGCAATGACTTCTTCAAATGTCGGATTGACAACTAAAGTTCTTTGCGGTAAATTAATTTCCGGGGTCTTGGCCTCTTCTGCAATTCTACGAAAGTCAAAATAAGATAATACTGAGTCATTGTAGTTACGTATAATGTACGCTGGGTGAAATGTTGGTATTACCTTATAGGTTTTCTTAAAGCCGATTGACGAAAGAATAGAACCTCGGTAGTTAGAAATTGCATCCGTGAAACCAGTTAGATAATGTAACGGTTTTGCTCCCAAAGCAACTATAACATTTGGTTCATACTCGTCAATTAACTCCCGCATCTCCTTAATGCCTTCCTCGACAATTTCAGGGTGCTTTTTTTCAAAGTGTTCAAAAACATCATTCTCAGGACGATACCTAACAAGATTATCAATCAAGCAAGAATATCGGTCTATCCCACTTGCATTCAAGATAGGATTAAGAATCTTCTCGCCAGACGCTCCAACAAAGGGCAAGCCTTCTACAAGCTCATTCTTGCCCGGACTCTCGCCAATAAGAGCAATCTTATTAAACCTCTTTGGCAACTGCGGTGAAATTTTAGTAGCCATAACCGTTATAGTACAGAATTGCTGACATAGAGAGCTCGTTAACAAACTCCATATCTGGTCTCTCAGGAAACTGGTCTAGTGCACCAGCTTTAATTAGATGCTGACAATTCTGGAAGAGATTATCTGCAAGTAGAACTATAGGTTCATACGGCACACGTCCCTTCTTTATATAATAAAGTTCTTCTCCGTCATTTTCGCGATAGACATTTAGTTCGCCAGTTTCAAGGTACTCCTTACACATTCTAAGTAAACGAATTAAATGTCCACAATACTTTGTATCATATCCAAATTCTGCAATACTCTTCTTTCTCTTATCTCCGGCGTAGCCTCTATGTGCTGGAGCAATAATTGTACTGTTCTTTGCTCGTCTAAATTGGTCGCCAGCGTAACCAAGCAATGCTCGTGCAACCAATTGTGTCTTAAACATATCACGATTTGTGAGTAATTCCTTGCCAAACTTATCATACGAAATATGGTGTTCTGGCTTAACAAAAAGCATACTAATTACATTGGGATTACCCTGCGAACAAAGCTTTAAGAACTTCCTTGTCTCATACAGGACAATATCATATTGATTAATCTTTATTTCTTTTGTATCTTTTCCACTATAAACTCCAAGATACTTTGCCAATGGATTTGAGAACCACCCAATAGCATCTATATCATCGAAAGATTGTGTAGATGGGTCATGAGTATTATGAGTTAGACTACCTCTAAAAGACAAAAGGTGACAAACACCACTGTCAATATAATTTAAAACATCCGCCTTATATCCAGTTAGAGAATCCATTATTCTACTCTTGTATTCCATAGTTCAATTGCATCATTAGTTCCAACCCTCACAAATGCAAATCTTCCGGGACAACTAAGATTACTACACTCGATAATTTCAGCTTTAAACTTCCACTTATCAAAATAGATTTTGCCTGTGCTATCAAAATTCTGACAGTAGTTCACAGTTTTATAGTTAGGCACACTACCACAAAAGGGGCAGGGTTTTAGCTCAGAACTAACTGTTAATCTTCCCAATGCCGTTTCTCCCATTTTGCTTTTTGTTCATCACAATAGTTTTGATAGTTAGGATGTTTGTGCAGATGCCACCAAGAACACTGATAACCACCATCATAACTATTCTGTGCAACAAAGCAACCCGAAAGAAATATAGCCACACTTAACAAACAGACTGTTAAGACATCTTTTAGTGAAATAGCTACATCTGTAATTCCGAGAAAAGTTAAGTCCCTATCAATTTGTTTATTTGCTATCGCTATCCTGTTCTTCGCCTGTACTAGTTTTTCCCGCATCTTGTCTCTCTCTATAAAAATTTGTAAATTTTGTGTGATGCCCCATTATCTTGATATAATCCCACATCGCCCATACGAATCGTGAGGACTCAGTATGAGCGGAACTTTCCTCAATATCAACAAGCATCAAGTGTGGACTCACATATCCATCACTCGAAATTTTCTCAAGGTGAGCATTGTATTCTTTTTCTGCTTCATCGAGAATATCTTTGAAACAAGAACAAGTATATTCAAGTCTAACTGCCCCAAAGTTAGTCATATCAGACTCACAACATGGCTTCAATGTACATTCATAATTCTCTCGAAGCCATTTTCCGAGTGCCTTGAAGATTATTTCATCACGAATAGGCTTAGTGCGGATAGTGTTTGTCATATCCATAGAGTGCTAAAAGCACCATTCCTCCTAACATAAGAAGTGAGCCACCAAAGAGACATAGCCAGAGATACGCTTTTCTCCAACCACTCAACGAATTTATAACTGACTGAAACGATTGATGAAGAATTTTCTCGCCGCGGTCTGTTAAATCACCCAAATTACCAATACCTTTCCAGACCCACAATGCCCCGAAAGAAGTAATTATTAAAAGCATTATCTCTACAAAATCAAACTGAACATTCGTATTCATCATCTACTCCATCAATTCTATCCGCGTCATATCTTATCTTTTCTCCACTATCTAAAAGCAAATATACTTCACCATCACAGAAAAGAAAATCACTAACTTCTCTTTTTTCACCATCCAACAATATTACACAGGGAGTATCTTTTCTTTTTCCCCACTTGTCGAAAAACTGATGATAGATAATATCTGGTAATTGCATACAATAAAAAAGTGAACAAGAAGAGCTCTACTGCGTAGTAGTACCCATAGGTACTCGCGACGAACCTAACTAGAGTTAGGTGGCTCTTGACTCGGTAGAAATCGGGATGGAGTTCCAGTACTAACTATATCCATCCACGCTCTAGTCATACGTCCTTGTACTGAGCTTGCTCACTGAGATTGATTACTCAATCCCTCTCCCTTAAACTGTTTTAACCGCCCCCAATCATTCAAATATTCTAGCCAATAGACAGCCATGCCCTGAGTTGTTTCAAGGTCGAAAGGAATATAAAGATTTTTAGGGTTTGTACCTGATGTATGCGGTACTACGCTGGTGGGTACAATAAAATATTCTACCTGATTTTTACGAGTTCTGCAAATCAATAAAAAGTCGTGTTCGTCAAGTATATTATTGGTTACAATAACCCTTGAATAGAGTCTTCTTCCTTGACGAATTATAGATTCACAGTTATAGAGTCTACACTTCCAACCATTAACAATTGCTATATTTTTTAGAAACAGTGTGGTTGGGGCAACTCCCCTAGCAAGGTCATAAGGCAGACCCACTCTATTAAATACGGTTGTCCAGATTTTGAAAGCTGGTGTATTAAGTAAGTCGGTACGCTCTTTATAATCCCTTACTTTATGGATTCTATCCCATCCAGAGTTATATTTGTCAAATAGACCCGCAAAAGACTCATTGTATATCTGCCTAACGCGTTCCCTACTTATTCCATAGGTCTTTGCTATGCTTGCATAGGTGCGCCCCTCCGAGAATTCTTTTAACAAATCCTCGAAAGAGCAACTTGCTTTCTTCTTTGGTCGCTTTATATAATTCTGATAGGCGAGTACTAGCTTCTCAAAATCATATTCAAAATAGTTAGGAACTAATTGAATTATCCTTTTGTCTAGTTCCTCCATAAGTGTCCTCCAGTACCGCTTCTATGTATTTACCTGTTGCATCTTCTACTTCTCTAATCGTAAATCCACGTTCTTGATAAAATCTTATTTTATTTTCAATAATTTCCTTTCTACCTTCTCTCTGTAAATCCTTCACTCGGCCAATATATTCGGGTTCGTTCTTGCCACTAATTTCAACTGTTGTTATATTACCGCGCATAACCTCAATCCCTCTCCCAAGACGGAGTTACTAATACAAACCTATCATCAAGATATTTTTCAAGAATAGGTTTTACCTCAGCCCACTTTCTCTGCCCGTTCCCACATCCAACTCTAGGGAGATAGGCATGATATATATTTATTTTAGATAACTCTTGTGCGCTTCTCTCAATCAAGTCAAAATCAGCCATATCCCACCATCTATCTTTAACTGGAAAAGTTATAAACAAATATCTATAGAATATTGTAACATGTCCGCCAGTTTCTAGAATACTCGTACCAAGCTCTTTTGGAAGCTCAGGATATAAATTAGACGCTACTTTTGCAATACCTGCCCCCATCACAGCTTCACCATTGTTTTTGACAAAGTTGTTGGTAGGAACTATCATTAAGGAACCTTTCTTCCAGAAATCCCAAATGTTTCCATTAACAAGCAACATTTCTACACCTTCCCATATTCTGTAGTAAAATGTGGATAACCACCTATATCTTCAACTTCGTAATCTCCAAAAAGATTAGGATACCGTTCTTTACAGAGAGAACCAACCAAACCAAACACCAATCTAATTTCTTCCTCTGCACTTGGATGTGTTCGCATCTCTAACACATGTCGAAGTGTTCTAATATTTGCCGTCCATCCAATTGTCGTTGCAAGACCGATTGGCGCAATTCGACGCATAGCAGAAGTTATTTCCTTTTTATAGGAAAAGGGTGTGTCAGGGTCGTCTAATTTGAAGTGTTTCGCTAGTTCTACCTGTAACCCCTCAAGGTGCTCAAACGTACTCGCCATGATTTCCATTGCTTCGGCATCTTCTCGAATACAGGTCGGAGCCCAAAGTCCAAGATTATCCAATCTCACAAATCTGAGACTCTCTTGAGAAATTCCCACACCCACCCTATGTCGTACAAGCTCGTGAGTAAAAACTCGACTCACATCCGCAAAAACAAAATTCAATGAAGCATGTTCCAGAACTGAACCATGTCTTGATTTCAAAATGTTCTGGAGATATTCTTTATTCTCTGCACGTACTCGTGTTACATTTGGATTAAGCCCCGGCTCAAAACTTCTGTAACATAATCTCCCCATAAATTCAGGAAGAAGCTCTACATCACTAGGGGCATCCGAAATCCATGAATCCGCGCCCAAAAAATCCAAGTAATCGTGAAGCCCATCCGCGCATACTTTGGATTCCCCAACTAAAAATACTTTTGGTGTTACTTTTCTCAATATAACTCTCCGTATCTACAAAATAAAACAGCCCATCATATACAGCCCACGAAGGCTTAAAAGTTGTTCTAGCAAAAACTTTGTCCGAAAAATCCCTCCCATCACCCTCCTTCGCGGGTTTATTAGGATTCCATTCAGGGTCTCCTGTCACTTGGCATCACCTTCCTCAGACGCGTATATTAGGCAAAACTAAAAACAGAACTATTAAAACGCCAATAAGTCCTGCTATTGCAAATTCAACTGGCATTATTCGTTATCTCCCTCAATAAAATCTATAAGTGTGTTTGCATCTTCCATTATTAGAAAACACTCTGTACACCAATATACTCCATGATAGTAGTCCTCTTCCGTACACGTCTTACCACAACCAAAACAAACTAATTTATCTGTACTCACGTTTAATTCCTGCAATCGGAGTTTGTGTATCCATAGCAAGCATTGCCTCGGCATTCCCGATAGCATCATCGAGTGCATTATGTGTATGTTTTGTCTTTCTTAAATGTTTAAAGCTCTTATACATATCTCTTACTGCACCCTTATACAATGACCCAAGAGAAATTCCCGAGTGCCCAAGTGGGTTTTCATTAAAGAAATACCAGAAATAGAAATTGATATACTGATAATCAAAACCAACCGTGTCAGAAACAAAGATAAGCCTCTTTTCTCCCAAACTTGTTAGCCAGTCTTTGAACTTCTTCATACCCTGAGATGCCTCTGGAAACTTGAGGGTTTGCTCTCTTGTAAAACCACAGACTTCTAGAGATGAAGCTCTATAATTTTCCGTTATGGGACGTAGCTCTGTATAAAAAGTCTGACTTAAACTAGGCTCAACAACTACTGCACCAATAGAAAGCATAGAGTATAACCCCGGACATGGCCCATCAGCTTCTACATCTATCATTATATATGCCATTAGTACACTCCGCCATCTCTATCACACCAAGCCGCCACTGCAAACATTACAACGACAGTAACAACTACAGCAACAATTACATAGAATCCACACATCTATTTTTCTCCATTTAGCAAAAATCTTAAAGCTTTCTGATACCTTGTTCTTAAGCGCGAATAATCTGCAAGGGACTGTGGTGTACCAATCGCTTTTAATCCCTCAATTCTACCCAAATTATCCTCTATATCACATATCTTTACAAGTTTGGCAATTGGATTATTGACAAGAGGATAAATATATCCTAAATATTCCTCATTAGTAATACCATGAGGGTGCGTCAACATCTCCACAGCCTCAGCTACTCGTGTACCATACCCACGTTCTACCTGCTCAATAGTAATATCAGTATCTTCTACTACATCATGAAGATAGGCAACTATTAAAGCAGTCTCCGTATCAATATATGGTAGGCTTCTTGCCCTCGCCTTAACAGCTTTTGCAACACGTTGCAGGTGATAGATATACAACTCACCTCTCTTATCACGTTGTCCTGCATGAGCCTCCCTCGCTAGTTTATGCGCCTGAAAAGCATTACCCATTTTAGTCTCCTTGTTCAGAGGAACCGGGAATCGGCGCTTCCGTTCTCAGTTCCACATTTGGTGTCATTGTGTCCTTCTCAATGCTGTCCACGGCCTCAGCCAACATCCTTGTTGCGGAGCGGGGACTAATTCTAATATTGGTGTGAATACTATTTGGGAAATCCTCTCTCCATTCAGCATATAAATTTTCAAATTCAAAAATATATCGGTCTTGAAAGAAGCCCATTTTGACAACTTCATTTTCATAAAAATTGTCACTATCAGAAGAAACGTTGAGTCCTTTTATGACTCCAAGTGCCATACCGATAAGGTGTATAGCCTGTCTTACGTGGTCGTCTGCTGGTCTCATTAATCCTCCGCATGGTTAGCGCATGGCGTAGATTGTCTGGAGTGCCTTACTATAGTTTCTTTTTCAAGAAAATAAATATTCACCCATCTTTTACTACAGCCACAAGTTCGTGTTTTTACCGTTGTCCATATCTCTACTTCTCTACCTGCCTCAGCATATTCCTCGCGTTCTCGCGCATTAAATGCTGTTTCTATATCTTCTACTGTGACATTCTTACCTTCATACCTCTCGATTAACATTACTACCCTCTCCGAATAATTTCTTCTGCATGTCACCATTAATCTTAATTAATGCGTTTATGGCTTCGGTAGTTGTGCCAAGTCGTATTGCAATGAATATAAGCCCTGTGAGAAGATACATAGTTTCATTCTCAGCCACAAGAGCCGCGTCAAAAGTCTCTTTAAGCCCCTGTACTATTCTTGCGCTTTGCGGTTCATTCATTCTTACGAACATAGCAATTAGCTCACTCATGTCTTTTTGCAGAGTCTCAGACTTGAAAAAAGCATCTGGATTCATTCGCTCAGTTTCAGAAGGATTTACCATGTTTGTATGCCCTCTGCAAATTAAATTTCATCTTCTCACTAATTGCTTCACCAATAGGTAGTCTGTAGTTACCCGCAAAATCTAAAATTCGGATTATCGCATCCGCAAGTTCTACAGTCAGCCCATCAAATTGAGGTAGCTTATCGTCGGGAGGATTGCCATGCCTCACAGCCTCAAGAGCTTCTCCAAGCTCAGAGTGCATCAGCGCAATCTTCTCAGCTTGAACAGCTAGCTCAAGTCTTTTTAGTTCACTCTCAGGTATTGCATCCATCTCAGCTCGCGCTGTTATATTGCTAATCGCCTCCTGTCCATCCCAAAATCCCTTCTCTCTTGACCATTTACTAATAACTTCCCCGCACTTATTAAAGTGCTCAGGTAAAAAATCATAATCCATAAAATCTCCTATTCATACTCCGTACAATAAATAATTGGTACTAGCACAATGCTGTTTAGCTGTGAGGTCTGAATTGGTAAATAAATGTAAGTAATGTCTGCCTTAACACATGATGGCTGAGCAGAACATGTGAATATACCAACCCAAATAGCCAAAACTAAACACATACCAAGTAATTGTTTAATCATAGTGCCTCAAATGTTTTTGGAAGTTGAAAAATTGCTGTTATCCAATCAGGAGTTTCACCTCTTGAAAACAACACAACACCCTTTACCTCTTTGTCTTTAGAAAACAAATCATAGTATGATTGCATTGATTTTCCTGTAGACAATACATCATCCACTATTAGTACAGTATCACTTTCTTTGGTAGAAAGCTTTCTAAGTGCATCAGCAAACATGTTACCGCCTCTTGGAATTGAAATTACAAATCCAAAACTTGTAGTCTGAGCAAAGAGCCATGCAATATTCTCAATATCTTCTTCCTCAAAGTGTTCTGCATCAATTCTAAAGTGTGATTGCTTACCACTAAAGAGTTGGTGGTTCTGTCCTGATTTACTAACATTGAAAAGGTTCATATCCCTCCCTCACAGTCGTAGAATAAATCTCCACCTATCGAATAATAGGTTTTATCGGCTTGTGGTGTTATTTTTATTGCGTGACACTTTAGATATGTGTTGTTAAATCTATAGCGACATGTCTCTGACTCTTTTGATACAGAATAGACACTTGCATCTCTAGGAATGAAGATACAGGTTTGCCCATCAATGTACCAAGAAACTAAATCTTCTCGCCCTTGAACAGCGGCATCTGAAATTACATTAAGTATCTCAACATCCGCACAAGCAATTAGCTCTAACTTTGCTCTACACCATTCATCAGCCTGAGCAAAGGTTGTGCTCAAAACTAACATACAGCCCAGCAAAAAAGTTTTCACTTCTTTCCTCCTTTCTTAGAAAGCAGAACACCCATTATTGTACCCAACCACGACACGATAAAAAGATAAAAGCTCTGTGTAATAAGTAGATACCATAACAGTATACTTACATATATTGGGTAAGGTTGGTGTGGTAAAAACAAACCAAGACCTGCCAATACAATTGTTGCAATTGTAATAAGTGTTGATACTAAAGTACCCATATTTTAAATCCTCCTTTAAATAGGGAAAGGTGTGGTGGGGTTTTTAGCATTCAATGGTAGCGAAGTATCCCACCACTCACCCTAAAGTTTGTTAGGAGAAAGGTGCAATGAGAATAAAGGTTGCAAGTTTATCAGTCTTATCCACGAAGTAACTCATTGCTCACTCCTAAAATTGGTGAGGGTAATATGACGTGAGGTTTGATAGCATTGACGTGCGAAGTAGCTCAGGTCTCACCCTCTTGCATTGGATGGGGAAAAGTTACTGTGGGTTTGTCACAAGTATTAGTTACGAAGTATCCCACAGTTCACCCCAAAATTTTGTTAAATCATTATTTCATCATCACTAGCAACAGCAAACTGATTAAATCTTGGTTTAAAAGTAAACGTCGTTTGCTTGATTGCCGAAACAAGAGCCTCTCTATCCTGTTCAAGAGCTGGAATTATATCCAGAATCTTAGAACTAAATCCTGCGAGACAATAAATTCCTCTTTGTGGAAATTGAGTTGTCCCATAGCCCGACATGTCGAAGCTATAAATCTTCGGGTTACACATGAAAGCTCTCTTGTACTGATTAAAAGAGGCAACTGGCGAGTAGTTTCCTACCCAACCCTGCATATCAGATATGATAAAAATTCTATCATAAGCTTGATTTGCCCTTTTAAAGATTGAATGGAAGTTTGTGCTTCCTCCCCTGAAATGCCCCATAATCCTATCAGTGATTGCAATAGTTTTCTCGTCCAAATCGTATGGCTCATACCTTGCATCACCGTCAAAGGTCATAATATCCGCGTTACTCGTCTTGGCTATAACTGCTCCAAAGATAGTGGCGTTCTCAGAAGGACGACCACTCATTGAGCCTGACGAGTCAATGGCAACAAGAGTTCTTCCAGACAACTTAGGAACATTGGAAAGTGAAATCTCCATTGCGTCCCCTATTGCCTTTGTAACCAACCTTCCCTCTGCGCCAGTAATCTCATTTCTTATAATCTGGTATGCTGTCCACAACTGAAATGGAAAGACAAGAGATTTCTTAATTGCATTCTCGTCTGTCAGCTGATTACATGCCTCGTTCAAAACATGTGGAGCATAGGTAGCAATATTTCTCAAATTTCTGAGAAGCCCAAGATACCCAAGCTTCCTCTCTCTGACTAGAGACTCCCACTCTTGAGTTTTAGAACCACCCTCTTGTCCAGCCTTGGTGAGTTTTGCCTCCCAAGTATCTGTAGAACGAAGAGTCCCCTTAACCAAATCGCTCAAAGCTTCATGGTTAGTATCTGTCGGGCGCGGGTGAACCATATTCACAATATCCACAAGGGAAACTTCCTTCCCCTCTGCACGATACTTTGCCAACTGATAACGGTCAAACTTGTCAAAAGCCCTAGCCAGCCCCTTTTTCAACTGTGGTGCGACTCCCTTCCTGCCAAATCTTGCAAGATAGTATGACATAATTTCAGTCATATCATCAACCCTATAGATTGCAGACTGTATAAAGTCCTTGACCCACTTCTGTCCACGAACTGTACCCGCAATTTCTCCCGCGACTACATGCGAAACAGACCTCATACCAAACTCATTCCTCGCATACGTTGCAGTCTGTGCGAGAAAGTGCTTATCTCCAATTTCTTTGGTAAGAGTCTGAATCCTGTTCATTGTACTCTGACCACTTCTATAATACTCGTCCTGTAGAAAGGAAGTCAGAAGCAAAGATGCAAATTCCCACTCCTTGTCTACACTATATGCCTGACCGCCAGCCAAGTTTGTTGTCTTAATTGTCTCGACGGTATTTTGATTAAATCTTGCCATGTTTGGCCTCCTGTTAAAAGGGGAAAGTTAAAAAGAGAAATTTTACGTGCTCTACCTGTTGAGCTATACTCCCGTGAGTGGGAGCAGTGGGACTCGAACCCACAACCACGGCGTCCAAAGTGCGAAGTAACTCTTTCTTCACCCCTAAATTTGTTTTCTAGTCTCCTTTAAAAGAGGAAAATGTAGAGAGGTTTATGAGGGACTTGAACCCTCTAACAATGTTTAAGATTGTGTCTATCCGAAGTATCTCTCTACTCACCTCTAATTTTTGATAAGGGAAAGTTATGCTGAGTTCATATTTGACAATTGCCTAAACCAATTCGGCTACGACCCCGTAAGGCGGTGGGATTCGAACCCACATACGACTGTTTTGCGAAGTATCTCAGTATTCACCCTTAAATTTTTTGTCTATAAAAAAGGGCGAGCGCGACTACGTAGAGTGGGTTAACTCCATTTCACCGCGCTCGTGATTCCCGGTTCCTTTAAAACTGTAATAATGACATAACTACAAGTAACAACACAATAACTATTACCCACGAGTTCTCTTCTGGATTTTCATTATATGCACACATAGTTAGTCACAAACACAGACTTCTTCACCATCATCATTTACATGACAGTCGCACAAATCATACATATCGCTACAGTCTGTGGTATCACAATACCAAGTAGTTGAAGTCTCGTCGTCACTGTCTGTGTATTCCCCCTCTTCCTGTGCGTGACAAAGACCCCCGACCAATAGTAGCAAACAAAGAACAAAAGTTCTCATATCTTACTCCTTTTTATTTGGGTTGCCCCAAGGATTTACTATCAAATTTATATCTGCATCACCAAGATAAAGAATGGACTCAATCTTGGCGTGATAAAACCCCTTACTAATCAAATAGCTCTTAGTTGACTTCTCAGCTTCCCCTACATCATTAGCAACACAAAAGAAATTCCTTTCCCCAATTACGCTACTTGAAGATATTGTTAATTTGTATAGAAACATTTAGTCCACCATCAAAAGTTTTTCTAGTTCCATTATATCTTTCTCAGACAAATGAGTTTCAGGTTTGTCTTTCTCGTATTTTCCAGCATTATCTATTAGGAAATAGAGCCTCTCTCTATACTCAGGACTTCTCTGTTCCCAATCCATAAAGAGTTTAATTGCCTCAACTGGATTCATCCAATAGCCCTTCTTGTAATATTTCATACAGCGAAACATTGAGCTAACTGGACAGTGAATGTTTCTGAGTTTAAGGACTTTGTGCTTTTCATCCTCAATAAAATCCTTATCCACTAAGGCTTCTGTCTCTGAAATAATCGCCGCCCTTACAATTGTAAAATCGAAGTTATTAAGAATTTCCTCCACAGACCCCTGTGTCACAACTCGAAATTCTTTCATTGGCTTTATCAACTGAACAGGAGGACACAATTTAAACTCAAGCTTGTCTCCAATATATTTCAAAGATAGTGAGATTTCATTTTCATGTTTAACCTCAAAGCCACCAAGGATAAGTTTTTCTTTTAAAATATTGTACACTTCATCGGAGGGTACATAGACATCTACATCACCCGCCGGAATAACACTATCGGATTGTGATGCACACATCCGCGCATACCCACCAATTATATGTGCATTGTACTGTGAGATAATATTATATAATTCTTTAATCTCCAGAAAACCCCTTTGCAAGGGCACGTTTATGTAATCCATCTCTTAGTCCTGACTCCTTTAATTGTTTTTCAAACTTTTCAGAACAATCTTTGCAGAGAAAACTCTTAGCTTCAACATCTTCATCCGTCAATTCGTTCCAGCACTTCTCTGCATAGCAGGTATATCTAGGTCTTACCAGTTTCATTGTTCTAAAAAGGGGGAATCTACCTCACTGAGACAGATTCCCACGCAACAGAGTTTTAACCAACGTCAGTTGGCTTTACGTACCGCTTGATGTTGTTGTTAAACCTTGGGTTTCCATCATCATCAACTACGGGATTGTCCTCGGAATCCAGCATTGGCTGGCGTTCGACAATCGCGCCTACGGTGAGACCAATCATACCTTGTGGGTCGAAAGAAGTCTTACCTTCGTCGTTTTGTGTTTGGAAACCTGTCGACTTGACAAGCTGACCAAGCTTCCATGCGAGATTCTTCTCCGCATAGAATAGAGCGTCGAAAACCTTCCTTCCCTTTACAGGGGTAGAATCCCCGGTATCCGGGTCAACTATCTCGTCAGTCTCCACGTTATATGTGACAGAGAGATAAGGGTTTCCGTTTTTGGATTCCTTAGCTACAACCTTCTCTAGTGTGAGAAAGTATGTTCCAGCTGGAACCGCAGAAAAACCAGAGCTAGTCTCTTCGATATTGAAATCAAGAGATATTAAATCCGGTGTAGTATCACCCATGAGTGTACCTCCTACTTAGTTTTTTCTTTAAATTTTAACAATACATTAAAAGCAACATCAAGAATCCTATACCAAAAACAAAAGCAAGCACCTCTGTTCCCTCAGTTTCATACCACTTTGGACACTCATAGTGCTTTGATTTCCAGTCAGGGTCTCCCCATAAATTCATCTATTAGTTCCTCCCGTTCTTTATCTGCTTCTTCCCGTAAATAAAAGGTAAGAAATGTTGGAAGTAAGTCTACCAATGTGCAATTAAATAACTGTGTGTAGTTGCCAGAATCCAAATCTAGCCTTGATACTCTTGCAAAAACGTCCAACTCATGATGATTTAATTCTACTCTATAAAATTCGCCATACCAGCAAAAATCACTGTATGCGACAAACCACTGAGATTCATCAATTGGGTCACACATTACCAACCCCCATCCTTCATTCTCTCATAAGCAAAATCTGCTAAATAATCAGCACAGCTTTGACATATATACGAGCCTCTCCATTCAATACATGGCGCATCATCCTTCTGAGGTTCATCGCACTTCTCACAATACCATTCATCCATAGCACACCTCTCTATTTTGAATTTTTCTTGCGGTAATACTTTACTCTTGCACGAACAAACTTTTCTACTTCTTCATCCTTCTGTTCAGAAATAATTTCAAGAGAGTGTCTGATTGCTGTTCTTACCTGTGTAACATTTAAGTCGCGTCCCTTAGACCTTTCCCTTCTTAGAATCTCTCTTTCAAGATTTTTGCTTGTTAACTTCATTAATCAAATACCCCCAAAAACCACAACAGTATTAATAGAAAAATCAGTCCTTCCATTATAACACCCTCCACGCAAACCATATAATAAATGCAATTGCTAAAGCAACACATGCCGCCCCCACTACCCAAGTAGTAAGCATGAGCCATAGATTTAGTTCATGCCAGAATCGCCAATTTGGGTCTGTAGGAGGCCATTTCGGAGCCATTAGTTTTTCCTCTTCCTCTCAGCTTCCAATACTTTTTCAAAAATTGGATTAGTGTGCGGATTCGAACTATCCCACTTCCACTTAATTTGCTTGTCTAGAATTCCTTCTCGATTCAATCTTGACCGCGCATCCGCTCTAGTACCCTTGTCCGTCATAATTGTACGATTCCCTGCAATATCAACAGACATGTAATAAACTTCATCAAATTTGTAAGGTATCCTCTCCGAGGATTGCCCGTACATCATAGGAATATAACCAATCAAATTCCCTTCATCATCTGTAACAATCTTCTGCTGGCAAGTCATAACAACATTAAACGGAGCCATTATAAGCTTATCAACAAAATCTTTTGTCCATCTAAGTGTTAGTTCCCATCTTGCAAATTTGTCCTTAGCCGTTTTAACTGCTAAGTTGTCTGCATATTCATTAAGAGTTGTCAGTGAATCAACAACCAGAGTATCATCAGGTGTGAGTGTTTTAATAAACTCATTTGCCACATCCCTCACTCTCTGAATTGCTTCCCCTTTTTTATCGGGGTCTTCCAGAATCAACTCATAAGGAATATCCATCCCTGCAAGGGTCTTAATTCCATTCTCAAGGTCTATAACATGTGGGTTAGGAAATGTGGAACCAAACAGGGTCTTACCTGCTCCGTATGTTCCATACACCAAAACCTTTAGAGGAAATAATGCTTGTATATCTTTTGCGTTTTTCGCCATTCATTGCTCTCCGTCTTACATTTCACTTCTAAACTTTCTAACAGCCTCTTCCAATTCTTGCAACCTATCCTCTACAACCTCAGCCTTGCATATTAAAATCTTAGCTGTGTCCATACCGTCAAATAGAGTACAAAGAGTGTTCTCACCCAGCATAAGCTTAGTCTCATTTTTTGAATGAGTAACAGTAATCTCGTAATTCCCTTTTGTAAACTTAAATATTGGTGGTATCATTCCTTACACTCACAAGTCGTCTGTGGTCGGGGGTCTTGTCCTTGTAACAGCGAAAACAAGTCTTTGCTTGTTATCAGTTTCAAGGGTTCGGGCCGCCACTCGAAGTTCTTTCCATTCATATACATGATACATGCAATGTCTCCATCTTGTTCTCCCCACCTATCAACACGAAAGACAACTTCTGGATAGTCCAGAGAGAGGCGTGTCATGTCATTATCGAATTCGTACCATTTACAGTCGTACAAATTCCACTCAAACATATTCTCAAAGTTATACTGAGAAATAGTTTCGAGCGACTTAAGAATCTGTTCACTGTACTCGTCCTCAAATCGCCTGAGTGTACCGTCCTCCTTAACTTCAAAGACGGATACCTTGAAATCGCTATAATAACCCATTTATAAATACCCCCTTTAGGTTGACAAGGTGAGCCAGAAGCTTATTTCGGTCAAAGCGAAAGCTGACCCACCTTGCCTACCGATAATCCCAAGACCCCCGACCAAAGAGAAGGATTATCTATGTAGGTTTATCCTGCACACTCATAACTTCTTTTATGTTGTCCATCCACATCCCCATACACTAAGAAGTAATACCAGTGCAGTAACTCGTGTCTAGTTAAGTGCTGTGAGATTCTGCCACTTGCAAAAGCAATAATCCCTAGCACACGTTCAGTGTTCCATTTTATATTAAAAACCTCTTTACCTATTGTAACATGAGTCTCAGGATTTATTTCAATCACATCCCCTCTAACTCTACCTATATCAACTGTGGTACAGCCAACTGCTCCTGATGTAGATTCTTCGCATCGTGGAAATCCACCCTCAACATTCATTACGATGTTTGGCATGGGCAAATCACCAACATGGTTCTTACACTGCAAGACTGCTTTCCACTGTTGTTGGAAAAAGCTATCAGTAGGATTAGATACTGGAATGTATGCACATCCTATGAGCAAAAATAAAAGACTACTCAGGAAATACTGGTTCATATTCATCATCATCTTCGACACCGCCCATCTCAAAACCTATGGCTGGTGTCTTTTCTTCAATTTCTTCTGGTTCATTTATACTTAGGGTTATGCCAAACTTAAATGAAATCTTCACATAGTCCTCTACCTGAACCTGCAAAGCTGGTACTTAGAAAGAACTGCATCTTACCATTATTCTACGTATTTCAAGGGAGCAAGCTCTTTTATACCAGCCAAAGAGTATCCATCTTCTTTAATCCGGTGCTATTGTTCTCATTTCGTCAGGGTATAGCATTTTGGCTATCTCACACAGCTCAATTAGCTTGTCAGGCTCCGACTTTATAGTCTCGAAAAGACTGTACCATCCCCACGAAGGATTGACACCTAAAACTCTTTTAACTTTTTCCTCAAACTCATGGTGCTCACACTGCTCTTTTGTATAAAATAGGCGACCATCAAAAGAGGAATAGCATGTTACTTCTTTCATTCTTCTTCTCCTTCCCCATCGTCCAACGGATTCCAAGGGTCGACGATATAATCCATTTCAATTATTGATTCTCTCAATTCTGGCGGACTAGAACAAATCTGATGAAACATACACCGCCCATACATTCCATAACAACCCGTTGTAAACATGTCATATTCATTCGCTTCAACATCGTCTATCATCCTATATGCGGTATCATGTATTTTCTTAATCCATTCTTCAACCTGATACGGAGCAATATATAGAAACGCCCGGTCAAAATCTGTCTTTGTTTTCGTGACATGGAACAAGTTAATCATTACATGATTAATCTTCTTTCCGAGAATAACCGAGGCTCCGACAACATATCCAGTCATTTGATTGCTTGGATAGTCAAACTTTGAAGCCCACGTCGATTTCTTTGAAGAGGTTGTTTTATGGTCAATGACGAAAGGTGTGTCACCTATCTTCATTATTCCATCAATTCGTCCACAATATATAATGTCCCATATTGCAGTCTCAGTTTCATAAGACTCAAGGGGGAAGGCAAAAGATTTTTCCAATACTTTAGAACCACCAACTTCGTAGACTGACATCTTCTCGTTTTGGAATCTCGCGTGGTAGTCAAGCATTACTTCCCCCGCTCGTCTTAAACTTCTGTAATCATCCGTCCCAACCAGAACGTCAAAGTCTCGCTGTTCAATTGTCATTAGCGAGTCTATTGCTTTGTCTATGTCCCTATCCTCTTCTAAATACTTGTGCATCATAACATGCAGAGCTTTTCCAAATGCGAAGTACTGTGCTTCAACATCCGGTCTCAAATTTCTTTGCATTCGATAAAAATACTTTGTAGGACACGTTGCATATGTCTCATACGTTGTATTATCTAGTATTAATACTTTTCTTTCTTTTGACATTTAAGTCTCCTTTTTAGTATTCTACTAATGGTATTCCTAATGCCTTTGCCATCTCCATACAATGAATTGTACCAACTGAACTCTCTCTTGGAAAAGCAATCACAAGTCTTGGCTTAAAAAATTCAAGCATAAACTGATTCCTTATCATTCCAGCCTCCTTATCATGTTGTTCCCAATTAGCCGGACAAACAATACGATTATATCCAAGTGACTGACAAACATTCTCCACGATAGAATCTAGCCCGAAAGCACCTCCGTGAACAAAGATTTCTTCTGTACTTTGAATCTCTTTTTGTAAAGCTGAGAGCACAAGTTTTCTGTCCTGACTCAGCGACATTTTTCTGCTACCTGTACAAACAATAAAACTATACATGCAACTAATGCTCCTGCACCTACAAGAATCGCACCACAAAGTATGGAAAAAACAACTACTTCAATCCAGTACTTAACTGTTTGCCACTTTTCTTTTAGGTTCATTGTCTTTTACCACTAAACCATTTCGCTTTAAAATATCCAGCACTTGAGTCTTTGACAGAATTGAAACTTCCCTCTCTGTCTCTCCAGTAAGATTTTTTAATAGCTCAGTCATAAGGTTTGTCGTTAAACCCTTCTTACCTTTTGGCTTCATTCTTTATCCTTATATAATAAACTTCCCAATTCTAATCCTCTATGACTAGGACATCTAAGATTAGAACTGGTAACTTTATTATTTACAAATTACATTCCCACTAAGAGGAGATGTACTTACAATACTTCTCGGCTCAACATAGAGCGGAGTAACTTCATCCCCATACAAATACCAGAACTCCAGCACCATATAAAATTCCCTTCACGAATCTTCGTCCTCCTGCTCTATTTCCTCTTCTTCCTGTTTCTTCTTCGACTTCTTAGCACCCTTCGGATTCACCGCTCTCGCTAACCGAATCTTCTTCGTATAGTCCGTCAGTTCCTCCATCTCCATCAGGTGTGGTGCGCGAATCCCATCCATCTATTAACTCTCCTATTGTCTTACCTTGCTTACGAGCCAAATCCCAAATAGATAAATCACGAATAATGTATCTATTGTTAAACGAATCGTAAACTAGAATACGAACAACACCATGCTTCATAAGCCACGCTAGAGCACACAATATATTCAACATGTGATGCCCACAAATCAAAAGATAATCATCGGGGGACGACCCCTCAATCTTCTTTACAATTTCTAAAAACAGTTCGTGAGTCTTTAGAACATTAACTCGTCCTGATGTAATATTCACGAATTGTCCATATTTCCTCGCTGGCGAAAAGTCATGAGCATGGTCATTAACTAGATACACACTTGGCATCTTGAATCTCCCTTTTTATTTTATTTATTTTCGCTACAATCAAAGCACATCGAGCTAAGAAATCTTCTATGGGTAGATTCGATTTCCACGTATTACATCTTACACAACATTGCACTACATTACCAGCAATATAACCTTGATTATTGTCAACACGGTCTAATCTAGTTATATCTAATTCATCTCCACAATATGTGCATGGCTGAGCCCACAATAAAGCAAACTCTTCTTTTGATAATGTAAAATCAATAGCTCTTCGCTTTGCACTTCCTTTTAATAGGTTGTATCTCCCTTCAATTGTTGTCCTATATCGTTTCGAGTACTGTGTATCTTTTTCATATTGTTGCCGAACATGGCGTATCTTGTCTTTAGATTTTTTCCACCACAATCTATTTGCATCAGAGCAACAAGATTTACAATGAGAACGTAGCTTATTATATCTACTGTCAAGATAGAACTCTGACTCATTTTTATATTTCTTACACTTTGTACATCGTTTTTTCATTGTACAACCTACGTTTTAATTTTTATTGCCCCCTGTTCTTCAAGATAACTGAATCCCTCACTCTTGCAAAACTCTTTTACCATTTCACGTTCTTCTTCCGATAGAATCACATCTGAAAAAACATAAATTGTATTCTTTGTATGCGATGAAAGTTCTCCCAAAATTTGATATAGATTTGCTAATCTAAACGGACGAATTTTAGGATGCTCTAACTCAATGCGAGTAACAACCACCATATAGGGCGTTGCGCTAATCGTAGCATTGTATAAACTTTCATATCCTATCTCCCTATTATCTCGAACGTACTTTACTACACCTCTCAGTGTCTTTGCTAGAGACTTAGGATTATCTGTGGGAAACTCTAACTCTCCCGCTATTATCCTATCAAGATACGATTTGTACTTGACAAAAGCTTTTTGCGTACTATGCCAATTACTCCCCATATCTTATACTCAAATCTCCATCATTGTATAATTTCACCCGTTTATATTCTACATACTCAATCTCGGAAAAACTATACATATCTTCATGGTCACGAACCAGAACCTTACCATCAATCGTCATACCAGTGACCCAACCAATTTTATATCCATCAACTAAAACTTTGTCACCCTCAACAAACATCGGCTGATTCCACATCTGATTCCCGGTTCCTCCCAGCTTCTCTGATTTCCTGATATACAACCCCTAAACATAAAATAAAAAACCTCTTTAAATTACGTTGTGTGGGTCGCCTCATGTGTCGCCCCAAAGCCTGAGCAATTCTCTTTGAAATTTCAGGTGGTGGCTCTTCTCCCATGATTCTGTGGCTTGCATATTCTACCATCAAATCGTGGTTAGAAGTCTGTTTTAGGAAACGCTTGACACTTGAGTACATTATGTTATCTTCCCTGAATCTATTATATTGTACCATACCCCGAAACCAAAGTCAAGCCCAAAAGGCGGTACTGTATTTCAATCTTTCGAGTACCACTATTTGACAAGTTTCTTACCCCCGTTATAAACCTCAGACCGAACCCCCGATAAGAGATTTCAATTCCTGCATTATACCAGCAGTATCTCCAAATTCCTTTTTAAGTGCATAGTAGCGAGTATAGACATAGTTTGTATCTATTGAAAGCCTCTCAGCTACACGACGAGTTGCTTCACGAACAGAAACATCAGATTTAATTTCTTCCTCGACTAACATATAAATCGCGAGTCTAGTAATATACGAACTATATCTAAGAGGACTAACATAGTAGTCCTTCGCCACATTTGCTAAACTTGCTTGTTCTCTTGCCGAAAGAGAGGCGAAAACTTCTACATATTTCGGGTTTGTAAATGTAAGAAGCCCTCGTCCTCTCAATGACAATTCAAGCCCTTCCTTAGAAGGGGACTTTTCTGCCTCTGATTGTACTAACTGCTTTAGTACTTGTTCCCGATTCATCAATAATACCTCCGTAAGCTTTCATGTGTGATTGAAGTGTATTGATAAAACTTCTTGTACTGAGAGCTTTCCCTAAGCTTTTTATGTAATCGTGTGTTCGATAAAACTTTTCCATATCTTCTGAATGTAAAAGTTCTTCTCCCAATAATTTAAACTCATATAGAGCAAGTGAATCCTTCACTGTCTTATTTACTAAGTTACCAAGCTTAGGTTCTATACGAGCTATGTGTCCAAGTACTACTTTATTTGAACCAAAGTCAACTCTATCTTCGTATACTGTTGGTTCAGGTAGAGTTACCTTTCTTTGTTTTTGTGCCATTAGCTCAGAATCTTTTTGCAAATAAAGTATCTCTTTCATCTTATTCTGAACTTTGGTTTTTCTATCCACAGATTCTACATTTGTAGTTATGCCCATTTTAACCGCAGTACGTAAAGCATCAAAATAGCTCGCTGGTTTCACTTCATGTTTTAGTCTCGCAGTAGTTAAGTACAAATCTCTAACGCGAATAACCCAATCCGCATGAATCTGGTCAACGTACTCTTGTGTAAACTTCTTAAGAATAGATTCCCTTATATGTGGAACCTTAGTTGACATTTCAGCCGCTACCTTTATCTCCCAATACTTCGGCGGGTCAGGATAGAACACGCACAGATTTCCTGCATGTGAATAGACATTAACTATATCATCCATGTCTGTAAAAATAGTTACAAGTGCATATAAATCACCTGCACATGATTTTAAATGTTGCATAGTTCCTCCTTAATTAAGATATTTACTACTTCCTCTTTGTGTATGATGTGAGAGACAGTCCGCACAAACATTTAATCCTTCTTCATCTTTATCAAAGACTTCTCTTCCGCAATCATCACACCACCACGACCACTGTGCATAAGTGTGTGGAACATCACTACTATCATCATCGTCCTCTTCTTCCTCGCGTGTTACTGTCCTGATTTCATACTGTCTAATACAGTCATGGCACACGCCATAGTGTTCTTCTGTAGCAGACCAAAGACCTGAGCCACAAATCGCACAGTTGTAATCTGCTATATAGTCAGAGGCATACGTACTCCATGCGCCTCTTGGACGACCAAATTTTTGATACTTATATTTGGATTCTGGAAGAACCCACATCTTTGTTTCGTCTATATTTGCGAGCAACAGATTTTGAACCTTCTCTATTGTCTCCATCAAATATGGAAACACAACTATCTCACTACCAGAGTGCTCACTGTAATACCCTGTACTAAGATTAGTACCACACACCCTGTAGTCGTCACAGATAACAGAAATATCTGAGAATGACCCATATTCTTCCGTAAAACCAAAGGATTCTATATACTCCCTAAAATCTTTTGGTTCGTCACTATAAAATACACAATCCCTCTCCCCCCTTCTATCCAACTGAATAAAGAAGCGAGTTTCTTCTAGTGCTTGATGCACGTCAGGTGCTTTGTCCTTCAAAGCTTTTATAAAGTTTGTCGCACCTATACAACCTGACTCTTCATCAGTTGTAAACAGTAGATTTGGGCGAGGATAGAAAGACATCAAATGATACAACATTGCATATACGCCTGTTCTATCATCACCACCCAAACAATATCCATCACCGCAACGCTGAAAGACAACTCCATGATAGGAATGAACCTTATATGGATGCATCCTTGCAACGTCCATGTGAGCAACTATTGTTATAGGTATTTCTCCTTTAACAAATATAGCATCTCTATCTTCATAGAAGGACAGTTTGGTTTCTTCTAACTTTCGCAGAACATGTTCGTATAATTCTTCTTGCGACATTATTAGAATTTCTAAAAAGTCGTTCATGTACACCTCCTTCTAAATTTTATTTTTAATACTCTTCATCATACTCGTGATAATCCCAATCATCATCGTCATAATAATCATAATCGCGGTCTCTATCATCACATTCACTACAGATTATATCACCGCAATATGTCTGACAGGCAAAACAATTACTTGTGTAAAACTCATAATTGGTATATGTTCTCTTTGTTCCATCAACAATACAAACACCATCATCATTTGAGTATACACCAGCATGTACTTGTACACCTTTGTATCTCTTAACACCTTCTTCAAGAGCCGCTTCAATAGCTCTTACAAAGAGCCGTCTAGCATTGTGTAGTTTGTGGTAATACATATTAGTAATGTATATCTCACCATTGTTACCAACAATACCCCAGCATCTTCCGTGCATTTCATCAACAGGAATTGCTTTCTTTTGTGCCAGCGAATTTGTCTTTGACAACCAAAGTACAAAGCTAGGTTGTGTATAATACAAGTAGGCTGGCGCGGCTCTGTAATCACATCCATGAGCAAAGCAACTATCGTTATCTGTACTTGTATGACCTATACTATCAAAGTCGTTTATTGAAGTCCCAATTCGATAATGTACTTTCTCCGCAATAAAAAACTGTCTCCACTCTCGTAGAAACTTTTGAATGCACGGATGATTTGGGTCTAACTTTAATTTTGTCGCCATTATATCCGCTATTATTCTTGAGTTCTTTTTTTGTCCTGTATTAAGAGTCTCTAGTATGCCACGCTCTTCCATTATATCATAAAGTGCTAGAGCACCAGCAGACAGCATACCATTCAGGAGCATTATATCTACAAATTCATCCTTTAGATACATCATTTCATCACTGTTAAGTTTTTGATTCTCGGAATTCTCACCAGTACCAATTGTTCCAGTGAGATGCTTGAATCTTGTCCGTACAGTTTTATCAACAGCCTTATCCCTTGTACCTTCACGGTATGGATAGTGAAAAGACCACGACATATAAACCTCCTTTAGCTTGCACAAAAATTACAAATCAAGTCACCGCGAGTACCACAAAACATACAGTACCCCATCTCAAAATCTATCTCTCCGAAGGGTTCAATATCCGCATGACTAACTGTTATACCATCACTGTTGTTATAGACTCCAATATTCTTCACAGCACACGACCGTGACCTAACCTCTGGAAGTCCCATTACATCACGCATAACGTTAACAAATATCCCCTTACGGTTATCCATCCCACCAAAATAAAAATTGGATAAATAAACTTGAGTTCTCTTAAGCTCCGCTATTCCCCAGCATCTACCATCCACAATTTCTTTTACATCATGTAGAGTCATTTCTCTTTCGGGAAACTGAGAACGCTCTGACAACCAAACAACGAAACTAGCATATTGATGATAGAGTGCAGGAACATGGTGAGCATACTGTCCCCGTGTTCTAAAACAACTTCGCTTATCACCCTGTGAGTAACCAAGTAATGCCATTTCCTCACGAGATGTAGAAATCTTGTAATTTATTGCCCGTTCTATTGGAGCTGTAGCCTCCCGCCACTTTCTAATAAAGTCTTGTTCAAAGGGGCTATTCTCTCCAAGCACTGCTTGTATCGCTTGTGTAATAATCTTCGAGTGCCTTGCCCCTCTTTTTGAGTAAAAGGATAAGAGTGGTTTACGCTTGTCTTGAAGAAGCTTTGCAAGTATATTTCTTACTTCACTTCTTTGTTCTCTTGGTACTCTTATTCCACTATTCTCCCACAACTGAGCAACATCCTTTTCGGATACTATTATCTCTTCCTTTTTAGGTTCAAGTGTTCCTATTCTATGAACCAGCAGTTCATCCAATATTCTATTAAAATATAGATACCTGCGCTTTTTTAACTTGGGTCGTTTTTTCTCGACACCTCTAAAACTAGCCATTCTAATCTCCTAACAATCTAGTTTCTGGTTCAATTGTGGCATCTTGCCAATACTCGTATGTGGTTGTATCCATAATAGTTAGGAAGTTTCCATTCCCTGCTCCAGTATCTATATTCCACAAGTTAGCCCATTTTTCAGGCTTTCCACCACGTAGAGCTGTATGTCCAACAAAAACAGTTCGATACGGAAACTCTGTACCCTCTCTGTGATGATTCCAAGCATCATATAAATACGTATCCCTATCCCAATAGTATGTTTCAGCTATTGGTTGAGCATCTGGCGGATAATTCCAATTAATTCCACCATGCACATAGAAGTTATGGTCTTTGTCCACATGATAAAGACAAGTTACTTTATTCATAAAAGCGAGATGTCTTTGAATAAGCTCTTCATCACGAGTTAAATCTTCTCGCTTCAAGTATTCTCTTCTCGTAGCATATCCACCCTGACCTAACCAAAGATGAATCTCATACTCATTCCATTCATCCCTAAACCACCGTCTGAGCCATTCATCATGGTTTCCAAGAACCCAAGTAAAGTTCTTGATAGTCATAAGATATTCTATACAATCAACAACGTGTGCTGTATAGAAGTTATCACAAATATCTCCGAGAAAGATTAGGCAGTCTTTTTCTATATCAAAATTTGCAGTTCTCAGAACATTCCTGAGAGCATAATATCTCCCATGTATATCACCTATTACTAACTGTCTCATTCTAAAAGACCCCTTGCTCTTGCACATGGAATGCAGTTTCCTTCCGTCAACTCTGACACCAAGACCTGCGCTCCACAGTCAGCACAATACTTTATATTTTGTCCTGCACAACCATAATCACAAAACAAGTGTGACTCATTAAGTCTATCAAAGTGTTCCATGATATGATAATCTGGATAAATAACATGACATGCTTCACACTCTAATAGCTCTCCGTTATATGCGGAGGCTTCGCAAAACCTACAAAGCACATCTCCCGGTGTATCACATCCCACGCAAGAAACAGAAGGAAGAAATGATACTGTACCAAAATTATCCTGTCTTGTATATGCTATTTCATCCCCATTTTGATATAGGCCACCGAGATTTAATCTACATATACTTCTTTTATAGCCTGTGTAACTAAATATAATTCTGTCTATCAACTCAGTTATAGGCATTGACAGACCACGACCATAGATGTTGGTAACAACTATATCGCGTTTAGTATTTACTATTCCCCACGCTCTTGCTTGTATTACTTTGTCTTTAGAAATAAAGAGAACAAAGGATGGAAACCTGCCCCACAAAACAATCGGACTCCAAGAAAATCGTCCTTTTTGAGCAAAGCAAGAGTTAGTATCGCAAGTATGTCCAAGCAATCTAAAATCCTCAATTGCCGTAGATATTTTATACTCATAAACATCCACTGCAAACATACCCGCCCATTCTTTTAGAAACTCCTGAATTTTTCGATGCTCTGGTATAACACTCGCTTTACGAGCTAACAAAGCACCAAGACGCTTCGCATTTCTCTTACCATTCTCACTGTAATATGACCCTGCATAATCATAGAGTCGACTCACCTCTTTAGAATCGTTCCAATCAAGACGACCCAAATCATGATTCCATAACAGGTTATTTATTACTTGTGGAGTTAGAGAGTCTACTTTATAATCAAGTGTACCCTCTCTCTGTAGAAAAATTGCGTCTATATCTTTATTCAGTTCCTCACTACGCTTACAGTAAAACTCTTTTTCAATCTTACGTTCGTAGCACATATCAGCTCCTTAGTTAAAGATTTTTTCAAGAACTGTTACATCAAGCTCAGGCAAATAAATATCCGAGCACGTTAGGAATAGAGAAATCTTATCGGCTGGTACATGTACCCCAATATATCTATCACTAACAAGACGAGTCAAAATTGAGTCTTGCTCATATCTAAAGAAGGTCTGATTCGCTTGGGTAACACCTATACCCGAAGTATTTGGAATCATTAAGGGCATAAGACCACCTTCCATTTCCTTCATTGTTGAGAGCATCTTCATGGCACGAGATGTAGCTATGTGCCTACCCAATCTACGGCAAAAAGCATCAAGCTCTAAATTGCAGTAGCTAATTCCCAACGCGAGTGAACCATCATCGTCAACTATTGCAACAATGGTTGTTCCTGTATACTCACCATTGCTCTGACGAGGATAGAACACTGCGGTCTTATGATAATAAATCTTTGACCACCAATAAGAATCCCCAAATCCTAAGTGAGGATTGAATTTTGCTAAATCAAAAGCTTGTTTCTTTGCATCTTCTGATAACATAATACACCTCCATTGTATTTTTAAACTTGGTGTCCCGTAGTGGGCTCAAACCACTATTCCCTGACTGAGAATCAGGTGTCCTAGTTCTATGCTACTTTAACGTCGCATGTCTTAGACGAACGGGACAAACTTACATTCTGTCGCGCTCAAAAAGCCGCGCATAGCTCTCCAAATTTTCAAGCATTTTCTCTGCTTTTTTTGAAAACTTGCAGAACTTTTCTAGAATCTCTGTTCTAGTTCTCAGAACATTGTATTCATGTGGTCGCATTTCACGAATATAACCAATACCTTTTTCATCTTGCATTGATACAACGAACATAGTCCGACCATCGCTACTTTTTGTTCGTCTTATAATCTCTAAACTAACAATCATTAAAACCCCCATTCAATATTAATTCCAAAAAGAGGTGTGGGAGGGGGCGATAGATAAACACCACCCAATCCCACACATTTATAGTGATAAACTTCTGTTACTTTATATTGCGGGGTTATATAATCATTTACACGCCATTCATCGCCTTCACGATATGCACAGCTATTAAGTATCAATACCACGCATACGCTTAAGAAAATCCTCGTAGCGAACTTGATGCTGTACTGCATCAGCAAATTCATTTAAGTCCTCCGGCGAAATCCCATACTGCTCCCGGAGCTTGAGAGCTATCTTTGCAGTTTCATATACTGACTTGTGAAGTGTCGCCATTACATTTGTACCATTATTAAAAGTAATAATCACCTTAATAAAGGCCAATTCTCCAACTGTTTTTAAAACAGCAATTTCCTTTACCCCATTTATTTGAATCATATTAGCCCCCTGAAATAGCTATAAGTATTAATATCAACAATGGGATACCTACAATAAGAGAAAGGAAAAAGATAATAGCATTTCTCCTATCCCTTCTTTCTCCCTCTGCCCACGCGCGGATACCAGCTTGCCTCATTTGAGTCATTTCTTGTAGGTACTCCCACTTCTCTTCCTCTGTAAGCTTATCCGATTTAAGCATTGCTTCTTGGTTATCATAAGACTTATTTATAAAACCCATTAAAGGGTCTGGTCTGTTTCCGAACATTTTGTTCTCCTTGTCTGCGGGGGACTGGCGGGAAAAACTTTAACAAACTTCTCCCCATTAAATTGATAAATTGACGGTTCTAAGCCCTCAACCTCAACTTCAAAGACCCCCGACCTAATCCAGAAGCCATCCATTGTAGCGAGATTTTCAAAAAATGCTACGACTTCTTCTTCATTATTATAGTCTCGTAAATCACCAAAAATTGAAACGGTGAATTTTGCAATACTATTTGGCGCTGGACTCTGCCAAACTACTACATTGAGCGGCCCCTCAGAACCCCAAGGAGTCAAACCACCAATGTATAAATCATATCGCATAGTATCAATTCGGACTATGCCATTTACGTGTGTCCATTGTGACATCACTTACCTCCCATATTAAAAAGAGTCTTATATATGTTATAAATACTGAGCCAAATAAGATAAACAGTACTCCACTGAAATTATTCATCTCAGTACGCACTGCTATAAATGCGAGTATGAAACTCCAAAGAATTAAACTGGCATTCATTTTTCTGACCCATTGTCTTCTTGTGGAATATAAATCCACTGAATTGTTACCCTACATCCATTTAATACACCTGATACATCTTTGTGTCCACCGTCATTGGTGGGGTTTGTGGATAAATCCCACAACTTGTTAAACATGTCTTGCACACCTTTAACCTCAATGGGTGGTTTTGTCTTTGTATAAGGTGTTGTAAAAGCATAGTATTCCATTGCTCTACTCCTTGAATTGAATTTTTACATCTACTAATCCCTGCTTAATCATTCCCAACTTTTTTGCCGCGGCTCTTGATAAGTCTATAACTCTTCCATTCTTATAGGGGCCTCGGTCATTAATACGTACAACAACCTCTTTTCCATTCTCAAGGTTTGTAACTCTGACAACTGAACCAAGAGGTAATGTTCTATGAGCGGCTGTCATTTTTAGATTTGAAAACCTCTCTCCGTTTGCTGTTTTTCTACCGTGAAACATACCATGATAAAAAGAAGCAACACCCTCCTGTTGAAATTTTGATTCACTTGTTACAGGTACAAAAGTAAGACTAGCTATTGCTAGGGCTAGTGCGAGTGTTTTAAACCTCATAATCCCTCCAGTTAATTTGTCCTTCTTGCCGCGTCCCCCTCAATTCTGCTACGTCCTTCAATTACACGAGCAAACTCTACTAATTGCATTGGCAGTAGAACCCAATCTTTGGGAGATTCTACAAGGTGACTAAGAATTAAACGTGACTTATCACCGTACCAAACAGTCTTACCAACTCCCTGACCAGTCTTTATATCTGTAAATCTCCAGCAAAGAGAAGATAATTCCTCATTACGAGATGTATAGAAGTTTGTTAATACGGCTATAGTTCCATCTCTTTTATTAAGAATATGGTTTCCTACACACAGCTCATAGTCCCACTGTTCACGATTCTTACTATAGAATTTAAGCAATCCCTCGAACATGTAGTCTATCATTGTAGTCTCCTATTATTTTTCCAAAAACCAAAAAGCAAAAAATCGAAAAAACTCACTTTGGCTTTCCGAAAATTTATAAAATTTCAAAAGTTAATTTTCAAAAACAATTCTTCTGACTGGTTCTACTTCATCCCACTCCTTATTTCTTGCAATATTATCAATATACACATTTGTTGTCTTAAGAGGCTCAATGTAGCCTTCTTTTTGCAACTTGCGTACAACTGAAAAATCATCGAAATAGGGCTTTCCCCAACCACTCTCTCTAAGCTCTGTCTCTATATCTAGTAGCTTAAAGTCTTTAAGAACAGTGCCAATGAACATCACACCATAATCATCCCACTCTCCCGCTGAAATTACTATAAGTTCACCTTTCTTAATCTCTCTTTCCATCACTTCCTCTCATATAACGGTATCCCGTTTACGTGAAATTTGTCCTCTTGTTGAGGAACACAAAACTCCTTTCTTTTCATTGCACGGTCATATAAAATCACCGCGGACGCTGTTGCAAGATTCAGGCAATACTTTGAAGGTATAACCACGAATCTATGACACAGCTGCAATGTCTTTCTTGGAATACTTCCATCCTCCGGCCCAAAGACATAAACTGCATTCTCTGGATGTTCAAAGTCTGGTAAGTTTTCCGAATTATCTCTCAATTCTACTGCTACGGGTGTAGCTCCCTCAAATCTATCAAAAGGATAATCTGAATTTATTAGAGTTACATCCTTGTACCCTATCATTCTTTCCTCTCTTGGGAGTCTGCCACGTGCTTCAATATCCATTGTAACACGATTTCCCGTAAACCACAACTGAGAGACTCCAAAACATGAACACAATCTCATTACCATACCAACATTGTGTGCAAATTTTGGATTTACCAAAAAGATAGATGGTGTTTTTCCTATTTTAGGTGCATTTTTACCTACAACATAAGCTTCATTCATCATGCGCTCCCATATCTAAAGGAATAAAAGCAATTTCCACCGTACTCTCCATCATAGTCAGGATGAAATCCTAATTGGTCAAGACGTGCTATATCTTCATCAGACACTTGCTCATAGTCTACCAACACAAGTAGGGTATCATACATACAGTGAGTAGGATACCGTGTTGTTGAGTACTTGTTAAAAATATTTAAAGCCTCAATTAATTCTTCCATGTTTCCTCCTTTATGTGGAGCGGGTAGAGAGATTCGAACTCTCGCCGTCAGCTTGGAAGGCTGTGATGCTACCAATTACACCATACCCGCTTTGTGGCAGGACGAGCAGGACTTGAACCCACACCTAACAGTTTTGGAGACTGTTGTTCTACCATTAAACTACCGTCCTGTTTCATCCTTCTTCTCAAGTTCTTCTCTCCAACCTGCTAAAAGTACTATCCCCGCTATTCCAAAAAATATATTAGCAACACATGCCATCATAATTTGAATCACTAACGGTACTGTAGTTATAAAGAAGAAAAAATAAAGCGAAGCAAAATATAATCCAACCATTCCTACTGTTATTAAACTCAATAATATTTTCATTTTTTCTCCTTTATGGCAGGGCTACTAGGACTCGAACCTAGACTTTCTTGGGTCAAAGCCAAGCGTGTTTCCAATTACACTATAGCCCTCTAACATATATTTAGAGGAACTAGAACTCACCGAATTCTAGCTCCCCTCTTTATATGTTACGCGATGTTAATGTAGAGTTGCTGGTTCTTAGCTGTCCTTACACTATACAGCCTATTCTTGTAGCGAACCTGCATACTACCATTTGTACCCCTCGTTCTGCGAGAGACAGTCTCTACAACCTTCCTGCCATTACGTACTTGTACCTGAATGCTCACTGAGCACCTCCATGTTATTTAATTGCCAAAGTTATAACCCAATACATCAAGTAGATAATAGTTGCCCCCATTGCATAAATGAGCGGAGCAATATCAAATGCTTGTGTAGGTTTCCACAGTAGATAGATAATATAACCTACATATAAAACTGTCATTAAAAGCCAAACTGGTATCATCATATTCCTAGTGCCTTCCTCTCTTCCTTTGTAAGCTTACCGAGAGCACTCTTTGCAAGAGCTTTTCTCTTAACTTCCTCTTGCTGTGCAAATTCTCTTAGTTTCTCTGCTTGTTCTCTACGCCTATCCGCCTCAAGATGCTCTTCCCACCAATCTGCAAGCTCTCTCGACGTTTTAGAAT
>FRDC01002128.1_pt1 | contig 106301 bp, 124 predicted proteins | sample 1106171 | NCBI WGS metagenome assembly FRDC01 (sample SAMEA3930566, study PRJEB13176) | freshwater metagenome | biome: Drinking water system; feature: drinking water; material: water | place: Singapore | collected 2014-12-20
TTTAATACATCTCTAGATTATTTAAATAATTTAAGTAATATATAAAAATCACTTTATGGTTATAAACCATAAGGATAGTAAAATCATGAATAATCAGAATCTGCCAGTAGATTTCATTTACAGAAATCTACTTAATCAAATTATTAATTTTGGAGATGAAAAAACAGATAGAACTGGGACAGGTACCAAAGCTATTTGGTGCGCAGAAGCGCGTTTTGATATAGATAAACAATTCCCTATTGTTAGTCTGAAGACTACATTTTGGAAAACTGCAATTAAAGAACTTCTGTGGTTTCTATCTGGTGAAACTAATATTAGATCTTTACTCGAAAGCAATGTTACAATTTGGTCTGACTGGCCATTTAAAAGATATAAACAGAGCACAGAATACGACGGAATTGATATAGACGAGTTCAACACTCGTATCGTAGACGATTTTTCATTTGCAAGTAAGTGGGGTGAAATAGGTCCTGCCTACGGAAAGCAGTGGCGACGGTGGAAAGGATATAACGGTGAAGAAATCGATCAGATTGAAATTATCGTAAACCAGCTGAAGAACTCACCCGATAGTAGACGCATCATACTCGAAGGGTGGAATGTCGCTGATCTCGACGAAATGATGTCAATGTCTCTTCCGCCATGTCATAAGAGCTACCAGTATCAAGTGACATCTGACGGAGTCCTGAACAGCTTTTTATATCAGCGTTAACACTACGAGCGCCTTCTAGGAGTGATCCTAGTCGAAGAATTCTCCTTAAAACGGGAAACTCTCAGTCAACTGAGACAATCCGTTGCTAAATTAACCTTTTTCAGGAGTTCCTTTCTATTTTATGAAAGGAATCGCCATGTATCCTGTGTGTTACGTCTTAATATTTAGTAAAAACAATCAAATAAAACGATATATAGGCTCCACTAGTGATATTCAAAATCGTTTCAAACAACATCTATATCTTCTTCAAAAAGGTGCTCGTCATAATAAAATTTTACAATCTTTGTGGAATGACGGATGGTGCCTTAGGGATGAAACTGTAATTTATCCTTGTCTGACTTTGGAAGCTTCTAGAAAATTAGAATTAGCTTTTATATTGGCCAGTGAAGACGATGACGATGTAGTTAATATAGCATTTGGAAACGATACTTATTCTCACAATCCTAACAAAGAAATTATTACTGAAAGATTGAAAATAAACGCTTCTGGTGAGAATAATTCCATGTACGGTAAGACACACACACAGAATACCAGAAATACAATCTCGGAAAAATTAAGAGAATTCTACAGAAACAACGAAAGTTCTAACTTGGGTATAAAACGGTCTGATAAGTTTAAACAAAATTTATCTTCGATCGCATCCCAAAGAGTTGGTTCAAAGAATCCATTTTTTGGAAAAAATCATTCTGTAGAAAGTAAGCAAAAAATGTCTGATGCCAATAAAGGAAAAATTCCGCCCAACACTAGAAGAGTTATTATAAATGGGGTAGAATACGAAAGTATATCAAAAGCTTCAAGAGTATACGGAATAACTCCTTCTTTGACTCTGTGGCGCATCAGAAATAAAGTTAGTCCGAGATTTGTAGACTGGAATTGGTTATAAACGCCCGACGGCCAGAACGTGATTGTTCGTAGGGTCCAAGTGGACTCGAAACGGGAGAACTTCTGTTTAAAATAGACAGAAGGTGATTTGGCCTATTCTGCATAGTGATATGCAGCAGTTTTGTGGACTAAGAACTACAAAACGGGACAGGATTAACGACCCTGTTTGAATAACGAGTCTTGCGATACATTTTTGGGAGTACCCTTCAATTGGGTTTCAGCAGCAACTCTTCAAATCATGTTGGCTCATGTATCCGGACTCAAAGTTGGCGAGTTCGTATGGATGGGAACTGATGTCCATATTTATAGAAATCATTTCGATGCGGTCGAGATTCTTAATTCTCGTCCAACACCTGAAAATAGGGCTCGTCTAAATATCATTAATAAAAGAGATTCTATCGACGATTTCACGATAGATGACTTCGAACTCGTAGGATACACACCACAAGGTGTTATTAAAGCAGATGTAGCAGTTTAATTTGATTCAGTTTACTGGGGGCATGCCCCCAGTAAACTTTCATTTCTAATAAATATTTATATTACTTACATGAGATAATTTGTAAAAAGGTATTTTGATATGACTGATCTACATACAAAAGAAACTATGCCGGTCTATTCGGAACGAGAAAAAGAAATTCTTCGTCATCCAGATCTTTTAATTGGAAAAGAGTGGATTACAACAGAGAATCCTCCTAGAAAATTGAAAATTGTAAAACGTAGTTCTTTTGTTGAAGGTTTCTTTTCAGTACTTATTGTAGATCATTACCGTGAAGTCATAGATTGGATGCTTGGTAAAGGATCAGAATTCGATGGAGCTTTCAGTAGTATTCCGTTTTGTATAGCTCCAGGGTTCGAAATCTTATTTGAGAAGTCGGAACCTTCTTCTTGTTCTTTAAATCACGACACAATTGATAAAAACGAATCCTCACAAGAGTCGTTGATTCGAAAAAGTAATGTTGTTGTGTATTCAGAAAGTGATGGTTATGATTTTGAGAAAATGGATGAATATGTTGAAAATTTGAAAAAAGAATATAAACACAGTTTAGTTTCTATCGGATTTGTAAGCGGACAGTTTGCAATAATGGACACATTGTGTTCAGAAGCTTTTCGAAAATTGGAATCATTTATAGATCCTGATACTTTTCGAGAATATAGAAATAATATATACATTATTGGATTTGATGATTTCTTTGAAATTTATGATTTACAGTGATAAAATAGTAAACTATTATTTAAGAGTAGAGAGTCGTACGACTCTCTACTCTCCACTAGTTTTATTTTTTACATTTAGAACACTTTGACAAATAACCGTGATCACAGAATCCTTCGAAAGAATTTTTCATGTGACACGCTATTTCTTTATCTGTCATCTCTTCAATTTTATAAAAATAAGAAATTTCAAAACCTTTTGTCTTGATAGGAAAAGGATCGTGGACTACTATTCCATTAAGAGTAATACAGGCATGTGTTATTTTCTTCCCGGATCTAGGATGATCAGAAGGGTATTCATAAGGAATAGTTCCTACAGCGATCGCATAATCATGGGGAGGATTACTTTTATCATATTTCACTAATTTTAAATTTAAATCCGCTAAATAGACTTTCCATTTATCTAACCATGATCCCTTTTGTCTAGGTAAGATATTAGGTATTTCATTCAAATCTTTTTCTAAAATAGATGCAACACATGCGTTAAAACAATTACCCTGAGAGTGTTCTTGTAGAAATAAAGTTTGACTAACTGGAATCATGACTCCGACTTTCAGTTCCGGTTTATCCATTAAAAACAGAACTATCTTGTTTTATCTTATATTCATTCTCCAGTAGCAAAATCTTCTACACTTATTTTACCTAAACATAAATTTTTTTCTGCTTCTCTTCTATCGACCAAACCTTTTAATTTACAATAATATTTTTTCTTTATTTTATCGAATCTACAGTCACTTCCTTTCATTGAAGAAGTCCATATTCCGGTGTAGTAATTCGAAAAATAGTTACAACCTTTATCCCATTCTCCGTTTTTAAAACTGATATACATAGGAGATTTTCTATAAGCTCCTATACCAGCATTAAAAGAAAAATCTCCTGCTGCGTACATCGCGCCTTTCTGATCGATGAGATCTGGATTGTCTGCTACTATTTCAAGTAATATAGGTGATATGTCTTCGATAAAAAATTTATCACATTCTTCTTTCGAAACTTTCATACCTATGTAGACACCTTTTGTATGGCCTCTACAGATAGTTGGTATTCCTTTAGGATCTCGATAAGCTTTATAATAGTTACCTTCCCAGTAACTTGTAAATCCAATCATAGCAGTGGATGCCGCTGCTACTACTCCGATAAATTTATTTTTATTCTGTTTGAGAAAAGATTCGCTCATATGTCATTCCTCTTTGTTCTTTTCTCTCTCCAAAACGTCATGTGCTTTTTTCTTGACAATTTCATATTCTCTCTTAGTGATCCATCCCTTTTTAAGTCCGTATTCTATCCTTGTCAGTGCTGCAATAGCATGACCTCTGTCGAATATAGGCCATTTTCTTTTTTCCGGAATAGCAAAAGCGCTATCAGGGAGTTTATCTCTTTGTTCTTTTGTAAGCTTAGCCATCTGTGTAATTCCTTTCTTATTCAAACTATAATAACTATAATTATTAATACCGTCGTCCTTTATTATTAATTTTATGAGATATAAATAAAGATATCAAAAAAGATGTCTTCGGGGACTATTTGTATCGGCGCTAGTTTTTCGAAAAGGAATCTGATGTGGCCGGCACAACCGATGTATCTTCTCTTACTAATTTTTCTTTAAAAAATTTAAGTCCTTATGTGAGAGGAGGAGTTTTTCCTTCTAAATCTACCGATCATCTCCTCCTTCTCGTAGGTCTGGATGATGTCCACGGAGCCTTGAAATACATACTGAACGGAGTAACTCATGAACTTCATCTCAATATGTTCGGTTATGATGACGAAGAATTAAATGATATAATCTGGTCTAAAGTTATGGATCCTAATATTTTGGTCAGAATAACTTTAGATAAATCACAAGCCGGCGGAGTTCACGAAGCGAAACTCCTAGAAACGGATAAATCAAAAAACTTATCTTTGTTTAACACTCACTTTGCAATAGGTCAAAGTGATACGCATCAGATTAGTCATACAAAAGGTTTTGTTGCTGATGGTATAATAGGTTGTCACGGATCGACGAACTGGAGTTCCAGTGGCGAAGGCACTTTTGTTTCTGGAAAAGATGCCGGAGGTACTGGATATAAAGCTCAGAACAATACTCAGTCTTTCTTCACAGATATATGGTCAGTAAATCGTTTTAGAACAAAATTGATATCCGAACATGACATCGCGATAAAACAAAATTCCAAATAATTTTCAATGGTATCAGGGAGCTCTAGAGCTCCCTGATACTGCGATGTATCAAATGGAATATTAACACTATGAATTAAACAATATTTTTGAATAAAAATTACATCTCTTATTATCGAGGATTTTGTACGATGCGCCAGAGAACAAACGCTGACGATATCGTTCAGAGAACATATAATAGAACAATATTAGATCTCATTCTGCCGGGTATAATTTCAAAGTGTTCTGACTTCGGATGTAATGTATATTTGTATCCGGATCTAACGATCACAATTTTTATATCAATTTTACAAAAATATCAGACTGACAATTTCGACATCGGTTTATTAATAAATGCTCTTCAAGAGTGTATAAATAGAACCGGTATATGGTGTATAGAAGACACATCCTTTCAATGTAGAAAATTAGACTCTCAAAATGTTCGTTTATTTATTATCCATTGCGGAGGATCAAAGGTATTTCTGAAGTTAAATATTCTGAAATATTAGAATATAGGTGATCTATGAAAGTAGAATTGGTAGGAAATTCTCACTTAGGTTTCTGGTGCCAAGGGTGCCAGAAAAAACATATGATCAGAATACAAGGCGACAATAGTTGGCAATGGAATAATGACTTAGAACGGCCTAGTTTTTATCCTTCCGTATTTTCCACTAGTGGTCATTATCTTAATATACATAAAGAAGGCGAATCATGCTGGTGTACATATAAGAATGGTGAATCAGAGTTTAAATGTACGAGATGTCACCTTTTTGTAAAAGATGGAGAAATTATCTATTTACACGATTGTTCTCATGATTTAAAAGGTCAGACGGTTTCTTTGATAGATATTCCGAAGGATAAATTATCGTCATGAGTACTTCAAAAATTTCTCTGGAAGATGCGTTAGATATTTATAAGAATTTAAATTCTTTATCTGAAGATAAAATTACAACATTCCGTTCTATCAGAAATCTTGTTATAAAAGATTATCCTGGAATGATAGATACGGATAGTTTGAAAAAACTACTTCAATCGCTGATTGTGAATATTGAATCGATAGTTAATTCTTCAGGATTCGATGTAACAGTTAAAAATGGAAAATTGAAAGTAGTACCCAAAGAATATGGCGCTGAAGATATTCTTGCTGTAACAAAGAACTTATGCGATCTGTATGTATCTCTTTTTGATGTAGTTTTAGAAAGCGGAATTCCTTTTTCGGAAATTCTGTCTTTGTACTTTAAATACAAAACTATCGAAATATTTAGATCTAACGATTGTGATCTTAGTTATGATTTAGATGAAAAAATATTGGATTTACTGAATTCGATTTGAATATGATGTCTAGAGGGCTTCGGCCCTCTAGACATCATAAAGTGTAAAGTATTCTTCTTTTGATTTTATGACGCATTTCAGGGATATCCCTTATGAAAATATTTGAACGCACAGCAAAATTGTTTGGAATAATAAGTGTATCAGAAAGAAATGATACTGTCAGAATAACTGGTCTTGACGGTATGATACTGAAAAAGTATATATCTAAGATGTGGCAGTCTGATGTTTTAACAAAAATGATGTTTACATCTGTAACCGATACATCGATAACACTTCAGTCATTTTTTATACCGGATCTGATCTATATTCTTAACAAACTAAAAGAAGAAGGTAATATATCTTGGGCTGGTAGAAGAACAATTGACAAAATAAAACACGGTATCGAAACTAATACTTGGTGGAAAAAAACTCTTCTTCCTGTTGAATCTATGGTAGATAGAAAACGTCTTAGTTTGTTTAAATATACACCTCTTTCTCATCAGAGTGAATTTATAGATTTTTACGGCGAAACTTTACCTCGATATGGTCTTAGATGTATGTTACTTCCGGGTCGCCCTGGTAGCGGCAAAACATTGACGGCTTTGATGATATCGGTTGCAGTTATACCTCCCAGTATTGCAGAAGTAAAAATTATCATTTCTCCCAAAAAAGCTCTTCATGAAGTTTGGGAAAAAAGTATATTAACACTTTTCAAGAAACACCCTACGTATTGGGTGTGCGACAGTAATAGAACTATGCCTTTATCCAAGTGTGAGTATTATGTATTTAATTACGAAAAACTAGACGATGCAATAAAGTTAGGCGAGTTTTTAACATCTAAAGGAATTCGATTTTTTGTCGGAGTTGATGAATCACATAATTTTGCTGATTTTAGATCAAGTAGAACTCAGAAATTAGTCAAATTACAAAATATTTCGAATAACATATATGGAATATGGATGTCAGGTTCTCCTATACTGAGAAGAGGATCTGAGTTAGTATCATTTTTGAAATGTTCTGATCCACTTTTCACACCTGAAGCCGAAAGGCGTTTCTCAAGAATATATTCAGCTTCTCCTGGTAAAGCAGGTGAAATATTTTATCATCGATTAGGTCTTATGATGGCATACTTTGCAAAACAATACGGCAATCAAAATAGACCTCCTCCAAAAATAGTAGAACTTCCGGTAAAACTTCCAAAATCTTTAGAAAATAAATTTCTCTTATCTACTATTCGAGAAGATATGAAAAAATTTATGAAAGATCGAATAGATTTTCATATGAGAAATATCAAACAATATCGCAAAACAATTAATGACGCGTTTGATGTTCATAGAGAAACTTTGACTACAAGAGCTGAACGTATTCAGTTTGACAGATATTTGAGAAATCTCAAAATAGTTTCTCAAAATCCCGATATCGTTATCAGAGAATTGAATGATGAAATTAGAAAATATGAAAGAAGAAAACTTCTTCCGTCACTTCCTCCTACTTCTAGAAAAGAATTTCGATCTGCTCTTTCTGCAGTAAAAAATATAAAGCTTAAAGTTAGAGGTGAAGCTCTTGGTTCAGTTTTGTCTAGAAGGCGAGCAGAATGCGCAGCGGCTTTAGGTGTTTACTGTAAACCAGAAGAAATAATAAAAGATTCTAAATCGAAAACATTATTCTTTGCTTCATCTATATTACCTATCAAAGCTCTAGAAATTGATTTGCGTAAGAAAGGATTTCATCCTCTCTTGGTGTACGCTGAGACCAATAAAAACTTGTCTCAGATCATCAATGAATTCGATAACAATCCTGACGCAAATCCTATATGCGCGACAATGCAATCTTTATCAGAAGCAGTTCCTGTTACAGCAGCTTCGACAGTTGTTCTTCTGAATAGACCATTTCGTCAAGCCACTTTTGATCAAGTAGTCGCAAGAGCGGATCGAATTGGACAAAAATATCCTGTTACAGTTATAGAAACTGTTTTAGATACAGGTTCGGAACCGAATGTTTCTTCTCGTACAGATGAAATTCTTCAGAATGTTAGAGAAGACATTAATATACTTCTAGGAAGTGATTTTGCTGGACCTGATCCAGATGAAAGAGAATATAAAGCTCTTATAGATTCTTCAAAGGAATCAGATTATCTTCTCAGACAAGATGAACTTTTAGGAATCCTCTGAAACATTACTGGAGGATGGGATCCCATCCTCCAGTAAAACTATCAAGGTATGTGGTATGGTACTCAACGTAAATATCAGTCTTGTAGATTCTTACGAAATGCGATTCAAATTAGAACGCAATTTAAAGGTTATTAATGAGGTTTTGAATAGATGTCAATTTCATCAAGATATATTAAAAGATGTAAATATAACGGCTTTCATTGTTTATATTAAAGATTCTTTTGAAAGTGAGAATCTTAATAATAGAATAAATTGGATTTATTGCTTTAGTAAAATTATTTTACACAAAATTTCTAAAAAATATTTACAATATGTTAGAAAATTTAATGACGAAACTATTTTTGAAAATTATGATCTGAAACAAAAAATATTTGAAATTGATACATTGTGCGAAAAAATTTATTATAAGACAAACTTTTCAGAAGATATTGTTTTGAAACTTTTGAAAGAAATAGAAACACTTAATGATATCAGTAAATTTATAGAGTTTACTGATCACCCTACAGAAGATTCTAGTTCTATTTTTAAGAAAATAGACGATATCGTAAACTCGTTACGTTGTATAGCCAATACAGATCTAGTGTTAATAGATTGTGATACTTATATTTCTATTATAAGAGAGATTAAATCACTTAATCATCTTCTCGATTATTGGAAAACATCTAGAGATATAGAAAAAACTTTAGGTTTAATTTATTACTGAAAAATCAATTAAATGAAATCCTATATTACTAGATTGATGGCGTAATTTCGACTCAATCTGAACTCAATAAGTTTTAATTAAGATATTTTGATTTCTGATTGATTCGAATAAAATCATAAAGAGATTGATATGATTTTTAATTTTATACAAAAAATAGAACATTTCTTATTTGGAATCAAAGTAACAACTGAAGATAAAATTGATATACTAGTTAAAAGAAAATCTTTGGTTAATAAAATTTGTGAAGGTGTTCATCTGTGTTATGAACCACTTTTACCTTCTTCGATTACTTCCGAATTTTCGGAATATGAAAAAGTTGGCGATTTTATTTTGGATAAAAATACAAATCAGTCATTTTCTATTCCGAAAGTAGTTCTCAATAGACCTCCTCTTTTTCGGTTAAACGGAGATATTGATAGAACGTTTTCTGCATTCATAAAAGACAATCCTGTTACAGTTATTGTTTCTAAAAAATATTCAAACTTCAGAGAAAGAAAATTTGTATTCCTTGATGGAGAACCCGTCACTAGATCGGGGAATGTAAATGGATTGTCTAAGAAGAAAATTATTCAAAAAGTTGGAGATTTGTTCATAGGAACTTTCTCTGGCAAAAAAGATTGTGTTACAAATTGGATCGTAATTAATCGTGAACCGGATGAAACGACATTATCTTTTACAACCTTTGTAAATAAAGGATATTTAGTGTTAGATATGTCTATTATTCCAAGTAAAGAAAGTGTGATTGTAACATGCGAAGATAGTATTCTAAATCTCCAAGAAAAAATAAAACGGTCTTATGTCCTTGCAAGATCTATTCTTTTAGCGATATCTGCAACCAATATAAAAATTTCAGAAACAGTTGAAGACGAGTTGGCTCTCAAAATTCTTTCCGCCATTTGAAAAAGGAATAATCATGGAACCTGCATTTCCTTGTAACATCGGAATTATCAAGCCTAATCGCAATCATCCGGACAAGAAGGTCGTTTTTGTAGGAGATATTCTACATTTCTTTGAGTCGTCTGTTGATACGTCAAACTTAGAATTTGACCAAGAAATAGAAGTCATTTTCACGCGTATCCAGTATCCCAAAGATTCTGATACTGGAAAATATATTCTAACAAGAATTTCAGGTTTAATGGTAATACCTGTTGATACTTCTCTTTATAAACTTGTAGAAGTACCTCGTTTTCAGAAAGCATCGGAAGATTCTCCTTCGGATGTAAAAGTGTTTTCGACATTAGAATATGAAGGTCGAAAGATTACTCTAGTTCCTGGATGGTCGAGACCTAACTTCCATTCTGATAAATCTTTAAAGGTTTGGATCAGAAAATCCGATCTTGAAGATACTTCAAAGGATGTGATTAGGATTGTAGGATTGTATTCTATTTTTGATCGAGCCGGTTTTAAACCTCGCCCTCAAAAAAATAAATATTTTACGTCCCAGATCGGTGTAGTCAACTGACTACACCGATCTACTTATTTATGGAGAGAAATCATGATTCAAAGAATTGAAAACTGGCTTCTCAAAAAACTGCAAGATCGCGTAGAAAAAAGAATAATCCGTCGTTATGGAGGTATTCAGAGATGTCCGTGGTGTAAACAATGGGCTCAGCTTTACGACGGATCGAGATTTGACAGTGAGACAGATCCTACGATTGACGCTCTTATTTGTGGAAACTGCGGAGGAATAAGTAGATGGAGATTTGAGATGGGTATGACCCCATTAGATCCGATTGGTCTGAAACCGCCACCTGTTTCATGTGATATCAGCAAAATAAAATTTGTAGAGCCAGTATTAATAGAAACAATTGCATTGGAAATACAACGTGCAGTTGAGAATATGCCCTATCGGAATAACTTTACAGTAGTCAATCTCCCTGATGATTCAGAAGAAATTCGACCAGAAACTTTGCGCCAGTTTTTCGAATCCACTTGGCAAGGAGAATATGCCGACGAAGTGTTTTCCGCAGCTTCTAAAGTGGCTGCACAGACCGCAGTCGATGTGTTTAATCGGTATATCATCGAATCGGAAGAGAAGAAAAATGAATGATCCAGAATACGATATTTACATGGTTGATAGAGAACTTAAGCAGATGGGAATTGTCGGTCGTTTCATTCACAGACTTCGTGTCAAGCGATTACATGTCATTCGGCAAGATGCTTTAGAAAAAATACAACTACGTTCATTGAATCCGAACGAAATTAAAAAACTGAGATATCATTCGAGCAAAGAATTGAAAACACAGCGATTGCTATGGCCAATAGTGTACAGTTAGTTTGGGATTTACTACCTGATAATCCTGATTCTGCATGCAGACATGGAATGCCGGAGGGTTGTAAAATATACTGGCGTAATTTAGCTAAAGTCGCCATAGAAACTTACACCAATGTTTCGATTGACTTATCTAAAGAATCCGTTGCGACCGATACATAGAGAGCCTTACCGGCTCTCTATGTAAAACATTATTATAAATTCGCAACAAAGAATATGAAAATAATTTTCTGATTTTTATGTCAGTGTCAAGGAGAATCGATATGACCGAAACGATTGAAGCTGTGAGTCAAGCGGCGCGAGATGCGGCCCACGCTGCACATGAAGCAGTGGGAACTACATTACTGATGGACAGTATCCGCAGAGGTCAAGACGATAGTGATGACCTCGTCCAAATTTTCGCCCGATTTGAGCGTGATCGCATCGCCGCCTACACGAAGACCTTGATTGAAGAGGCGGTGGAGCTTGGAGAAGATGCTCGTGATTCCGCTGAAACTTTGAGGGCATTTCCTGACGGCAATCACATGACCGGCGGTAAGATTGGTATAGTCGGTGCCAAAGTGCTTGATCATGCAGCGCAAGTTCTAATCCAAACCGCCGCTACCATCGCCGTCCTGAAAGAAGAAAATGATCTTTTACAGAAATATAAAAAAGCTTTAAATCCTTTATATGATGTAATTAAAAATTTGTTTCGAGAATACGGATCTGATAGACCTGACGGGCAATTGCAACCTCTCATGCTATCTATGTCAGACGTCAAACGTATAGCGGAAGTTCTCGGGATCAGGTTCAATACTTGATAAATTTTAAAAACAAATAGCGATAATGGAGATTAATATGTCAAATAATCTATTCGAATCGAAACTGGATACGACTGACGAAGAAGTACATAAGTGCTGCGGTGAATATGTTGCAGGAAGTCGTTGTCCAACTTGTCCTGATCGCACTGTAAACACTAAAGCAGCAAAACCGGACCATTTCGAAAATCTTTTAAATGATATTGAAGGTTATCTGAAAGAAGGTCGTAGACCCAATGCTATTGGAGCTATTCTTAATTTTGCTTTCTCAATAATAACAGATACAAAATTTACAGATGAAGTTATCAAACCTTTTGGTTATGAGGTCGATAGAAGTCTTAATAAAATTTCTTCAACAAAACAGAAATCAGAAGAAATAGACTTTGATAAACCTCTCAGAACTCGAGATGGGCGCAATGTTAGAATATTGAAGACTGATTTAAAATCGACCTCTACATGTTCTGTCGTCGCGGCAGTTTCCGATTCTTCAGGTGAAGAAGTTGTGATAATGTATGATAAATTCGGCAAAACCTCAGGCTTGTTGGAAAAAGAATTTCCTTCTGATTTAGTTAATATTGAAGAGAAAAAAGAAGATCTTCTTAATATTGTAATGAGTCTCATATCTTCAAGTAGTGAAATCGAGTCGACGTTTTTTGGTCATGAAGCCGAAGGCGGATATGTTATTTTTAAAAATGGTGATCAATGTAGAGTTTATGTACATCGTAGTGATAAATTGAATTCATTTAATGTAACTCGCCGTTGGGTCAACGTTTTTGATAATTTTTCTGTTGGAAAAACCTGCTCGACATATGATGCCGCAGATCATCTCGCTTCCGAGACTTCTTTGAATCGAATTGGGAAAATCAGATTGATATTTGAAGACTATAAACTTGTCGATGTAGGTCTTGAAAAATTAGATAATAAATGATCGGATATTTAAATGAATATGTTTTCTGATTTTGATAGAACTAAAATTGGTTCTTATCGTAGGCAAGAAAAGAGAAAAATAGGTAGAAGAACTAAACGACTTGCGATGCATAGCTTCGCTATGAATTGTAGAGGACACCCTGGAGTTATTACTGAAAAATATTACAACGATGTCTCGATCACATCGTTGATTGACGGAGTCGAATCCAGTTGTTCAATCTACCATTGTAATCCTGATCCAATAACGAGGGGTTATGCTTTTTGGCTAGCCAATCCATTTAATTATCGTCTTAACTCAATCGATTGTAGTTTAAAATGGTTTCTTGAATTCGATGGTTACGATAAGAATTATACAAAAGAAGATGCTTTTAAAGGTGTTTTAGATCTTAAAAGAAAAATACTTTCTTTTAAACCTTATACAGACCGTCAAAAAGATGCTCATAACAAAGTTCTAGCTCAAATCGAATTAGCTGAAAAACAGGAACTTTTTACTCATACTGGTTTCGATTATTCTGGAGAAAAATGGAGAAACAAACGTTCTCACAAACCATCTGACTTTGCAACTCCTGAAGAATTAGAAAAACTTAAAATTTTACAAGAACAAACCTATAGAACTAAAAATTTCTTTATAGATTTTCCAAAAGAGGAATGATTGCTGTGGACAAAACCAAATTAATCCGAATAGGTTTTAAAGTAGTCATGATAGGAGTAATTTTTGTAGGTTTAACTTTTAATTATATCTGGTGGCGCATCGGACTACCTTATTGCATCAATACTCATTCTGATAATTTTTTATTTGTAGCTTTTGTAGGATCGGTGTTGGTAGTTATATGTGATATAATAGCAATAATTTTTGGAATTATTTGGTTTAACGAATTCGAAAACGCTTTTTTGGAGAATCAAGATGAAAAAGATTAATCTCGCAATCGTTATTTCGTTGCTGTCCGTAAGTCTAGCAGGATGTTCACAAATCAGTCCTGGTAACGTAGGCGTCCGAGTGAATCAATATGGATCTGGAGCAGGTGTCGAAAGTAAACCTCTCGGTGTCGGAACATATTGGACTGGTCCTGGTACAACTATTGAGGAATATCCGATATCTACAAAAAATTACACTTGGACCAAATCGAACGAAGAAGGTAATGATAAAAACGAAGAATTCAGTTTTCAGGATAGATCTGGTCTTATTGTCACTGGGGACGTTTCCATTGCTTACCATGTGGACCCAATGAAAGCTCCTATCCTTTACCAAAAATACCGAATGGACATGGATTCCCTTATCGAAGGTCCATTGCGTTCGCAAGTTCGCTCTGCTATTGTTAACGTTGCATCACATATGAGCGTGGAAGAAATTTACGGATCTAGAAAAACCGAATTGATCAATAATGCAGCAGAACAAGTTAGAAGGTTTTTCGAACCATCCGGTCTCGTGATCGAACAGATGTACTGGGCCGGTCCTATTAGAATTCCTGATAGTATTCTGCAGCAGATAAACGAACGTACGAAGAACGAACAGGCAGCCTTGGCAGCGCAAGCAAATTTAGAAACTGTCAAAGCTAATGCACAGTCTCGAATTGAGGAAGCTCGAGGCGCTGCAGAAGCTCAGCGCCTTGAAAGTGATTCTCTCAAGCAGGGTCCCGAACTTGTTAAAAAGATGTGGATTGACAAATGGGATGGTCATATGCCGCAAACGGTATATTGTAACTCAGCCACTCCTTGTATAACTACTGGCCAGTAGAATATAGTAAACACACCACTGTTTTAACAGTGGTGTGTTTACCTAAAAGGATCGAATATGAACAAAAAGAAAGATCGTCAGCAACGTAAAACACATAAAAAACGCAAAGCTAAAGCTAAATCTCTCCATGAAGAAGTTTATGGATCATGGATCAATAAAATCAAAGCCGATCGTAAACCAAAATTTACTCATCATCAACCTGGGGCTCTTAATCTAGCGGCCATGTCCATGGTAATGCGAGGAGTAGGTAGACGTGGATTCTAATAGATATATTCAAAATGCAAAAAGAGTAATCGCCTTAACTGAAAAGGGAATAGGTTCGGCGAGAATCGATAAACCTTGTAAAAAATGTCGATTTCATAAATTTTCTTTTTTACATTTACATAACGTATGCAAAAATCCTGTCGTTATGTTGGCAGCTAGTCAGGCTTCAAATGAATACGGAATGGAAAGACTTTTAGATCCGTCTCACCAACGTTCAAAAAACTCTTCGTACGGCGAAATTGTTTGCGGACCAGATGCTGTTTTGTTTGAGGAAAGATAAAATGATTTTTCCTCATCCAATAAATGTAGTTAACAAATATCACGTTAAAACTGGAGAATATATTGGACGAGGGAGTCCGTTAGGAAATCCTTTTTCTCATATACAAGGTACAAAAGCCGCTTTTGTAGTGGACTCGAGAGATGAAGCTGTCGATCGGTACGAAGAGTGGTTGAGCGAAAGAATGAAAGCTCAGGATCAAGAGATTCTGAAAGAGCTTTATAGACTTAAAGAAATTGCATTATCAGGACCTCTTAATCTGGTTTGCTTTTGTGCTCCGAAAAGATGTCACGGGGATGTCATCAAAAGAGTTATTGAGAAATTGATTTTAGAAAATTGAAAGGGTGATATGATGAATGACACATTCATTGAAAACGCTCTCAAACGAACTGATGCAAGATGGATGGTAAACATCTACTACAGATCAGAAGAAGGAGCTAAAGTTCTTACGTTATATGTAGAAGAGCCTTCAGAACTTAATGATCTAGAAGATGTATTCCCACACTGGGATACTTTTCTCAGTATTAACATGGTCCTCAATCGTCCAGCAACCGATCTCTGTTTTACAACCGAAAAAGCTAGAGAATTAACTGTAGATCCTAATTATCCAAACGTAGAAAAATATGTTTTGTTATTAGTTGACCCGGAAAGAGTTCCCACATCTTTTGATGTATCGTTTCCAGATGACACTAATTTTATTCCCAACACCAAACCTGTTGATATATTTAGAACTATAAACCAATACGGATTTCCTTCGTATGTTTATGTTTGTAAAAACGCTCCAAAAGATTCATTCACTTTTACAATTTTAGAACATATAAGAAATAAATCCAAGTTTCCTGATTACCATATCGAAGACTACTTTGGAGCTCGAGAAAATTTTGAAGAAACTCTTCGGTCGTATAAATCGACTTATGATTTTCTATAAAAGGATTGTTTATGTTCATATGGTCGAAATTAATGAGTCGATGGTCTCAGTTAGTTTTTCGTGATCGATATAAAGATATCACTCCTCACATTCGATCTTTGCGTGCTTTAGAAGAAATGATGGAGTTGTGTCAAGCCGAAGGTGTTACTGCGGAAGAAGTTTACATCATTAAAAATCAAGTCTTTAGTAGACCCAAGGGGGAGGTGGAGCAAGAACTTGGAGGTGTTCTAACAACTATTTCTGCATATGCAGCGACTCGGTATCTCAATATTGAAGATATTTTCTATTCTGAATTCACCAGAATAATGGATCCTGTTATTATGGAAAAAGTCAGAACTAGAAATCTCGAAGGTGACAAAATCGGATTCGAAAAGAAATCTTAACACTGAAAGGAGTTTCAAAATGACAACAGAATCTAACACTCAGATTGTTTCCACTCAGATTGTGAGTGGAGATCTCATTCTTCCTTCTGATACAACTGAGACGACAATCGATCGTGTCACTATCAGCGGTAGTTACACTTATATAGCTCTGAGTATAGCTCCGGAGGTTCTTTTGCGGATCTCAGAAGAAGCTGCGGCGAAAGCTCTTCAGAATGCAGAAGGTTCCTCATTAACGATTTCTAAAGTATTTAAGACTATGGACGAAGAAGGAGATGCTACTGCAGGAGTAGCTACGACTTACAATCTTTCTGTTACTATTGATACCTCAAAATTACAGAGAACCACAAAACGTAAATCAGGTGTGTCTAGTTCTCCCTCAAGGCCAATCGAAATACTGAATCAGTTCTGATATCTTTTTAAGAGAGGGGTCATCAGACCCCTCTCTTAAAATATAGAAAGGTTAATTTTTATGTCAGTAGTGATTGTGACTCCGACACACATCGCATGCGATCACTGTGTTGTTTTACATGAAAGACCAACAAAAGTTATTATTGATCGGAACCATTTTAAATTCTTCGTATCTCCTGATAACACTTTTGTCTATGGAATATCAGGAGAGTTTGATCCGGAGGAAATTTCTTCTGATAATTATTTTCAATACATTCGAGAAATTTTCAGAGTAGTTCTATCTCATCATAGTGAAAATAGAAATTTCGGATCAGTATTAGTTGACAATAAACGTTTTAAAGATATTGATAAAATGAATGAATTCTTGAAGAAACACTTCAAAGAATTGACTTCTTTTTTACTTGTTTCAAAAACACATAAGTTCTGTGTTCACGCAGCGGATACATCCGATAAAGGTCCATCCTTGTTTTTTAAATCATTAGGCGATTTTAACGCTATCGGTATATGTCAAGGATACGCGATGGGTCTGCTTATCGGCGGTGATGATCTTAAAACAACTTTTGAAAAACTTTCACACATGAGTCCTTTGGTTTCTGCAGAATTTAGTTCATTTGAACTATCAAATCTCTCCGATATACAGGAAATTTAGCGATGTTCGTGATTTTTGGAAAAGACGATGATATTTTTCTTCCCGAGCTGCATTCGGATCGTAGTATATTAGGTTCCAAAATAATTTACACAGAGCCTAATTATGTAAATTTCATGACAAATCTAGGATTCCATATTCCTCTTAACGGAAATGGCATTCCTTATGTAAATACATTTTCGGACAAAATTCCGTATCTTCCAATTAAATTTGAGAGAGAAAATTATATTCTCGAATATTTATATATATCCCCAGAAGGCGATTTGTGGATTATAAATTTAAATTATCAGAAAGATAAAAACTCTTTTCTTCAAAATGAAGAATTTATCTTTCATAAAAACAACGGATGGTGGATGCTAAGTGAAAATGACGAACCTTCGTTAGAAAGTAAGATGCTGGCAGGATTTCTAAGTACAAATCCAAATACTGATAGTGTCGAAAAATACTGTTTTCAGTATTTAGGAGGTATCAAATTGTTGAATATGAAAATTAGTGAATTGGTAAAGAAATACGAAGAAATTAATCAGAAAATACAAAAAGAAAATACTTCCGAAGAATAATCTTTATAATAACCGTATTGAAATTTGAAAATGACTTAAAGAAAATATCTTTTCGTTAGAAAGGAGTGATACCGATGACCGATCATTACGATAAGCCTTCTTATGTTGAAAGAGGTATCAAAATCAGTCGTTCTTTACCAGCCGAAAAAACGAGTGGCAGTCGTGGTGATGTCAGTTATCTCATGTTTTTACCTACCCGAAATATCGACCACGCATTGCGTTTAGTAGATCTAAGTTTTCAGCATCAGATCTTGAAAGAAGCTCTTTCGTCAGTGGCTAAAAGATTCGATTTACACATTCGGAGTTTTAATTCTGAGACTGACGGGGTGTATACTGAAATACTTGCTCGTGAAATTATAATACAAGCTCTTTTGTTTAAAATGAGAGCATTACAACACGAACTTTCGGAATAATTATATCTGATAAAAATTATCAGGTTATATAAAAGGATAAAATCATGTCTGCTTCATGGAGAAAACTTAAACATCATATTCAGTCTGTTTGTTCGCAATACAACAACGTTCTGATCATGGTGTCCGGTGGTGTCGACAGTATGTTCCTTTTGGATTTTATCTGTAGAAACACTGCGATCAAACCTACAGTAATTCACTTTCAGCATTGTATTCGATCAGATGATCACAGAGAAGTGGATCTTATCCGAGCAGTAAGCTCGGATAAGGATCTTAAATTTGTTTTGGGAAGCGGATTGGGTTTGAAAAATATTCGCAATCAAGAAAGTGTGGCTAGAGGTCAGCGTTGGGGGTTTGTAGAATCTATTATAAACGATCTTGACGGTAGTACGGTCGTTTTGACCGCCCATCACTTTGATGATCAGATTGAACATTTTTTCATGAGTAGCTGTAGAGGTCGAAATATCAAATCTCTTCTGATGAAATCTGTCACATCATTCGATGGATATGACAAATTCAAACCTCTTCTGAATTTTCAAAAGCATGATATTTACAGAACAGTTGAAAGTAGAAAAATTCCTTTTATTGAAGATCCCACTAACAAAGATCTTGATCATGAAAGAAATATTTTCAGAAACAAAATCATTCCTGATATGATGGAAATTCGTAATCTTAGAAAAAGTATGAAAAGTCTTTTTCTAGAAATTGAGAATCTTTGAAAAAGGAATATCTAGATGAACTGGTTTATGTCTACTGAAGAATATTTATTGGTAATGTTCTTTCCCATTGTGTTTTTAATCGTATATATATTTATAAGTTTTAGAATACTGCTGACTGATCATGGAAGATTGATCAGACAGTCAGAAGAATGGGAGACGACAATAAAACAAATAAGTGAGGACGATATATCAAATTGGAGATCCGTCCTAGTACGGGATATTACAACTGAAAAAAGAATATTTGTACATACTCCATCCGGATTGACTTTAAAACGTATTGAAACTATTAACTTTTTATGCAGATGGCGTTGTACTGATGAAAATGGGGAGAACGTCCCTTTATCGAGAAAAGGTTATGTGAGACTTGTTAAAGTAGCTGAAAACCTTGAAAAGATTTCCATAAAGTCCGATCTTGAAGATACGACTGAGAAAAATAAAAAAAGAGATAATCATATTAAAAGTCAAATACAAGATTCTTTGAAAAAATCTTTCGCAAAGAATCTTATTCAAGGTAGAAAAATTCAAATAGTTGTAGCCAGAGCTGATGACGGCACTATCGGTGACAAAGGATCTATACCTTGGAGTATTCCGGAAGATCTCAAAAATTTTAAAGAATTGACGTCGGGTACAACATTAGTAATGGGACGAAAAACATTCGAATCTTTACCTGGATTGCTTCCAGGTAGAAGACATGTTGTTTTAACTCGTAACAAATTGTGGAAAGTACCTGGGGTTGATATTGCGAGTAGTTTGGAAGAAGTTTTGAGTATCACCAAAGAAGAAACATTGTCTATAATCGGCGGCGCGGAAGTCATTCGACTTTTTGAACCTCTGGCAGATATTTATTATCTCACACAAGTACATAAAAATCCCAATGGAGATACTAAGTTAGAATATCCGAATTTAGAAAATTGGAAAATAATCGTATATCCAATAGGTAAATATGATAAAGAATTGAACAATTATTCATTTATTACTTTGGCAAAAAAAAGGAAACACGATGGAATATTACTCAACAGCAGTTTGTAATGGATCTTGGGAATTTGGAAATAATTGTAAAACATGTGAAAAATGTCTCGATACTAAACCCAAATATAATTCCGATCCCTCCGAATCGACTGAAGTTCCACATACGTCTTCGTCTGAATATTTTCCCGCTCAACAGGAATGGGTCTGTAAACTTCCTATCATGCAGCAGTCGGTACTATTTGCAGCTGTGAGAGCACCGGATGGTATTTGCAAAAATCATCTTGTGAAAGTACTGATGAGATGGTATCGTCGTTGTATTTTGATGTCAGCATTTGATCGGAAAGTGTTAACCGATCCTTTCGAAGAAGGTGGAGGTAGTTTTACAGGTCCGTTTACACGTTTACACGCTCTCGAAATTTACAAAGCATCTGACAACGTAACAAGAAACTGGGAAATCTACAAACAATCGTTTTTCGACGGTTTTCGTGAGATCTATCTCGAACATGTTGATGAATTACCTCATCACTTTCAACTTCATTTCATGCATGCTGCTGAAATTGTTGGATATCATCATCCTGATGAGAAAATTCGTTTGTGGTGGAATAAATTCTATTTGATGATTGTGAATGATGCTCATCTGTATCCAGAATCAAAAGAAGAGATGAACAATCGTCTTTCGGATAATCGAGATGAATGGAAGAAACGAGAAGTAGTAACCGCCCGTTAAATTAGGAAAGGTTCTGTTGATGCCCAACTTTTTCAACATGTATACAGTTTTATCACTCATTTTAGGTTTCTGCATAGGAGGCTTTTTTGGTCTCAATTGGGCTTTCGACATGTTAATTAAATCTACCAGAGAAGCTTTAGATGCTGCCATCGAATCTAAAAAAGCAGAAACTGATCTTCTCGTAAACATCCTCAAACTTTTACTGTCTATAAAAGACGGTTCGACAACGTTTAAAAATGTTAATGAATTACTTCATTCCGTTATAGTAATTCTAACATCTAAAATCGTAGAGCAAATCAAAGTGGAATTGTCTGAGTTTGAGTTTAATCCTGCACGGACTATCAATGATTTATTAGAACACGCTCAATCGATAGGTCACAGAGCGTTCGAACTTCATCGTTTTGATTTCGAAAAAGCGCAAGAATATTTTGATAATACTCTGATTAAAATCGATGACAATATTGATAATCCACTACTATCTGCATTTAATCTATACGCAACTAGTATTTATAACAGAAGAGTATCAGAAGAATCGAAATCTGTTTCGGAGAATGAAAAATATGCCGAATAGTTATTTAAACTTCTCAACATCAATCGATGTAAAAACAAAAGAAAATGTGGAAACACTTTTTCAAAAGTGGAAAGAATTAAAAAAATTAGAAGACGAAATAGATGACAATTTTTCAGATTATATAACTTTCGAACTTCAGAGAGATAATAACGAATCTTCTGTTGTGAGAATTCTCGATGTAGATGGTTGCGGCGATCCTTCACAGGTTATTAAGTTTATTCAGACAAACTGTCACTCTTTAAATCTTTCTGGAAAGTGGGGGTTTGAGTGGGTCGAAACATGTAGTAAGCGTCTTACTGATTCGTTTTCAGCGGGAGCTGTGGTACTAGATCTTTCGACAGGAAAAGAAATATCTAACCTGAGTACAAGAGAGTGGTTAAATTCTCAATTAAGTTAAGTCTGCAGATATAGTAGTACGATAGTTTATTGATTGTACTACTATATTTCAAAGGAATACTGCGTATGGGTGATTTTATTATCAATTTAATATGGTTTGTATCCGGTATAGGCATAGCTGTATCGTCATGGTCCATAAAACGAACTAATAATCAAATGAAAAATAATTTGAATCATAAAAAAAATTGTGAAATAAAAACTGAATCAGACGATTTAAGTAATTTTTTAAAATCATACCGTATTTATTTTAATGATGAGAAAAAATGGTCATTAATTTTTAGTACTGTCGAAGGATCTGTACAACAAAATATATTAGGACTTATTTTTTATGCCAAAATTGTAGGGTATATAGCTTATGATAAAAGCTCTGGTGAGAGAGAATCAGCAATAAAGATTATAAAAGAAATGTTCAAAGACGTAGAATATCCTTTTGATACATATCTGATTCATATTGCGGAAAACGCTTTTTCAAATAGATTCAAAAAGGATTGATTTTAATGTTAATCGATTTAACTTTGAGAGCCAAACCGGATCCGATAACTACAATTCTGACTTTAACTAACAGAAATACTCCTAGAGGAATTGTCCATTTGGATACGGGACTATATCTACTGGATCACTGGAATCCTGAATATCTTTTTAAAGAGAAGTTATTACATCTAGATGAATATGATTTTAGCGGAGATTTAAAATCATTCATCAAAAGTTATCAAATTAAACTAAAAGAAATGAGGAGACTTTATAGCCAGAGATACAAACGAAACTGGCCGAAAGAAACTTCCCCTTATGGTCCTACTAACGGGGTGGTGGATTATCCTCTTCAGGTGTTAGAAATATTTCCTCATTTTAAAGATGACGAAAATGATAAGTATGTTATTTTCTTCGTTGAGATAAAGAGAGAAGACCAGCCTTCTATAGATGGTTGGAGATATCATAAGTGGGGAGAATACTACGGAAAACAAAGACCTCTCAATGAATATTTATATGACGACAAACATATTGATGTCGTGTATACTTTTAAAATTCGTCGTATAGAGTGAGAAATAGATGCCGAAGTTTATACATAAATACGAGATTAAAGGTCCTAAAATGAGTCTTACTTATGTTATCGCTGACATGCACGGTAGATATGACTTATTTGTAAAAGCTTTACAATTCATCGAAGAAGATTCTCCTATTGGAGGTACTTTGATAATTTTAGGAGATTTTATCGATAGAGGTCCTCAGTCTCGTCAGATTATTGAGACATTGATAAAAGGACCTTCATCCGACAGATGGCAATGGATCGTTATTCAAGGTAATCACGAAGACATTATGATCCAAGCCATTGTTGATTTTAGAAAACTTGACTGGTGGATTAAAAATGGGGGTGGTGAAACTTTAATAAGTTACGGTTATCAAGAGGGAGATCTTTTGCTACCTTTTAAAATACCGGAAGAACATATTTGGTGGTTAGCATCTCTTCCTTTATATCACCAAGACGAACATCGTATTTATGTTCATGCTGGAGTACCTCCCAGAAAGAGTGTAGAAAAAACTTCCAAATATATTCTACAGTGGATGTTTTACAGTCAATACGAAACATCCGGCAATATAAAAAAATTTGCAGACAAACCTCATCTCAGTGGAAAACATATAGTCCACGGTCATCATCAGTCTGATAAACATCCATTACTTTTACCCCATAGAACCAATCTGGACGCTGGAGCTTTTTATACGAACAGATTGGCGATAGGAGTATTTGAAGATAAACCTGGCGGACCGGTTAAAATTATAGAAGCTAAAAATGAAACGTCTCATGAAGTGTTATATGTTACATGACGTGCTGGGGAGACCCAGCACGTCATGTAAATAAGTTTTTTATTATTTCATACCCATAATTTTTTGAACGATAGGTAATATTTCAATGGGTTTTGGTTTGAATGGTTTGTAAGAAGGCTTACTGACTGAGAACAAAGGAGCTCTCATGTCTTCGGGCCATTTGGCATCGAAAAATAAGGCTGCATCTCGTGTTCTACGAGGAATAATTTCAGGAGGATTTCTCCACTCCATATAAGAAGCCCTAGCTTCTGATATCTTACCATCCTTCCATAAATTAACCCAGGAAGCTTTTTCTATTTTACCGGTATTCCAGTGAAAAGTTAGAGCTCCGGCTATTTCGTGTTCTTTCAAACGACATCCGTTGAAAGCTTCTTGAACATCTTTTAAATAACCTTCTTTCATGGCTTCTATCGATTTTGAAATAGCTTCCTCTATTGTCGAAGGTTTATCTTTGTATTTAAGGACATCGTGGCCGCCTGTTTCAGCTACACCCAATGCCCATGTCCATATATTTCTACTATCCTTATAGGCCTCCAAAACGATACCTTCTTCATGTGCCACAGCGGCCACGATTTTGGGAGTCAATTTGAATTCTAAACTGGGAGCCTTGACTTCGATAGTCATAATACGACCTTTCTGAAATCGCCAATTAATCTCATACTATTTAAAAAATATCACAAAGTTATAATAATATTGCGACTGCTTCCGAAATCAAAAAATTTCATCCCTATATTACCAGAATGAATCGACCATCATGTCGATAAATTTTATTCTGTTAGAATGTATCTGATGGGCCGGTAGCTCAGTGGTCAGCAGCGCAGATTAAATGTAGTGGGCGTATATCCAAATGGTTAAGGAAGGTAGAGTGAGCGAAACGAAGATTGAATTAGAATACCCTTACAATAAAGATTGGAAATTCGGATATCTGGTCACTAATCCAGAAGGAAGAAAGACTGTAATTCTGTATAATAGTCATACTGATAGATCTTCCACACAGTATGCTAGATATTTACTAGCTGTCAGAATTGAAAGATATTTAACGTCTGATGAGGAAGCCGATCATCGTGATGATGACTTCACGAATGATGATATTAACAATCTTCAAATATTGTCAAAAGAAGGAAATCAGAATAAAAAATATAACAGAATGACTGCGACTCGAGATGTACCATGTGCTAACTGTGGTAATGTTTTCACTTACGCTCTTTCAGAAATAAAAGACAGACAGAGAAGAGGGGTCGAAGATATTTGTTGTTCTAGATCGTGTGCTACCAAATATCAAATCAAAAACACCGAAGGTAGTTGTATAGGGAAACAAATATCTCAAGAAAATATAGATATCATAAAAAAGATGAAAAGCGAAGGTTGTAGTATTTACAAGATAAGCAAAGAACTCGGTGTATCTTGGAGTACAGTTTTAAAGTATTGTAATTTATAGTAAATATGAAATAATGTTGCGGGTGTAGCTCAGCGGTAAGAGCTGGCCGCTCATCTTAATGGTGCACTATGTTAGAAACAACATATGTGAATTGGGGTGAATTCAAGGAAACCTAATGATCTATGATCTATGGCAATCTTGAGCCAAACTGATCGAAGGGTATAAAGGTAGATCAGAAGGTGCAGAGACTAGAGAGTGAGTAACCTAAACAATAAGCTCTCATTAGCACCCCACGCCCTAACGTAAAGACGAGGGTGAAGAGATAGTCCAAGGAGTATCGAAAGGTACACAAACTTGAACGGCTAGGTCGGGAGTTCGAATCTCTCCGCCCGCACCATTATTTCATACAAACATCATAACGGCTTGGTCGTAGGTTCGAATCCTACCCGGCCCACCACATATATTCTTACAATAAATACGATGTTGAAAAGAGGTGATTCGAGATGGCTCTTCATCGTCGTAAAAAATACAATACTCCCAAAAAAGGAACTAAAGCAAGAAGACTTGTTTTGGCTCTTTTGAAACCTAAAGGTCTTACTTTAAGAGAGATGAAAAATCTTTTAGGTTTTACCTATTCGCACCTTGCACATTTGCAAGATTTTGGAGGATGGGATATCAAAGCTTTTATCGTGGACAATCCTTCTCCTATCGATGGAAAAAGACATCATAAAGTCTATTCGTATCGAATAGTCGGAAGACTACGATTTAAAGGCGGCTATCGATCTTTTGTGAACGATGATATTTTTAAGGAGAGAGACCATGGTAATGGATCAAATTTATCACCCGTTCATGCAGGAATGCGCTGACAGTCATCTCGAACACAAAGACTACGATGGTAACCGCGCTATTTTGTGCGCGATGCGTACCAGTCCTGAGTTTGCAAAAGCTCGGTATCCTGATGCAGACGACATCGATGCGGTGAACAACGCTGTTGCGTATGCCGAGCAAGAGGTCGAGAAGTTGAAAGTATCAGCGTAATTCAGAGTGATATCTAGACTGGAAGTCATCATCAAATAATAAATAGGTGATTTATGTACAATACGAAATCAGATCTACAGAAAGAACGTACTGTCGAAAGAAAAGATCTTTCGTACTGTATCGATCACCCTGAAAACACCACAGAGAATTGTGAAAGTTCTCGGTTCGGATTCGTTTATTTTGTTTGTAAGAAATGTGGCCGACATTTCGGAGAAAATACAAGTACTCTGAAAACGAAAATGACAAATTTGAGCACAAATAAACTATAAATCGAAACAGGAGTCGACGTCCTTATTTCGTTATCAATTTCGATTGATAACCGACTCGGCATCGGATTTACTGATGTGAATGTCGTGAAATAAAACGGTCCGAGAGAGGTGGGAAGCTCTTACCGAACTATGGAAGGCGGTGTGAGGTGTTTGTTGTTTCAAACACTTCATACTTCGGGACCCATCAGTTTGGGACGTTTGTAGGTATCGTTCGAATAACCTTCAATAATTCTGAAATTCACTACGTCATCGCGGGCATCCGGGGTGTTAGTGAAAGGTTCCGCGTTGTGTGGAGCCGGGGTATGAAAGATGACTTTCCGGCGTAGAAGCATGAGCGGAATTAGGCTGTTGTGATCATATCGGACCGCGGGTCCGTAACACAGCAATGGCCGGGAATAATGAAATGCATGGTATGTATTTCATATACTCCTTCGTTAATCAGATGAGTTCTGATATGGTACCACGCGCGATAGCGTGTTCCGCCGATTAGACATTTGATTATCCTGGTACAGGGGATTTGACCAGAACCAACATCCCTCTTTATTCCAAGCAGGTCTGATGAGACTTTATGAGTCGAAACATAATTTTATTATGTAACCTGCGATGTTAATGAGTGTTTGCATACGTGAGGTATCTCTGGGGCTGTTATATTTGTGCGCACAAACGTAGCAGTCCAAGACCTAAAAGTCTGATCAGCTGGAGGGTAAATAACACTCTGTTACAACCAAATCCACGCGGAAACGCGAGGTCGCACTCTTTTAGCGCAAAAGCGCTTTATAAGGAGTGCGTTATGCCAACATAGGTAGCTCTTATATGTTGGTATACTAGCGCTTTAAATAAGAGTTAGGGGAGATGATGAAAACGGTAGACCCGACATCATCTCCCCGGATCTCTTAAGTAAATTTAAATATGATGAGTTGTCAGTCAGCCATTTGTGGAACTACTGTAGTATCGGTTGAATGGTCCGGTCCAGCCGCAGAAGAGATTGTCGAGGATGCGAAGTCGATTAAAGACTAGAGTCACGACCCTCGTACAACAGTTGAAATAAATCGGTGATTTAATACGATCGGAGTAAGAGAGACACTAGAAATAGTCTCGGTAACAGAAAGTCTCTCATCTACCCCTGGTGACAGAGTGGCCAATGTCACGGACTGTAAATCCGATGTATATCAGTTCTATTCCGAGCCAGGGGTCCATTTTTTAAACTTTATGAATTTTAGAAGAGATTTTGTGTGGAAGAAGAAAAATTATTAACGATAAAAGAAATTTGTAAAAAACTTGTAATTTCAAGAAGTACTTTTGAAAGAATACGAAAAAACGGTTTAGATGGAAAATCATTTCCTGATCCTATAGATTTAGGTGTGAGAAGTCCTAGATATCGATCAACAGATCTTAACAACTGGTTCGAAGAAGTTTCTAAAAAGTGAAAAATCATATCTAATATCCACACTGCTGGGCAAGCTGACAGTGTTTAGCTGTAGGTGTAGTCGTAGCAAATAACCCTAAGTTTCCGTTCTGGAGTTAATCTTGAAAGGTACGACCAGTGTGGATATTAGATATGAATATAATAGGTGAATAACTGATGATGACTACTTATTATCACATAACAACAGAAGATCTAGGAAACAGATGTTTTTTAGAACCTCGTATACCTTCTGTTTGTGATAGTTCTAAAGAAAACAATAACATACCTAGAATATGTGTATCTCGTTCTCCTACAAATTGTTTCCTCGCTATTCATCAGGAAAAAATACCTATCGAATGGAAAAGTAGTTGTGATTCAGCAGAGCATATTTATGTAATTGAAATAGATGAGAATCACAAAAATTTTCACATTCCCTCTAAAGAAGAATTATTTGACGCGGACAGTTATGAAGAAAGATGGATTTTGAGTCCTATAGAAGCAATAAGAGTGGTTTGTACTTCGTTTAACACTATTGTCGAAGAAATAAACAGAGGTACTTTCGACACAAACGTGACGACTAATCCTTCTTCTCTTGTAAGAAACGTCAAACAACTAAAACCTAGAATATAAATAAGATGACTTAATGTCAATGAGAAGGGTTTTCCATGTATATCGAACGACATGCGAAGTTTCTCCTACAACGCTAATTCGCATTGATATAGGAGAAGTAAAGTGAATAAGAAAACGTATTGGGGTTATCGCGCCCTTCTGAAGCATAGTCCTGAAAAAGTCTTTGGAGGAATTATTTTTCCTGGCGAAGACTATCTTGTGCTGGTCGAAACTCATTATGAAGACGACAAACCTGTCGCTCATGATGACGGTCAACATATTCAAGTTTCAGCCGAAGAAGGTGTCGAAGGAATGATTTCTCTTCTGGAGACGGCTATTCGTCATCTACGTGAAAGAGGAGTCATCGAAGAAAAAGATTTCCCTAATAACAAGAAGGATTAGTCTTAGAAATATACGGAATCGACTACATTCTCGATCATGGAAGAATCGGCTCGAAAGAGTGGCAACTTCTTAGAGATAAGAAACCGGATGATCGCTTTCTCGAATTGCGAGACTTTGGGGACTCAGTAGTGATTTTGTTATTTCTAGACTAATGATGGCTGTAATTCCTAAGGTGTTTAATAGACTTATCGGACGCGGGTTCAAGCCCCGCCGGGTCCACCATCGGTGTTGTACGCTACCGCAATCAGTAGGGGTTGTCGCCCAATTACCTGATTTACAACACCGTTCACTGGGCCCGAACTGGGATCGACGTGGGTTCAAACACATCAAGAGGCAGCTAGGGGTGGTTCCCTTAAAAGACCAAAACCCTAAATGTCAACGATAACGATGACATGGACACGGTTCGCCTCGCGGCGTAACTAATTCCGGAGCCAGGTGGGGGCTTGGCAACAGAAACCCCACCACCTGTTTAACATCGGATGATGTAATACATCCGGTCCTCATTTTAAGGATAATACCGATGAGTACAGATGAATCGTTAGTCTCTGAAGAATCTTCGATTTCTGAAACTTATCGGACACGCTGGAATCATTCTACTATAGCGGATGAAAGACGAAAGATATGGCTTCCGTTGGCGAATCAAATCGATCCGATTAAACTCGTTGAGCGAATTGTTCAATTGGAAGTAGCTCTTTATCCTTTCGTGACGTGCATGGGATCTCTGGATGATGAATCTTGGAGAGGGACTCACGCCTCATCGAAACTCTTTCCTTTTCTATCTGAAGATGAAAAGTTTCAGGTTTATCAAACAGCGGACAGCGACGGAAATCGCGGATCTACAAAAGAAATCGATCCTGAGAGTGTTCCCGAAAACGAATTACATACTTTAGAATATTATTGCGAAGACAGTATCTGTATAAAAAACGGAAAAGATCTCGATGATTTATTCGAGGTCATCTCTGTACATCAACAAGCACCTGGAGCATATGTTGGGTGCGGTTCGATCTGTATGGGAGATATCCGCCACGCTAGTACTGTTCTTAGCCAGAAACTAAACATTTCTGATAGAACAACTGAATAAGTCAACCTGACTCTATCTTTTTCAAAAAATGAAAGATAAAATTATGGACAATGCGACCGATATAGCACGAAGCTTGAATGAACATCAAAAACGTTTTATTCGTGCAGCATCTACTCACCTAAAAAATGGATGACAATCCGACGTCATGCGAAGATTTCACCGAAGGTTCGTATTCATGGATTAGTTCAACCTCTTGGATTGGTTGATGTCATCGGCGGTCTTCTTGAATTTCATACCGTTCTCACACCTCTTGGTGTCGCTGTTAAAGAAGTATTGTAAGAAAACAGAAATCTACAATATTCTGATATTATCTTACCGTTATAGATTGATGAAACCTCGAGAGGCATCAATCTATCTAGTGTGTGATGTGATCTTGGAAAGATCTCCTTTTGAATAAAATCAGAAGTCGAGTGATCTGAGTAAACGCAGCAGACGGTAAGGTGGGAGGGGGGATATATCCCCCCTCCCACTCCTCTTTTAAATAGAGGTTTATCATTATAAACTCCTCGATTACTCGGGTGGAGTCATAAATTATTATGATAAAAACCCCGTAGAGTTAATCTGCGAGATCAGACCCCGTTAGGGTATACATCAGAGTGAGCTTCGATGTATAGGGAAACTACCTGCTGAGTAGTTTGAGGAGTAGGCCCGCACAGAGCAATCTGTGGACCAGGTAGTCTGATGGGAACTATCGGCCGAAATCCCATCACCCATCTTAGTTATGTATAAACCATGATTAAGATGGGTTATATTTTTGAGTATCTATTTATGTCAATATCGATATTTGCAATAAAACCTTTTTTGAAGAAAACTGAAATCAAAAAATTTAATTCCTATATTACAAGTATGAATAAACCAAGATGTATTATCAGTTTTTAGAGATTGGCCTCGCGAGAGTGCCAATTGAGCGAGGGTAGCTTTTTGAGTACTGAAGTCCTTGCAATATAGTAGTGCTCCTGGGTAGGTCATCACATCCTTATTGCTGATCAGCTTCTCTTTTGGGAGAAAAGGATGAGTCCAGACACGAGACCGCTGTGGCGTAGCAGAAAAATCACGCCGAAAGCCCGTATGAGCGGATCGATTTATGAAGATCTGAAACTCGCGGTCGTTTAAGCGACCAAAAAGGAGCGTAGCGTACTCTCTCATACGGGCTTTAGTTATAAGTTTTATATTCCTGAGTGCTGCAACTAAGACAGACCTCGCCAAGAGGATTCGTAGAAGTTTAGACACTTCTCTCAGGAACCAATATTTGAAATTCAAATCATTTAAAATGGTTTTCTCCTTTTTTCCATTTAAAAATGATTTGATAGCGCGAGGCACTTTTCACCCGAGTGTGCTCTGTGCTCCAGAGGTCTGTGGGATATCCCACAGACCTCTGTTGTACTTTATTTTTTGTTATTTTTTCTATCGGTTTTTATCGCTATATTACGAATATGATATTCGTATAAAGTGATATTTAAAAAGGATCCGTCGTGCTTACAGTCGGTATAGCTATAGATAAGTGGAAACTTTCTATTTTTGAAAAGCACCTTACAAAAAATGGATTTAAATTTAAAAAATCAAAAGGAATTACTCCGGATACTCTTTTTCTTAAAGTTAAAGTGAATAATACCGAAGACATTGCCAATGTTGTTTATGATGCACAGCTTGAGTGCGAGCAAACTACTGCAACAAAACATTAAATGTATCTGTTTTAAAAAAGGGGATTTTAAAATGGTCGATGTTTTGGGTTTGATAAAATCTCGAATATCTCATCCCGATCTCATTGCTATTTTAGATAGAGAAGGTAAAGAAACTTACTTTAGTAGTATAAAAATTGATGTTATTGATTTGATGTGCATTCAATGCGATATTGAAGAAGCTTTTAAAGTGGAGCTTCCCGGTGAAACATATGAATCGTGGCAGAGAGTTGGAGATATTTTCGATTCTGTCGAATTTTTAAAAAACGACGTTTGTTATAATGTTAATTGAAGTAATACAAAGGATTTAATTATGAATCGTAGAAATTTTGTAACTTCTGGGACGGCGACAGTAGCATCTGTATTAGTACCTATAAATTCATCTGCAAAAACAATTTCAGATAGAGAGCGACTTCAGAATCTTATCGACAAAGGTTTGCCCATTGTAAATGAAACATTTGTTATTACTGATGGATTGCCTCTTAATCCAAACAGAGAATCGTTTACAATGAGGTTTTGTACAATAAAATCCAATCCGGGTGGTTGTTATGTACTAGAATCCTCCGGTAAAATATGTATTGAGAATTGTACATTTCTACCTTTAAATAATAAAACATCCTCAGAAAATTTCCTATTTCGAATCGATTAAAATGAATAGTCTGATGAGTGGGTCTTAAAGGCCCACTCATCATAAAGAATATTAGTTGTTGAAAATATCGACTATATGAAATATTAAAGGAATGATACACATGAAAAATGGTTTTACACAAATTTTCCCATAACAATAACAACTTTGAGAAGATTAAAAATAGTCTATCTGTATATTCAAGTATCAAAACTTCAGTTAAGAAGATCTCGTATCGATTTAAAAATTACTCTTTTAAAAATAGAAATAAAACAAGAAGAATCTAAATTATAAAATTGGCAATATATGGAGAATATAATGAGCGAAGCTTTATACACAATTGTAGCGATTTTCTTATTCGTTAATACTGTATTTTTAATTCTAGTGTTTGAAATACTATCTAAATATTTCAATAGTTCTAGATTTGTTGATCGAAAAAGTTATGATAAGTGCGAAGAACGTGTCAAAGAACTTATTAATGAGAATATGAAATATCAAAACGGTCTTATAAATCCTTCGAAATCGCGTTTGTATTTTGAAGCTCATATTACAATAGAAGCAGAACCGGATATTGAAGAATTCGAAGAATTCAAGGAATCGGTTGGACCTGATTGGAAAGTTTCTAGATTTGACGAAGATGAAGTCGATGGCTATGATGGAAAGTGGTTCGCTTCTTCAAAACACGAATCAAACGAAGTCATATCGCATATGTTAGAATCCGCTCTTTTTCGTCTTCAAAAAGACGAATTTATCGTTATACGAGCTAAGATTGAAAATACTCAGTTTGATACAAAATATGGAGACAGTCTTGGATCTATCCAGATCCCTTTTCCCGAAAGGGTTTGACATGGAAGAAAATCGCGATAACGAACAATCTATCTACAATAGAGTAAAACGAATTGAAGAAAAAATCGATAGAATTTTATCTCTATTAGAAAATACTTCTATTGTCAATGTTCCATTGGGACCGCAATTTAATATTGTCAATACTCCTGTAGGAGGTATTCCTTTTTTTATACCTCAATTTTCAATCGTGGAAGAACAGAAGAGTTGTCCTTGTTCTCCAAACGGAAAACATCAGAGTTTATTCTGACTATCGATTCTGCAAGTTTCTTCTAGAACAAGATTGACCTTGAAATTATGATTAGGTGTGTTATGAAACATTCTGACTCTTATACAAGAGTATATCTTCCTCCCGGAATCGGTAAAGTAAAAATGAAGGAACGGGTTACTTTCATACCGATTTCTAAAAATCTAGCGGTTACATTCACAAATAAAGATATTTTTGTGTGGAATATATCGAACCGAGAAGTTGTTGGTATTTTTACAAGCAAAAAAGGACTTCACCAAAGTTCTCTAGGATTCAATGCACTCGGATATGTTTTGGGTTACGTCAGTTCCGAAGAGAATATGAAAAAATATTCGAAATCGATGCTTGGTACGTAAAAAGGATAATTTAATGTCTTATGCCTTGGTACAGAGAATCAAAGAAATATTAGAATCAAATCAGAACGACCCGCTTGACGGTATTTCTCAAAATGTGATTGATGCGGGTATCGCTGAATGGGATAAATCTGAAAGGGGTGAGAAAGTTGTAGTGAACGGCGAACTGGTGGATTGGGATGACCACATGATTGTTGGGGCTATACTCAAAGCTTGTATTAAAGCAATCATTTCGATTCCTTAAAAATTTCAAAAATTTAGGAAATCTCATTATGAAAAATTTCATCAATTGGTTTTTGGGAATTAATTCTGAAGTGCACCATCAGGTTTATCATGCGTGGAGACAATATCCTCTTGCCATAAAAAATACTATTTATATGTTTACAACAGCAGGATTTATGCTAGGAGTTCTGTTTTCTATTCTTGTTAAAGGATTTTGATTATGAAGCAAAGTTCTGTTATCGAATGTACAGAATAGACTACTAACATTTCTTTTCTATTCGGAGGTATCCTCTATTATAGAAGAATTAATAAATCGGAACCAGAATATTCAAATGATTTTAAATTTAATGTAGATTTTTATGATAAACTTTCTTATTATAATGAAATAATAGATCGTCATATTCAAGATAAAAACATAGAAATAATTTCCTAAAAAGGATCGGATAATACAAGGATGCTTCGATCTTGATTTACGACGTCCGGAACGAAAATTTTGCACCGCTTGTATGTACCATAATACTTTTCCAATTTTTGAATCGAAACCTAAAATATTGTCAGTATGTCATCGTCCAATAAGTACTAAATTAAATCTTGTAAAAGGAACTGATACAAAACCTTTACTAGAATTGTGCGAATTAGAAAGATCTAAACCAGGAAAGTTCTTCGGTAGAGACAGGTAGAGACAGGTGCGGACCTGAAGGAAAATATTATCTTCTTAAAGAAGAAAAGTTTAAACCTCCACATGGAGAGTCAGCAGTCAAAAAACCGTAAAAGGAATTTAAAAGATGTTAGTAGAAATGAATATTCCAAAAATTCTTAGAATCATAGCTTTAAACAAAGCTGTTGAATTGGGTAAAATTACGCACGAAAGAATTTTACAAGTCATTCAATTTGACGTGGGTCAGAAGGTCAGAGATAAACGATTCGGAGTAGAAGGAACTATTGAAAGTTTTACCACTGACGGTATGATAAATTGGAAGCCTGATTCGCTGACAGTAGGTAGCTTTTGTGACAGTCCTGATTCATTGGAAAGAGTCCTTCAAGATATTGAGCCGGAAATGACTATTTGTATCAATCCTTCTGGATCTGGTCAGATTCTTATCAATGAAAAAATTATTCCTCAAAATAATTTGGATCAAGAAAAAAATCTTAGTTTTCCAGATCACTCTTTTGATGTTCCTTTTTAGGTATGGTTTATTCTAGTGCATATTTTCATTGCGAAACCTGTCATAAGCCTTTTAGAGATTCCGAAGAAGCTTCAGAATGTGAACTGAATCACATCATAAACAAAAGCGGAAATCGGTTTAAAGAAGTTTTGAAAAATATATTGGATAAAAATAAATACGATCCTAATAAGTCTGAATAGAAAGAAAATAAAATGGTTGCTGATTTAATAGCAGTAGGAATTTTTGCAGTAATAGCTTTTTTAATTTCAATCGTATTATTTCCGTTTTTACGAAAAAATCATAACACTTCTTCTTATGCGTTTTTGATATCAGCTTTCATATGGGTTATTATTTTCAACGTAGAATCAGTAGGATATATTTTTCTAATTGAAAAATAAACTTACAAATATTGTTTCTATAAGAAAGAATTTTTATGTTAAAAAATGTTACAACAGTATGCGCTCTTATAAGTTTTATGAGCTCTTTTGTAATGTTGATAGGGTTTGTTTTTACATTGTTATCGGGAAGATCGACAGAACGCTTTATGGTCGAGCGCGGTCCTTCAGAGGTTGTTTTAAGCGGAGTGGTCATCACTTCTTCTCTTATAACCGCGATATCAGTCTTATTCGGCCAAATATAACCGAAATCAAAAAATTTCATCACTATATTACCAGAATGAATCGACCATCGTGTCGATAAATTTCGTAATATACAACAGAATTGACCGACCTGTTGTATTGGGACCACGCCACTTGTAGGCCTTTCCGCATGGACTTATGTCTGCGTGCCGCCGAACGATCAGTGCAGAGAGGGTGGGAAGCCTCTCATCGGTCTTCTTCTGTGAAATCATGATCCTAAGGTTGGATCATCGAATCCAATTTCATTGAAGACACGTTTAATAGTATCGTGCAGAATAACCATTATTACAATTAAACGAGGTATGCTGATATGAGCTCTTTTATTACAGTAGGGCAATATGTGACATGTCCTCGCATCGGTGACGGGAAATACAAAGTTCTCGAAATCAAACCTTCGACTAGAGAATTTGTTCTTGATGTCAATGAAACAAGAATTAATGTATTTCAAATACATTGTTTTAAGGTTTCGAAAACAGTTTCCGAAACAAACGAAGAAAGAAAAAATAAAAAAGAAGCGGCTGATAAGATCGGTAACAATACTCATATTTCCAAAAAGAAACGTCGCTAATCACGGAGATCTAGATGACTCTCAGAATCAACGATATCATCAAGGTGAAGAAGCTCGGTGAAGGTCTCTATGAGATTATCGGAGAGAGCGGTATGAAGTTTCTCATCAAGCCCGTCGGACAATCGCGGAAGAAAGCATTTCACGTCGAGAAGTCGGAGTGTGAAGCTGCGACGCCTGCTGAGCGTCATGCTCGATTCAAGACCAAACAAAAGGAACATGCCTGAAGGCAGATTCCTCTTTTCAAAAGTGTGTCAAAATACACGGCAGCCGAATAGAGAGCGTATCGCGAGTGTTCTTGACAAGTCGTTCATCGTCACTGTTCATTAGATATGATGTTAGAGCAGGCGGTCCAAGAAGGCCTTTTAGGATTCTTATCAAAGACTTGCACATCAGGATGAAGGGTTTTCGGTTGCTCTGTATTTTGACACACTTAAAAACCAATTTCAAAAAAGCAATAATAAGAATTCGCAAGTGTAGAATTCTCCTCAGTGTATTTTACATTGAGGCGTTGGAGTGAGATTATGGGTTCTTTCGGTGGGAATATCCCCAACTATCGTCAAATCCTTTCTGTCGAGATAATCGATAAGACAGGTATTACAAAGATGTTCTCTTTGGAGACGAAACCCAGGGATGCCTTGAAATTCCTTCTCGAAGATCTTGATTTTCGCATACCTACAGAAGGTACTGTGACAATCAGAAGTGAGCTTAAGTAGGACTGAGAGAAATCTCTCCTGTCAGAAATTACTCTCCGTATACGCGACGGCGTATAATGAAAGAGTGATATTCGTCGTGGCGTTTAGGTTCGTCCGCGCGACGTCTTTATTATGGCGAGCTAGGGAGGTCTGCGCATCGGAGTCGTGTCCGAAGTAGGATTTCAGAGATGGCGTATCTTCTGACGTATTCAGAGGATTGTTTCTGACTTCCAAGTGGACTCCCGCCGGTTTTCAACAGTTACATGGGTGAGTCGCCGATGCGACTCTAAGACGCGGTCGCCTCTAGCGACCAATAAAGGAGAGCTGCGCACTCCCCCATGTATCATCGGATTAGAGAAATATGGAAGGTTCTCTTGAAAACGGGTTTTATTGGTTTATCGGTCACCGATCAAGTTATATGGTTATTTGTCAGCTGATGGATAATCAATGGTATACTTTCAACGAGATAGGTCCTATTTCTATGGAAGAGATTTCTAGAAGAGGTTGGATTCTTTTTTCCAAAGTTGAAAATCCTATTATCGAATAATAAACGAAAAAGTTGAATTACGGAATGTGGACCCATAACTCAATAGGTTAGAGTACCCGCCTTTTAAGCGGGAAGTCCGGGTTCAAATCCCGGTGGGTCTACCAGAAATTACGACAAACCTATAAATCTCAAGTTTGAACCCCGCCCGGTTCACCATAAAAATTAATATTACCTTTCGTTTCAAAAATAAATTAAAGAGTTTTATTTTTTATTCAAATTTCGATTTATATGAATTCTTATATTACTAGAATGAAAGGTATACCTGATCTATCATGGATGCCCTAAGGGCATCCATGATAGATAGTTAATTAAATATTTTTTGCATCAATTATTTGATTAACTGGTTTGGAGTTTATCATGAATAAACAAGATGAAATTGATTCTGATCATTTTAAAAGTATATTAATGCGTCTTACTGGTTTATCTCATCTTCCAGAACAATACGTGTTGAATTTCTTACAAGGTGTTTTTAAATGTCCAGGTTGTAAACATCCGGTCGAAGATTATTATCCTATCAACTGTTGGGAAGAAAATATCCCCTTACCCAAACCTAGCTGGAAGATAGCAGAAGACCACAAGTGGGTAAAGTGTGTCGGAGGCCATAAGTGGGAGATAACGGAATCCGGAAAAATTATCCTCGGTTTTTCTTTAATTTGGGAAAAAGTAAAATGGTTTTACATTTGACTTCGATCAAAGGGCATTTGACATGATATTTGATATACTGAGTAATATTTTTCAAGGGTTTCTTTTATATATTTTAATGGGCGTTATTTTGAGTTTTCTTTTTAATAGAGAGAAATGGAAATCTAATTTTAGTTTTACAAGAAGGATCATTTTGTATTGGCCCGTACTAGTCTGGATGATTCTTAAAAATATTTTTTCAAATCCTAAATAGAAAGGATCGGACGTATGTCGAGTTCTTTTATTTTTATCCCGAAAAGACCTAGAAAAGTCATTTCTTTCGGAAGAACTTCTTTCAGATTCGTATGTCAATTATGTGGTCTTTCTCATGAGTATGAAATTAAAGCTTTGAGTTGTTGCTCGGAGAGGAAATTTGTAGTGCAAGATAAACTAACAATTGATAATGAAGATCAAATCTTTTTCTACGAACAAGAGTTTTATGTATTTTCTAATTTTTCCAGTTTTCAAATAGTCCACAAAGGTAAGATTTTTCAAACATCAGAACATCTTTATCACTGGAACAGATTTGTTCTTTCGGATCATCCAGGCGCTTCTGAAATAGCTGAAAGAATATACAGAGCTCGCAGCGCTCACGATGCTTTCAAACTTGCACAGCAATATAAGTCCATGCAAGTAGAAAATTGGGATGAAATTAAACAGGACGTCATGTATTCAATTCTTAAATTAAAAGTCGATCAGCACGAATACGTGAAAAAGAAGCTTATCGAATCTGAAGGAAGAATTCTCATTGAAAACTATAATGATAATTCTTTGGGGGAATTATGGATGCGTCTTAGAGAAGAATTAATTGCAAAAAATTAAATAAATTTACACTTTTGTTTCAAAAGCTTTTGTAACATTCCATCCTTTAATCACTATTCTACTATATAAAACTTTATATCTTATTCCTGATATCAAGCATAATTCGATCATATTGTATTTGTTATCTTGGTATTCATAGTAACGATTGTCAATATGACGATTTAGAATCCATTCGGTATTCAAAGGATTTTGGGCATATCTATATTTACAAACGATAAGAGGTATACCTGTTTTTTCTGAAAATTCTTTTATAGTCATCGGAGTGTTATACGGATAATAGATTATACTTTCATCTGGTATAACTTTATTTTTGTTGATCTTATTGTTTCTACGATTATTTGCTTGTTCGATTCTAGTAGCCCATCGACAATTACCCGGTTCATAATTACCATCATTATCGATACGATCTATAGAGTACTCGAACTTAGGTTCAGGTCTAGGACCCATATCTTCCAAAAAATTCGTAAAAGACTCCTTCCATCTGTCACAGACAGTAATACCTCTACCACCATAATTGTTATATTTAGCATCTTTTTTATTAGTGCATCTTTGTATCATAGCTGACCAAGAATTGTAGTCAGGATGTTTTTTCTCGTTTCGATATCGAGCCTCCTTCTTTCTAAAAAAATCTATATTTTTCATCCGATATTCTCGAGCTTTATTTATGATCGTTTCTTTATTGTTTTTGTATCTCAATTTCGAGTAAATAGCATGTTGTTTTTTATGACTGAGATAATACTTTCTCTTTTGTTGAAGATATTTTTCTCGGTTGGCGATACGGTAGTTTTTACTTTTCCTATATCTACAAGGTACGCAGACTTTCTCATTTCTTTTATCTAGAAATCTCGGCCCCTGACATTCAGGGCAGTCTGTTGTTGGTGTTCTGTATTCCATAAAGAATCCGCCACTTAGTTGTATATTATAATTTATGGGGTTCGGGATTTAAATAAATTATTAAGTTTTGTCTAAGATGACTACTGGGGCTGGGGACCTAATCGAGACGGCCAAAACATTCTTGGTAAACTTTGGATGAAATTGAGAGATGAAGTTTTATCAAATCAAGAATAAAGCTTTGAAGAGTGTCAGTCGATGACGGCTCGAGAATTAATTTTATATATTACCGCGATGTTAATATCTTTAATAATAATCTTTCATGGGTTCATGCTTGTAACTGGAGGGTATGATCAAATTACTCGTGAACAATCCAATCGTCATGCTTTTTACACTCGTTGTCTTCGTATAGGAGGTAAAGTAATTACTTTCCAAAAAGCTGACATCAACAAAGTATGTGTATCACCGGATGGTCGCTGGTTAGAATACTACTAATTAGCTGATATCAATTTTATGAACTGATATATTACGAGATTGAAACAAGAGGAGGAATTTATGTTTCAGAATGAGAAGGATCGTCTAAGTAGCATCTAGCTACTGGAGATCGATCATGTTCGAAGAATACGACGAATACGAACACCTTCCCAAGACATCTAAAATTTCTCCTGCGGCGTGTTTGGGTCGTAGGGTGAATCGACCACTGTGTTCCTGTTGCGGAGGATCCCGTGGTATTAGGAGGTCATTGAGGAAGGTTTCTCGTCATCACAATAACTTTTATGACTGGGAAGAAGAACGTCCGAAGATCAAAAGGACTATTGAAGTCTATTTACTTCCGAAGAAGTATAAGCCCAAGTTGAAGAAGAACTTGAGAATGACGATTCGTTATGAGTAGTAGAGATAAGAGGGAGAGCGTGAGCTCTCCCTCTTATCTCTACTTTTATTTTTTATAAAATTAGCTATACCAGCCGGAGTTAAACACTTGTACCCATTGTGAGCTTATGTATCTAAACGTAACAAAAGCTCTTTGGTTTGCTGTACCAGGGCCAGTTAAAGTAGCTCCTTTCCATAAAGACTGCCATGTAATACTTCTTCCTCCGGTGGCGTCTTGAATGAATGTAAAGTTAATAGTTTGCCCTTCTACTGGAGGGACGGACGGTACGTCATTGGCAATAGTCATATTAGCAGTTAGATAAGGTGAGCCAAATATGACACTACCGTAGGCGCTATTGGGTGTATACGTTGCAGTAGCTACGGTAAAAATTGATCCTACCACAGCATTACTGTTATTAGATCCTGAAAGACTTACTACCTGAAGTTTTGGTAAACTTGTATTGGTTTGATCTCCAATAATACTATTCCAATATGCATAAAGATTTACTACGCTACCGATATATGCAATTCGAGCAGTCTTGGAGTTACCTGATTGGGCTAAGTTGATATTAGAAATATGTAGATTCGTAACTTTATCGTTTACATAAATCATGTAATATGCGGATGCCCATCCTGTACCGTTTCCGATACCTGATATACCTTTAGTTGTATCAATAGTTCCTACACGTGAGGCAAGTAAAATACCACCCTTGTTATTTTCAAATCTTCCGCTAATACAAGCTAGGCCTGCATCTATATTGTTAACACTGTTGTTTAAGTTAATAGTGTACTGGCTACCTGCATTTGTATCGACGGTATTACCGTTGTTAGAAAACAAAGTACTGGGAGATATTACTAATTCATTGAAATCGATTGCATAAAGACCGGATGATAAAGCGTAAGAACCAGAAGATCCTGCAGGATTTCTTCCGTTACCGGAAATTTTTCCTCCATCAACATATAACGATGGATAGAATCCGACCCCAGCCGAGTTCAGTCGATATCCAAACTGATCGCAATTCTCAATGTCCAAACCAATTGCTCGTAAAGTTCCGGCTCCTTGTACAAATACTCCAGAACCCCACACTTTAGGCGTACTGTCAACGTAATTGGTCGGATTCTTTACCCCAGTTATTCTTCCGCCTATAACGCGAGTTCCTATGCAGTTAGTACGTAGTCCGAATCCCCATGAATTGTCGACACGCGGATTTACAACGGTCACTCTGTAATCGCGTAATGTGTTAATACCGTCATGTTCGACATTTATACCACCAGCAGGCCCTGCAGCTCCAACAGTACCGTCATTATTACCGCAACTTATTACAACAGGATTAACAATATTTACTCCTACTGCCCCATATGTTCCAATTCCGTGATTTTTACAAGATATCGCTAAACAATCACGGATTGTTCCGAGTGACCAAGTCGTAGGATCAGTATCTGAAAATGGAGCAATATGTTCTCGATTACCAATAATCACAATTCCGTTGTCGTATTGCGTAGAGAATACAGGGCATTTATCTATGATGATTTGGGGAGAATAGGCTGCAATGATATTACCATTCAGCCCTAGTTGAGCACGGATATTTTCGCACCGTGCATTTATAGTACCTTGGAAAACAACAGGTGCATGAAGTCCGGAGGATCCTACTACATAAGTGTATCCTACAGAAGCTGCTGCTCCGTTTCCAGTTATTCTCACTGGCTTCAAACCGATGAGCTGAGGTCTGTTTATGTATTTTCTATTTTCAACCGGACCCATCAATTGTCCACAGAACGCAAAAGCGCAAACCCCTAATCCATTGACTCCAGTCTGATAAGGTGCATCTGGACCTACTAGATTAGAAGTGTCAGTTTTTGTAAGTAGTACGTCGTCATCAAGTAGAATTGTACAATTATCAAAATCAACAATGATCGTGTTTGATATACTGTAGCCTCCTATGTAAGGAAGTAGTACTATACCTCCTCCCGAGGCTTTACATAATGCTACTTGCGTAGCGATAGCGTTATAAGCATCGACCCCGGGTTGTGCTCCATTTACAATAAATTGTTTTTGATTTATCGCGTTTCTAACTGTTGTACTACTACTGAGTCTGACTAAACTTGCACCTTTATCAAAATCAGTACTATTTAAATCGGAATAAATAAATGACAGTATAAAATCTTTAATTTTATTAATGACAGCTTTCTTACTACTTCCTAATTTAATCACAGGAATAGTTTCAAAACCGTCGACAGAATCGATTTCTGTCATTTCTGATATTTTTTTGATAGGAAGACCTTCTACCATAATAAAAATTCCTTTTTCATATCCTATTAAACATGATTTCATAGTATTCACGAGACATTTGTGTGAGTGGAGGAGCGACGCTCCTCCACTCACATAGTTATTTTTAAGTTATAGCTCCATAATCGAACCATCCAGGAGTACCGCTTATGTTGGCGTAGATTGCTCCAACAAATCCTCCTGAAGCGGGTGATTTATATTTAAACTCGTCTCCTAAAGCCCAAACTCCCTGTGTGGGTTTAGACGGTCCTGTAACTTTAACGTTCTGATTGGATATTTCTATCGCAGTCGCATCATAAAAAGAATCGATTATATCCGGAGATCTTGCAATCCAAGCATGACCATTTATTAGATCACCGTTATCATACAAATATTTACTATTAATCAACGGTATATCTACATAATTATCATAAATACCTGGAGATGTACCTCTATATATTCGTATGTATCCATCGGTGTATCCGGTATTAAGTACTAAGAGGGCGCCATCAACTCCGTTAGTTAGTGACAGTGATCTTTCTGAGGTGTCATTTTTTCCGACTCTACGCTGAGCGTCTAAAACTTTTACAGCGCGATAGTAGTACGTCCCCGTGGTCTTTAACCACGTAGAAGAACCAGCTTGTATAGATATGAAAATACCAGTAGTACTATCCGGGCCGTAGTATTTCAGATTCAAGGGCACAAAATAACCAGGTCTGACTTCTCCGCGTACACTAAGTTTATTGGAATAAAAACTCCAATCTGTTATTTCGGTATTATCGGCTCTTGCGATTCTAATACCAGTGTTTGATATAATTTCTATATTAGCTCCGATCGGTCTTCTTCTACAATTGTCGACAACTAGATGCGATCCGTTATCAACACGAATGTCTTCTCCAAAAAATCCAAGAACACCCGTGTTAGAGTTATACGGAAACGAAGTGTTTTCGACTTTAACTGTAGTCCACTGTAGAGTCGATGTGTTTACGACATCGATACTAGGAGTAGATGCTTGAGCCCATAGATAACAATCTTTTATTATAACGTTAGAAGAATTTACTGCAATACTGCCGACTTCTAAGTGAGCATTTTCAATTGTTACACCATCACATCCTTGAAGTCTGATATTACCCTGAATTGCTTGACGTATAGTACCGCCTTGTGAATTAATTACTCTGATATGATTATTTTTTGTTGTATCGTAAGTATTAAAGAAAGGACTTTGAATTGTGAGACCGTCACCCAATTGACCTATCTCGATTTGCCAGCTTGTACTTCTAGGTCGATCACAAAATGTACGTATTATTGACACCATATCGTCATACAAGCCTGTTGTAACTATCGATTGTTCAGTCTGAATGAACATGACGTCTTCTATAGTAACAGCTCCGGCTGTAAATATCATCTTTGCCAAATCCGGGCCGCTTGTGTTATCAAAACACAGATTCCGAACACCGCCTGTTGGACCTGCTGGATATGCTGTTGTCCATCCGGACCCTGTTGTTGAGTTATACATGACTACAAAATTACTTGTGAACACACCAGAAGATGATGGAGTTATAACCGTGTCTCTTCCGTTACCTATTAATGTCGTATAGACTGGAATCAACAAAGTACCTGATACTTTGTAAGTACCAGCAGGTATGATGACAGTATCGGATCCGGTCGCAAGAGCTTTATTAATGGCTACAGTGTCGTCTGTTACGCCGTCTCCAACTGCTCCATAATCTTTAACACTGACCCAATCCCCCAGCTTGCTACGAACCGATCTGCCTACAGCTCCTGTTCCGAAAGCCAAATATGTAATAAGAGATGAACCTTTATTAGCAGTAGCAGATATAAAATCCGAAGCACTGACAAACTCTCCAGTACCTTGTAGATAATCTTTAATTTTACTAACTAAAGATTTTTTAGTCACTCCTGAAGAAGTTAAAACTATAGTTTCAGTACCATCAAGAGATGTAGAACTCGGTAATTCATCAATCTTAACAGAAGATCTGTAATCACTTAGACCTACCATGATAAATTCCTTTACGTGACTTCGTGTAATTCGTCATAAAATCACTAGTTACATAAATTGTACTGTGATAGAGGGGTGAATATTCACCCCTCTATCATCTGATCAGTTTAAGTTTAAGCTTCGCTTCCAGCCTGTACTCCTCCTACATCTGCCAAACTCGCAGCTATAGGAAGAGCTAGTCTTTTTATATTTACAGGAGGAAATCTCACTGCGTTTATATCAGATAAGTTAAAAGACACAATACTGACTTTATTACCTTGGTTCCCGCCGAGACCGTAAATAATTTTACCATCTCTGGATTCAGCTACGGCGAAGAAAACATGTCCTCCGCCGACGCGAGATTTAACACAGATTGCTCCAAATGGAATAGAATCGAGATTACAAGGAGAACCGTAGTTCGCGTACTCTTTAGCTCTATACCAATTCTTTGGGGGAGTTGTACCAGATGTTTTGAGGCAGTGACCCACATACGTACCGCACCATGCAGCTTCATCATCTTTCCACCAGGCTTTTAAATCGACTAACCAATTGATAATGGTCGGATTGTGATTTTTACCAGGTATTTCAGATAGACCTATATGTTTGAAAGCTTCTTCTAACCATGGAGGTGTCGGAATCGGGTAGTTGACCATAAAACATTTCCGCATTTAAACAGAACTATAAGATTGAATATATGTTTTTTTATTAAAAGTTAAAGTATATCGATAGCCTGCCGGTCAAATTCCGGCAGGCTATCTTTTGTCGACTCTTATATAGAAAATGCATAACCTTGAGCAGCTACAAAAGCTTTAATCTTCGAGTAAATTGTGTCAATTTCCGTAGGAGTCATAACACGGTTGTAAAATGCTTCAGAGCAAATACTAATACCCCCTGCAGCAGAGGTGTTAGGAGTTCTTCGACCCATCATGAATTGTGCACCGGAAGGTAAGATAACTGCCGGAGACGGAGTCGCTGTAGCAGTTAACATGGTTCCGCCAGCTTTACGTCTGTACGACTTTACCTGAAGAGCGCTGTAAGAAACAGCGAAAAATTCCCAAGCTCCAGTACTCCCAGTAATTTGAGGATTGGTACTACCGGAAGGTCCATCAGCATTGTAAGCATGTGGAGAGAATGTTCCTGAAGCCGAAATCCATGCACGGAATCCTGCAAGGTCTGCACTCTGCTCTGCAGAAAACAAAGATCCGTCGATCGAACCATTCGGTTTAGCAATCGCACAAATCGTGAATTCGTTTGGAGTACCAGCAGCCAAAAGATCAGCATCGGTAAATGGTGTCCGATAATAATTACTAGCGTCAGGAGTCGCATATCCTGAACCCAGAGTGGGGGCGCCAGTCTGAGTTCTTTTACGACCATGAAAACTATAATCATGGTGGACGTTGTCAAGATTCTTTTGGTTGTTTCCGAAAAAATAAGCCGCATGGAGAGAGTTCGCGTTTATATTCGGCCAGGTTTCAGCATAATACAATGCTCCTGCAGGAGCAGAAACGCCTTTGATAGTAAGTTGAAGAGCCATGTGTTTTTATCCTACTGTTATGCGGTGGATGGGAGCCCAATTATAAAGATGTTTTGCTATACCTAAAGGATCGAATACCGCCGGATCGCTATCACGCAGACATCCGCGAGACCCTGTACTACGTCCTGCAGGTTGAGATGTAGCTCCTCCCTTATGAGCATAATCTACCGTAACAGTTCCAACAGGAATATTCGTACCAGTGGTTAATCTAACAATTTTTTTACCAAGACCGACGACGCTGACATTGGTGATAGCAACTTCAATTCCGTTGGAATAAAGGTTGAATCCTTTTTGCCCTGGATCGCTGACATTGGTTGTATCAATTACAAGTGGTCCGACAGGAACACTGTATTCGATCATAACGGAACGTAGTCCGTCTTGCCACGCTCTTAATGGATTAATCCATTTATGAACTGCACCTCTCGTGACGCGTTGGAGAACACGTCCTGCCATGGCGGCAGCCCATTTCATTTCGGTAGCGTCTCTAAGATGGGAACCCACTGATCCCCCAGTTGCCTGTAGACCGTATTCATATTGATACATCGCTCCAGCGAATACATAATTAGAATTAGTATTGCAAATATTAAGCACTTGACGAGCGATTGCAGGATCAGTTATACCGTAATACTGATGGCTCGCTTCTTGTGTCATGATAATTTTGACTTTAGTCTTTCTACCAAACTTAGCCTGACAATAGGCTTCAAATGGAACTCGGATGCCGTTTTCGATCTGATTTGTCCAAGCCGTAGGAGAGGTAAATAAATTCATATCTTGCTCGCCTTGACAGTATACAAGCGGAATTACGTCCGGAACTTTTCCAGCAGTACCTGCGATAGCGTCAATGGCATCAATAGCGTATTTCAAACGAGGGAAGTACGAACCACCATCAGAAAGTTCATAAGCGCTTTTACCGCCTTCGGCAGGTACTGAAAGGATAAGATTGACACCATCGTCGGTGAAATTATATCCGGCTTCACTAGTGAAAAATTGAAAGAATCCTTCTCCAACTCCGCGTGCCGCATCTTCACTGGCATTACTAACACCTTGAATGCAATCGACAAGAGAAGAGGTGTATGAAGAATTTGAATAATTATTTCCGAGCTGGGTTCCACCATTAAACATTTTTAGACCCCCGCCACTAAAAGGGCTTGTACTAATAGCTATAGTACCAAGACCCGTAAACACGGACTGTCCGTAAATCATAGCTGCAAGATATTCTCCTACGGGAATGTATGACGTAGGATCTGTTACTGTGGATGATTCTCCACTTGAAGATAGATTACTTAAAGCAGTTGTGACACTATTGAAATTTGTACCGTTATGAAAATCAAAAAGATATCCATCTGAATCAACAATTGAATAAACAAATGCATCAGTTGTAATGAAAGAATGACTGATTAAATCTGTTAGATAAGATTGATTAATACTTTGTTCGATAAAATCATTGCCTACAAGGGAAATCAAAAATCCGTTTTGATCTACTGTGGACATACTGAATGCGTCAGTTTTAATTTCCACTAAAGTACTGGTGACATTGTTAATACCTGAAGTGAAATATTCAGCCCACTGTACTCCTCCCACTAAATAAGGAGCGATCACACCGGAAGAAATCTGCCATCCTAATTTTTGAGTTCCGTCCGAATTCGGAGCAAAGAATACACGTCCATTCGTCAGCGACGTTACAACTGGAGTAGGAAGAGTCGCTCCGGTAAGACCGGTACCAGCAGGAAGAGAATAAACTGGTAAACTGTTACTAGTAGAAATACCTCTCGAGCCTATACGAGATGATTGTATCTTTCCTTCATAACCGGATCCTGATCCACCAATAGTGATGAATGCAGTATGACCGACCGGTCCTCCTGCAACAACCAGAGCGTATTCACCGGGAATACCCAATGCTCCACTACCGACAAAACTTCCGGTTAGAGCGGAGACTTCGAAAGGAGCAGCGCCTCCTTCAACAACCGAAGTGGTTAAAGTTTGAGACGTGTTGGATATATTGTTGGCACTGAAAATATAACTTACGATGAAATCTTTGATTTTGGAAATGGTTGATTTTTTCGTACCTGAAACTGTATTCATAGGTACAGTTTCAGTTCCATCGACCAACGAAACATCAGAAAGATCTGAAATACTTTTCGAAGGAGTTCGTTCAGCCATAGCTAATTCCTTTTGCAATCGTGATTCGTCATAAAATCACCATAAGTATGTTTTGGACTGGTTTTCTTTTCGAATGCAAAATAAAATAGTTTAATAACACGTCATTATTGTAATGATATTCAGATAAATAAGAGTGTTACAGATGAAAGTTTCTCTTCACCAAATATCAGAGTTTTGTAAAAAACATAAAATGGCAGAATCCAGATTTGGCCGCGAAGCTGTAAATGACCCAAGATTAATATCTGATTTAAGATGCGGTAGAGAACTTACCGAAAAAAGAAATGAACGAATTGTATCTTACATGAAAGAAAAGGATAGCCACCCGATATCAAAAGAATGAATACCTATATTACGAAAGTGACATAGCCATCAGGTATGTCTTCAATGTCTCAACGTCTGAGATAAAAAGGAGTTCGTCATGTTTTCAGATCTTTTCAAAACCCTTGAACACCTGCCCGTCAACACCATCGCAAGCGATGTGGCGAGCGCCTTTCTGAACAACAACATTCCGATCGTCACGTCGGAAACCGGTTCCGGCAAGACCATGCTCATTCCCGCGGCCTGCGCTCTTGCGATTTCCGAATACGGCGAAGATGACATCGTCTATGTCCTCGAACCGTCGCGCTATCTCGTGATGAACGCCGCGAGCAATCTTCGATCCATTCTGGGCGAAGAAAAGCGCGATCTCGTCGGCTATGTCATGTCTCGTCGAAATGGCGAAGAATATCACGTCGGGAACAAGTCCACCCGAATCGTCTTCGCGACTGTCGGTTGGGCTCTCAAAGCCGGCCTGATCTCGCACGCGAAGAACATCATCCTCGACGAGGCTCATGAGACGTCGATCGATCTTTCGATCACGAAGGCAATTCTTCACAACCGTGTTTCCAATGGCGATGCGGTTCGTCTCGCGATTCTTTCGGCGACGATCGACGTCTCTGAGCAGCTGGAATACTGGGGTCCTCGATGCCGGGAATTCTTTACCAAGGGTTCGGCTTTTCCGCTCGATTTTCGCCATGTCATTCCCGACACGGGCTATGATGAAACGCACAGTCTATGCAAGACGATCGAATCGTTCATCGTCGAGAAGACGAAGAACCCAGAAGACAAGGTGGGATTGCTCGTTTTCGTTCCGGGTGTAGGTGACATCGAAGATGTCGTCGCTCACTTCGAAAGCGTCGTTGATAGAGTTTTAAAAGGTTTCGATTCTTCAATGTTCCGAACTGAATCGGAAACAGATCTGGCATTCAAGGCTCTTCTCGGCGACCTCGAAATCGCTACAATTCATGGGAAGTCCTCCGACGAAGAACGTGAAGCGGCGTCTGCTATGCCGACCAAGCGTATCAAGATTTTGGTCGGTACGAACGTCATCGAGCAGGGTATTTCTCATCCCTGGGTCAATTCCGGTATTTCCACCGGTACCGGCAACGTTTCACACTCCGTCAATTCTGTGAAACGTCTCGTCCGTGAAGATCTTCCGGCGTGGCGGATCGTTCAGCAGCAGGGCCGCGTCAATCGCTTCGGTCCTGGCACCTTCATTCTTCATTCGAAAAAGGCCTTGGAAGAACGCCCGAACCAGGCCATTCCAGAGATCGTGCGAACTGAGCCGCACGATCTTGTTCTTCATCTTGCAAGTGAAGAACTTTCTCCTGAAGACATGAAGTTTTCTCGGCGAGAACAAGTCGACGAGCACAAACTTATGACTTCGGGGCTTCTTCTTCGGAGCCTCGATCTGATCGAAACTTCTCCGGAAGGAAAGCTCAGACTCACATCCGACGGTTATTTAACCGCTTCCGCTCCTGTCGGACCGCGTGCGCGGGCGGCTTTGGCAGAAGCAGTCCGGATGAATATGCTTCGCGAACTTCTTCCTTTGATCGCGATGATCGACATGAAAGATATTCGGCATGCTCACAACAAGCCGATTTACTTCGTACAGTGGAGGAAATCCGACTTGGTTGCTCAGACCATCGCGGCGGCTCACTACATGAAGGTGCAGAGAGAATCTTCGATCAAAGATCTCAAGTCGTTCGCCAAGAACAACAATATCAGTACAGCCAAAATGTGGGAATACGATCAGGTTCTTGATTCGCTTGAACGTCTTGTTCGTGTCTCGGCCGATTTCTCTTTCTATCTTCGCTGTGAAGAAGAGGATATCGCAGTCAAGCTCGATATGGCGTCCAAGCGCGTTCTGTTCCGGGCTTTCATCGATTCGATCTATTCGGATACCGGAGTGGGAATCGTAACATCTCCCAAGACTTCCGACACGACATTTGTCAATACGTGGGCATTCATCGAAAATCGTTTCGGGTTAGCCGGCGAAGTTCGCCGGATCGAACCGAAGATGAAAACTTTCTCGAGCAGACCGTTCTATGTTCTGGAACATATTACGGTATTCACGAAGGAAGATTTCGAACGTCTTCTCTCTGTCTTCGGTCGGGATACGATTTTTAATCGTATGGACAACCACGAGAGTTCTTCTCGAGCTCTCAAGGAATTCTATTCCGAACGCAAGAGCTCATCTATCATTTCTTCGTCCATTTCACGTTCGTCGTCACTTTCGTTCTCCGCCGAAGATTCGTCTTCGTCTGAAACGTCGGAATCGGCGATGGCTCTGGCTCTGAAGAAAGCTGGGATCGGTTAACAGATGAAGTGAGATAGGGGTCCCCAGTAGGGACCCCTATCTTTTTTTGACAAGTCTTGATTTTATGGGAAAACTTTGTCCCATAATTCGGGTGATAATTTATGTTCTGTCTCGGAATTAGATTGATTACAGGTGGAAGGTATCGATCTATCGGAGGAGAGTTGATAGAAATAAAATGTACCATCAACAAACATCATCCTGAACACAGACTTGGATTTCGTTTTGTTGACAAAGACGGCCGAACTTATAAAGCTGATGGTAAGTGGACTACTGATATGAGAAATACAGTCCATGACTTAGTGGAAGAAATTGACTAATAGTTCTCTAAAGTTATTAAACAAAATGAATCTTTATATTACTAAAATGAAATTATCTGGAAGTAACAAATATGTTAAAAGAAATTTCAAAAATAATCCTTCCTTATTACAAAGATCGAGAAGTATTTGGAAAAGGATTTCCGTCTTTCGTAGAATTTACAATATATTCCGATGACAAAAATATTTATCAGGTTGATAGAGAAGTGTTTTACGAAGAAAATAATAAAATAGTAAAATCCACAAAAAACACTTTTTTGACTGATCTTGGTACTGAAGGTTTTAAAGTATTTCTAATAAAGATTCTTGATTTTATTTCTACAAAATTCTTAAATTTCAAAACTCCTCAAACCTCAAACGAATCTGAAATTATTTTCTCGTTAGCAAGCATCAAACCTCTTGAAGGACTTAGTTCCATTCATTTAGAGATCGAAATTAACGAAGACGGAATTTATAACGTTTTTAAAGTCACCGCAGGGGAAGATGGTCAAGTATCAAGACTCCTCGTTCAGCCTAACCTGACTAGTGAATCTTACGCAAATTATCTCAGCCATCTCGCTTTCTCATATTCTTATTATATTGTAAAATCTTATCCTGAACTTATAAAAAGATTATTAGGGCTAGTTCCCATAAAAGAAAAAATATAATTTTGCGTATTACTAAAGAAGTCATGAGTCATGATTATGTCTCTTACACTGGTAAAAATTCTATAGCAGTAAGAGCTTTACCGGAATATATGGAATCTGACAAAAACGAAAAAGAACAGGGTTTTGAGATAACTTGGGAAGACGGAACCAAATCTGAACTGACATACTGGGAAGGTGATTGTATTATCGCTATTCCTAAATAAATATTTCGAAAGAATTTTAAATGAAAAATTGAAAACGTAAAAATCGATATCAGCGAAACGGAAAAAGAAAAAAGTTATATCTACTAATTAATATTTTGAGTCTCCGACTCACTTTGAAAAGGAATTAATTATGGCTAAAAATATTACTATTGAAGCTAATTGGCCTCATTCGATGAAGTTTATCGACCATACTGATAATCAATGGGTCGAAGTTGTTCGTAAAGATCTCGAAACTGATTTTAGTGATGCGGACGAATGCACTTATACTTCGAAGCTCATCGGTGATGAAGAACCGATCGTCGGAAAATGTCAGTGGGGTGATGTTTTCAAATCAGTGCAGACACATTTTGGTCTCACAAGTCTCGATGGGACGAATGATATTTACACAGATATCTCAAAACCCAATCCTCGACAAGCTGATCCAGAAGTGGTAGCGTAAGGATATCAGATCATGTTTATTATGTCTCATTATACTTGTTCCAAGATATCCGGCACTCCTGCCGGCTTGGAGCAAAGTAATGCCGTACAAGGAAAAGAAACGCGAACGGCGTAGACGCGATCTTCAGCGTATGAAGAAAAGGTCTGTATCTGTCGCTAAAATTCAGATGAGAATGATGTTCTGGGATGAAAGTGAACATTGTAACGCGCAGAGACAGCGTATTATCACTCGTGCAATTAAACACGCTGAACACATGGCTGTCTGTTCGTGTACCAATTGCGGTAACCCGCGCAAGAAAATGAAATATCTTACTTTGAAAGAAATCAAGGAAAACGAAAAAGCCTTGTCTTACGATTATTGATGCGTCTATATTAAGATGGAGAGATATCTCTCCATCTTAATATAAGAAAAACACTATTTTGAACTCAATTAAAGGGAACATTTTTTATGATGACTGTTGAAACGGAACGACCTTCGATTAATCTTGGATGTGACAATTCAGAATCAGATCCTGTGTTTACTGCTGAAAAATTTCCTGCCGGTACAGTGTTTGTTTGTAAATCCTTAAATTCTTCTCCGCACTCTTATTTTTACACCGAATATCTTGTAGTAGCCTGGTCAAAAGAACAAACGAAGATGAAACTTCGTAATACCTCAATGTCTGCAGACTCTGTGGCATCATGGTACGATCCTATCAAATTCTCTGAATTTATTTCTGAAATTGAAATTGTGACAGCTTGCCATCCATTCTTCAAATCTATTTCCGAACAAGAAACTCAAGAATGTCATCATTCTGAACAAAATATTCCGAATATGCATTCCAATTCTACTGATTTTCGGTATCCTGTTTTCCAACCAAAATTCAGCGAAATGACATTTTTCGAAAAATTGAAAGATTTCTTTTGGGGATAACTAGAACTTCTTGAATTGTAAATTCTAAATAAACAGAGGGTATTTATTACCCTCTGTTTATTTTTTTTTTCTTTAAGTATTATTATAATGAATTTATAAAAGGAATTCATAATGGATATACTGAATAAATCAATATTAGACACAAAAACTATCAAAGTGGGAGATAAATATGTTACTAGAGACGGTAAAGTTGTCACTATACTCTCTCGACATATAGTTTTTGGAAATGAAAAAATTAAAGGTGATTTAGACGGGAATGAAATTTTGTATAACTCCGATGGGAGACATATGTATCCCATTGAACATGATCTTGATTTAATTTCTCCCGTCGTTTCAATGAATCCGAGACAAGTCGTAGAGGGCTCCTAGGAGCCCTCTACAGACCGTTTACTAAAGTGTAGGTTGTGTGGTAGTGTTTGCATCCGCAGTGGCATTAGTGACCCTCGCTGTGGCCACGTTGCGATCTTTAACAGCGACAGCACCAGCGACAGCACCGATGACAGCAGCAAATCCTGCGGAATATGCGGCGCAGAAAGACACTACTTCGAACTTTTCACCTAAATGAATCGCCCATATCTGTAATGCCGGAACTGCAACTATATAAACTACGACGCCAAATGCGCCAACAGTACGAATGAGTTCATATTCACCGTGAATACCTTTTAGCGCATTTGTTAAAGTCATAGTTACCCCCTTAAAGTTTCATCAATTTATTGAAACGATCTGTGACTACATCGAGGCCCAGATTACCGCCATTAATAGCTCTCCGATCATCTTCGAGACCTATTGTGGCTGCTTTGGCATCCAGATCATGCGTTTTCCAAAACAGACCAGCACCTCGAGATCCTCCTACAGGAGTCATGAGATAAGCAGGTACCTGTTCGATAGGCATCTTAAAATAATCAGCACACTTCTGGGTGTTTGTTCTACCAGTAGTCTGCTTAGGACCGTGACCTCTAAAATCCCATCCGTCATTGGGTTGGGTATTACCCAGATTCTTCCTTCCGAATTCCCCGCCGTAGAGAATATTGGCAAGCTGTCTCTGACGATCTTCCGAAAGAGGACCTTCATCAGGTTTACGACCGAGTCTACGAGCATCAGCTTCACTGATACGGTGACGACCGAAGGTCTTTAGAATACTTTCGACTCTATAGTTAAGTGATTCGACTAATGTTCGCAAATCATTACTTTCAACAGCAATGTTAGCAAGAAAACTGCAAATCTCTCTCTGAGTATCGATTCCGAATTCCTGACAAGCAGCCTTCATCGGATCGATCCATTTAGCAAGATTCGCTTCAGTGTTTGAAGGAAATGCAATCTTAAAAGCAGTCATGTTGATTTCAATCATGTTTCAATCCTTTTTGAAAAGAATAAAATAAGTTCATAGAATTTATTATCTCTACTTAAAGCAAGATGAGGTGGGCTGTAGCCCACCTCATCTCATTTAACAAAATAATTAAGCAGGGACAGGTCCCAGTCGAGTTATTAACCGAATCCCCAAAGATAGACCACCTAATACAAGCCAGTTTGAATGAGAGTAGAAATAACTTCTCAACCAATACTCAAAACATGTGTAGACGCAACACTAGTACAATTGGTCAGTCTTATTGATGAACATAAACCTATGTCGCGGCTAAGGTCGGTGTGGTTTGGCTGGGTCATGATCAGAACGAATACCGATCACCGAAGCAGAACACGTCGATGGTCGGCATAAGCTGAACCGTGATGGACCCCGTAGTGATCGGAGCCGCCGCAGTACCGACCGCAGCTACGCTGTCCTGGTAGACAACAAGCCGAGTGGTAGAGGGCACATCGACAATTGTGTAAACGCCATTGAGAGCGGCAATTGAACTATCTGCTATTGTTACACGCTGCCCAGCAGTGAAGCCATGCGTCGAACCAAAATTGATGAACGCCAAATTGGTATTGTTGGCACCGCCCTGCCGCCCAGTAAGATAGCGCGAAGAAGCAGCGACTGCTGAAGGAGCAGCTTGCGTTGTCCCGACCCTGAAGGATGGGCGTTCTTGATTAGACCCAAGCCGCAGCTTATTGGTCTCGTTAGAGTGAAGCCCTGGTTCAACAATCGTGTTGGGTCCGGTCAGCGGAGAAAGTGCCGTGGTTCCGGAAGCGGAAACAAGATTTGTTGCGCCACTTTCATTCCAAACGCCAGCGGTCGCTGTCGTCATGGATACGCTGGGGTTGCCGTAGCTGATCTTGTTGATCTTGTAGCGATCACTGGTCTGACGAAAGCCTTGGGAACTTGTCGTTGTCATGTCTGCACCAAACAGATAGGCAACCGTATTCGGCGGAACTAGTCCACCAATATCGACGATATTGGCGATATTCTGCGCATAGGAGATGTTGTTCGTCCTAAACCCGCTGTCGAGGGACCGGCGCCATGCCCCGATCTTGATGACCGTGGCATCATTCGGCGTGCCGTTGCGCACCACGAAACCGTTGGCTGGAGTCACGATGTTTTTGCCAGTGTCAAGAACGTCGATCGTCCAGATGCCACGCTGGCCGGACAAAACGGTTGAAGGGGAAGGCGATGGCAGGAAGATGCCCGTGGTGTTGCCGCCAAGGTCGTCCGATACCATCGTGCAATATACGACCTGAATGAGGTCGGCCTTGAGGCTCTGCACCGTACCGTTCAGGAGCCCCGTAGTGCCCATCGTCAGCCTGCATCCCTCGAAGTGGATACTGCCGAGCGTAACGCTGTCGGCCGCAATCTTCCACGCGCTCCCTGCGAAAATAAACTGCTCAATGTTGGTCAGACAATGCCGGTCGCCATTGCGGAACGTCTCGACAATCGCTGACTGAAGGGTGACGATCTGGTTGTAGTAGGAGACACGCGGGTCTTTAACGTACCGGTTCAGGATCAAATCCTGCGTGCCGTTGCCTGTGTCGACCCAGCCATACCGGGTAGGGCGCTCAATGTAGACAAGGCTCCAAGTGTTTGAGTACCGGACGCATGTCACCAAGGCGTCAGAGCCGTTTGCAAGTCGGTTAACCGCGACAGCCACCCTCTTGCCAACGGAAGTGTCAACAGGTAGAGGATCGCGCAGCGTCAGGACCGTCGAGGAAACCTCCATGATCCTCGTAATGAACATCGTGCTTCCGGCATAGGCACTGTTCATCTCAATCTGGACGTACATGCCGACACGCCATGGGAACGCGCCCTCAAAATCAGTCTGCGCGTCGGCCACCGTAATGCTGATAGCGCCAGCCGTCGCGGGCGCGTTGATCGTGCTGCTGATCCGCCTCGGGAAAAACACCCCGCAAGCGCCGCCGACAGTATACAGGTATGGCACAGCATTGGTGGCGAAGCCACCGGATTGGCCGGGGCGGGGGGCGCAAAGAGCGCAGATGGCGCTGTAATTGGTCGTCGCCTGATCGTTCATGAAAGACAGGCGCGGGAACCGCCATTCGCCGCGGGTGCCGTAGAACGTCAGCACCGGGATATTGTCGGTGCGCTGGATGATTTCCGCATCGACCTCCGCGCGGATGCCGTAGAACTGCGGAACAACCTCGGGGACCGCCCCATCAAGCAAGTTGTCGCCGTTCCAATACACCGTTTTGGTCGTACCGTACTTGCCGCGAGGCATGACGCGCCAGCACAACTTGCTGGCCCAAGCGTTCAAGGCGTCGCCGTCGTCGGTTCCCTGCGAGGCTACGCCGTTGTAGTTCGCCTTGGCGCCGAAGTGCTGCGGGGTCAGGCGTTGCCAAAAAGGCAGAGTGATCTTGCTGGCGTCTCCAGGCAGAAATACCTGCTGGTAGTCGTCAGCGACAAAACCAGCGCTGAGGTTCAGGGCGTATGAGCCGCAAGACACCGTGTAACCACGCTGAAACTCTACAGGTAGTAAAGCTGTGAAATCGACTGAAAGATTCCATGATCTTGCCACAACAACGCGCTTTTTACCTGTCATCAAGGCGATAGAGTGAGCTGTTTCTACTGTCAGTGCTCCGCTGGCGTAGATTACATCGCCGTGGGCAGTTTGAACTGTACCACCTCCCTCTAGTCCAACTAAAGAACCTCCCTTTCCAGAAACATTACTCCCTAGATCAGAAAAAATAAAACTTCTGATATAATCTCTCAGTAACGAAATAGGCGTTTTCTTAGTCGTTCCGCTTACGTCTATAGGGATGACATTATCTTCTGCGAGATAATTTGTACCGGGAAGATCCGGTATTTTTTGTCCGGGGGCTTGTGTTGTCATACGAAACTCCATATTTATAGAGAAGAACCTTCATAGAATAGAGTTTATATCAGGTAGAGGCGTACGCCTCTACCTGATATAAATCCAATTAATCAAAATACATAGATATAGCTTTTTCTTTGAGTTTTTCCATGACTGTTTCGCCCATTCCGATTGAAAAGGGCGATTTGACAATACGATTTGTAATACTTGTCGTCGAGAACAACATGTCGACAGTTTGACCGTCTTCTGTATAATGAGGATTTTCTGATACGTAAGAAACAATGGATTTATTAGCGTTACCCACAACTAACTTATCTCCACTCTCTGTACCCAATTCCTCTTCTATCATAAACTCAATAATAACAGTATCTTCAGCAAAATCTATACCTAGATACTTAGTACCCGGTTTGACATATCCCGGGTTTTCAATCAGATCTTCTTCTGATGTACCAAGAGCTTTATATTCCTGTCTTATTTTTTTCTCATAGACAGAAAGTATTTTCCTTAGACTCTCAGATAATTCGGATCTATCACAAGCATAAAGAAATCTGATTTCTCTAATATGACCATTGTAATCAGCAGCAGGAGTTTGTCTATTCAATTTGGCCATAATGTCCAAATTTTCAGACGTTAAAACACCATGCGTTTGAACAAGATATTCATCACTGATGATACAAAGAGGATCTGTCGTTTCTACAAAATCTCCTACTTCTACCATTGCTAAAATAGCAGCATCTTTCTTTGTGATAATTTCTCGTTTGTGACAAGGAGTCATCTTAAGTCTTTCAGAAAACTCACGCGTTATCTCACATGCGTCTTCGTGGTTTGTACTACGCTCGACGAGAGCTATAGTCCCGATCACACCATGCTTGAACGTGACTTGTTTTGAGAAAGGACTAGGAACAAAAAATCCTGAGTTGTAAACAAGAATATCACCTCTATTGACCTTTTCTCCTACTTTGACATTGATCTCTCTTTTCTGTAAAAGATGTGATCCGCTTATAGGAGAATAAATGTCTTTGAATGCGTAAGTTTTGACGTTGCCTTTTTCAAACTTACCGATAACTTCTAATCTGATATAGTACAAACTTTTGTACTTCTTATTAAGAAGTTCTTTTAAAAGTTCGTTATATTTTCTTGCAACTTCTTTATCAGGAATATCTTCAACTTTATTACAAATTAGTCTGTCGACGACTTTACCATTTGATTTGGTAGTAAGAGAGAATATACCTCCCATCGGATAATCCGAAACCTTTGTATCAGGTATCAGAAAACTAACGTAGGATTTCTCCTCCCTACTTTTATCGATAACAGAATCAGGGTAAGGGAGTCGTAAAGATTTAATCGTTTTTATCGGTTTGTCTTCGTATCGTACAGTTACGACTTTCATTCTCTCGTCGATTTTTTCGACAATACCAGAATCATTTGCAGCAATAGCAAATATATCACTGCATAGATGAGGTAGAACTTCATCATAACCTGTTCGAACTGAAAGAGTTTCGCCTTCTTCGTGATTAGGAACATAGTGACTTATCTGGATGCTAAGATAAGAATTTCTTTTACCGTCATCAGTTGTACCACCAGGCATGACCATAGAACCTATCGATAAGATCTGAGGAGGTTCTAGTTCATCTCCCTCTTTATAAGGAATCGGTATACCTCTGACATTATCGATACGAGGAGATGCTGATAAGTAGGCAGTTATACCGACTTTACCGGAATCAGGCACAGCATCCGAAATAACTCCGACACCATCTTTAGGATAAACACGGTCCCGTAATACGAAACTATCAGAATCGCGGCCGCCTGAACCTGTATACGTAAAGTTGGTTCTCTGTTTAACTTCGTGTACAGGATTAATAGTATCATTGATAGACATAGTGGCGTCTTGAATAATGGACTGATAGACGGCTTCGGGATTTATCGAAAATCCTTTTCTAGTAGTAGTGTTATTCCGATGATTGGCTAATGTTCTATAAATTTCATTATAAATCATTCCGTTGAATCTTTCATACAGTCTAAACCGCTGCATAGAAACAGAAGAAGGTTCAACAGTTTGGTAATCTGAAAGCATGATGTTAGATTTTAAAAGCAATCCTGAGAAAGTGGTAGGTTCTCCCATCTTCTCAAGAATTTCTTCTGTAATAGGATCGACAAAGAAATCAACAAATCCTTTTATACCTTTAAATACGCCTACAGTAATACCTTTGACGCTCAAAGCTTTTACGTATGTCTGAGGGACATTCATTTCTCTAAATGAGAACTGTTTCAAGGGTACCCAAGATAAACCGCTTGCAATAAGAGATCTTTGTAGAGGATATCTGTTGAATACGAGAGACCCATCTTCAAATTCAACAACAATATCATCCATATCGATTTCAAATGGTGTTCCGTTTTCATAAAAAGTATAATCAAGATTAATCATCTCAAACAGTTTCTTAAGTCCGTGCTGATATCCTAAAATAAACACGATAGGTATAACCTGATTGAGAATCTGAGCTTGTGTCCATTCAGATACAACGGGAATCAAAATGATATCAGATTTTGTAATATCGAACAACATTTGTCGAAATGATTTCCACGAAGAAATTTGTTTGTTATCGCGGATTTCATGTATAACGTTTGCCATATCCCAGAATAGAATACTTCCGCTTTTATGGTATCCTAAAAATACCCCATACTGATCTTCGAGTTTGTCTATAGATTTAAGATTGTCTTCAGACAAATTGGACCTGTCGTTGTTGAAATTTAAATAATAACCATTAAAAGAAATCTGAGTAAACTTGTTGCCCAAACTACTATAATCGTAAGGTACCGGACGAGATGGTACCTGACTTTTACCAAGAGTCGCATCAACAACGTCTTCATTTTTAAGTTCTACTATCAATTTATAAAGAAAGTTCTCAAAACTGTTTCGTTTCGATTGTACTCTTTCTACAATGAGTTTATTATAGAAAGAAGAAAGATTGACTCTGTTTACTGATATTTTACAAATAGGAAGATTAGTAGCTTGGCGAATGAGACGATAATTTACTCCGCCTAATTTAACATTTCCATCATTGTCGATATGCGGAACTGTAAACTTGACATGATGAGCTTTTCCGTTTACATCAGTAAGATTTACTTTATAAGTAATAGTCCTATCCATTTCGGAATTAAGATGAGTCTCGTCTATTTTTGTTATATAAAAACCATGTTTAGCAAGAGACCCTAGTACTTTTGCCAGATCTTTCTTATAAAAATGTTTATCGTAAACTTTATCAATCGCTATAATGGAAGACTTCTTATAAGAATCTTCAGGAGTTGAATCGATAAAATCGAGATTATGCGGATCTGTCTCTATTGGAATATCTTGCGATATGAGAGATTTTAAACTTACCCCAGAAAGTTCCGTATTGAAATGATTTTCAATAAGTTCTTCATGTTTTGATAATTTTACAGAATCTTCATCTGTTGATATTTTAATATGTCTTTCAGATTCTTTTCGAATAATATTTTCAAACTGAGCAGTTTCGCTCGGTTTTTGTATCGATATTAAAGGAGCTCTACTCGACTTTTCTGGATTTAGTGGAGTCTTTACGACTTTGCTGTCTATATTTACTATCTTTTTAGATTTAACAGGAGTGATTACTTCTTCTTCTGAGGAAGATTCCGGTATATCTTGTACTCTGTTCTCAGCTTTGGTATCTGAGATATCAGACACAAACGTGTCAAATTCATCACTATCCGGATCTATATTTTCAGGTACTTCAGACTCACTTAATCTTAAATTCATGAGATGTCTATAAAGAGCTGTATAGAAAGCAGGCTTCTCACTAAATTTTCGAATGTCTTCAAGATTATAAACGACAGCTCTATCGCCTCTTTGAAAAACAAAGTTAATTGCTGGATAAAGATCGTCGTCGAGTCTTTCTAACAAAGACGTAGATTTTAAATGAGATATTAAATCGTCATCTTCACCTTTAAGTCTGATATCTTCAGCATAAGGCTTGACAGAAAGATCATGTGTCTTTCCGTATACATATCCTAGAATCTGAAGTACAAAATAAATTGAAGGATCGTGATTGAACGCGTTCAACGTACTTGTTGAAAGATCGGAAAAAGTTCTTTGTAAAACCGCTCTGGAATAAACATGATTAAGTTGAGGTATTAAAATAAAATGATGTGTATTATTTCCTATTTTAGAAATAGTATTCAGTACAGTCCTAGCGATGATATCGAATTTTCTGTAGTTGTGCAAAACACCAGAAACTTTCATTTCACATAAAGGACTGTAATCGATCCAGTTTAGAATACCTGGCATTTTACCAATCGTTCGATCAGAAAGAATTCTCTTAAACTTCTTATGAGTATTGTAAAAGGTAGATACAGCCGAAGACACACGACTCGGTCGATATGAGTATGTTTCATCTACACCAAAAGGTTTAGAAGTCTCATCGCTCGGATATAGATTTATTTTCAAAAAGATAGGATTCTTTTCATTCTTTAAAAGAGGATAATCTATATTAGGAAGACCTTCATTTGGTGCCGTAAGAGTTTCTAGTCCGTTAACAGTGTGTAAACATGATCCAGTAGGAAGCTGTAATTTAGCCCATTCTATTATCTTATTGGGAGCTTGTGAAGCTCTTCTAGTTGAATTATCTATATAAAAACGAGTATAAGTTAACCTATTAGCTTCTTGTCCAAATTCTTCTTCTATCATGAATTTTTCCTTATTTAATACGGTTTTAAGCGCTGAGAATTAAAAATGAGAATAAAATATGAAAGAAATTGGAATAAGCGTTAAGGATTTGTCTGGTAAAACTTTTGGTAAACTTTTTGTTATCGAATACGCAGGAGTATCTTCTTCGAGAAATTCGATATGGCGTTGTAGATGCTCATGTGATAATAAGATTGTTTTGGTGACTGGAGCTAGTCTCAATGCAGGAAGAACGAAATCCTGCGGGTGTTTAAAATTTGAAATTGGTAAAATAAAAAGTGAAAATCGTAGATTGAGTATTATAGGAAGTCTGTTTCATAAATTAATCGTAGATTCTATATATCAAATAACTCCAAAAGATACTTACTTCAAATGTAAATGTGAATGTGGTAATACGACTATAGTTAGAGGATCTGCTCTTGTGAGCGGCACGACAAAATCTTGCGGATGCTACAATAACTATAGATCTTCGGTTTATAATTCGGATAGATTTAATAAATTAAGAGAATCAATGGTAGGAAAAAAATTCGGAAGATTAACTATAGTGGAAAATCAAGGATCTTCAAAAGGTCATAGTAAATTCAAATGTTTGTGTGATTGTGGTAAAGAAAAAATTGTATTAGGGTCAAGTTTGCGCAATGGAAGTACTAGATCATGCGGATGTCTTGCTATAGACGTTGTCTCAGATCTTAATTCCGTCCACGGATTGTCAGATCATCCTTTATATAACACATGGAATGGAATGATTCAAAGATGCTATAATAAGAATAATACTGGATATCATAATTACGGAGGTAGAGGTATAACCGTTTGTGATGAATGGAGATACAATCCAAAAAATTTCATTGCGTGGGCTGAATCTAGCGGATATCAACCTGGTCTTACTATCGATCGTTATCCTGATAATGATGGACCTTACGCTCCTTGGAATTGTCGCTGGGCGACAAGAACTGAGCAAAATCGTAACACAAGAAGTAAAGTTATAAAAGATATTGATATGGCCGAAAACATCAGAAATGATTCGAGATCGGCTCAAGAAATATCCAAATTTTACAACATAAGTCTTCAACTTGTCAATGACATCAAGAAAAATAAAATTTGGAAAAGTAATTAAAATTTTTTATTATTTCAGAGGAGCCTGAGAAGGTCTTCTAATTGAATGTGTGGTGTAAAACCGAGAATACGTAAGACGACTTGCTTCTAAACCCATTTCGGATTCGTCAAAAAGATGATCCATGTAACTCATCCTTATATACTAGGAAAATCTGGTCATAACATCGAAACAAACATAATAAGTATTTGTCTAAGAGAGGGCTTTAAAGCCCTCTCTTAGAGTATTCTCTTTTATATTCAAGAATGTGTAAGATTGTGTAACATAAGGTCGATTAGATAATTGGTACCTCCAGTTACAAATCTAAGATCAGTGTCAATAACACTTCTTGTAGAATTCAAATATCGTTCACATTCGGCATTGGCATCTTCAGTATAAAGTATCTCGAGACTAACTTTGTCACCATCATGCTTTATGTTCAGTAGGGTCGTTAATCCTACTCGGTTAATGTCTTTTATATTAAGACAAACCAGCCTACATTTTCATGTAGGAACAGACCATATCTTCATCTTGTTGCAAAACAAGATGCTTTCCGTTTCGGACTCACTTGAGCCCTACAGGGAGCTAATCCCCTTGGCCGTTGAACACATCTCATATCGCACTATCACGACTTAGAGACTTCGTTGCGGATTTCCCAATCTTCATATCTTTTACCATACCCAGGTAATTACTCTGGCCACTAGATATATTTCTATTCTAGTTTGGTGTATGAAGCTCTAAGGGAGTTCCCGTCAGTTAGGAAAGTTTCATTTTACCATCACTGATAAAACGGACCTTTTGGGTAATTCCAAATAATCATATCACCTGAGAATTCGGAATTACACCAGTTGATCGGCGCCCATACCAGACATCTTACTAGGATGGACCATCATTGCGTCCATGTAAGAATTTCCGATAACAGGATACTGTTTTAAAGGTATAGATATACCATCAGGATAAGATAAATTTAACATCTCGACATATCGTGAAGGCGACGTTGATACGACATGAATCTTTGCAGGATACGAAGAACCTTGTTCAATGACAGGATAACGTGTGACGATACCGTGCTTTCCTTGCGATATCGTTTCAGCGATAATGTAAAACATTTCGATATATGTGATAGGTCTTATTTTTTTCTTATCTATTGGACGTGGCCAGCCGGTTTCTAAGTCTTCGATACTTCTACAAAGACCTATCTCATCTCCTTCGTCATAGACAAGATACATCGCATAATCTTTTCCATCTCGATCTTTTATTAAAACCGGTTTCTTACGTAAATCTACGTTTCTAAAACTGTTAATCAGATCTTCGATTCCATCAGAAGAAGTCCATTTTTCTCTTTCTTCTGGAGATATGGATGTGTAAACTAGATTTCCAGTTTCGATATCCGACAATGCGACGTTCGCAGAAGTCTCAGATCCAAAAATAGGATTTATAAAAACATTTCTGAATGTAAACTTAAAATGAGGAGTCAGCCCTTTAATACACTGATAAACACCGATTAAGACGTCATCGGCTTTGTGGATCTGAGGATCCTCTGGAGATGCTGCGAGATAAGGTGTAGCAGTAATAACGTTCCGTGTTCCCATAGCAATTTTACGACGAGCAAAATTACCTTGAATAAAACCTCTTTTCCCGTCTACAAAGTTTTCAATATATTCATATATCTCTTGCGCTTTAGCTTGAATCTGAAATCGAACTGGGTCGAATATAATTGATGTAGATCCTTTTGGAATAGATCTCGAATAGAGAATAAGAGAAGTATATAGTTTATTAATATCGTCCTGTACCAGACGACCACTACTGTCGTTAGCTATATCTCTGAGGCCCGCAGGTTCGACTAGAAATTTATTAATAAACGCTTTGTCTCGGTTCATCTCAATAACGTCGATTCTGTCGTCTCGTCTAGAAGATTCTGTTCTTTTAAAATTGATATCTCTAAAATATTTCAAAAAGAAAGAAAATCCTGTTCCGACTTCATAATTGGTAGAATAATCACTATCTACTCTTTTGAAGTCTTTAAGTACAGGATCGAAGATAGCATGCGCAGCACCGCTCATGATATCTTTATAAAGGCCTTTTAATTGAACGATGAGTTTGAATATTTTGGGATTGAATATATTGGTATTTAAATCAATATAACCAAATCGAAGCATTCGTTCTGGAGAACCTATTGCTCCAAATATCTTCTCAGAATAAAGTCCTTCCTCATTAAACATATTGGAAGAAGGGTTGAATATAAGCGAGCTTGTTACAGGTAAAGCTCCTGTTTCGTAAATGAAACGAGGGACATCCATTATTTCTATGTTAACAGGAGATATAACTTCTCCATTGACTGATTCTGCAACTGCAGGCATATTTAAGCCTTTCCTTAGGTTATTTCATACAATGAGATAAATCCTATTTAACATAATTAATAGACAGTATTTCGATGAATTGTAGTAATTCTATATTGTCAGATGTGATAGTATTGACCCGTATGTCGGACTTTTTCGACAACAAAAAACATTAAGAAGGCTTTTTGGTATGCAAGAAGAAAAAATTAAGCATTCCAACGAAGAAATCAATAAGTTGAATGAAAAGATCCTCGAAGCCAATCTTTTTACACCCGATCATGTTTATATCGACATGACTCTCTTAAAAGATTATAATCTTGGAATTATTTTTACTGATATTCTTTTAAATAAAAAGGATTATAGTCTTTTTGAAAAATTTCAATCTCATCTCTTGAAAGTAATATTCGATTACCAGAAAAGAAAGTTTGAAACAATAGAACCTTTTTTCGAAGAATTTGGATATAACGATGAAGTTATATCCGAACTTTTAAAAAGAACAGATCTGCACGATTCGTATTTCTTAATGGCTCCATCGACTAATTTCTTGAAGCAGCTTGCTATCTCGACTATCGTGAATCGAAACCATTCGGCGCCTGCTCACAAATATACTAAAAAATATGTAGCGGAAAAACAGTATGTTTTAGAACCGGTTTCTATCACGTATTATTTCAATATATACCCTCTTCAGGTTTCTAATCGGATATTAGAAAGCGTCGGTAAAGAAATAGGCGAGTCATTTGGAGTTGATGTTGAATTTGTAAATAAAAATTGTTTTGAATTTGATGACATCGATTGGAAAAAATGGGTCCACAAAATTCAATGCTACTATTTAGATTCAATTGGTAGTTTTACCGGAAGTCCTCTCATGCTGAAAAAAATGCCTGAGGGAGAAACCGTAGGTAAACATATCTTTGCAAGAAAGAGATGGCCTAAGGAATCTAGAAATATTTCGGACGAAGAATTCGAAACGCAACTTCAGATAACGATGGTTCATTTACATTGGTTCTCTGAATTTGAATGGATTATGAACAAACAGATCGAGTTGGAAAAGTCAAAAGATATAGTTGACGATAGTGATAAAGTGAAGGAATCAAACCATGAATGAAAATGGTTCGACTCAGACCACAAGAGCAGATATCGTAACTGATTCTGCTGTACCAGATCCTAGAACCGTTACAGAAACATATAAAAGTAGAATAGCAAATAAAAGTTCGAAAACTCCTGACAACCGCGCAATAAGAAGACGTTCTTTAAGTATGAAGGAAGTTGAGCGAATTATTTCTGCTCAGACTCTTCCCGATCGTTTACCTAAAGTAGCTCAATTTGCTTACGACATTCATCGTTATAATAGTTTTAAACTAGTTCCTTTTTCGACTAGATTATCTTCTCAAATAAGAAGAGATCTTGCTCCAGAATTAGAAGGCGGTAGAGATCCAGACAGACTTCGTAAATTTGATATAGATTCTCAGACGATGAGAACTATAACTGCAAATGCTACATTAAATGCATTTCAATTTCAGAAAAATTATACTTTACCTTATATGCGAAAATCCTTGAGTTTAGGATATCAGACCGTTGATGTTCTTAAAAAGATTTCCGCAGGAATAGGATCTCTTGAAAAGAATCTTTTGATTAAATTAGAAGCTATCAAAATGAACACTGCGGCCCCTGATAGCGCCAAAACAAACGGATTCTTTTCTGAAATAAAAACAAGAATGCGATCGAATACAATTAATCTGATCGCGGATAACTTCAGTAAAGTTGAACATGTTGGATATGATGCTTTATTTAAGAAATATGCAAGCCCGGTTATTCAAAAAGTAAAAGGAAAATTTGATAGCTCAAATCCTCGCAGATCAGGATTTAATGGCGTTCTAAATATGGCCGGAGGAGGTCTGAACTCTTTACGGCACAAAGCTCGCAATATTGTAGACAATGAAGACAACAAAACAGTTGGAGCTAAATTAAGAAATGTTTTTGGTAAAACAGCATCTGCTGCTTTATCTCCAGCTGTAAAATTATTACAGAAACCTATCATACCAACTTCTGTCAATAGGTTTGCTTCCAGTTTAGTCAAAAATCAAGTTGACTTTTTAGCTAGTGTTCAACCATTTGAAGACCCTAGAAAGACCAGTCACAATCTTGTTCAAGATGAAAAAGGAAATTTCTTTCATCAGATTGTGAAAAATGGTGCAGAATCGGATCCTATCAAGAAACTCCATTCGTCTTTCTTAGAACGTTCGAAGCAAATGATCGATCATCTAGCTGGAATCGAAGAAAATACTTCTAGATGTTGTAGTGATCGTCCAGGACCTATGCGTTCTGCTCCTAAAATACCCCGTCGAATGAAACGTAAATCAGAAATAAAAGATAACGTTTCAGATGTAGATCATACAACACAAACAGAATATATTCCTATAGATGAAACCGCAAACGCTCTTATCAATCCGATAGAAAGTCGCATTGTAAGATCGATGAGTAATCTTAGAAAGAAAAAAAGAAAGACTCCTGGAGACTCTAAACCTAGTGTAATATCTAGAATGGGTTCATCTTTAAAAGGAAGTCTTAGAAAATTTGCTGATAAGTATAGTCCTGAAATTGAAAAAGAATCTTCTCATCATGACGAAGATCACAAAACCATTCGTAAATTAATAAAGTCTACAGAGACTGCAACTGATCTCAAAAATAAAAAGAAATCTCGTTTATTGAATATTCGAGAATCTATTCAGAATGGATTTGGAAAACAAAAACCTACTAAAATTATAGATCCTGAGAAAGGTCATCTGGCCAATCTTAAACCAGCTAAAGATATTCCTAGAGGCGGAAGATCTGCTGGTATAACTAAAGACGGATCATCCGGAAGTGGTAGCTGGCTTGCAGGATTAACCGGAGCTTTAGGTCTCGGCCTTGAAGGCGAAGGTCTAGCTGGCGTCCTTTCTAGTATTGGAAGCTCAGGTCTTATTGGCGGCGCCAATTCACGAATGAATAAATCTTTAGCAGGAAGAGTTGTTAAAGGCGGCCTCAAACTGGCTGGAAAAACGGCGGCGGGTGTCGGTAAAGTAGGATTCAACGTGGCTAAATATGGAGCCACAGAAGTATTACCATCTGCGGTCAGTAATTTCAATAAAGCATCTCGTTTTAGTGGAAGTCTTTTGAAAGAAGGCGCCGTAGGAGCAGTTAAAAAGATTCCAGGATTAGCGAAAAATGCTGCTATGAATACTCCAGGAGCACTGAAGTCTGTTGGTTCCATGGGACTATCGGGCGTGAAGAGTGTTGCATCAGGAGTAGGAAACTTTGCTAAGAGTGGTTTAGGTGCTAGTCTTATTGTTGGAGCCGGAGCTACTTTGGCTGATAACTATTTCGAAAATAATACAACAGGTTGGACGAAGCGATTAGGTCAGACAGCCGCTCAGGCTGCACAATACGGCGCTCTAGGATTTTCCATGGGAGGTCCTTGGGGTGCTGCTATCGGCGCTGCCGTAGGCGGTGTTATAGCTAACGCTGATCTTGTCGGCCAGGGTCTTAATTATATCGGAAGAGGTATCGGCGCAGGCGCCAGTTTTATCGGAAAAACTATAGGTACTGTGAATCATGATTTGCGTTATATGATGTTTGGACCTGTTGGTTTAGCTTATGGGCTAACTCAAAAAGGATCGAAAGTCAGATCAATTCTTGACAATGTAAGAACCAGTTTATTCGGTTCGAAAGCTGTCTACGATAAAAATGGTAATATAGTAAAACCATCTGAAGGCGGAATTATGAGCGCTGTCAGTGAAGGTTTTACCAAATTCTTCTTCGGTTCAAAAGATGCTGATGGAAAATATAAATCAGGATCTTCCATCTTAAGCCAGATAGGTGAAAGTCTTTCCAAGACTGCTGCTAGTATAAAAGAAACTCTTTCCAATGCTGCTAGTAGTGCTGGAACTATGGCTTCTAACGCTGCTTCTTATGTGGGAAGTGGTATATCTTCTGCTGCTAGCACAATTTACGAAGCAGGTAAAGGTGCAGTCGAATATGCAGGAAAAGCTATCGGTAACATCGGAGACGCCTTGACTAAGATTCTTCAATTAGAAGGAGGATCTAAGTTAGTTTCTGATACCGGAGGTCTTACCAAATATGGAATTTCAAAAAATGCCAATCCTGATGTAGATGTCGCTAACCTAACTGAAGCGCAGGCTAGAGATATTTACATGAAAAGATACGTAGCTCCTTTAGGACTTCAAAATTTTCCTGCAGGTGTAGCTTTCATTGCGCTCGACGCAGCTGTTAATCAGGGTGTCGGTTTTGCAAAGAACCTTTTAGCTAAAGCCGGAAACGATCCTAAAGCTATGCTTGAAATAAGACGACAGCATTATCAATCGCTGGCCGCTAAAAATCCTGGAAAATATGGAAAATATTTGAAAGGATGGATGACGCGTCTTCAACAAGTTGCTCAGTATGCAGGTTCGGCGGTAGGTATAGGTTCTGCTCAGGCTAAGACTCCCGATTCTAATCAGATGCCAGCGGGTAAAACTGCTCCGGGACAATCTACTAACACACCTGTAAAATCAGGCTCTATGTTGATGAAACCTCAGTCTCCAGGTTACAAACCTATGTCTTCCGCGAGCGGAGGATTCTCCGCTGCAGATTTCAACACAACTACTACAAACGATAATAAGAAATATGATCCGAAAACTTCGACTACTGATCTGTCTAAGTTGTATAAACCTACTGATAAGACGCCTGTGAAAGGGTCGGGATTTAAAGGTGTCGGATACGCTCTTGACGTATTCAACGAAGCATCTAAAACAGCTGTTTCTTTACCTACCAACCAGACTAAAACGCAAGTTTCTGTTCCGGTTCCTACAGTCGTTAACGCTCCGAAACTGACAGCACCGCCTGCTCCTATGATGGACAGTATACAACCTGCTCCTACGCGTATGCAGAAGGTATCGGAGAATGAAAATGCGTCTGGAGATATGGCTAAACTGATTGAAACGATGTCTGCGAATATTTCTGCTCTTGATAGAAATACGCAAGCTATACTTACCGCTGGATCTAAACTTATACCGGCTTCTATGTCACAAAATCCGTCTTCTTCAAATACCGGGAAGAGTGATATGCCGGCTGTTATAGCTCCAGTTGTGAATACTCCGAGTATGCATGTACCTCAGGCGATCAACGATATCGTCATGTCTATGAAGAAAACAATGATGGTGCAAACAGGTTGATCGTATTTTAAGGATGTTATATGGCAGAAACCCCTTTAAAAGCCCCTGATAGTGCAAACTGGGTTCATGGTTGTTTCACTGTTAAAGTAGGCGATCAGTTTAAAACTTATCTTGATGTTTTAAAATATGCTCAGCAGGATGAAATATTCGGTAACGATGGTAAGCCTGCTCTAGACCCTAATGTCAAGAAAACACTAGACGGCGTCGCTAAAGACGACCAAGGTAACGATGCGACACTTCCTAAATATTTTTCTTTAAGGAAGTGTCGCGACACCTCTCTTGGCGGCAATGATGCCATCAATCCTCTTCCTCAGTTCAATATCGATGATGACATTTCCCATCCTTTGTATTACGCCACACTTAATGGCGAAGTCGGAATGGGTCAGGTTTATTCGGAAAACTACGATGATACTCAGCAGATTCTGTATTTGGGTTTCGGGGTACCGTTGTTTAACGATCTTGCGACATTTTGGACATCGGGTACAGATTTCCAGTTTGCTAAGTTTGTAAACACAGGTAGTGGTTGGACAGCAGAGAAAATAGGATATCTGTTAGGAAGTATTCCGGTTCGAATCATATCCATTGCGACTATACCTCTTAGATGGATAGATGCGTGGACTGATAATCTTCAGCAGGTAAAAATTTCTAAGTATTATACTTTCCAATCACAAATGCCTATGTACTTCAGATATGTGAATACAATCTTAGTTCTTTTGGCCACAAATATGCATATCGTCGGATCGGAAGCATCTACAAATGCGACTGGATCTCAGACAAGTGGTACTACACCTATCGAACTTGAAGGACAAGCCAAAAACGGAAACGACGACTTAAGCGGCTTGTCATCTGTTTTCAGAAATTTCGGTTTAGATATGGCTAAGATAGTCACCAAGAGATACTTCTACGAAAAAGGAAACAGAAATGATCCTATTTTTGAAAGAAGCACTGACGGTGCTCTTGAAAAATATTCTAAACTAGATGATGGATCCGAAACATTTCAAGACGGTTCTTCTACAACGTCCACGAACCCGACAGACGGTACTGACGGGGGTGTTCCGAACGTGGACTCCACTCCCAAAGGCGTATGGACTAAAAAATGGTTCGATGCTTTTGCTGCAGCCTACGAAACTGCGATCTATGACGGTCATCTTTTTATAGGACTTAGAATAGAAAGAGGAACAGGAGCTTCTGAAAGTTTCACAAACTCGACTGGAGAAAGTAAGATTTCTCAAGCTGTTAATGCAAAATTCGATGAAGGTCTCGATGCTAGAACGAGTACTGGTAACTTTGGTTCAGGAGGGTTATCAGGTTTGGGTATTTTGGGAGATGTTATCTCCGGCGTGGTAGACGCTGCTAAAGGAGTTGTTACAGGACTTACCTCAGCTTTCAGTATGGATCCTTTGGGTGCAGTTGTTACTGGTACTGCTAGAGTCGACATTCCTGAAGTATGGACGAGTAGTACATTTTCAAGATCTTCGTCGTTCACAATAAACTGTATGTCTCCATACGGAGATTTTGAATCTATTTTTCAATCAGAATATGTCCCTCTAGCTTGTATACTAGCAGGTGTACTACCTAGAGCTACCGGTACAAGCTCTCACTCTTCTCCTTTTGTGTGTCAAGCTTATTGTAGAGGTGTTTTTTCATCTCCTCTCTGTATCATCGAATCTGTAAGTGTCACAAGAGGTGCCGATCAGTTCGGGTTCTCTGCAGCCCGCTTACCTCTGGAACTCTCCATTCAGCTGAATCTTAAAGATCTTTATCCTGTTATGGCTATGTCCATGGGAGGCGGAAGTCTTATCAATGGATACAGTATTGGAGGAGCTGCTGTAGGAGCCATTGCAGGAGGAGGTGTAGCAGGTGCAGCAGCTGGAGCTGTCGCTGGTAATATCGCTAAAGAGATATTCCAAGAGGACGATCCTTTTAGTGAATACATGATGACTCTTTCCGGTATGGGTTTAAGAGATAGACTTTCTCCTTACAGAAATATGCGAAAGAAAGCGCAAATTCTTTTGACCACTATCTTCAGAAATCGTCTGAGTCCTTATATGCTAGGTATGGAAGGAGGCTCCAGTCTTCGGGTATCACGAGTGATATCGGCGTTTGCTTCGAGCGGTAGTAATCTTCCTTCGAATTAAGCCTATTTTATTTTGATAGTATGAAAGATTTGCGCGCTAATTTGATTGGAGATATTTATGTCCGAATATAAGGTTACAGGTCAGGTGTCTTACCTCACCAGAGAATCCGCAATGAATATGAAAGTTAATTCTGTTTTTAGAAAGTATCTTTCTTATTTTGTAGAAGATTTTGCTAAAAGAGTACTCTCCAAAGTAGCAAAATCATGTCCTGTTGATCCCGATTATCTTTCTCAGTACATTAATTTTAAAGTAGCTTCTTTCTTCAATGACGAAGGTCTTGAAGGAAAAGTGGCCGGATCCATTGTGACAAAATTTGTACACGAATGTGCTGATCATGTCATTGATGGGGGTATGGAAAATCCCGATTCGTATGAAGTGTGGTCTGAAGTTTCTAAACTACCTTCGGTTTATTCAGATGAAATCGAAGCTTTGGTTTACAAAACAGCTCAGAGCTATCTTTCTACAATGAACGACTCTATTTTTGGTCTCATCATGCATGATACACAAAGTGTCGTTCAGACTATTCGCAATAAAATATCCTCAGCATATCAACAGATGGAAACTGGTGGACGAATTCACAAAGTGACGTGGGGTCTGCTGGATAATGCTGTATGGCTGAGCTCAGCTCTGACGATAGCTAATGACCGCACTGGTTCTTTCAAACCAGGAGAGCCTTATAAAGCGTACTACGCGAATGCGTGTTTCGATTATGCAATGTCCGTTTCTTATGAAAAAGTTGAAAACGGATCTCTGATGGATATATCTTCTGGTTTCAGAATTCTTCTGAATAGTACAGACGAGTCTACTATCAATGATTACGAAGGCCTATCTTCTCAGATAGACATTTGCGACTTACTTTGCTACACATCTTCAACCGATGCGTTCTTGAAAGATTGCAAGAGTAATTTCAACAATCCTAAAAGAGTTATTGAAGATGTTTCGATTATTTCTTCGATTATATGTATTTTATCCGAAGTGAAAGAATTTGCTTCTAAGAATGACAATGCTTCACTAGTTACAGAACAGACTCTCGATCGCATAAATTCTCTCAATCTTATTCTGACAATTGCTCTTGCAGGATACGAAGCGCTTAGAGATACCAACTATAAAGATACGCTTATCTTCTACGCTTCTAGAAACGAAGATGATCTTATTTACGATGTCTATGTTAATTCTGACAATATAAAAGCTTTCCTCGAAGGAGGTGATACTCCCAGAGAAGAAAGTGATCTTCTTGTTCTAGGAACGTATGCGGCCAATAACTCCAATCAGATGCCCGGTAGAGGTTGGAGTCTTTCCTGGGCTAATGAAAGATTTGACGAGATATCTCAGCTCATTATGTCTGAAGCCATGGAAGAGCGCGAACGCAATGATGCTCTCTATAAGAATAAAGTTCGTGATATAGTGAGCGAAGAACTTACAGCTGTTGCCGAATCTTATGTCGATATGAACAAGCTACAGTCTGTACCTACTTCTATTTCATCAGAAATAAAACAAATAGCTTCTTCAGCATCTTCTGATCCTGAATTTGTTTTTGAAGATACTGTTTTCAATATTCTTCTCAAGTCGACTGGTAATTCAGCCATCATAGATTTGGGTACCAGAGTATTTGAGAACCTGAGTAGCGAAGATGAAATAATTCGGGAATCTCACAAAGCACTTTCGATTGCCGAGACTGCAGTCGAAAATATGGTATCGTTTTTATACGCATAAACTGATGAGATAGATGAGGGGCGTACGCCCCTCATCTATCTGTAATCTACTTACTGATTGAAGAAGGAATGAATTCTATTGTTATATTCGGCTCCCGGCTTATTGTGCGATCAGGATTTATAACCAATTTATATTCCACACTAGGAGAAACATCCGTATTTAAAGGAAATATTAATCGCAGAGTGTCATCTCCATTTATACCGCCCATTTCAACACCGATAACGTTTGTATCCAAAGTTTGTTTGATTACATCTGTAATATCTGATATTGAAATAATGTCGTTTTGAATTTCAGAATTGATTATGTTTATTATAGTTTTCTTCATGGTATCGGTCAAACGTATATCGTTATATACAGCTTGAGAAACGAATACATTTACAGAAAAACTTAGTTCTAAACGTAGCGTTTTCTTTTGTCCGTTTCCGATACCAAAATCACCATATCCCATACTTCTCAAAGGAATGTAAAAGAGCTGATTGCCCTCAAGTAATCCTGCATCTATATTAACAACTTGATCGATGTAATTATCGATGACAGGATAAACGTTATTGATGGTATCAATATCCGTAGGATCAGTCGATTCGAATAGTCTTCCATCAAAAAGTATAGAAGGTATACGATACTGATTAGAGGCTTCCTCGACCACTATAGGGTTGTTGGAAGAATCAGTAACAATAGCACCTTTTGCCGTTTTTAAGGTGCCTTTAGCAGTTTTGTTTATAAATACTATTTTTGTATTAGACTGAATGGCTTCTGTGGTAGGAACAGAAAGTCTTATGCGATTTGAAGAAAGAATTTCTGCAACTGTGGTACCGTATGTAATACCGAACCCGAAAGCACTCATTCCAACAATGACATTAGAATTATCGTTAATTGTTATAGTTGCACCGGCAGAAGACTGGTTTGCTGTAACTGTGCGATTAAGTCGTTGATTCGTTACAGTTATGACAGATCCTGCCGGAATAGACGCCGTTATAAGCGAGTCGATAGTTACACTGATCGAATCCACACCGATCACTTTCGATCCTACTGATATGTTCAGACCTCTTATGGGCATTCCTACTAAAACACCTCTGGTGTCATTAACATACAGACGTGTGGTGGTCCCACTCGAAGGAGGATTTGCAACTGATGATAAAACCGTTGAAATATCAAGTTCCGAACTTACGACATCACCGGCATCATAAACTTTTATCGTTTCTATTTTATCAAGAGTTGAATTGTATCTCAAAACGAGACCGTTTTCATCTTCTAAAAATATAGTAGAAGGAGTAGTGAAAAAGACATCTTCTTCCGCTGTCTGATAGACGGCGTTACCCCACGTGGTATTCACTGCAGAATAAATTGTCGAAGATAAATTTTTTCCGAGTGTCATGGTAACGGTTTGCTCTGACATAACGGTCAGGCTATCTTTAAGAACAGTCGGTAAGAGTGAATTAAGTCTGGTATCAGGTGTGACAGAAGTATTGAATGACGATGTAAAACATGATAAAATACTAAATGGTTGTTCAAGTTTTATATCTGTAAAATTAGAAACACCTGAGTCATCATTCATAATAACTGTTATATTGTTATTAAGATTGATGTGATAAGAAGTACTTATGACCGCTTGCCAGAGATCGATTCCATTTGACGACCCAACATAGTTGCAACTTAAGTATGACTTGTCGCCATATATATCCTTACAAATCAGAATAAACTGATAGTTAGAGAGATCTCCGTCGGCAATATTGCTAGATTTTTGTGAAAAAATACTAACTAAATAACCGCCGGTACCATGATTTTGATGTGATATACTCACTTTAAGCGCTGACATTTGTGGAGCGCTATTGGAATTCTCAGAAACAAAAGATAGGTATTTTGCTTCAGGAGTCATCAGATTGTAAACATTAGATTTTGGAGATTTAGACACCGTGTGTAAAGTGATATGGTAAGGCTGTCTTAAATACTTTCCAGTATTAAGCTCTTCGACACGGTCTGTACTGGTTAAATTTTGGATATAAGTTCTTTCAGCGTCTGTTAAAGGTATAACAGTAGTACCGTCATTCGGAAGTTTAAACAGAGTTGTAGGCAGAACTGTGTGATAGTTATCCGAATGATTTATGATAGAGCTTGTATCATCTAAAAGACTATTTCCTTTTAACAGTATACTTCCTGCAAAAACAGGAATAACAATGCCGTTCGCATCTTTGAGAGTATTTGCTGCGTAAAATACTCTTTCGGTTAAATCGTCAACAACTTTTGTTATCTTAAATCCGTACCTAGCGCCGGCTTCTATAAGTTCGTTGTTGGTGATAGCAACACGATTATAAAGTCCTTGGCTAACAAAAGCTTTTCTGATCTCTTTAAACGACATCGGATCGGACCCTCCGACGACAGTGCTTTGTGTCGGTATTATTGACCAAGTAGGACTCTTGTCAAAAGGTGCCGCATACGAAGATGATTTTGGATCAAAATAAGCTGTAAGTCCTTGAACTTCTGCAGCAGATACATTGTAACTTACACTACCTTTTGTCGTGTAGATTTTCACAACAATATTTTGTGTAATAAGATTGTTATCAAAATATATTTTTGGAATTGTTATTTTCAATTGAGAAACATCTGAAAGTATATCGATGACAGCTGTAGGGGCCTGATAATCGTAGTACATATCACTCAGACTATATTCAAGTTCAGTTTGCGATAAGTCAGAATTTATGTAATAGACTTTTACAACATAAAACTTATCTACATAAGGAATAGTTTTTGTAAAGCCTTCATCAGGTGTAGCTACGTATGTTTCTGTTTTTACAGAAAACTGGTACATATTAAACACAATACGAAATAAATCTATCCCGTTTTGCGTATATTCTTGAACGTCTATTAATTGATTGGTGTTGAGAGTATTTAGACTATCTTTTACAGAAGTATCGTAATAAGCGCTGATAGACCCTGTTGTTTTGTTAACAAGAATTTCTATCGGATAATACATCGAATATTGAATACCCCCCATTAAGAAATAGCTTGTGGAAGGAATAACGAGTTTCTTATAGTTCGAACTGAAATCAACAGAATTATCAATGATCCACTGTTTCCCCATAACAAACATAAAAGGGAGTACCGCAGGTTGTGCCATTAGTTGCACGTAATCAAATTTTGACAAATGCGGATATAACTGAGCGGCGCTGCGAGATCGCGTAGGATAAAGATATGCTAAAGTGTTATCTATTTTTTTAGAAAAGTTTGAAAATAGATAACTTTGTGCTAAAAGCATCATTACAAAACCATTATTAGGATCGTCAATGCTGATCGGGTTATCACTGGTACCAGAATTCTGCATCGACCTAATAACGCTTTCTGTTATTAGGTTAGGATTTGACAACATCGCTTCGGTGAAAGTATTAGAATCTACCATGATTAATTCCCTAATAAAAATACCGTATTCACATCATAAAAGGTTTTTTAGAAAAAATAATAAGATGTCCCCTCAAGGGGACATCTTATTACCACTTATGCCGCTTGTCTGGAGGATAGAAAAGCTTTAGTTCGTTCATCTATTCCTCTGACTAGATCATCTATATCTTTTTGCGTTGTATCTTCTAATTCCTCAGGCGTAGCCCAAAATTGCATTTCTGTGCGACCTGATCTGATATCGACATATGGAAGACCTTTAAAGTTATTCGATATATCGACCTCAACTTTCTTCCTTCCGTTTACAACCGATCCTCCTGATGCATATCTATCGGCTAACGTATTGAAAGCTTCCAGTTGTCTAGGATCCATATATCGAACATGGTTAGCAACAAACTGGATGTTGAATTGATTATTACCATGTACGTAAGAATCACCCGGATTAAAATTGAAAGAATCCCCGATGGGTATAGTAACAGGATAACATCCTGTCGCTTTTGCCCATTTTACAATAGTGCGCAGCGAGGGATCAAGAACAAATCGATAAATCGAACATGTATAGTTTAATCTATTGGCTTCTCTGTCATCGGAATAAGGAACGATAGTTCCCTCCATTTGAAGAGCCATTGCTATAATCCAATAGTAAAAATACGCCATGAGATATCCGCCTTGAATATCTCTGAATGTACAATTTATATTGTAAGTTCTACGCCCCCAGTCAGCACCTCTGGCCATGGTCATATCTTCAGCAAAATACCCGCTTTCAGTGGTTTTATATTCTACGTTAAAATCTGGAAAACCTGATATACCTAAAAGTAGATTGCTCATCGGAATATTAAAAGGAGATTCTTCGTTAAAAAACGGAGATGTAATGGCAGCTTTCTGACCTACACCTGTTTTGGAAAAAACACTATCTAAATTACATCTCAAAGAGAACATCCATGACAGAGGATCAAGGGTGTCTAGAATAGCTAGGGTAGGATCCTGTCTGATAGACTGCGTCGTCATGTTGAGACGAGGTCTGGTGAAAAATGTTAACCCGACCATTTCAGAATTAAGCTGAACAGGTGCCGTTCCAAATCGATCAAATTTTGATAAAATGGATTCGAAAGTGCCGTCTATATTTCCTCGACCTGAGTTTATATGGATAGATTTTCTAACCAGACCTAACAATTTTTCTCTTACGTCATCGGTAACGATGGTAGAGGGATCGATTGCCATAAAATTTTCCTTAATAACTCAAATCATAGTGTCTTTGAAACATACACTAAAAGCATTACTCAAATCAATAATATGACCGTTTATATGTAGGTTCGGCTTTTTATAAAAGGTAATATGTCATGACTATTTCGACATCTCTGCCAATAATCTCTACTGCTGCTGCTCTTCTGAAAAATGCAGCTGCTTTTGCTAAAACAAATCCTTATACTGCAGCAGCTGTTACCGTGGGCGGTATAGCAGCTACAGGAATAGCTGCGGCCAACAAATTGAGTCAGCCCACTCCAATCACATCTCTGTCTCGTCAAACGATGATTTCTTCGAGAGTCTTTATCGATGAATCCGTTTTAGACGAACCGGGTCTTTCCAACTTGATGCAAGTTATTCACAAATGGTATGTTGCTCAGATTCTGACAGCACTAGGTTTACAGAAAATGGTAGGCGGAGGTAAGACAGTCGGTACTGTTTTAAGCGCCGTTCAAACTGGATACAATAAGAAATATATCGGGTTCGAAGATTTCGGAGCTTTTGAAGCGCTTTCCTATGTTTCTCCAGCTGCAAAAAGAAAAGCGGAAACGCCCAAAGAGACTCCGAGCAGTTCTCCTAACACAAAGCCCGTACCGACAGAACTTCGTAAAGTTGATACAGGGGATAAGAAGATAGGTCCTATCGGAGAGCTCTACGAAATCAAAATGGCTCATCCTGACAATCCCGAATATTCTGTCACAGTCCCTGTCTACGTTCAGATGCAGCCGACTATTATTCCACATCAGTTTGCTGCTAGATTTATAGATGTTAACTCTGGTGCTGATATCTGGAAGAGATGGATTCAGTGGAGTGCTGGAGAAATTAGCTTTCTCAAAGATCTAGTCCTCAATGTCGACCGCATTAAAAAGTATCAAGATGTGGTGAAGGATCCGGAAGCTTCTAAAGCATTTACAGAATTTCTAAAATCTGCTAATAAGAAAGATTCTTATGCAGCCAAAACTACCCTGTTTAAAACTAGAGTTCCGGAGTCTTCAAATCTAGCCAATTCGGTTATGATTTTCTCAGAAGATGCTGTGGCTCAAGCTAAGATCGACAGTGGTACGGATCTTCATAATGCAAATGACCGTCAGAGATATTTTGACGGAACTTACACGATGATTGTGGTTATTATGGACCCTCTTCATCAGAGAGTGACTATTTACTTCAACGGTATCGATGGAGATCTGAATATTTCTTATAACGATCTCAAACACAAAAACACCGATTTTGAAGCTGATGATTTTGTGAAAGCGCTCCAGGCGTTTTCGACGAATGCCGTCGGCCGCCTGCGTTAAACAAATTTATTAAGAAGGATTTATCACGATGAGCGTGCTTTCAGCTATTACAAATATTTTTAAGTCCAATTCCAAAGAAGATGTAACTTCTACAGATCGTCATGAAATTCTTCGTAATCTTTTGAGTACGCAGCAGTATGTCGAAGCTGTACTTCGACTTATAAATGTCATCAAGGATCGTCCTCTGGATGGAGGGACTCCTTATAAAGATGTAGCTATCATCACTTACAAACAATTTTCCAATGATTTACCGCATCACATTGGAGCGAAAGCTTCGAAAGAACCTTTTTCAGACCTCATCAGTATTTTCAATCTCGTCGATTCTAACCTCAAAGGAATCGAAGATAATTTCCCATCTCTATTTGTCGGAAGAGAAGGTAAAATTGATGAGACCGATCTGAGAGCATCTTCTCTTGTCGTGTTCGGATATATTCAGATGACCGATGATCTTTGTACGTGGACAAAGATTCTTCTTGAACATCTGACCTCTGACACCGGTGATATGATCCCTCCCTTTAGAACAAAATTTCTAAAGAACAATACAAAGAAACTTGCTGACTTTTCGAATTTTGTACTCTCTTCTCACAATCAGATTATTGATGTCATTTCTCAAATGCAGAAGAAAGGTACGGATGCGGTTCTTAAGAACTCTGACGCATGGATCGATGCATTTGTACACGATAGCCATTATTCAATGATGGAACGAGAAATGATTGCAGCGGCTACTATGCCAATTGCTATGATTTTCATTCGCACCGCAGCTTCTTTAAGAAAGTGGTGGATTGAATTTCTCGTTAATAATAGAGAATGGCTTACTGCAAAAGTTATATTCGAGACTGAAAAACTGAACGGTCTCGATCCTAACTCTGCACAGTACAAGAAACTCAAAAGAACGGTTGATTATTACTCGGATCTCATTTCGACGTATGATCAAAGACTCGAAAGGGCCCGCTCATGACCTCTGTCAGAATAGCTGATCCTATTACATATACAATTTATCCCGCTGATAGATTTTTATGGGTAGTAAAATGTTATTGTGAACTTTTAACACGCAATGAAAGATTGACCTACGGAAGCGGTTTAAACAGACTCTACGTTCTAGTCGCCGGGGGTACTACGTTTAACGATCTTGATATTGCAAATATGGCTAAAGATGCGGAAGAGTTCAGTCTTACCAAGAAAGGTTTGGACGGTTTTCTTCTTTTCTGTATTTCTGCAAATATAAAAGCTTATGCAGAAGAGTTAATTAGAAGAATTAATGATAGAATCGTCGATATCGCAAATGGTCGTGTCACTAATCCTGATACAACCGTTTCTTTGAATCCGGATAGGGCGAGACGTAATTATTATTTGCCCCCGATGACTCTTGTGCGAGATCTTGAAAAGAATATCTGGATAGAAGATCGCAATCGATTTGAAGATCCTAAAAAGCCAGGATTTGCTTTTCAAAATACTCTTCACGCATCTATGACTGATTTTGATATGTGTCTTTATCGTCTTAAAGGTGCTCAGGGTACAGTGTTTGCTGGAGAATCCTCGTTTGGTGCTCTCAATGAAGTTCTCCAATCTTTATTACGACTTATACGAGATGTCAATTTCGGATATAACGTGGATTCTTATAACGAAAATGATATCAAAACAGCACGAACCGCTTTACGGATCATCTGGGCTATCGGTAAGATGATTTTCGGAGATCTTACCGAAATGCCTGATCACAAAGATACTAACTTATGCGATCTTGATCTCCGAATTAGTATTTCTGATGGGACGCTTGCTGCAATTCCATTTCCTACTTCGGAAACCATAGGTCTTTTTTCAGATGAATACGGAATGGGCGTATCTGGTGCTGGTAGAAAATATTTAACTGCAGTTTCGACCTGCCAATTCTATGATAGAAAATTTCACAGATAACAGAGTTAAAAGGATGTAAGTATGTACATATTCGATTCAAAATTTCAGAAAATGATCGGTAACGAAGAAGTCAAAGTCGATCCGGAAGTCGAAGCTTCTCTCGAGCATTTCGATTCAGAAATGGAAAAAGTCGAAAAAGAACTCTTTGACGATACAAAACCATTCGAAGCTCGTTTTGTTGGTGTCGAAGTTTTCTTTGAAAATTCAAATCGACTTTCCAATTCTATCAAAAGAATAGAAAGTGCTCTTGAAAAGCGTGTTATGCTTTCTAACTTTAAGAATATTCTTTCGAAGTATTCACTCAGTGCTCCTATTGCTGCAGCGATGCGCGCTGTTCCTGTATTCGATAAAATGGCACATGAGTCATTTCCTACAGATGCTTCTCTTGATGTCATTGCCGTATCAGAAACCTCTCCACTTTTGTCGAATGCTATCGAAGCACTCGAAGGAATGATGACGAGTTCGGATTCAACCGAAACCGTCGATCCGATGGTATCTGAAATTAGAGATGCTGTATCTAACTTTGACATGGTTCTTTCGGATTCCGCTTATCAAGCCGAACAGCTCGAAGCAGCTCTCGTCGAAGCCAAGAAATTCATCGAAGCTCTCGATGTTGATGAAGATGTAATAGCTTCTCTGAAAGTTAATACTCTTTCCAGCGAAGGATTTGAGAAAGTTTTAGGTAAACTTGAGCAATACATTGTAACTGTTTCTCAATTCGATGCCAGTGAATTCAGAGAAAATCCAGAAAAGCTAAAAGAAGAAATCGACGGTCTTAATGATCTTGTCGACGACGTCAGTCATGTTTTCGGAATCACCAACAGTGAATACGGATTGACTTTCATCGATAAAGCGAAAGAGTTCACGCCTTCCGAAAGTACTTTTGGAGAGCATGATCTTTCGAAGACACTTCTCATGTTTTATCTCGACAAGGCCTGGTCGATTATTAATCAGGTTAAAATTATTTGTGAAAAGAGAGGAGAGTTTGTAGAAGCTCTCAGTTCTGAATGCGATAACATGCCCGAAGCGGACTCGGCCTACTGCGCTGATGATCATTGCTGCATGATTAAGTCTTATATCGCACTTGTATCCAAACTCGTCACCGAATCTATTGTAGTTGCGTCTCGACTTGTTTCTGTGGTCAGCACAGTGAAGAACTCAGATATGACTCCCGCTAATAGCGATGAAGAAGAAGATAAAAGTTCTTCGTAAAGTTCAGCAAGCTTAAAGAGCGATAGACTGAATGAGATGCGAGCCATCAAGGTGGTGATGGATATGTGATCTATAGTGGGACATATGTCCCACTATAGATCTTGAAAAAGGTGTTTTCTATGTATCAAAAAAGAATAGCCTTAGAATCCTTTGTACAACGGGGTAGAAGCGTTCTTTTCAACGGTCTGGTGTCCGTGTGCCAAAACGCTATTGATGTCGTTAGAGAGCTTCACAGCGATGACAAACGCTATGTATTCAAAGTCCTTTCAAAAACAAATTTTCAAGAAGATCTGAAGACCGTTATTTCAAAATATTTAGGAAATCTATTTGATTCTGTAAAACTGATTTCAGATACCAGTCCAAACGCGGCGATGATCGTATTTCATCGACCTAAAATGATTTCTAATCAATATAAGAAAATGTCTTCGAATATGATATTGACAGATATTTCAAAATATTTTGATGATAAAAATTTTCAAATAGATACATCAAATATTGATAAGATTTATGCAGAATTTAAAATGATTATAAATGTAGGATTTTTCTATTTAAAAGACTCTGAAGGAAATTTCCTTTTTTCTCCTGAAGAAATAGCTGCAGTTATTTTACACGAATTAGGACATATCGATTATCTTCTTCGTACAGAAGCAAGATCTATCAAGATTCTTCAGAATTCTTCTGATATTGTCAATTACTTACAAAATACTCCCGATTTAGAAACTATAAAAGAAATCATCAGTTATATAGAAAAATCTGATAAGCTTAATAGTGATTGGAATAAAATATTCAAAACAACAAAAAAGTATTTTGATACAAATCCAAATCAAACTGACCCCATCTACATAGAGGCTTTAAATAGTCTCATACTGGTTTTAGGATTCTACACATCTGTAAGAGTAAATAAGTATTTAAATCAAGATATGCTTGTTTCTTACTCAAAAATAAAAACTTCAGAATTTTTTGTAGACAATGAAAGATCGGCAGACGAATTTGCAGCTCGTAATGGTGCTTATTCGTCATTAGTCTCGGCTTTATCGAAAATGTACAAACGTGATTCCGAAATGACCAAAAATTCTTACATTCTAGATTCTCCTTTTAAATTAGACAGTATTGGTAGAATCTTTTGGTACTTTGAAGAAGTTTTTAACTTTAAAATGGAATATGTTAATTCTGAATACGATCCCATTTTGAGAAGATTAAACTTAATTGTTGAAACAGCTAAACATGCTTTCCATGATCCTAATTTAGATCAAGAAACAAAACAATATATAAGAGAAGAAATCAGTAATGCTGAAAAATATATAAAAGATTTTTCTTCTCAAAAACATGTTCGCATAAGAAGATCACTATACAAATGGATGACAACTGTTGAGGAAATTGGAAAATTAATTGCTCTTCCTTTTAAGAGTAGATTAACAGTCGATTATCATAGACTTCAGCAAACTACTAGATCATTGACTCGGCATCCTCTTTATTATTTGGCTGATAAGTAATGTTTAAGTGGATTGTGGATAAGTTTATTAGTTGGACTCAGTCTAGAGAAAGTCATCCTTTGAGAGTCGTTAGACATGAAGACGGAGTGTTGTTATTAAAACGATACCAACCGTTTCGGCCTGATGAATGGAAGACTTCTAGTGGTGAGAGTTTTGATAGACCTCCGTGGTGGAGACCTTTTAATATTTTGCTTCACGAATGGGTTTCTACTCACAACGAAGAGATGCACGATCATCCAAGATGGTCGATAACGATTGTATTAAGAGGTACTCTAATTGAACACACCCCATGGACTAGTAAAATATTGACTCCAGGAGCGATTGTTTTTAGATCTCACAAATACATCCACGCGTTCGAATTTGTAGGCGATGTTAGACCTTGGACTTTATTCATTGTCGGCAGACGTAATCACAATCAAAATGGTTTTATTGTAAAGCCTTTTAAGAAAACATAAAATGGTAATAAGAGGGAGGGCGTCTGCCCTCCCTCTTATTACCTCAATTCCGAATTACGATATTACTTTTGCAGTATATCCAGCACTTGCTAAGAGTTGCAGTATAGCAATTGAGTTATTGCTAGGATCATCTACTTCGATCTTAACTTTATTAGCTGGGTATTGAATATAAAGAGTACCAGGACTAATCCACTCATCGGCAAAAGCCATGTCAGTCGGAACATCTGAGTTATTATCAACTGTAATCAAAAAGAATTTCAGAGTTGTAACATCTGAGGGAATTGTGTTGTCAATTTGTCTTACAGCTTGATGATAAGCAGCAGGGTCGCCATATGGAAGAATAGACCTATAAGTTCCGATTGACTGTAGTGTTCCTATCCAAGACGTGACGTCGTTGGGGTTTTTAGATCGAAATGTTATCATTGATCCTTGAGGAATTTCAGTGATACTGTTAACTGACTGAGTCGGCATCTTTCGTCCTCATATCAATAAGGCTCTCAGACAGAGCCAGTCTGGGAATTATATCAACAAACCGTTTGAATTGTTCGTCGTACCCTGCATAAGATTGAGTCAGTATAACGTCTGAATCGTCGGCTTTGATAAAATCTTCTAATATTCTTCCTTCAAGAGAAGACTTTAAACAAATACCTTTTTCAGATTTTTCGTGAATAAAATTAGATATATCAAACTTAATCGTGGGGGTGAATATATAATTCCATTTATTATCTGCTGATTCGGATTTTATAAAATCATAACTCGAATCGTCTTCTAAACACATTGAATAGTCTAATACATTAGTTATGGCAATGTATATACACCGTGCTACCATATCTTTTGTAAAAATCGATAGGTCATGTTCTGCGAATATATCATATTTATTTTTAAGAAAATTGCATATGTGATAATACCCTGAAAGAACTATACCTTCTTCCAAAGCACTCATAGAGGCGCCTATAGCGTCTTCGTATACAGTAACGTTAGAACGCTGATCGTGAGCTCTACCTGCGACTTTGATGTTGTAAATGTTCTGTGTTGTAAGCGTTCTGTACATACCACAGACATAATTAAATTCGTCTTGATCAAGAGCTGGATTAGAAGTATTTGTCTTTACAAAATCTAAAAGTTCTTCCAGTTCTTTTTTATAAAAGGTATAATCTGGAAAAGCCGTCTCATCATTGTAATAAGGATGATAAACTGATCCGTCTTTATCGTAAAGATTTGATAGAGTTAGATTTGAACCTATAAATTTTACAGTCACTCCAGATCTATTGAGACCTATAAGAGACTTAGATGCGTCTTTATACGTATCCATGAACAATTTTGTACCGGAAATATAATTTATAGTTTTAGTAAAAGTCTGACTCATTCGTCCTTTTACATTAACATTGAACCAAATTATTTTTGCAGTAGGATTTTCGGTATTGAATTTTAAGATGGCTTCTATAAGACCGGAATCTGTTAAACTAGGAGATATGATAACGAGATTTCTCTTCCCTTCGCAGAGTTCTTCCCAACCCTGACTCATTCCGAACTCAGGATAAAGATCCGCTCTATAGCGAGGATTCCTGGATATCAATGAAGTTAAAAATCCTGATTCGTAAGATTCGGCAACAAGATCATTTGCAGTAACAAACAAGACTGCATCATTGCTCAAGTACTGAGTACCATTCATGTGGTTGAATTCACGGTTGTGACCGATAGAGGCGTTTTGGCTGATATCCCAATCCTGTTTCTCGAGTATATATTTCTCTTCAGTCTCTCTTACCATTTGGATATTTTGAAACACTCCGTACACGTGGGGAGGAGTGTTCTTTATTAAAATAGAAATTTTCTTCGATAGAGCTTTGTCACCTTTGGAAGCTACCATCGACATTCGATATGCGATTGCTGCTCTGATATCTTCTAAAGTTGTTTCAATACCTTCTTCTTTAGTTTTTTCGAATATATCCTGATCAGTTATTTTAAAATTCGTTATATTTTTCAAAATATCTTCTAAAACTTCTTTAACCAAACTAGATAAAACAAATCTGTTCCTTTTGTAATTACCAAAGTAAGGATTCAATTGTGCTATAACCATTGCAAGCTGGCAAAATAGATTCATAGATGTTGTTGTACCATCATGACATCTGTGATCTACCGAAATTCCGATATTTCTACAAAGTCTTGCTGCAAAACGCGTAACAGGATCTTCAGATACAATGAGATATCTTAGAATCTTGATACCATCCTTAGTGAACTCGTCGATATCGTTGTGCTGTCTCCATTTGCTACCTAAAATAGCATTACAAGCAAACGGACCGGAGTGATCATAGAGAACAGAATCGATATCTCGAAGAGATTGCATGAGACTGTTAGAAAAATCACTTCCTGAAATAACATTATCAAATGTTGTCATGTTCATATTTCTCCAAAAAAATTCAATGTAGTGAGAGGGGTCGTTATTGGACCCCTCTCACTTCGATGATCTTTTTAACCAGTTCTAGAAGTTCCGATTCGATGTTCGTATGTTTGTTTTCTGGCATTTTCTCTGCCAATTTCTTAATACGCCACCATCGATCTATAGGCATTCGCATCGCCTCATCTATTGATATACCGAAGATTTTTCTAATCGGAAATACTTCGAAACTTCTAACCACATGTTCATAGTGGTTTGGATAGAAAGATGTCACCAATTCCTTTTTACCTGTTGTCTTTTCCGTTCTGCTTCCAACACCCACGAGGCTCATAAGAGGATTCTTTTCAGGTATTCTCATACCTAACATATCTCTATTGAATCTTCTGAGCATGTATACTTTAGAAAGATGATCGGAAACATCTTCGATATCAGTTGAAAGAGCCGCTATATCGGTAGATCTTAAATTTTCCGACTCCTCAAGATACGATCTAATACCTTCTACTGTCTCAATACGTTCTTGTTCGAATATTGAGACACTAGGGTAAAAAAAGTCGTGAATGGATCGAATGTCCAGAGCCCTGAAGGAGTTTCGGAAACATATCCACATTTTGAGCAAGGTGTAACAGGATATCCGACATACGTCATCTGAGCTTTGTTTATATAGCTGATAAATTTACCTTGAGCGGAAAGATCGACATCCTTATCACTAACTCTTTCGAGCTCCATGATAATGACTCTATAATCAGAAGTACTGATCTTTTCACCACTATCTGTAACTTTACTGACGGATGCAATCCATGGTGCAAACGTTCTAATATATCTAAAGCTTAGTAAGCGTTGGCGACCTTCTTGGTTGTCACCTACGATCTCACTCATGATATCGGCTAAAAAGTTATTACCTGAAGTGATGAATTCTGAAATAGTAGGAATCCTCATAGTGAAAGAAGTGTTTCCAAACGTAATAACTTCTCCTTCAAGGCCGAGACCAGCTTGATACTTTGCGATCTCAGCGGTAGTATTCTTCGTATAACGAGATCTCGTTTTTACCATGAAACTGATTGATTCTTCATCGAGAATCGAGAATCGCGTAGTGATCATATCAAAGAGATTAGCAGTTATCTTTTCAATATGATTGCATTCCTGAGGATAATCTTCAGTTTTCTTCCTCATACATTTGGTAACCCATTGATCGTATCCGTCTTTATGACACATGGCAGCCACTGCCATGACTAATGGAATAAGATCGGGGAGTTTAATAATACTTAGAAGTCGTCCTTCTTTTTTCCAATCTTTATACGATGAATTAAGTATAAGAGGCATGATAAATCGTATAATCTGATCTTTCAGTAAAAGATCGCTAAACGAAAAATAATGAGCTCCAAGAAGAGATCCCATCTCATTTTCAAAAGTTGTAATATTTTCAAACATAGTCTGTATGTCGTTTCCTGTTGGAACAACTAAATCAAGACTTATACCTGAATTATAAAGAGGTATTCTCCACCCGCCGCCACGTTCAGAACAGGCAAATGCGAACAGTGCGTCGTCTCCGGTAAGATTCTTAGGAGTGTTGCTTTTATCTTTAGAGGCGTATTTCAAAGATAATTTTGAAGATAGAGTTATCTTTCCTTCAGTATCTTTTAACGTATTGGACAATTCTTCATCGTACTCGTTCTTGATTTGTCCGACCGCTTCATTCAAACGAACCTGTTCAAGAGAGATGTCTTCTAGCGCTCGGAAAACTGTATTTTCCCAAGTACCAGGTATGGCCAATCTTGCAGCTATATTAGTCGGACCAATTCTAGCCATATGTTCGCTGAACACGTCAGACATATGTTCGATCGATTCGCCTCTGAAATCTATAGCCTCAGTATCATAAATCATATCGACTTCAGAATCTTCTTTAGAATCCTCCCGATTCGGTTCATCTTGATTCTCTTCTTCGTTTTCCGAAGAAGTATAATCTTCCATCAAAGGATCTTCTGTTATTTCTCCAGGGTCTTCCGCTTTAGATAATTCCTGCTCATTCTGATCCACAGTTTCTTCTATTTCATCTTCAGTCAGTGAATTATTAAGTTTGTTCTCTTTTTCTTCAGGTGTTAAATTTCTTGGAAACTCGTCTTCCATTCTAAATCCTTTTCATTCCTATGTCTTTTGAAGTTTTAGGAAATATAACAAAATTAGGTCTAAGAATTATCATTCTCCAGGAATTAGTTTGGATACGATGTATCAACTGACATGCTTTTTCAAGACTGTCATTATGCGTATGTCTGAATACAATTATTTCGTTTTTTAAAATTGGATAATCTAGTTTATTAACAAAAGAATCTACTAATAAATCGACTCCTTTTGTCATCCTAGATCTAAACCCGTCAGAATATAAATTGTTCAAACCATTTTTAGGAGACCCTAATGTAAGAAGAGATATCTTTTGTTTCTCATCTGATGAAAAAGGATAATATTCATAATTAGGATCTTGTGTGTCTAAAAGATGACGATATTTTTTATTCCAGAATTCTACATTCCGAAGATGAAATAAATCTTCTACGGATTTAACAAAAGGTATTATTCTTTCATTGCCCGAAACATCTTTTTTCAAGATCCAAGATGATCCGAATTCGTTTTCGAAGATTTCACACTTAAAACCTTCTTCTTTGTCTTTTCCATATTCCGACATTTGTTCTTTTATATTTATAAAAATTTGTTTGTCTTGTATGTCAAACCCTTTAAGGTTTCTCAATACAGAATCAGTTATATTTTTAAGTTCGGAATCAGTGATTTCCAATATAGCTATAGATACTTCAGAAGAACCGTAAATAATGTCAGATTCTTTTGAAGAGCATAAAAAATAAATATCAGAATCTTCTCCGGTATTTTTAAGGATATAGGGGAGTCTGTATTCAGTGGTTTTTAGAAAAATAGTTTTTACAATTTCGAAATCAGAGAGCTTCTTTTTTTCTTTTTTCTTTTTTGTTACTTCTATTTGGGTATCTTCGGTCATATATTCGATATGATGTTTTGATACCGAACTTCCATACTGTCAAACTTATCCTGGAAGTCAACAACATCCGCTGAAGAAGGTGTTTCGTTTTTATCAATATCTTCTATTAATATCTTACAATCTCTGACAAATCTTTCTGCAACACCTTTTCGTGATTCTATCACATTACTATTTTCTATTTTTTCAATCCAGTCATTTGCAGTCTTGATATAGTTATCGCATTCTTCAGCTACCAACGATTTAGGATCTTCTTCGCTCATATATCTTTCCGTTTCCAAGTTGTTAGATTGAAAGTATTTCTATACTGTCGATTACCAAGCTTTCGTCATAATGTAGAATATTCAAATTTATGTTTTTTTCCTTTTACGAAATTAAATAAAATATGCAAACTATATTCTGATGCAGAAATAAAGGATTCAAAATGGGTTTTGTAAGAAAAGAATCTTACGAAGAAGATCGTAAAAGACCTAAAATCGCCCAAGTTTATTTAGAGAATATGAAAACTTACTTTGAGAAACTTTATCCAAGTATAGGTTCTGAAGTCATAGATTCTTTTCTCAAAGAAAAAATTAAACAGTCATTTCAATCTCCTAATCTTGACATCATATATCACAGAAGTGAAGGTAACGCTGAGATAATTCAAATTCCTGCAACCAAATACGTAAAAGAAATAGTTTCTAATAACAATCAATCTCCGTCAGGTACAACATATTGTCTTGCTTCACAAAAAGAATCTTTTATTCGTATTAGTTTAGAAGATAAGATTAAAGCTAGAAATAAATTTAAGAAAATTTACTTAACAGCAAAATCTGAAGGAAGAAAAGTAGAAGCAGACTTTTATCACAAACAGCAAGCCAATGCCAAAATATTTAATAATGGTGTGGCAGGCGGTATGAAGATAAAACAATTTATTTTGGGAGATAAAGCAGGGTTTGCTTCGATTACATCTGTAGGCCGTCTTTGTGTTAAGCAAGGTTACAGTATTGTAGAAAGAGCTGTCGCTGGTAATATTTATTTACCCGCCCCCGATGACGCTGTTTCTTACATTATAAATCACATAAACACTATGCCTGAAAATTTTGAATCAGTATTGATAGAGTCTGGTATATATAAACCTACTGAAACGGATCTTTTGAATTATATTACCAAAAATGTAAAAAATTATAGGATCGATCCAGAAGTTCAGTTTTTATCGAGATTAATAGATTCTCTTAATCCTGTAGAAAGAGCTTATGTTTTTTACGTCGGATGTTTAAAGAATCTATTTCAGTTTAATGATGAAATGATGAAATCTTGGATCGATTCTTGTTTTGCTCCAGCAGTTATAGATCCTTCTTTATATAAAGATATAGATTTAAATGATATCAAAAAATTCGAAAACGATATCGTCATGTGTATGACATCAACCAATGCGAGACGTCTGGGAGATAACCCGAAAAAACCTGGTCAGTTTTATTCCATCGAAGAGGCTAGAGAAAAGAATCCTGACGGTCTTAAAGAGTTTATTTATTGTTGTCAACATTTTGTTGATAATTTCAGTTTGAAAACCGAATTGTTAAAATCTATTTTACAAATTAATACGACATTCGGAAAACTGACTTTTCAGAACAAGATGTCTAGGTATTCTGTATCTATATCTGATACTGATAGTAACATATTTTCGACACAAGAGTTAGTGAAATGGAAGACGGGTTCGTATAATTTTGAACAGAAGTCATATGAAATGCACGCTCTTCTCATCTTTATTATTACTCAAACTCTCGAACATGTTTTCGCTAAATTATCTGCCGGATTCGGAATGGAAGAAAAAGATATTTTCAGAATATCGATGAAAAACGAATTTCTATTCCCTGTTCTCATTATGACCTCTATGGCAAAACATTATGTTGCCATAGCTACAATGCAAGAAGGCATTCTCTTGCGTCATCCTCTCAAGGAAATAAAAGGCGTCGGTTTAAGATCGTCTGCTTATCCAAAATTAGTCAAAGATAGATTTGAAGAGTTTTCTACTCTGTTTATTGACGACATCATGAAACATACTAAAATCAAAGCTGGATCCGTTCTTAAATATATAGCTGAGCTAGAAAAAGAAATCTTAAATTCTCTTTTGAGAAAAGAATCTCATTTTCTTCAGACTGTCTCTGTGAAAAATAAAGAAGAGTATAAAAATTCAGATTCTTCAAGTTATTTTTATTATGAATTATGGAAAGACGTGTTTGAGGAAGATTATGGAGAAATGATTCTTCCTAATAAATGTTTTAAGATTCCTCTTAAAGGTGATAAGAAATTCTTCAAAAATGAAATTCTTATAAATCAATTAACTGAAAAATATCCTGAAATAATGCAGCGATTTAAAGCCTTTAGAGAAAAAACAAACAATAGAGACATATCGTTTATTCTTATCCCTCCTTTTAAAGGAGAAATAAAATCGATATTTATAGATATAATGGATATGCGCCGGCATATTTCAGAAAGTATGACTGCTTTTTATAGATTTCTGAATGCGCTAGGTATAGGTAGTGTCGATAGAAGAGAAGACGGACTGGTAAGTGATTTTTACGATCCTTCGGAATATCTGATAGAGTAATTGGTTACATCTATAATGTCCTATAATCAGATATATTTTTTTATCAGATCATATGAGTTTAAATCTGATATGATCGAAGGATCCTATTTATGTCGGACGAAGTCAGAGACGAAGATGAAGCTATTCCGGAAAGTGGATTTTTTCTACCTCAAGTAAGATCTTTTGAAGACTGTAATGAGAACTTTAAAACCATTGCAGAAGCTGTGACAATAGTTGTCAATGAAATTCGTTCAAACGCTAAACATACGCAGGAGAATATGACAGCGGTAGTCGGCGAAGTCAATGAAAATATGACTAAAATTTCGGCGGCTCTAAATTCTATTTTAACCTCTCAAATCATGATGATTTGTCTTTCCGTCATTTGTTTGTTTTTGGCTTTGGTCTCTGCAAAATCTATTATAGATATGTTTTTGAGTATTTATCATTACGGCCTTTGATGTATCTCTGATGAGAGGCCCCGACGGGGCCTCTCATCAGGAAGATAAAATTAAGAAGTCGCCTTTGACTCTTTGCTGACAGTATTAGAGACTTGTTCAAGAGTGTCTCGTATCAGTCTATAACCTTTCAAAGCAATTTTAGAAATCAGATCCCAAAGTGTCTTGTAGAATCCGATAACGACTATCCAATACACTTTACCGGCTAACCAAGCTCTACCTTTTCCTAGATCGACGTTCGCTGCCCGCTTGATTCTTTCTTCCTTTATACTCTCTATTATGTTTATGTGAGATCCGACGAGAATTAATATTTTATCAGGCAAACCTATGACAAATTTTCCGATGCCTAGAAAAGAGCTTTTTAGCGTATTATAAAGTATATTTAGATTATTAAGGATAAACCCTTTTTGTTTCAGAGTACCTTCTACAAAAGCAGATTCGTTGGGAATGTTTTCAATAATACAAGATATAGGATTTCCATCCGTACCTCCTACTACTTTTATAGATTTTGCAAAAGGAAAACGAATTTTCTTTATCGCATCTATAAAACGATACGTTATGGATTTTAATTTACTTTCATTCGAAAAATCTCCAGGTGTAAAAGCTAATACTAAAGCGACGACACCTGCTACAGCTGCGACTGATCCGACTATAGAAACAACTGTTTTCATATCGATAGATTTAAAACTTTCTTTTGATTTTTCATATTTATCTGAAGAAAATTTCTTGAGATCAGAAAAAATATTTTCTATCTTATTCCAAACAGGTTCAAGAAGGCGCTTTATTTTCTCTGCCATGTCTTTGACAAATACGAGAATTCTATTCGTCCATTTCTGTATCTTTTCACCTATTGATGTGGAAAGATCTTCAAGAGCGATTTTTCTAAGCTGTTCTTCATCTTCCTCTGTTTTAATAGATTCCAAAGCCAGTGCTTCGAGTGAAGCACCGGAAAGAATTTTCGTTTTTGTAAGAATGAGGAACGTAGTTCTATTACATCCTCTATAATCTATACCTTTTTCTATATCAGCCAGCGCAGTTATATTTACGGCTTCGCTCTGAAGAATTTCATATTCTTTATCGATATCTAAATTTTCATCATATCTCATAATGAATTCCTTTGTAAATGTAGGGCTAAATAACCGTCATATCATAGACTGGGCTGAAGCCCAGTCTATGATATTTCATGTAATCCCGAAACAATGGAAGGATCTTTGGTCATTTTGAGCGTCAGAGATCTTGCATTGAAATCTACGATGTCGTTATAAGGTTCATTACCGCTGTGAGCTTTTACTTTTTGAAATCTAACAAATTTAAGTTTGTCTAACTTTTCGCCTATTTCTATAATAAGTTCTTTGTTTTTGACAGGTTGACCACTAGGAGTTATCCAGTTATACTTTTTCCAAGATTTCCGCCACACCATGAGACTCATGATAGCATAACTACTGTCACTATAAATAACAACATGATGCATATTTGGAAAATCTAAAGCTTTATTGATAGCTTGAAGTTCCATTTGATTAATAGTAGCTCCTCTTTGAGCATAAGTTTCCATCTTGATAACACTTTTGGATTTCTGACTATAAATTAAATAAGAATAAGCCGCATTATCAGGAGGTCTAAAACTACCGTCTGAAAATATGTGAAATGTATTAGGATATTTAGAATCAAGTTTTAGAGAAGACATAATTTTAACCTTAAATAATTCGTAGAATATTGTCTTTAATAAAAAATATTTATAAATTACCAAAATCATTGAATTTCAACACTATATCACAAATATGAATAAACCGATCCGAATTGACCAATTCTGTTGTTTCTGAAGGAGGGACTTATGTCTGTTCTGACTAAAATTGTGGAAGACGATTACACTGTTACGGATTCTGATGTCGAAATCGGTACAGTTATGTTCATCGTCCATAAGACAAACGGCGGAATCAATATCAGTTCCAACACTCATTTTAATTCAGATACTCGGTGGCAGGACGGATATCTCGCGCTTGTGGCAATTCGCGATGAACTCGATCGTCAGATTTCAGAAGCGAAGAAGTGTCCTGCTCATCCTTTAAATATCAGAAAATAGACCGAGATCAAACAATTTCAACACTATGTTACTAAATTGAAAACAGAGTAGAAATTTCTTCTCGAGTCCGATTAAAAGGAGAGACAGGGTGATCAATTGTCGCAAAATTATGACCATTTCAATCGATGTTCTTGAAGGTGATGTTGGTCTTACCAGTTTAATTATTCCTACACCTCTTACCGACGATCTTGAACCAATCAAGACGAAGGAAGCTTTGAAGGTCGCTCAGAGCGATTTTTCTAAATACCTCTCTGAGAAGAAAATCATTGATTCCCCTCCCAATCTAGAAGATATGAAAAAATTTATGGAGAACATCGTCAGCGGAAAAATATTTCACGAGCTCCGTTTTGAAGAAGACGACGATGCAGAATATTTTCTCCGTGTTCAGCGTTCTGTTCAACAGAAAGCAAAATCAATTCTTGATTCCCAGTGACAATTAATTCAGGAAAGGATTCGTCATGATTAACAAAGATCAGGATGTATTCGGCGAACTCGTCTGGGGACTATTCCTCGCTGTAACGGAGCCTTCCGAAGTGAATCATACCCGCGACGCGATTTATTTTCTGATCGTTACGATCGTCATCGCCGCGATCTGCGCCGCGCCTTTTATTTTCGCACAATAAAACCGAGATCAATTATTTTCATCACTATATCACCAATATGAATGAACCGGAATGAATCAATCCGATTTGTTCGATTTCAAAAGAGGAGAACTAACATGACTACCAATACCGCTGAAAAGATTGCTTCTTCCACTCTCGAAACGCTGACGGACAAGGCCCGCGCGATGTTCCCCGGCGCCACCTTCAAGAGCAAGAGCGACGGCTCGATGACCGGCGAATACTTCGATCCGGCGACCGGCGAAACGCTCGAAGTCCGCATCAGCAGCACGACGTCGTCCGAGGTCAAGCCGGGCATCTTCTCGCGCGCGCTCGGTCTGATCAAGCGCAATCCGGTCCGTACCGGTCTGATCGTCGCCGGCGGCGTCGTGATCGGCTATGTTGCGTATCGCATGATCCGGAACGGCAACGCTGATCTGATCGCCGACGCGGCCTCCAACATCGGCCAGGGTTCAGCGGCATCGGCCGGCGTGACGGGCGAGATGCTCGCCGAAGGCTTCGAGACGCTCGGCAATGTCGTCTCGATGTTCGGCCGCCGCTGATCAATCTCTTCGCCAGGAAAGTATGGGAGAGTCTTACGACTCTCCCATATCTTCTAATCATAAATTTTTCGTTATTATGTAAAATTTCGTATTTTTATATGTTCAATTATCACGCGAGTTCTCCAATAAAAAGTGGGATATAATGGCTGCTTTTCAGTTGCTTCTTATACTTCTTAGATCAATTAAATAAATCCGAAATTACAAATAAACTAAAAGTTTAATATAAGAGACTGTGCATGATTCGTTTTCCTAGAAAATATCTACAAATGATGTTTCCTGAAAAGTCTATACAACTATCTGCAAATAAAAAAGAAGTCAGTTTCAACGAATGTCGTAAGTTGAATCTCACTCTTGAAGATTGTTTGATGCTGATTTCGCGGTTCTTGACTCAAGATACCGAAATAAAAAAGCGTGTACTTCTTTTCATGATTGACGCAATAATTCATTCAGTAGATTTGAAAACTTTTGATTCGATAAAAGAAAACCTTCAAATTCTTATTTTTAGAATTGAAAACGAAGATACCAATCCTTTGAAAATAAGAGTTTGTACATTTTCCGATATCGATTATATTTTGTCAAAATTGAACAGACGAGAAATTGATGTACTCGATTTTGATATGAAACAAATCAAGAATTTTCTTCATCTTAGGATGATATCTGAAAAGTTTGAAGAAAACGGATCTGATCATCTTGAGTGGTATCAGAATAAAATTGATTGGATTTATAATCGTTTCATTTATTGGATGAAAGAAAAACATCCAATAAATATTTTGAGCTAATAAATCATCAACTGTTTATATAAAGGAAATCAGAATGCCGAACTCGATGACCTACTATATTGATTGCGAATTCGCCGATCATAGAGGAAAGCTCATCTCAATGGCCGTCGTCACACACGACGGAGAAAGTATTTACATTAAAACGCCTCATATTCGCGAATATTACATACATATCAATACCCTTCGTGGCCCGTCAGATTATAGTCCATCGTGGGTAGACGAAAATGTCATTCCCGTCATTGACAATCATCAGTGTGATCGTGTTTATAGTGTTGACTACCATTCCGTCGGCCAGATTCTTCGAGATTTTATCAGCTCTTCTCATCCGATTATTATCGCAGACAGTCCTGTCGATATCGGTAGATTCTGCGAAGCGTGGAGCACAGGATCCGATGGGAAATGGAGATCCTGCGATCGTCAGATCATGACCTTCAATGTCAACAATGTTGACGCATATCCTACAGATCTTGAAGGAGCTGTCCGTCACAACGCGTGGTGGGACGCGATGGCTCTGCGTCATATCTTGATAAATCCGAGATCAACTTCATAAACTACTATATTAAATATTTGGAGAAACCGCTTAAATGGGTAGTTTTCTCCTAAACTAAAGAAAGGAAATGTTCATGTTTCGTTTTATCAGCAATGTCATCATCCTCACGTTCGCCTACATCGGCGTTAAGAAGGTCTACGAAGACAAGATCGTTCCGATGATGGCAGAATACGACGATATCGGCTATAACGGTTAATTTCCGCCCCTGCCAGATGTTCTTTATACATCAGGGATCCCGATGGGATCCCTGATGTATAATACTTATTTTTTTGTCTATTTATACATGTTTTGATCTGATTGTATGACATCGTCATTAGATTGGACGGATACATGGACCTCTATCTAGAAGATCCCAAAAATACAAATGCTATTATGTTTGCTATGGCAACTTTATCTCCCAAAGCTGCGGATTCTTTGGAAACAGAAAATTATCGTTTCACAGCTGAAAACGATTTGAGTACTGAACAGTATATTCTCGAAGATGCATTTCATAGTCTTATCAAAGATTTAGATACAATTGGGGTGCTTCTTAAATTTGATTATACTAATTATGTAAACGATAGAGAAACACTTTGTAAGTTTCTGAAACTATGTTCGTACATTCTGCCTAACATTCTTTATCCGAAAATCAAGACAGATTCTATTCTTAGATCAATTATCGAACGTATAGCATCTGGAGATTTGGGTGACGGAGGAACTTTCCTTCAAGTCTATCTTTCAGAACTTGGAGGTCTGGATGATGATCTTCCTGTTCTTCCAGATCTTACTGATTATATCGATTCGATATATCAAGTAGTAGATCAAAGTGATAATTTTTCTGATTACATGAAAAATCTCATATTTTTATATGAATCCGAAACTTTAACAATTAATTCAGATCAGGAAACACATACACTTTATAAAGAAAAAATATCTGATATATTTGCGTCGTTAGTAGACTTCCAAAAAATATTCGCTGAGGATTCTAAATATAGATTTGTATTATCTATGTCGGATAGAATTATACAAGATTTTCTAAGTCCGGTTAATTTTTCGGAATATAGTTATTTGTTACTCCATAACGAAGAGACTATTCCGGAAGATCTCATTGAGGGGTACAAAAGGAAGTGGCAATATTACTTTATGAGCCATTCTTGGTGCTATGACTATTATAATTTGAGACACATAGATCTCGAAGAGAATGACGAAAGGTGGTCAGTTATTCTGATGTTTCTCTTGTCTCTAAAAGCCGCAGGTTTTGATTTCGATTCTGAAATTCAATCGGTGGAATTGGTATATCCTAACCGAGAAGAACTCAATAAACTGAAAGGCTTTTTGACATGACGACCAGAAACCCTCTTTTCGACTACATTATCGATAATCAGTCCGTTCTATTAAACATAGATTTTCTTAAAGAAATATGGATGAATCCTGAGAGAATTTTCGCTGATGATATAATTTCCCAAGGAGACAATCCTGTTTTTAAGATAACCTGTCCAGGTTATTTTTATAAAGGAAAATTGTTTGTTTATGAAAACGAATTTTATTCTGTAGTCAGCTATCGCAGAATAGATGATAGATCGTCAGAAAACAAAATCTACGAAGTCTCAGGAACAAAAATAAATGTAAAATATAATAAAGGGGAAACAAAACCACTTTGTACTCCTCAAGATACTTTTACACTTAATTCTGGAGAAATTCTTAATTATAAGAATTCTCAATCTGTAGAAACAACAATCGGAAGATTTGTTTCTAATTACCTATTTCTAGTCTATCCATTTAAAGACAATATTCCTTATATTAATACAGAATTTTCTTCATCAAAACTTGAGAGTGTGATATCGGATGCTCTCGTGTCTGAGAAAATAACAGCTAGAGATATCAAAGACAGATATGTCCCAACGTTATCTCTAATAGGTCAATCCAACGACATTATATGTCCTAATATTTCAGAAAAGACAATTACTATACCTCCACATATTCACGCTTTAAGAGAAAAACTCGTCAAAGAAAACAAAGAAGCTCTGCTAAAGGGTGATGCTTCTGTTATGTCTGATATCGAAGCGGCTTTAGTTAAAGCTTATAAAGAATATCTCGAAGGCGATCCTTCGTTGCACTTCCTTCTTAAGAAAAAGTATTTTAATGTAACACTTAAGAAACTTTTCTTAACACAAGGTATGGTAGAAAGATTTGGTTCTCCAGGACAGTTTGACTTTGTTGAAAATCCAATGGGGAATGGTTGGAAAATTAAAGATCTTCCTATCATTTTCAATGAAGTCAGACACGGATCTTATTCTCGCGCTATTGAAACACAAAATGGTGGTGTGATCGCCAAGCTTATTTTAAGAGTATTTCAAGATACTCGTATTTCCATAGATGATTGTAAAACAAAAAGAGGCGAGACCGTTTTTGCTTCTAGAGATAATCTCAAAGAGTTCGAAAACAATTACATGATTGCTCCTGAGGGTAAAAATATTCTCATAACGAGTGATATCATGGGAACTATTCCAGAAACAAATATTACAGTCAGAACTCCTGGATATTGTCAAGCAGAAAAAGGTTTCTGTTCTAAATGTTTCGGACATTTGTTTGAAGTTGTAGGTCAAAAAGCATTCGCTCCTGTAGCTAATGATTTCGCGAGAGTTATTACGACGACAGCTTTAAAAACCATGCATGGTAAGAGTCATGAAACAATCGAAATCGGAGATTTAAATAAATATTTAGTTATTAACTAAAGATTATCATTTTATTAGAAATCTTTAGTTATTGGAAAATACAATGGGTATAACAATCGATTCTATCAAACAAAAAATGATAGATAAGAGATTCGGAAGGTTAACTGTATTAGAATACGCTGGTAAATCTGATTACGGTGATAATCTTTGGAACTGTCGATGCGATTGTGGAGCTGAAGTAGTGGGTCGTACTGCTAACGTGGACAAACCCACTTCAGCATGTACTAAATGCAAACGTGATAGTAGTCCGGCTCTTCAAAAAAGAAGATCTTATCTGATAGGTCAAGTGTTTAATAGACTCACGGTTATTCAAAACGCAGGTACAGACAAACACAATCAGTCGATGTGGAAATGTAAATGTATTTGTGGTAATGAAATTACGACCAGGGGTACGAATCTGTTATCAGGTTCTACACAGTCGTGCGGATGCTGGGGACGTGAAAGAGCTGCTGAACTTAAAAGATCTCATGGTCTGCATGATCATCCTCTCTATCACATCTGGGCAGCCATGAAAGATCGATGTTATAACACTAATAACAAACGCTACGAGCGATACGGAGGTAGAGGAATTAGAGTCCATGAAAATTGGATAGCTAATTTTGAGATATTTTATAATTGGGCGATATCTAAGGGGTACAGACCCGGTCTCACTATAGAACGTATAGATAATGACGGAAATTATGAACCGGGTAATTGTCGATGGGCGACTGTCTTAGAACAGCAGCAAAATACATCTAGAACAAAAATATCTCCAGAAGATGTTTTTAAGATTCGTAATGATAATCGTACTCACAAAGTTATAGCTAGTGATTACGGAGTCAATGAATCTACGATTAGTCGTATTAAAAACAGTCGTACTTGGTCGAATATACAAGAATCGAGCTCAGCGATATAAAAGGAAGAAGGTAAAAGTTATGGCAAAAACTCCTAGAAACAACAAACCTGCTGTTGACACGTCAGGTACTCAGGAACCAGATCAGACACAGGCAACCGATCTGACTGAAAACAGTGCGTCCGAAGATACTTCTGATAAGTCAGAAGAAATAGCTTCTTCAGAAGATACGTCTTCGCAGGAAACATCAGAATCGACTGACGAAGGTTCTGATAAGAATACTGAAGAAAGTACTTCTGAAGTAAAAGATGTGGAAGAAGCACCAGTGGAAGAAACTTCCAATGATGAGCCGGAATTCGAAGATCCTAAAGTTAACCATCTAAATGATCTTCTTAGAGATTTTGTCGAGGCTAATAATGTCTCTGGAGATACTCCAGATCATTTTGCTAACTCAGCTCGTTTGGCCAATGTCATCACTCAGTATGTCATAAATAATCCTACTATACCAGTCCTCAATCATCTTAAAGATTTTTTCATCGCAAATGCGGACGGGGTATGTTCTGCAAAAAATTATATGAAGGGTTCAACAACTCTCAATTTCAATGACGAGCAGCAAGTCGGTTTTCTTTATAACCTGTTTAAAGATATCGCTTCGGGCGTACGTCCTAGAAAGAACGAAGCTCTTATCATACAGGTTCTTAAGAGAATTGAGATTCTGGAATATTACGGAAAATTTGCAGCATAAATACGATAGGTGTAGTCAGGTGTCCCGAAAGGGACACCTGACTACAAACATTATCATTCTGTAAGATCTCTCGGATTAAGTTTAAGTTCGAAGTCCTGAATCTCTTTTATATCGGATTCTAAGAACTTCTGATCTATCAGATCAGGATCGATTGGAGCTGAAATATATCCAGGAGCAGAAGCTTTAATAACTGCTTCAAGACGTTCTCTTGCAGCTGTCGAGGAGGCAATCTCATTTTCTTGTTGTTTGAGTTTAAGACCGATAACATTGACTTTAGCTTTCTCTGTATCTCTAAGAGCAGCTAAAGCTGTGTTAATGATAAGCATCGATTCTTTTACAGAGTCGTCTATCTTACCACTTTCATCTACGATTTTTATAGAGTCTACTGATTGTAGGAGTTTATCTGTAATCTTTTTTCTTTGTACTTCCACTTCATCGTAAGTTTGTTCCATTGCGGAAAATTCGTCGGCCAGAGACCGACGAATCTTGTCTCTAACCTCTAAACTAGCTGTCGTCATATAAACCTCTATATCACAAACAGTGAATCGCTATATTACTAAAAAGATATAGATACCATAGTTTCTATATAAAAACTTTTGTAATAAAAGAATCATAACATAGATACGTCGTAATTAGCGTATCTTTTTTCAAAGAAAGGTGACACCTAACATGAAGTTTCCATCTAATCGGATTAACGTGTTTGCGACAAAAGAAAATACAAATTTTGAAAAAACTGTAGTCTTGTCAGAAGGAAAGAAATACGATACTGTCGTTATATTTTCTGACGGATCTAATGAGGCTTTGAAAACTATTTCAAAAATGGATATTTCTAGGTACGACAAATCTATCAAAAACATCGGTATCATGCAAACGCCTCTTTATGAATGCCGAGTTCTTAACAGTTTTGGTGAAACGTCAAATCCGACGTTTCTTATGAACGAAGAAGACATTGACAAGTGGTTCTGCACGCGGGTGGCATCACCGCATTTTGAAATATACGTAAGGTCAAATGGAAGTGAGTCTAAGACGCATTCCAAACTTAACAAAGGTCAAACAGTAGCAATTTGTTACATGGTGTCGAAGTTGTATCAATCTGTCATGACTGTAGAAGATCAACTTGCCTTTCCTGCTTCCGTAATTGATAGTCTGGTTTTTCATTCTGACAAACTTCACTCGAATACTCTGACAACAGAAGATCTCATTGAAATGACAGGACTGAATGAAATATCTTATAATTCAAAATCGGATTCAATTCAGTACAATTTTAACGAAGATATTTTCTCAGTCAGAAGAGATCTTCTTAAAAAGATTTTTGATGAGAATATTTCTGAACTTACAAATATTGTTAAATTACTTGCGATTGATATTCTAGATATGCAAATTAAAGTTGTAGGATTGACTGAATACAACGACAACATTGTCAGAATGTCTCCTTCTGAACTGGGACGCTTAGTGGAGTCTTTCAGAAAAAGCTGTATCGTCAAGACAATTTCTGAAAAGAATCCGATAGATAATACCGATCTTCTCAAATACATCCCTCGTGCTATTGTTACTGACAAAAATTCGATCTGGACAACATCTCGAAACAATTTCAGATTGTTTGTAGAAACAAACTCTGATTTTATCAGAGGCACCGTTATCGAAACAGTTTAATAGGTAGTGCTAAAAATGTATTTATGTGGAGACATCATTTCAGACACAATAAAGGGAATTGAAAAACACTTCCCTGGATTTGCTTATGTCATCTCGGTAGAAGTCGAAAGTAATGAAGTTTTTATGAATTGTTCTATAATTCCATCGATGATGTGTCTCGATTTGGAATTCAGAACGTTCGTAATGAATTATCACAAACTTAACCAAACTCAAAAAGAGAGTTTTCCTCAAATTTATTTTGAGGAAAAAATAAATCTCACATCAATGTCAACGGACGATTTAGAACTTGTGTTTAAAAGAGCTATTTCTCATTTTGAAAATATCAGAAGAATAGATGATTTCAAGAAATTAATTAAAAATAATTTTCAATGGGGATATCTTCTTTCATATCCATTAAAACACACTTCAGAGCAATTCAAAAACATACACTATCTAATCGATAAGTTTTCTGACAAGGTTAGATACCTGATTAAAGAATTTAACGTATCACGGCCATCGACATTATCGAAAATAAGATTCGAATCTTTTATTATTCGTCAAAGTTTAAATAAAGTTTCAGCTCAAATCTTTTTGAATATTCCTGATAACATAAATGATACTGGTATCATTTCAATTGGATGTGATTACGACGATGATTTGAATTTATCAGATTCTATGATCAAATCTTCAATTGATGAACTTTTGTTACAGGTCCTTGCACATGTAGATTTTCTGACGAGAAATACATATGTAATGACTCCTCGTCCGGAATTGAAAGTAGTCTAAAAAATATTTTTAAGATAGGAAAATAATATGTCAGATTAATTATTTTCCTATCTTAAAAAATTATAAATATAGCCTTTGAAATGGCCTACTCTATTTAAAAAGAGAGATATTCAATATCCTCTTTACTTTGCGAAAGGAACGACTGTGCCGAAAATAAAAGGCAGTGCTCTCGTCTTTGACGAAGATGAAGTCAAAAAATC